>Ga0114971_10002473_pt1 | contig 12692 bp, 10 predicted proteins | sample M_140625_MF_Meta_FD_87320 | JGI IMG/M metagenome (GOLD analysis project Ga0114971, IMG submission 87320) | Freshwater microbial communities from Lake Montjoie, Canada to study carbon cycling - M_140625_MF_MetaG | ecosystem: Environmental > Aquatic > Freshwater > Lake | place: Lake Montjoie... | reverse complement strand
TTTGCTTGTCATGTAGTCACCACTCAAGCCCGCATCTCTAAACACATACTCGTCCACACGCTTTGCAACGAACTCTTCAAATGTCATGCGAGCGTACTTGGGGTTGTACTTGCGAAGTCTATCCAAGTACCTAACCACGCTGTGCCTTGCTATCACTTCACGCTTGCCAGTTTTGCCACTGACATCAATTGCCAAGTACCTTACACCTTGTTCGTAAAAGAACTTTATGTTCTTCCATTTAATGCTCATGCCTTCAGTACCAGCCCTAATGCCAGTATTTGCAAGCACCAACACATACTCACGCAATATCTGTCTCAGTTCACGCTCGTTGCCTTGTCTTGCTTGCCTAAGCCACTGACGCATGCCTTTGTAAAGCAATGTGTACTCTTCAATGGTGAAGTCGTCACGCTTGTGTGACTTGACGCCATCGTTCACAAGCAAGGGCACTTGAATTTTTGCCAAGTAGCCACGCTTGAGTGCTTCGTCAAACACTCTGTTTAGTGCAGAGTTGTGGTTGTTGATAACGCTTGCACTTGGCTCACGCTTCATTTCTTGTATACGCCACCTTGCGAACTTGAGTATGAGAGCGTGGTCAACCTTGTCAATGTTGTAGTTGCCAAAAAAAGGTATCAAGTAATTGTTTATAACTTGAGTGTAGGTTTCGTATGTGACTTTGCCTTGCTTTGCCTCAGTCAGCTCATCCATGCTCCTTATTGCCAAGTTCGCCACAGCCTTAAAACGCTTGTTGTTTGGTGGCAACGAGTTGCGTTCTCTAAACGTGCTGTCTGCATAAATCTCCACAGCAGTTGACTTGGCTTTTTTCAGCACAGTTTGCTTGGTAGTCTGCCTATGCCACTTGCCATATACCTTGTAGCGTAAATGCCAAAACGGCGTTCCCTCGCGTTTGTACAGCGTGGCTTTGCCTTCAAGTATGTGTACTGTGTGTTCTGCTTTGGGTGGCATATGCAAGTTTTGGGCTAAAAAGCGTGAACTTGAGTATAGCGACGTTGATGTATTTTGTGCAACGACTGTGCAACGGTATTTTCGGTGTAGTTATTTTGTTTTAAACCGTTGGAAGCCCGCATAAACAGGGTGGTGCCCGAGGCCGGAATCGAACCGGCACGCCCGTTATTCACGAAAGCGGCGGATTTTAAATCCGCTGTGTCTACCAATTTCACCACCCGGGCACTGGACATATTGTCGAACAAAAAACGACTGATTTAACGAATGAACCGATAAAAATAAAAAAAAATTACTTTGTAACAGGTTTTTCGGTCAAACTGACTTTTTTGGGCGCAGATGGGGGAAGCAAAACTCGTGAGCCCTGAAAATAAATTTGAATATGTTCTAAATCTTGACTGGCCACCACCCAAGGTCCTTTTCCATATGTGCTTCGTCCCATATTGGGTTTGAGGTCTAACTTTGTTATTTTTTGCTCACCGTCTTCAACACAAACCGATAATTCTTTGTTTGTAACAAAATAAACGTACGTACCAGGCTTGTTAATACTGAGGGGCTCAACTGGAACTGCAGCATTGGCTTTTAAGTGATCACACGCAGTTGATGCTGTAGATGCTGTTGTTGTCGCGGCAACTACAGGCGGAGTTGAAGGCTGTGGTGCGGGCACGGGCTCTGGCTTGCGTATAGGTGTCACCGCAGTTGCAAGCGTCTCTTCTTTGGCTGGCTTAGCAATAGGAATAATGATTTCTTCAACAACAATTTGAGGCGCACTGGATTCAACTTTAGACGCGGAATTTGCAGAAGCATCAGTAGAAATAGCAGATGATGTAGAACTTGGAAACCAACCCGCGATGGTTTGGTAAACATCATTAGGCCCTATATAAATAATAATGGCCGCAATAAAAATAATAACAGCGCCCCATCGCATCAAAGGAACAGAGTCTGTGTAAACAACACCCGCCTCAGGAAAACGAGATTTGTTTTCAGATAAACGCACGATGTCATCAATGACATTTTTTTCGAAAACTTTTTTTTCTGAATCGATAAGCGGGTTTGTTTCAGGAACCTGCTTGAGTATGCGCAAAATTCGTCTGACCGCTTGCGCTCTGATTTCTGGGGAATAAAAAGATTCTTCAAGACCCGATTCAATTTGTCGCAATTGCTCAATGGACAATGTGGCCTGATGCGCCAATTCAGCATAATCCAAACCCATTGCAAGACGCAATTGCTGAATATGTTTGCCGATATCTTGTTGCTCAGTTGACATCGAAGTCCAATTGGAATAAGTCAAGTCAGAAGGTATTAACCCAAGCCATGCAGTCTAAAGTATTTATATCTAATTGGCCACCATCATCCGCCATAAAAAATGTAAATATTTTAATTTTTGTTAAAAAAAGCCCGCAAGCCCGCAATTTGCTGTCCTATCAAGCCCTGCCCCGCATATTTGGGGGTTTGCGCACTGGGTCGCACGCCCGTGGGTTCGTCGTGATTATTAAAAAGAGCGGTCCCAAAAATCATATCCCACCAAGGAAACAAAACTCCAAAATTATGGCCACCCAATATTTGACCAGGGGACTCGTGGCCTACGCCAATGGCATGGTGCAGGCGATGAAATTGCGGACTAATCAGTAGCTTGCTCAACAACGAGGCGCCACCAATGCGCACATTGGCGTGCTGAAAACTCTCGATTAATTGCGTCAAAGCCACCATCGCCACGTATTGCGTGGGGGCCAGCCCAAGGGCTTGCGCTAAAACGGCGGCAATCACGGCATTGATCACGTCATCCAACAAATGATTTCTGTTGTCGCTCCACAATGTCATTTGCGTTTGCGAGTGATGCAAGGCATGCAAAGACCACCACCGAGGAAAAAAATGTTGTGCACGATGAATCCAATAATTGGCGAAATCAAAAATCACCAAATAAATACAAAAACTCACCCAACCCACATCACTCACGCCTGGCCATAAATCATCAAGATGCCATGTGGGCAATCCCAAAACGCGCAAATAGCCAAAAATATTTTCTAAGACAGGTTCTAAAGAAAAGAAAATAACCAATCGAAAAATTCCAAGTCGATGAATCAATGTATAGATCACATCGACACGCACAGCGCTAGAAAATATTGATTTTTCAACAGGTAATATTTTTTCAAGCGGCACAAGGATGCCTATCATCACAATCAGTTGAATCAACCCAATTAAAAACCAACCCGTTGCGTCAAAGGCCAAGTCCATAAGGTGACCCATGCCCCAATCAAACACAAACGGCTTGACCCATTGCTCAAACACGCATGAGTGAATTTTTAAAAAAATATCGGTCAAATAATCCATTCTTATTTTTTCTGCGATTGTTTAATCCACCCGCTGTACATGGGGTGTTCACGAAGCGTTCTAAAACAAAATCCTTTGGATAGAAGCCCTTCAATCAATGGCTTCAACACGGCGGGTGCCCACGGATCGCGACGCGACCATATTCCTAAGTGCGCCATCAAAATATCACCCGCACGAATATCTTTGAGTGCATTGCTCAGTAATTTGGAATTGGGAAATTGTCGACCGTCGAGTTCATCGCCTAAAAACCCCGCATCTGCCCAACCCACATGCGCGTATCCACATTGACGCGCGGCATTGAGTAATGCGCTCGAATGCTTCCCACCTGGAGCTCTAAATAACGGCAAGGGCTTCACGCCTGTGATTTCTTGTAAACGATTGCTGGCTTTGTCAAGTTGCTCGCAGTATTGTTTGGCGTCAAAAACAAGTTGATGCTTTTTTTTCATGCCCGCTGTGGGCATCACCAAAAAACGCCCATCGGCTAAATCGGATTTCCAATACACGTGATCGTAAGTGTGAGAAGCAAAATCATGGCCCTCTGCAGCACGCGCCTTCCACCACGAAGCCCAATAATCACCCAGCGTACCGTCACCTTCTTGCGTGACTTCATCGGCGGCAAAAAAAGTAACTTTGACTTGGTGTTTTTTTAAAACATCGGCAATGAGGGGTGCAACACCCATATGTCCCGTATCAAAGGTAAGATAAAGAGGCTTGTCACACGAAGACGTTTGAGCTGTTGCCCATCCCATTAAAAATAAAAAAGGGAGGCAATAAAATTTATTGACGCTTTGCGTGATCCAATGTCCAAATGCCATGGGGAGATTTACCTACTTTGATTTGACGAATCACTTTTGCAGATTCTAAATCGACAACGGTGACTTTTCCAATCCACCTCGAAGAAATGAAAAGTAATTTTCCATCGCCCGATACTTCAAGACAATCGGGACCACCTGGTGCAGGATAAGTATTGACCACTTGAAAATTTACATAATCAATTTTGCTCACCGTGTTGGCCACACGATTGCTTACCAAAACGTGTTTGCCATCGCCCAATGCTCTAAACGCATGCGCGCCCTCGCCCGTAGGAATGGACTTGACCCATTTGGCAGGATTGCTGGTTACATCAAAGACCTGAACTTCTTTAGCACCTGTGAGTCCGACCAACACATGCTTATCGTCGGGCGTTCCAAAAACATCGGCGGGCATGGGCCCCGTTTTAATTCGCCACTTGATATTTTGTGTTGCTAAGTCAACTGCAATTAATTCATCGCTGTCTTGCATCGTTGCAAATACGGTGGTGCTCTTGCTATCGATCCACAAATGACTCGGTGTTTTACTCGACGAAATACGTTTGGCCAATTGCAAATGGGTGCCGTCCCATTTGTAAAAATCAATGTGATTGAGACGATTGGCAACAGTTACAAACCATTTCATGTCGGGTGAAAAACGCAATTGATAGGGGTCGAGCGTGCCCTTGATGACTTTTTGTACCTGCGCAGTTTTAGGATCGATGAATGTGAGCGAGTCGGATGCGGCATTGGCAACGATCACTGATTTTTCGTCGGGCGTGAGATATAAGTGATGCGGCTCTTTGCCCGTTGCAATTTTTTGCGTTATAGACCAAGTGAGGGGATCAATCACGCTGACATTGGCGTCGCGCGAGTTGAGTACAAAAATAGGATTGACCGTTTGCGCAGTGGTTGCCAACGCAATTACACACAAACCCAAAGAGCGCGCCAAAAAACAAATAATAGACTTCATATGGCATAAGTGTACCTTTGCAAATTGCTATTTTGACCCTTCAATTAATAAAACCTTAAAATTTGAAGATGAAATTGATTCAAGTCAACGGTGTCGGGTTGGAAATTCAACTCATCACGCCCACCCACTTCGATACCGATCGCGCGCCTTTGGTGTTTTTGCACGAAGGTCTGGGTTCTGTTGCTATGTGGAATAACAAAAACGGTAACTGGCCCGAACAAGTGTGCGAGATCACACAACGCCGTGGCGTGGTGTATTCTCGAAAAGGGTATGGTCAATCCCAATCGATTGAAGATGTGCGTGGTGCTAATCGATTAAAGCCCGATTATTTGCATCAAGAGGCGTGGAGTGTATTGCCTGCCTTGCTCCAAGCGTTACATATGGCGCCGCCTGTATTGTTGGGTCACTCCGATGGTGCCAGCATCGCATTGCTTTATGCATCCAAATTCAACTTCAGCGCATGTATTGCCATCGCACCGCATGTGATGGTGGAAGAAATTTCCTTGCAATCAATTGCAAAAGCAAAAGATGCATTTATGTTTGGCGATTTACGCGCGCATCTTCAAAAATTTCATGCCAATGTGGATGTGGCGTTTTGGCAATGGAACGATGTGTGGTTATCAGAAGAGTTTCGTCAGATGGATTTGCGGCCCGATTGTCAACGCATTACCTCGCCTGTATTGGCGATTCAAGGTTTACAAGACCCTTATGGAACGGTCGAGCAAATCAATCAAATCCAAATACACAATGACATGATTGAAAGACTCACGATAGACAATTGCGGTCACTCACCGCACCACGAGCAATCCCAATTAACTCAACAAGCAATTGTTCAGTTTTTAAAAGATACGCCTTAGTTTTTCATCCACAGCTGTTGAATGTCTGCTGCGCTTAACCATCGCCATTGTCCAGGTAATAAATCGGTGGGCAATTGCAAGTTGCCGATGCGCGAACGATGCAATCTCACCACGTGATGACCCACTGCAGCGAGCATGCGTTTGACTTGATGGTATTTGCCTTCTGTGAGCGTTAACTCCAAATGTTTGGGCTCGATCAATTTGCAATCATGCCCTTTGACGGGCTTGGTGTCATCATTGAGCACCACACCCAAACTTAATTTTTCACAAACGGTTGCTGACATTTCGTTTTCTGTGATGACTTGATACACCTTGGGCACATGATGCTTGGGTGAACTCATGCGATGAATAAATTGACCGTCATCGGTAAGTAAAAGCAGACCCGTGGTGTCTTGGTCGAGTCGACCCACGGCTTGCACCCCTTGAACCGCGCTTTTAACGGGTCGTTGCCTCAAAGGCGTAGGCAACAAACTGTAAATACTGGGCCAGGTCGAAGGCTTTTGTGAGCATTCGGTGCCCGTTGGCTTATGCAACATCAAATAAGCCTTTGAATAATAAAACCAATGAGCGCCTTGCACTTCAAAGGGCATGGCCTCTTCTATCGCCAAAATCTGCCCAGGATCTTGAGTATCTAACCACTCGCCCGCCTGCATATAAGCAACATAGCCCTGCTCAACCAGTCCTGAGCAAATCCTGCGCGTGCCAAATCCTTGCGAAAAAAGCATTTCTTGCAGACTCATTGTTAAACTGGGCATGAGCAAGTCGTCCCTCAGGTTGTGATCAAACGCTATTGTGCCTTGACTTCAAAAAAATGGACAAACCCTCTTTCAAATCTTGCTCGATTGTGAAACAATCCAACATTCCAACAAAGTGATCGTTATGCAAGCCGTTACGCATCTGAACACGCAAAGATTTCATCATTTTTTAGCCGAACTTACTAGGCTCATTGATAGCCACGCCGACGAAGCTCATATCATTCAAAAGGGCAGTACAATTTTGTCGGAGTTGATTGCGCACGACGATTGGCTCGCTTCCGAACACGCGCAACCCCATCCCCAACATTACCAACAATTTTTGTTGTATGCCGATCCACAAGACCGCTATTCGGTGGTGAGTTTTGTTTGGGGCCCCGGTCAAGCAACACCTATTCACGATCACACCGTGTGGGGATTGATTGGTATGTTGCGCGGCTCCGAAATCACGCAACCCTATGCGCGAATGGCTGATGGTCGATGGGCACCTGCAGGTTTAAAAATTGAAATGTTGCCAGGCGATGTTGAAGCTGTGTCACCACGCATCGGCGACGTTCACAAAGTAGAAAATGCATTGCGTGATCAAACATCGATCAGCATTCATGTGTATGGCGCCAATATTGGAAAAGTAGAGCGTCATGTTTATTTGCAAGATGGCACACGTAAACCTTTTATTTCGGGCTATAGCAATGTGCAAGTTGTGCAAACACCAACAATAAACCCAGCGCCTACTGTCATGGTTCAACCAAGCCCTGTGATGCGCGCGCCTGTTGCTCAGACCATCGCTGTGCAACCCGCCGTTATTCAGCCGCCAGTTGCTCAAGCTTCGGTCGTTAAAGCGCCCAACATCAAACCTGCGATACCTCCCGCACCCGCTACCATTTATGCCAATGCGCACGGTTTAGAGCTCATCAACACAGCGAGCGTCAAACAGTCTCTCATCGATAAAAAAGAAATCGCACTTGTTGATGTGCGCGAAGAAGATCCATTCGCACAATGCCATCCCTTGTTTGCAGTCAATATGCCGATGGGTCGTATCGAAGCCGATGCATGGAGACGCATTCCTAGGCGTGATACACCGATTGTGATTTATGACGGCGGCGAAGGATTGGCCGTTCACGCAGCACTACTTTTTAAACGCATCGAATACACCAACGTTAACTTGCTAGATGGCGGCTTAGCGGGATGGGCGGCAGCTGGTGGTGAATTATTCAAAGACGTGAATGTACCCAGTAAATCATTTGGTGAATTGGTAGAAGCCAAACGTCACACACCTTCTTTATCTGCACAAGAAGTCAAAGCATTGATCGATCAAAAAGCAGACATCGTGGTGCTTGATGTGCGACGCTTTGACGAATACCAAACCATGAGTATTCCGGGCGCAATCAGCGTACCTGGTGGCGAATTGGCTTTGCGCGCTCGAACGATTGCTCCCAATGCGTCGACTCGAATCATCGTTAATTGTGCTGGACGCACACGCAGCATCATCGGCACACAAACACTGATTAATTCAGGCATACCCAACCCAGTGGCGGCTTTGCGCAATGGCACGATTGGTTGGACATTGGCCGGACAAGAATTAAAAAAAGGCGCTGATTTGCAATTTATAGAGCTCAATGAAGAAGATCGAAAAAAAGCAGTCACCTCTGCATTTGCGATGATGATTCGAACGGGCGTTCAGCGCATCACGCAACAAGAATTTTTAAAACTCAAACAACAAAGCGATCGCAATACGTATTTGTTTGACGTACGATCAGTCGATGAATTTTTGCAAGGTCATTTGCCAAACGCCATCAACGCACCTGGCGGTCAATTGGTTCAAGAAACCGATCACCAAGTCGCCGTCAGAGGCGCGCGCATTGTTTTGTACGACAGCGACATGGTGCGCGCACCCATGACAGCATCATGGTTGTCTCAAATGGGTTGGGATGTTTGTGTTCTCACCGATGTACAGGCCAATCAATTACAAACAGTGCCTGAACAACAAACACAACAATTGCCACCGCCTGTTGAAGAGATCAAAGAGGTAGACGCTGCGACACTCAAAGAATGGCTAGCCAATCGCAATAATCTCACGGTAGTAATTGATGTAAGCGATAGTGCAACGTATGTCAAACGACACGTTCCTGGTGCGTGGTGGTTGTTGCGCTCACAAATGGAGCAAGACTTCACACGCGTACACAAAGCCAATCGTTATGTACTCACGTGTTCTGATGGCAAAGCGTCACGCTATGCGGTTGCTGATTTGCAAAAATTAGTACGCCCAGGTGTAGAAGTGTTTTGCCTCACTGGCGGAAATGAATCGTGGCTAGAACAAGGTTTTAGCACACAACTGGGCGAATCTTATGTGGCCAGTCCTCTTATAGATCGTTACAAAAGGCCTTACGAAGGTACCAACAATCCAGTTGAAGCGATGCAAGGCTATTTGGATTGGGAATTTGGGTTGGTTGAGCAGTTGCGCAAAGACGCAACGCATGGTTTTAAAGTAATTTGATTTAAAAAAAATCAAAGTTGTGTTGACCTTATGCTTTTTTATTCAAGGAGTTTGATGATGTTTAAACGACTGATTTCATTGTTTCTATCAACTGGATTTGTAAGTTTGTTGGCCCTCGGCGGTTTGGCAATCAACACGCATGCCAAAACCCTCAAATGGGCAGCTCAAAATGATATTTTGACGCTCGACCCGCATGCGCAAAATCATGCCACAACCAACAACATCGTTGGCCACGCCTACGAAGGTTTGGTGCGCTACGATAAAAATTACAAACCTGAGCCCGCTTTGGCCACGAGTTGGACAACGACCAGCCCCACACGCTGGCGTTTTAATTTAAGAAAAAATGTAACGTTTCATGACGGCACACCCTTTACTGCCGATGATGTTATTTTTTCATTTGAGCGCATCAAGCAACCTCAAGGAACTTTGCAAATTTATGTGAGTGGCGTCAAAGAGATTGTCAAAGTAAACTCTTACGCAATTGATGTGGTTCTCGACAATCCCAATCCTATTTTGCTCAATAACTTCACGACGTTTTACATCATGAGCAAAAAATGGGCATCTGCAAATAATTCAGAAAAAGTTCAAGACTACAAAGCCAAAGAAGACACGTTTGCGTCCCGCAACACCAATGGCACGGGTCCCTACATTATCAAAGAATGGGCGGCCGATCAACGCTTGGTGATGTCAGCCAATAAATCTTGGTGGGGCAAAATGCAAGGCAACGTCACTGACGTTGTTTATACACCCATAAAATCAGATCCCACACGCATTGCAGCCTTGATTGCAGGCGATGTGGACGCTGTTACAGACTTGCCGACGCAAGACGTTGCACGCCTCAGAAGCAACTCCAATCTTTTTGTATTAGATGGACCAGAAGTTCGCACCATTTTTATTGGTCTTGATCAAGGCAGCGACGAACTTAAATATGGATCGAGCGGCCCCAATCCTTTTAAAGATATTAGAGTAAGAAGGGCTTTGAACATGGCAGTCGATCGTGCCACGATTCAACGCACCATCATGCGCGGTCTTTCAATCCCTGCAGGCTTGATGATTGCTCCTGGCGTTAATGGTTACAGCACAACTGCAGATAAGTCTATGCCGTTTGATATTGAAGGTGCGAAAAAATTATTAGCTGATGCTGGGTTTCCGAATGGATTTGAATTCACACTCGATTGCCCCAACAATCGATATGTGAATGACGAAGAAATTTGTCAAGCTGTCACTAACATGTGGGCCAAAATCAATGTTCGCGTCAAACTCAATGCACAACCCTTTGGACCTTACATCGCCAAAGTTCAAAACTTTGACACCAGTGCGTATTTATTAGGATGGGGCGTTGCAACCTATGACGCTTTGTATTCTTTGCAATCGCTTATTCGTACGCGAACAAGTGGTTCTGACGGCAATTTCAATTTCGTCAAACTCAGTAATGCCAAAGTGGACGCTCTTATTGATCGGTCTAAAACCGAAACCAACAAAAAAAATCGGGATCAGTTATTAACTGAGGCCTTAGCTATTACGCGTGATGAAGCTTTGTATGTGCCTATTCACCATCAAATGCGACCATGGGCGATGAAAAAGAGTGTGACCATGACTCACAACTCCAATGACGCGCCCAAAATGATGTACGTCACGATCAAGTAACGGCGTGACACGCAATTTGAATTCTACCCATCGTTCGTAAAGCAGGTCTTTCTTGCTTGCAACGATCGGTGGCTTGCGGACAGCGAGGATGAAACGTACATCCCGAGGGTGGATTCAGAGGATTGGGGACTTCGCCTTGCACGGGTGTACGTGCGCGTCCAGTGTCTCTTAACTTTGGAATGGCTTCAAGCAACATACGCGTATAAGGGTGTTGCGGATTTAAAAATAATTGATCGGTTGGCGCCAACTCTACCAATCGACCCAAATACATCACACCGACGCGATCACTCACGTGTCTTACAACAGCTAAGTTGTGCGAAATAAATAAATAAGTAAGGCCATGTTGTGTTTGCAAGTCTTGCATGATATTGAGCACTTGCGCTTGCACGCTCACATCCAAAGCCGAGGTTGGTTCATCGCATACTAAAAATTCGGGTTGCGTGGCCAACGCACGGGCAATTGAAATGCGTTGTCTTTGTCCACCCGAAAATTGATGAGGATATTTAATGCGATCGAGTGGATTCAAACCAACTTTACTTAAAAGCTCACCCACGCGTTGCTCTATGTCAGTGGCGTTACTCATGAGCCCGTGTTCAAGCAAAGGCTCAGCCACAATATCTTGCACGTGCCAACGCGGATTCAAACTCGCGTACGGGTCTTGAAAAATCATTTGAACGCGTCGACGCAATTGCAATGCTCGGGGTGAGCGATAACACGCGTGCACATCAACACCTTGCAATTTAACAGACCCTTGTGTGGGCTCATACAAACCCACCAATAATTTGGCGATGGTACTTTTGCCGCAACCCGACTCACCCACCAAAGCCAAGGTCGTGCCTTGTTCGATTTGAAAACTCACGCCATTAACGGCAATTAAATTTTGTTTAGGCTTTCCCTCAATCAATCGATTCAAAAAAGACGCAGACACGTCAAAGTGTTTGCTTAAACCCTGCACATCAATGAACGGCGTAGATGTACTCATACGCCCTCCTTCGCCACCAGCCAACAAGCGGCTTGTGTAGCACCCGCATGCATTAGTTCCGGTCTATGTGTTTTGCATTGTTCGGTGTGCTTATCGCATCGCGGATGAAAAGCGCAACCGGATGGAATGGCGTTGAGTCGAGGCATAGCACCATCGATTTGATTCAATCGGTCGCGACTGTGAAAAATATCAGGAATCGAAGCCATCAAGCCAGCGGTGTAAGGGTGCGCTGGCGAATGAATCACATCGACCACAGGGCCAATCTCAACGATTCGCCCTGCATACATCACCGCAACACGATCGCATGTTTCTGCAATCACGCCCATGTCATGCGTAATTAACATCACTGCTGCGCCACGTTGTTTGCAAATATTTTTTAAGAGACTGATGATTTGCGCTTGAATCGATACATCCAATGCGGTGGTGGGTTCATCGGCAACAATGAGTTCGGGCTCTGCGGCCAATGCTAATGCAATCACCACACGCTGGCGCATACCGCCTGAGAATTGATGCGGGTAATGATGCAAGCGTTCTTCAGCCGCAGAAATCCCTGTCTCTTTGAGCAAATCAATCGCGCGTTGTTGCGCTTGTTGATGATTCATCGGTAAATGCGTTTGAATGGTTTCAATCAATTGCTGGCCCATGCTGTACAAAGGATTGAGCGATGTGAGTGGATCTTGAAAAATTGCGCCAATTTTTTTTCCACGCACGTGACGCATTTCTTCTTGATTGAGGTGATCGATACGTTGTCCGTGCAAAAGAATTTGCCCTTGCGATACACGGCCTGGTGTCTCTAACAATCCGATGATGGATGCACCTGTTAAAGATTTACCTGCGCCTGACTCTCCCACCACACCTAATATTTCGCCTTTTTCAATGGAAAACGAAATACCATCGAGTGCGCGCAA
>Ga0114971_10002472_pt1 | contig 12696 bp, 6 predicted proteins | sample M_140625_MF_Meta_FD_87320 | JGI IMG/M metagenome (GOLD analysis project Ga0114971, IMG submission 87320) | Freshwater microbial communities from Lake Montjoie, Canada to study carbon cycling - M_140625_MF_MetaG | ecosystem: Environmental > Aquatic > Freshwater > Lake | place: Lake Montjoie... | reverse complement strand
TGTCATGGCCGACGCATGTGGACAGATCCTGAGCGAATTCTTCCGCAAAAAGCGCAACGAGAATCGCAAGTAGAATCCTGACGGCCGGCTTGGGCGGCAAAAATCTCCTCGCGTGGGCCGCGGCGGCCCACGGCTCGTCGAGCGTTCGCCGATCCCCTTGCTCCCGTTTGCAGTGTGCCTGTGTCGCCGCTCCAGCTATCCGAGATGCGCTCTAGCTGCGATCGCTCATCGGTTCAAAGCTGCGGAGCGTTTCGCCAGTGTAGACCTGTCGTGGGCGGCAGATTTTTTGGGTTTGGGAGTGATGCATCTCGATCCAGTGGGCAATCCAGCCGGGCAGGCGACCCATGGCGAAAAGCACCGTGAACATCTGCACTGGAATGCCCATCGCACGATAGATCACGCCCGAGTAGAAATCGACATTTGGATAGAGCTTGCGTTCGATGAAGTAATCGTCGGCGAGCGCCACTTCCTCCAGTTGCTGGGCGATATCGAAAATCGGGTCATGCCGTGCAATCTTGGCCAGCAGTTTGTCGCAGGTTGCTTTAATGAGGCGGGCGCGGGGGTCGTAGTTTTTATAGACCCGGTGCCCAAAGCCCATGAGCCTGTGGCCGGAGTCTTTTTTCTTTGCCAGTTCGACATACTTTTTTACGTTGCCGCCATCGGCGCCGATTTTTTCGAGCATCTCCACGCAGGCCTGATTGGCACCGCCGTGCAGCGGGCCCCAGAGTGCGCAGATGCCTGCGGAAATACTCGCAAACAGGTTGGCATCGCTGGATCCCACCATCCGTACCGTCGACGTCGAACAGTTTTGTTCGTGGTCGGCGTGCACGATCAGGAGCATGTCGAGTGCCTCGGCAAAGTCGGGGTCGATGCGATACTCTTCGCAGGGCACAGCAAACATCATTTGAAGAAAGTTTTCGCAGTACGAGAGATCGTTTCGCGGATAGATGAGCGGTTGGCCGATCGACTTCTTGTAACTATAAGCCGCAATCGTGGGCAGCTTTGCCATGAGCCTGTGAACGCTCACTTCCACCTGTCGCGGATCGCGAACGTCGAGCGAATCTTGATAGAAGGTGGAAAGCGCGCCGACAACACTGCCAAGCGTGGCCATTGGGTGGGCATCGCGGGGAAACCCGCCGTAGAAACTGCGCATATCCTCGTGGATCATCGTGTGGTGCGAGAGCGACTTGCGAAAGCGGTTGAGCTCATCGAGGGTCGGGAGCTTGCCGTAGATCAAGAGGTAGCTCACCTCCACAAAATCGCACTTCTCAGCCAGCACCTCGATGGGGTAGCCACGGTACCGCAGGATCCCCTTTTCGCCGTCTAAAAACGTGATCGAACTGGTCGTTGAACCGGTGTTGACATACCCCTCATCAAGTGTGATGGCACCTGCTTGGGCTCGCAGCTTGGAGATATCGACAGCGCGTTCCTGCTCCGTACCCACGATGATCGGCAGTTCGACGGTGCGGCCGTCGATTTCCAACCTAGCGACACCTGCCTGCGTTGTGCCGGGGAAAGGGCTGGCCGCAGCAGTTCGTTCGGTCGTGACGCTCATCGGTTCGGCCTCCTCGTGTGCTGTATGGAGACGGCGTGCGGCGAGTCTCAAGCATAACGGATCTTCTGAAAAAAAGATTACTGAGCCGCAGTCTATCCCGCAAGAGAGCGGGCCGCAAACGTGCGTCGCCGTCCGGCCTCTCCGCGTCGTGCTGCGGCCACCGACTGCTAGCGAGACAGGCGGTCTTGGTGGTCGTTGCGGGCAGTCGCGGAATCGCGATCAATTCCAGGGACGTCGGCATTGGGGCCATTGTCGAAGATTGTCCAGACAGGCGTGCGATCCTTCAGCTTTGCAAGGTAGGCATCCATCTCTCGTTTGCGGCGTTCCAGCATCAAGGCTTCTTTGATCCCCACCTGGGCCTCGATAAAGGGCGTTCGTCCCGCCTCGGTGCGCTCGCTGACTCGCACGATATGCACGGCTTGGCCGTCGTCCAAAATCGCGCTGAGTTGCCCGATCGGCAGCGTGAAGACGGCCTCGTCGAGCACCTTCGAGACAAGGCTGCCCCGCGTTGTCCAATCGTAGGTTCCCCCAAGCGAGGCCGTTGGTCCCTCGGAACGCGTGCGGGCAATATCCCCAAATGGCTTGCCTTCAAGTACGTCGTTGCCAAGCGAGGCCAAGAACTGCCAGGCCTGTTCCCGCGAACGCGTAGGCGTGATGCGGACGGTGAGTTGCTCAAACCGCACCTTTGCGGGAAAGTCGTACTCGGTCAGACGATTCTGATAGGACGCGATCATCTCGGCGTGGGGAATCTCCTCGTCGCTGGTGACCTTTTGTTGAATCCACTGCTGGGCCAGCGATCGCTCAAAGTAGGTCTTGCGGATGTGGTCGAGCGACTGGCCTCGTGACCGCAGGAGTTGCTCATACTCTGCGGCAGTGGCCACACCGGCATCTTTGACGAGGCGTGACAACTGCTGCTGATCGAAAGCTTCATTGACCTTTTTTTCGATTTCCGGCAGGCGATCTTCCGGGATCGTGCGGCAGGCATCGACGTAGACGATGAGCGATTCAACGTGCTGCGGAAGGACCTGCTTACAGATCTGTACTTTGAGTTCTCGCACCTGTTCCGGCTTGAGTCCTGGGGAAACCTTTTCCAGCCAAGCCATGGCGCTGGGCGTGAGCAGATCGCCCTCGAGCACCACTTCAGACCCGACGCGGGCCACGATCATCGCTGTCTCAAGCGACTGCGCACCTGGGATTTCTTGAGGCCCGGTGGCCGCGGCCACCGGTTCTGTAAACTGCGCCTGGACGACGCCATCGTCAACGTGCTGGGCTTGGCTGCCGCCCTCGTGTGTCTTGGCAAGGGGCGTGAATGGGCTGCCGGGTTGGGCGCGGATGCTAGAGAGCACGTGGTTGTCGATGCTCTTGAACTCATTGTGTTTTGCAGAGGGTTTGCCGCCTGGCCACCCTTCGGGCCGCGAGATTGTCTTTGGGATGTGTGGCACAAGATTGGTTGTGGCTGTGCCGCCTGGGCCCATCGCAGTGGCGGTGGCCGGCCCCTGCGTCGCGCCGGCGGCACCATCGTTGAACTGGTTTGCAATTCTTTGGGCCGCCGCCTCGCGAGCCGGCATACAGATCGACAGCACAAGGATCGCGACGGCGAACAGAGCAATCTCCGCCGCGACTGGCAGAGCACAACGCTGGCGGTCGTCTGGATCGTCGTGCGGGTGGCCGACATCGATCATGAAGATCATTGAGATCATTGAGGCGATCATGGACGGGCATCCTTGCCTGTGTGCCTGGTGAGGTCGGCTGGAGGGCGAGGACTATAGGGACGCGCACGAGCGGGCCGCAAGAGCGTCCTGACTGCTTGAAGAAGCCGCTCAGAATCGGTCCAAACAGCGTTTTCGACAGGGAGATACGCCGTCCGATGGTCTACAATTCGAAGGAGTCTGGCGGCGGCTGGGCCTGTGGCCTTGAGCGACTCCATCGCCGAGCGGTCGTGATAACGCAGGGCCAGCATGCCTGCTTCGCGAGTGACAGAATCAATGCCAAGAGCCGCTGCGGCCACTCGCAGCCTGGCAAATTCCATCAAGCGTTTGCTTTCGGCAGGCAGTGGGCCAAAGCGGTCCAGAAGTTCTGCGGCCAAGTCGTCGATCTGCGCGTCGTCCATCGTGCGTGAGAGCCGCCGGTAGACGTCGATTTTCGTCCGAAAGTCGGGAATGAAATCGCGAGGCAGCCACGCCTCGCCTGGCAGATCGATCGTCACTTGGGGAGGCTCTGCCGGCGGCATGCTCTTGAGCCCTCGCACCGACTGCTCCAGCAAGCGGCAGTAAAGTTCGTAGCCTACCGTGGCAATGTGGCCGCTTTGCTGCGTGCCCAGCAGGTTTCCCGCGCCACGAATTTCTAGATCCCGCATCGCCAACGAAAAGCCAGCGCCCATGCTTGAAAATTCTTGGATGGCGCGGAGTCTTCGGGCGGCGGTGCTCGTGAGGTGCGCCGTCTCATCGACGAGCATGTAGCAATAGGCGCGGTGGTGCGACCGGCCAACGCGGCCACGGAGTTGGTGAAGATCGGCCAGGCCATAGGCATCGGACTCATCGATGAAGATAGTGTTGGCATTCGGTATATCGAGGCCGCTCTCGATGATTGTCGTGGCCAGCAGAATGTCGGTTGTGCCCGCGACGAACGTGAGCATCACATCCTCGAGCTCCGATTCAGACAGACGCCCGTGGCCGATGGCAATCGTTGCTTCGGGAACGATCTGCGACAGTCTGTGCGCAACGGTGTGGATATCGTGAATCCGGTTGTGCACAAAAAAAACCTGCCCACCGCGGGCCAACTCCCGGTCGATTGCGTGGCGAATGAGCGACGCATCCCATCGAGATACGCGGGTTTCGACCGCCAGTCGATTGGCCGGCGGCGTGACAAGGCTCGAGATGTCGCGGATGCCAAGCATCGACATGTGAAGCGTGCGGGGAATCGGAGTGGCTGTCATCGTGAGCACGTCGACACTCGTGCGGAGCGACTTGAGCCGCTCCTTCACATCAACCCCAAATCGCTGCTCCTCGTCCACCACGAGCAGGCCGAGGTTTGCGAAGTGAATGTCGGCTTGCGCAAGCCTGTGCGTGCCGATCACGATATCAACTGAGCCGCTGGCCAAGCCTTCAAGCGTTTCTCGTTCTTCTCGCGTACTGGAGAATCGCGACAGTGCACGGATCGTGAAAGGAAATTCAGAAAATCTAGCAGCGAAGCTGCGCCTGTGTTGCTCGGCTAGTACAGTGGTGGGCACGAGCACAGCCACCTGATGCCCCGACTCCACGGCCTTGAATGCGGCCCGCATTGCGAGTTCTGTTTTGCCAAAGCCAACGTCGCCGCACAGGAGCCTGTCCATGGGCCGGACGTTCTGCATGTCGCAGCGAATCGCCTCGATGGCCGTGACTTGATCGGGCGTCTCGTCAAACGGAAACGATTCCTCAAACGTCCGTTGCCACGGAGTGTCGGGGGGGAAGGCGATGCCCGGTCGGCTTTCGCGTTTGGCCTGCAGTTGAATCATTTCGGCAGCCATGTCGGCGACCGCTTTTTGGACGGCCAGCTTCTGTTTTGCCCAGAGCGTGCCGCCGATCTTGGCCAGCTTCGGCGACACCTTGGAGCCACCGATATATTTCTGGACCAGTTCGATGCAGGATGCGGGCACATACACCGTTGTTGATTCGGCAAACTCAATCTGCAGAAATTCCTCGGTGCGATCCTGTTTTTCGAGCAGCTTGAGCCCTCGGTAGCGGCCGATGCCATGGGCGACGTGCACGACGTGGTCGCCCTCGTGGAGATCCAGGAACGTGTCGATGGCTCGTGACAGCCGGTGCCGCGGCGCACGCGCCGTGACATCCTCTCGGCGAAATAGTTCGGCGCTGCTTACGAGCACGAGCTTTTCGGGTACGAGCCGAAAGCCGCTGGAGAGGTGGCCGCGGGCGAAGTGCAGCCGACCAGACTGTGCCGGGGCACTGTGGTCGAGCAGTTCCCGCAGCCGTTTTTCTTCCGCGTCTGTGGGCGCGACAACCCACACGTCCTGATCGCGACCGACGGTTTCCAATTCATCCCGCACGCGGTCGAGCACGCCAGTAAACCGTTCGACACTTTCAATCGAAAGAGCTGCTGTGGCCTCGAGGCTCGACTGGGCCAATGCCGCAAGGGTCACCGAAGGAAATCGGTAGATGCGCGCGAAAATATCCTCTGGAGCCGACAGGTTCGCTGCGGCTCCCAGTCGCTCGAACGTGCGTTTCGCTTCCTCGGCAAGTTCTCCCGGCTCCACCAGCACCCACCACGATCCCGCTGGCACAATGTCGGCGAGCTGCGTGCGCCTTGCTGCCGGTCCGACGGCGAGGGCGGTGAGATCGATGCTCTTGAGTTCGACAACGCTGCGCTGCGAAACGGTGTCGAAAGTGCGGAGCGATTCGATCTCGTCGCCAATCAGTTCCACTCGCACCGGGCGATCCCAGTCGATTGCAAACAGATCGATGATTCCACCGCGACGCGCAAACGTGCCTGGTGTGTCGATGGCGCTGGTGGCCTGCCATCCTCTGGCGATGAGCCAGTCCGCAAGTTCAGCGGGGTCGAGCCGGCCCTCCACGTCGAGTCGCCGCGTGCTGGCCTCGATCTCTCGGGGATCGGCCAGCGGTGCTAGGAGCGCCTGAATACTTGTGACGATGATCGCAGGTACAGCAGGCTGTGAAGGGTCGTCAGACGGCATCGTCAGACGCTTGACGAGCGAGAGCCTAGCGGATGCAACTGGGTCGTTGGCCGCTGGCTCATCGTTCAAGCTCTCGAGGGCCGGCAACAAAGCGATGGGGCTGGATGTGAAGAGCGAAAGATCGTCGGCAAACGAATCGGCATCGGCTGCGTGTGGCAAAACAACCACAAGCATGCCGGGGGCTGTGGTCAGCGTGGCCGCGAGGGACTCTGAGAGAGCCGCCGCAGTCAGCGCAGAACTCGATCCCCAGGTTCCGCCGATCGTGCCGCCATGTCCCTCGCGGAGACTGGCTACGACCTCGACGAACCCGCTGTGAGTGCGCAGGGTTTCGGCCAGTCCGAGCAATCGCCCGGCCGACCCTTCAGCGGAGGGTGGTGACACAGAGGTGCAGTATAGAGAGAACAGCGGAATTCGCCGGGAAATTCACCCACTTACGCACAGTTGCGTTTTTCGTGTATTTTTGAGGGATAGGTTTTCCTTTCACGACTCCCTCCCAGGAGCCCAGCCATGGCCACAGTCTCCCGCCCCAGAACCTCTGAAACGTCTCTCAACGGGGCCGATGTCGTGATTGAGTCGTTGATTCGGCACGGAGTCGATGTGATATTTGCCTATCCAGGCGGGGCCAGCATGCCGCTGCATCAGGCCCTCACTCGCTATGCCGATAGGCTCCGCACGATTTTGCCTCGGCACGAGCAGGGAGGCGGCTTTGCCGCCCAAGGCTACGCCCGCACAACGGGGAAGCCGGGCGTGTGCATGGCTACCAGTGGCCCTGGCGCACTTAACCTTGTGACGGCGATCGCTGACGCGAGGATGGACAGCGTGCCCATGATTGCGATTACGGGCCAAGTCGGCACCAGCGTGATCGGCACCGATGCGTTTCAGGAGACGCCGATCGTTGAAGTCTGTCGCGGTATCACCAAGCACCACTATCTTGTGACCGATGCCAACGACATCGCCCGCGTGATGCGAGAGGCGTTTCACATTGCTACAACAGGCCGTCCTGGCCCCGTGCTCGTCGACTTGCCGAAGAATATTCAGGTGACGCAGATTGTGCCCGACTTCGATGCCCCGATGAACCTGCCTGGCTACCACCCAGAGATTCGCCAGGCGTATCCCGAGCAGATTGCGCAGGTAGCTGCAGCGATCAAACGGGCGAAGCGGCCTGTAATCTATGCCGGCGGTGGCGTGATCGCAGGAGAGGCCTCCGGTGAGTTGCGAGAATTAGTCCGACGCACAGGCATCCCAGTCACCATGACGTTAATGGGGCTAGGCGCTTTTTCGGCCGACGATCCACTTTGCCTTGATATGCTCGGCATGCACGGCAGTGTGTATGCCAACTATGCCGTTGATCAGGCCGATTTGCTGCTGGCTATTGGCGTGCGATTTGACGATCGAGTGACAGGCAAAGTGGCAGAGTTTGCCGAGCACGGCTTCATTGTGCACATCGACATTGACCCATCCGAAATCAACAAGAATAAGGTCGTTCACGTCCCGATTGTGGCCGATGTGAAAGATGCACTTGCGCAATTGAATGCGATCGTCGAGCCACCCTCGTCGAGCCTCGCGGATTGGCATTCGCAAATTGCCGAATGGAAACGGGAGGACCCATTTTCTTTCGATACCAATTACAAGGGCATTCTGGCGCAAGAGGCGATCGCAGAATTATCTCGGCTCACTGCCGACCGTGACACGATCATCACTGTCGGCGTAGGCCAGCACCAGATGTGGGCGGCGCAGTTTTACAAGTTTCGCAATCCCCGCACATGGCTTTCATCAAGCGGGCTGGGCACGATGGGCTTCGGTTTGCCGGCGGCCATGGGCGCAAAGGTGGCTCACCCGGAGTCGCTCGTGGTGGACATCGACGGCGACGGGAGCATCCTCATGAACATCCAAGAATTCGCGACGTGCAACTGCGAAAATATTCCCGTCAAAGTGTTGCTCCTCAATAACCAGCACCTTGGCATGGTGGTGCAGTGGGAAGACCGATTCTTTAAGGGCAATCGGGCGCATACCTACTTGGGTCCAGTGGATCACCCCGAGGCCAAGGGTCAGGGCGACGGCATCTCGCCCAACAGTCGCTACCCCGATTTTGTCTCAATCGCGAAGGGCTTTGGCTGGCAGGCCGAAACCGTTGCGAAGAAAAGCGATTTGGAGTCGGCGCTGCGACGCTTGATTGATTCGACTGGGCCGGCCCTCTTGGATGTGCAGGTGCCATACCAAGAGCACGTGCTCCCAATGATCCCATCGGGTGGCACCGTCAAAGATCTGATCAAGCGTTAGCAGGCTGTGGATAAACCACGTGTTGGACCGCACGATGCGGTCCCGGGGGCGTAGCACCCGCAAAAAACCGGAGGTTTTCAAGTGGACAAAGTGCATGGAGGACTTTGTCTACGGGCAGTTAGAGCCTCACGTGAGAACGCGTGGAGCGATCGTTCGGATTCAACGCGAGGGTCCAAATGGACTGTCATGGTCTGTCATGGACTGTCAAACGGCGAGGCAGCCGGGTCGGTGGCCGGTTCTTCAGCGGCTGGTTCTTCGGGCTTGGGTTGTCGCTGGGGAGCTTGCGGTCCCGGCGTTCCAGTGGCCGGAGCGTGGATCGCGGCCACAGCATCGTTGAGCGATTGTTCGTCGGGAATTTTGTCCAGATTCATCCCGAAATCCCGCAAGATTTTTGCGAGATCAGTTGCTTGGGTGCCTGTATTAGTGGAGAGCACTGCCAGCCCACCCTTTCCATCCAAAGGCGCGATCGCGTCGGCCAGCGTCACCAATCGCCAGGCGGCGCGGCGGCCGACCTGCTCCGCAATGGCGAGTGTATTCGGCGTTCCGGGCTGACCCAGACCAGGTGGCCCGGCTGGCTGGGCCACTGTGGCGTCTGGTGCCCCAAGGAGAACGATGTACTCCTGTTCGAGTCGGCGGCTGGCGGCGATCGCATCGTCGCCCTCGAGTCCGCTGAGCGCCAGCGACCGAATGGCGGCAATCGTCTGCGGTCCGTTCACTCCAGATGTTGGCACGACCATTGCCCCCAAAGCCGCCGCCGCACGCACGCGCACATCCACCGATCGTAACGGGTCTTCAAGCAACTTCGCCAGCAGTTGTGGAAGTGTGGCGGCCACCTCTTTCGGGGCCCAGCGGCCAAGTGAGGGCAGCATCGAAAGCGATCGTGAAACAAGCCAATCCAATTCAACGCTGGTATCTTTTTCGACGGGCTCTCGGAGGATGGCAACAATTGCTGGCAACGCGTCAGCGGCGAGCGCCTTGGAAGCATCGTCCCCTGTGGCCCGAGCCGCTTCGGCGTGCCTGGCCAGGCCCGCAGTGGCAGCAACGCGGATCGCTATTGGAAGCTTTGCGTCGCGGGCGGCCGAGGCCAGTGGGCCGGCGGTCGGTGGCCACGGCTTTCCATCCTTCGCCTTGAGCTCTCCGACTAAGAGCAATGCGTTGATGCGCACGAGTAGGTCGGCATCCTCGTCCCTCGCGAGTTTTCCGAAAAAATCCAGAAACACTTGGCTGGCATCCTCAAACGCCTTCTCATCGGCGATCTCCGTGAGCAGGAGTTCCCGCATGCGCCGCCGGGTGCGTTCGATGGTCGAACGGTTACTGGCCAGGGCGAGTTGCGGCAGGGCTGTCAGTTCCAGCAAGGCCCGCAGCGTGGCATCGAGGCCACCGCCTTCTCGCAGGTTTTCTTTGTAGGCTCGCGTCTCTGGCGCCGCTTCAACCTTGGACCACGTCGAGTATTTCGCCCCGGCGTTTTGTGCAAAGGCTGCGCTGCCAGACGAGCCACGAGCTACGCAGGCTGCAGCCACGAGGCAGCCTGCGAGCAGGCGGGTGGCGCAAGCAATCGCTGGCGGGCGAGGCAGAATGACCCAAAAGCCACGCCGCACGTGGGTCGGCCCAACAGAAAAAGTGGAAGGAGTGTTCATAAAAGTGATGGCCAGACGGTTGGACGCACGGAGTGGGCGTTCGCCGAATTATTTGGATTGAAACGGGTTAAGGTTCTCTTGAGGCATCTCTGGTTGGCCTGGACGATCCCGAATCGAACCCTTCGTGGTTTCTTCGGTGGGCGGCAGCGTGCCGATGTATTGGTTGATGCGAACCTGCGAATCGGCTGCAGTGGCTTTTTCAAACGACCCGTCTGTCCTCAGGAAAAGCATCTCAAAGGGTTCTGGTGGGGCGGGCGATGCTTTTGTTCGGGTGTCGGCGCGATCGTCTTGCCGGCCCCGCATATCAACCAGCACGTGGTTGGTGGCGATGTCTTCGCCCCGCACGCGGCTGTCGCCAGGTTTGTTGAGGGATTGATCGATGTTGGCCAAGCCGCCAACTTCTGTCACGAGGCTCCGCAGCGAGTAGTTACCCGTTTGGCTATTGGGGGCCAGCACGAGCAGTTCGATCATGCCAGGTTTGAGCCGCTTCATGGCTTCCTTACGCAACGAACGCACCAGCATGGAGGTGGACTCCGGCACCACGACCGGCAGACTCACATTGCTCTGCGTGGAAACTAGCTTGGCAGCTTTTGCAAGGGTTGACTCTGAAAGATGCTGCGCTGCTAGGTTGAAGTTTGGATTCCAAATCGACAGCCTCACCCGGTAGCGATAGCTTTTTCCAGGCTCGACATTCATGTCCACAAACCGAAACAGCCGGTATTCGATCCCCTTATTTGTCGGGGAAGATTCTGGCGTTGGTTCGGGTGGGGTTGCACCCGATGCGTCCTCTGAGGCTCTCTTTTTTTGCTTGAGATAGGCGATAAACCACGGATGCATCGCCTGAGTTCCCCAGGCTTCGCCGGCGATCAACTGCGGCAGCGGAGCACAGTAGCTGCTCCCAGTACTTCCCAAAGCCGACGGGCTGCCAGCGGCTGGAGCTGCCGCGGTAGATTCTGGAAGTAAAAAGATCGTCGGAGGATTCTCCTGTGTGCCGGCCCACTCTTCCTGCGACTGCCTGGCGATTTGCTTCAAGTCCATTTTGTTCCACGCGTCTGGTTCGCCTGCTGCAGTCTCCGAACGCTCCACGAGGTAGTCGCTCCAGAGCGGTGAGTCTCGCTTGGGGTCTCGAAATCCGGCCGATTCAAACCGCTGACGGTATTCGCCCTCTTGCTTGGCCATTGGAATCAGTCCCGTGACGATCACATAGCCTGCGATGCGGCCACGCACGGCGTTGTTTTGGCCCATGGGTTCGCCGCCCGGCGGCAAAGAAACGCCCTGGGCTCCCTCTGCGTCGGCTCGGCCACGGCCGCTGCGAGCTCGCGTAGGTTTTCGCGTGGGACCAGGCTCGACATCCCGATCGGCGTTTCGATCTGGCTGTGGCGGGGCAACTTCCTTGGCCTTTGCCGCCAGAACGACAACGCCCGCCACGGCACGCAGTTGCTCGATTGGCAGCACCGCAGGCTGCGTTCGCTTGGACCGCTCCTCAAAGAGCGGCTTATCCAGCAGAGAAACCTCGGGAGTCGCAGTGATTTTTGGTGTGCGCCATGGCTCGATTAATTTTTTCAGACTCACATTCTTGGCCAGAACGTTTACCGGTGGCTTCTTCACGCTTTCGATGTGCGCCGCTGTGCTCGTGGACTTCGATTCAATGGATGCCGGTTGTTGCTCCTTGACGACGCTCTGGCTCCGGATGGCATCGATGCCCCCATACACGAGCCAGAGAGCGAGCACTCCCACGCTCACCCCGATGATCTTCTCGCCGTGGTTGATTAAAAAACCGACGGTCGCTTCTTTGTCAAACCGAATGCCTGGCAGTTTCATTCCGGTGGCCTCCCAGGAGGTTGCGGTTCTGGTTGCGGTTCTGGCTGCGGTTCTGGCTGCGCTTCTGGCGCAAGCCCAAATACTTTTTCATCCGGGAACGTTGCCAGGCCTACCGTGCCTCGCAGTTCCACAACAAGATCGTTGTTCCGGCTGCTTGGGCCAGTCCCGGCAGTTGCACCTGATGGACCAGACGTCGTCGTGGCGGCAGGTCTATCGCCCACGTTGATTCGCACCTGCCGCACATCCACGGGCACTGCCGACGCAGCCAGTTCCACCAGCAGGGAGTCGAGCTTTCGCTGATCCACAACAGCGCGGATGACAAATGGCATCAGGTGCACCATGAGCGACGCCGGCGACGAGGAGAGTTCCGCCGCCGACAACGGCCTACCGTCAAAATGAACATAGATCCAATTGCGAAGCGCATCGTCTGGAGAAGCCATAACGGCTCCCCCAGTGCCTCCATCCTCCGTCGTGCCAGATGGGTTACCCGAAAAACCAACTATCGGCCCGGAGTTCCCACCCTGACCTCCAAATCGCGGATGGGGCGGGCGGACGGCTGGCGTTTCGGGAGGACCATCTGGCGACGGCATTGCACCGCCTTCGGGAGGCGGCATCGCCGATCCCTTAGTGAAAGCCGGACGAAAAATCCGAGACCGGCCCATGCCCCCAGGGCTATCTTCGGCAGCCGGATATCCAATCATCAATTGTTCGACGCG
>Ga0114971_10002471_pt1 | contig 12700 bp, 10 predicted proteins | sample M_140625_MF_Meta_FD_87320 | JGI IMG/M metagenome (GOLD analysis project Ga0114971, IMG submission 87320) | Freshwater microbial communities from Lake Montjoie, Canada to study carbon cycling - M_140625_MF_MetaG | ecosystem: Environmental > Aquatic > Freshwater > Lake | place: Lake Montjoie... | reverse complement strand
GAGCCCAGCCGCGTGCGGTCCCCATCGTTCAGTCCATTGGCCATCCCATGGCCGATCAGCAGCGCAACCTCGGACTCGCGCTGGTCACGGGTCATCGAAGCCGGATCGGCGCCCGCGTTCAGGCTACGGCGGAGGCGATCAATCGTCGCCGCACCGTTGGCACCCGACCAGGACGTATCGCCGACGCCGACACCCGTGGCATCGGCCAGCCGGTTCACCGAGGTGGCGACCGGCTGGACGGCCCGGACGTCACGCCCGGTATGCCCGGTATGCCCGAACAAGCCACCCATCAGCTGGGAGAGCAGCCAGGAACCAAGCAGCGCGGCGATCGCCCAGCTGCTGAGGCCGTGCAGCTCACCATCGAGGTGCGAGCGCGTGCCCGAGTGACGCGCGGCGACGTAGCCACCGAGCGCCATGCTCACCAGCCAGGACAGCACCTGCCAGATGCCGACGCCCTGGCCGACGCTTGCGGTCCCATCGGTATGGGCGCCGAGCGGGTTATGCGAGCCAGCGCCCAGCGCCGAGCCGAGCAGGCTGAGCAGCAGGGTCGAGGCAACGGTGACGGCGGCGCCAGCCAGGATGGCGCCCCAGGAAATGCGATGATGCGCATGGACCTGGGGGTAGCCATCCGGCCCGTAGCCGACGGCGGTGGTGCGGACCGGTTCGCCCGGACGGGCGGCGGGGCCGGGAAGGGTCGAAGACATGGTTTCTCCTAAACGACTGATGATGGGTCAGGTCTGGGCGCGCTATTAGGAGCGCACCACGCGATACTCGATGCGGCGGTTGCGGAAGCGGCCTTCCAGCAGGTCGTTGCTGGCGACCGGCTGAGCGCTGCCATAGCCCTTGGCAACCAAGTTGGCGGGATCGACGCCAGCCTTCAGCAGGGCGTTGCGGACGGCATCCGCACGGGCCTGCGACAGCGCGACATTGGCCGCGGCGTCGCCGGTGTTGTCGGTGTGGCCACCGATCTCGATCACCGTGCCGGGGGCCAGCTGCTTGATCCGCGCCGCAGCGCTAGCCAGCAGGCCGTTGGCGCCGGCCGGGATGTCCGAGCTGCCGCTGCCGAAGTTGATGATCGACAGGTTCAGCGCGTTCACCAGGTCGGTCGCGTTGAAGCCGCTGCGCAGCGAGGAGAGGCTGCTGAGCACCCGATCATTGGCATCGGTGATGAGGCTGCCAACGCGGTCGGCGATGCTGCCAAAGACGATGCCACTGCCGAAGACGCCGCGCAGCGAGGTGCTGATCCGGTCACGATCGGCATCGTTGACGATACCGCCGAGGTTGATCGAGTTCCCCTCGAACAGCGCCTGCAGGCCAGGGGACCTCAGGTTGCCGAGCGCCGAGCGGAAGTTCAGCATCCAAGGTGCCGCGCCGCGGTTCAGGTCGATGGCGATGTCGCCCTGCACCCGATCCGCACCGTAGACCGCACGCAGCGCCGCGATGATGCTGTTGCGCGTCTCCTCATCATGCACGGCGCCGCTGAAGCGGATGATGCCGTCATCATTGCTGATGGCCAGCCGCGCCGGCAGGCTGGGGACCGGGATGGGCGCCGGCGGCGGGGGTGCCTGCACCACGGGCGCCGTGCGCGGCACCGGCTGCGAGCCGCTGAAGAGGTAGGAGCCGAGGCCGAGCAGCCCAAGCGCGCCAACCAACGGCCAGAGCCAGCGGCCCATATGCGGCTCGTCATGATGCTCGACGCGCACCGGCTGCGGGGCCACGTACTCCACCCGTTGCGGCACGGCGACGCGGGGCGCGACCGTCTCGACGACACGGGTGGTGGTCCGCGGCGGCGGCGGCGGGTTGAGGAAGCCCAGCACCTCCTGCGACAGGTTCGCCGGGACATTGCCGCCCGGGGTCAGCAGACCGACGAGCTTCGGCAGCAGATAGCCGAGCGCGGTGGTCGTGGTGGGGCCGGCGAGGCCGAGCCGGCTAGCGATGGTGCCGAGCGCGGTGCTGCCGAGCACGCTTTCCAGCTGGGTGGCCGAAATCGGCGCCGCTTCGCGGTTGCCGAGCCAGCTGCCCACCGCATCGCCGAGGCCGGCGCTGCGGAACTGATCAAGCAGGCCGCCCAGGCCACCGGGCGCGCCGGTGATCAGGTGGAGCCCTTCACGCAGCAGGGGCGCGGCGATCGCGCCGAGCCCGAAGCGCCCGGCGATATCGTTAATAAGACCGTCGAAAAGCGTCATTTTTTCTCCCTTCGGCGCATCGCGCCGATGCGTTGTCTGAACTATTTGACCGTGTCCCGGAGAACACGCCCCAAGCGGGTCAGCTGAACCGTTCTCCCGCCACACCGCGGCGGGGCGTTCCCAGCCACGCGCCTACCTGTTTCATCGCAACGAACACGGCGCCGGCTGGATGGCGGCGGCAGCATTGCCAAGTCACGCCGAAGGCAACCGGCATGGGCGCTGCGAGTACCCCATGCGCCCCAAAGGGACACCGGGGTCCTCGGCAGCGCTCGGGCGGGAGCGAGCGGGTCACCAAGCAAGGCTTTCAACACGCCAGACAACCCCCCCGGGTGGTGCGGGAGGATATAAAGGTTAAGTGGCCGGCAGCGTAAAGTACAAAATCTAGTTTCCTTAAAACTTCGCAATCACGTAAGGGTATGATAAGAATTTGAGGTGTTGTAGCTAGGACTTTTTCTTTTTCTTACCTATTTCTCTAAGATTGCAGCGCTTTCGCTGATGCTAATCATGAATTGTGCTGATACCAACGGTCAAACCCTTTGACTCCTGGTATGCGGTTTTCCGGCTCTCAACGCCGGCCCGAAAGCTGCGGTTTTTCGGGCCGCGCGGCACGGGTCAAAGCCTTGCACCGTCCGCCTTATGGGGGGCGACGGGACCTGCCGCCGCCCCGGCCGCGCTCAGCGGCCCTTCCCGCAAAAGGCGGGGCGGTGGTCAGCCCAGCGTCCAGCGGCCCCGCTCGACGGTCGAGAAGAAGGCCGCCACCTCGCGATTGAAGGCGGCCGGCTCCTCCAGGTTGATGGCGTGCCCGGTGCGCGGGCAGAACCACAGCCCGGCATTGGGCAGCACGCTTTTCAGCCAGACATTGGTCTCGATGCAGGGTCCGTCCTCATCGCCGCAGGCCAGCAGCGTCGGCACCGTCATCTGCCGCAGCTCTGCGTCCCAGTCGAAGATGGAATCCCGCTCACCCTGGTAGTGCTTCATGGTCAGCCCGGTGCCGACGCCGGAATGCTCGGCGAGGCGCTGCATATAGGCCGCCCAGCCGACCGGGTCCTTCTTCTTCAACTGGATGCGGGTCGGCGAATGGCCCGTCTCCTCGGCCAGCGCGCCGGGCCAGCCTTGCGCGATCAGCAGGTCTCCGCGCGCGGCGCAGGCGCGGCGGAACTCCGCCTGGTGCGCCTTGGGAGAGCCGGAGCCAGCGCCGGCCGGGACCAGCGACAGCGCCATGTCGGGATGGCGGATGCCGAACAGGATGGCGGCGAACCCGCCCATCGACAGCCCCACGATATGCGCCTTGGCGATACCCAAATGGCGCAGGACGGCCACCGCGTCCGCCACCGCGAAATCCTGGCCGTAGAGCTTCGGGTCGGTCGGCACTTCGGACGGCGGATAGCCACGCGCGGCATAGGTGATGCAGCGGTATTCGCGGGAGAAGAACTGCACCTGGTCGCGCCATTCGCGATGATCGGCGCCGAATTCGTGGATGAACAGGATCGGCAGGCCATGCCCGACATCCTCATAATAGATCTTCGCACCCTGGGCCTGAGCGTATGGCATGGACATCTCCTCCTCGGCCCGCATCCTGCCACCCTCTCGACAGGGCGGGAACCAGGGGCGAGGCTGCGAAGCAAAATGCCCCGCGAAACGTCAAGAACCGCGCATCCGCTGCGTCGCCTGCTGGCCCTGCCCGCCTTCCGCCGGCTTTGGCTGACCGGCGCGCTCGCCAATGGGATGCGCTGGGTGGAAATCCTGGTCGCCGCCATCTTCACCTTTCAGGCGACTGGCAGCGCGCTGGCCGTCTCTCTGGTGACGCTGATGCGGGCCTTGCCGCTATTCCTGCTGGGCGCCGCCGCCGGCGCGCTGGCCGAGGTGCTGGACCGGCGCCGGTTGCTGATGGCCGGGCAGGCTTTGCTCTGCGTGACCGCGCTGGTGCTCTGCGCCCTGGCGCTGGCCGGGCTGCTGCGGCCTTGGCATCTGGGGCTGGCCGGCTTTCTGGGCGGGCTGGTCTGGTGCGGGGAGATGGCGTCTCGCCGACGGATGCTGACCGAGGTGGCGGGCGAGGGTGATGTCGTCACCGCGGTTGCCTTCGACAGCCTCACCTCCAACAGCACGCGCATGGCCGGACCATTGCTGGGCGGGGCGATCTATCAGACACTGGGTCCGGCGGCGGCCTTCGGCCTGGCAGCGTGCTGCTACGCCGCGGCCTTCCTGCTGCTGGCCGGGGTCAGCAACCGGCAGGTACCGGGCCGCTTCGCCACCCGCGCCCTGCTGGCCGATATGGGCGAGGCAATCGCCCTGGTGCGGCGGATGCCGGTGCTGCTGGCGGTGATCATGACCACCATCGCGCTCAATATCTTCGGCTTCTGCTTCACTGCGGTGGCGCCGGCCTTCGGCGTGCAGCAATTCGGCGCCAGCCCGCTGGGCATCGGTCTGCTTTCGGCGGCCGAGCCAGCGGGCGCGCTGCTGACCGGCCTGACCCTGGCCGCCCGGCGCGGCCTGCCGCTGCGCGGCGGGCTGCTGGTGGCGGGCGGGGTGCTGTTCCTGCTGTGCCTGATCCTGGTCGCACACATGCCAGCACTTTGGCTGGCGGTCGCCATGCTGATGCTGGGCGGGGCGGGCACCGCGGTCTTCGCCGCCCTGCAAACCGCGCTGCCGGTGACGATGGCGCCAGAGGGCGCGCGCTCCCGCGTGCTCGGGCTGGTCGCCACCTGCATCGGCATGTCGCCGATCGGCGTGCTGGCGATCGGCGTGCTGGCCGATGCCTGGGGGCCGCCGGCGGCGATCACCATCATGGCCACGGCCGGGCTGGTGCTGATGACCTGGACCGTCTGGCTGCTGGCGCGCCGGCGTTGACGCGATCTGCTCTAGCATGCTGCGTTGACGCGGAATCGCCGAAGGCGCTGAATCCCGCAGCCTAACAAAAATTAGAGCAGGGTGCGTGAACGCCTGGGAACGCGGCCTGCTAAACAGCCCGCCAATTCTCGCCGGTCGTGCGCGCCACCGCGCCCTGCTGCTCCAGCTTGATCAGATGCGAGAGCAGGCTGCGCCCGGCCGGCTTGACCAGGCGCGGGTCGAGCGGACCATAGACCGGCCCCACCAGCCCGTCGGCCGAAGCCTCGCCCACCGCGCGCAGCGCGGTGACCACCCGCGCCTCCCGCTCCTCCCGGTGCGCGAACAGCGCGGCCAGGAAGGGCTTGGGGTCGGTGATCTTCGGCCCGTGGCCGGGCAGCAGCATGGTATCGTCCCGCGCCATCACCCGGGCCAGGCTCCGCATGTAATCCGCCATGTCGCCATCGGGCGGGCTGACCACGCTGGTGGACCAGCTCATCACATGGTCGGCGCTGAACAGGATGCCGCTGCCCAGCAGCGAGAAGCAGAGGTGATTGGCGCAATGGCCGGGCGTGTGCAGCGCTTCCAGCGTCCAGCCCTCGCCGGCGATACGGGCGCCGTCGGGCAGGGTGATGTCGGGCCGGAAGCCGTGATCGCCCCCCTCGCCCCCCGCCTCGGCCGGCGTCATGTGCGGGCCGAAGCCGAAGCTGCGGGCGCCGGTGGCGGCGATCAGCGCGGCCGCGCCGGGGGAATGGTCGCGATGGGTGTGGGTCGCAATCACCGCGGCAATCCGTTCGCCCCGCGTCGCCGCGAGGATCGCGGCCAGCTGCGCGTCATCCACCGGGCCGGGGTCGATCACCCCGACCTCGCCCTGGCCGACGATGTAGGTGTTGGTCCCGCGGAAGGTGAAGGCGGAGGGATTGTTGCAGAGCACCCGCCGGACCAGCGGGGCGATCTGCTCGACCGCGCCATGCGCCAGCGGATCGTCCTTGAGGAAAGGTATCGCCATCACTGCTTGTCCTTCTGCCGTCCGGGACGCTCTGCCCGGAGGATGGCGAGGCCGGCGCCGACGATCAACAGCGCGCCGAGGCCCATCGCCGGCCCGGGCAGATCGCCCCAAACCAGCCAGCCCAGCAGCGCCGCCCAAAGCAGCCCCGCATAGGAATAGGGTGCGATGGCCGAGACCTGCGCGCTGGCCCAGGCTTCCGTCAGCAGCCATTGCGCCCCACCGCCGATCAGCCCCATCAGGATCAGCAGCCCCAGCGTGCCCCAGCTGGGCGTCACCCAGACGAAAGGCAGCGTCAGCGCGGCGAACCCCGCCATCAGCAGCGATTGCCAAAGGGTGATGGTGGTCGAGCTCTCGGTCGCGGAGAGCTGGCGCACCAGCATGGTGGTCAGCGCCGAGAACATCCCCTGCGCGGTGCCGGCAATCAGGCCGAGCACGGGCGCGCCCGCGCCTCGCCCCGCACCGGTCCCGCCCGCGATGATCAGCACGCCGATAAACCCGACCAGCACCGCCGCCCAGCGCGCCGGCCCCACTTTTTCGCCAAGGAAGGGAATGGCCAGCAAAGTGACAAAAAGCGGCTGGGTGTAGCCAAGCGCCGATTGCTCAGCGAGCGGCAGCAGGCCGAGGGCGTAAAAGCCCAGGCTCTGCGCCGTGATGCCGGTGCAGGCGCGCAGCGCGTGCCCGCCCAACCGGCGCGTGCGCAGCGTGGCGCCGCCGGCGCGGCGGGCGATCAGCAGCACCACCGGCAGGGCGAAGGCGCTGCGGAAGAACATCATCTCGAAGACCGGGATGCTCTCCGCCATATGCTTCACCATCGCGCTCATCACCGTGAACAGCGCGTAGGAGGCGAGCATGCAGAGCGCGCCGCGTCGGGGATCATGCCTGAGCATAGCGACGGGTTCTGCCCGATATGTCCGGTCGGCAGAAGCGGCACCCGGTCGTGCCCGTCAGGCGCTGCGGGCGGGAGCAGGCCGGCCTGCCACAGGATTTAGAGGCATACAATTTTGATAACAAAATAAACTTGACTCTCGTCCTAACATTTGGTTCACTTTCTGGACATTATCCAACAGTCAGGACATCGCGAAATGACAGCAGGTTCAGCTGCCCGCCGGCAAGCCGGCCGATCCCGGCACATGGGCGCCGCACGCGCGGCGATGTTCGCGGCGCCGTTTGGGGTGTTCCTGGCCACGCAGGCGGCGAATGCGGCGCCTATCTTCACGCCGGTGGGTAACCTGACCGGCAGCTTCTCGCTCAGGGTGATCACCACGCACGAGCAGAAGATTTTTAACGCGTCGGGAAACGGGCCGTATGCCTCAAGCCTCGATGTTACGGAAATCACTCAAATCTTCACGAATACGACCGTGACGGAGCAGGCCACGGCGGAAGGCTTTGCTGGCCGCCCGGCTCTGGACCCGCTGCAGCAGAACCTGTCGATCGGCCTGAAGAGCTTCGCCTCGGTCGCGGTGAGGAGCGGCAGTTACATCGGCGATGTCAGCGGCGCCGCCCAGGCCGAAGCCAGGTCACAACTCTTCGTCCCGTTCATGGTGACTGGTTTACCAACCGGCACGACGGGGACGATGACACTGCGGCTCAAGCTGGATGGCGACATCGCGGTCGGTCCATTCATTGGCGGAAGCAATGGCACCCAGAAGTCGGGCTACGCGGAGATGTATTTCTGGGCCACCGGGCTGAACGTGATCGACCTGTGTCCCTACTACGGCAACGCCGCCTGTTGGGCGCTGTACAGGGCAGCTCCCACCGATGTGCTGCGCTTCAACAACCCTAACCAGGTCTGGGATCTGGCCATTCCCTTTAGCGCAGGGTCTGTGGACAGCTTCAACATGCAACTCTGGTCGACCGCAAAGGCCTCTGCCACCGCATGGGTCAATGCCGGTGGAGCTGCCGATGTCGACAATGTTTCGAAGTCGGATTACCTGCATACCGCGGCGCTTGATGGCATCGTGGACCTGCGCGATTCGAGCGGCAATCTGCTGACCGGCTGGACCGTGACCACCGCCGAAGGCTTCGACCTGAACGCCCGGGCAGCGGCCGATCCGCTATCGGTCGCAGCGCCGGTGCCACAGGCCGCGCTGCTGCTCGGGCTCGGCCTGCTGTGGCGAACGGCGCGCAGGGGCCGCGCGGCCTGACCGCCCAGCATCCTCACCCCAGGCGCTCCGCCGCCCGGCGCAGCCTTTCGCGGTGCACGTTATAGAGCCCTGCGGCGATCACCACCGCCGCGCCGCCCAGCGTGGTCCAGGCCGGCACCTCGCCCCACAGCAGGAAGCCGAGCACCAGCCCCCAGAGCAGCGGTGAGTATTCGATCGGCGCCAGCACCGCGACCGGCGCCAAGGCGAAGCCGCGGCCGAAGCACATATGCGCCATGGCATTCGCCGTGCCGAAAAAGCCGAGTGCGGCGATCATCGGCCAGTCCGGCAGCGGGGCCGGCGCGCCGCCAGGGGGCCAGAGCGCGGCGACGGGCAGCAGGGCGAAGCCAGCCGGCAGATGTGCGGCCAGCAGCCAGAAGGCGATGGCATCGGGCGTATCGGTGCGGGTCAGGATACGAGTCCAGACCCGGGTCAGCGCCATCAGCGTGGTCGCCGCCAGCAGCAGGCCGGTCTCCCATCGCCATAACTCACCGCCTGGCTGCAGCATGAACAGCACGCCGGCAAAGCCGACGCAGGTGGAGGCCCAGCGCCGCCAGCCAACCTGTTCGCCCAGCAACGGGATCGCGAACAGCGTCATCAGCAGCGGGCAGGCCGCGGCGATGGCATAGCTATCGGCCAAGCCGAAGCCGCGCATCCAGGCGAGGTAGAAGCCGCATGACACGGCGCAATGGCTGAAACTGCGGAGGATCAGCAGCGGGCGATTGACCGGCCGCAGCGGCGCCAGACCGCCACCGCGGGCGGCCACCAGCAGCAGCACCACCAGCGTGCCCACCAGGCCGCGCCAGATCATCGCGACCGCCGTCCCGACGCTGGGCAGCACCCATTTCACGGCGGCATCGGCGCAGGAGACGACGATGTAGCCGGCCAGGATGAAGCCGATGCCGCGCAGCGCCTCATCGCCCGTCGGGCGCGCCCGGAAACCCGCTGGCGGCGCCATCAATCCTCGCGTCGCAACAGCTGGTAACCGGCGACCGTCGCGGCCGGGCGGTAGCGTTCCAGCGTCTCGGCAAACAGCGGATGGCGGGCGAAATAGGCCAGGATATCGAAGTCCTGGCCGCAGACGACCAAGCCCGGATCGGCCGCCACCAGTAGCGCCGCCGGGGGCGCGCGGGCGAAATCCTCGGCCACGGTGCGATAGACGTAGAACTCCGCCCGCGCCATTTCCCAGGTCTCACGGAAGCGGGGCTTGCCGGCCGCATCGCGCGGGCAGTCGCGATAGACGCCCTGCAGCAGCCAGAGGTTCATGGTCCGCAGCGTCGATTGCGCGCGGGCGTAATTCAACGCCGGATAGACCGGGAAGATGTCGGAGGAGAGCACCAGCAGCCGCTCACCATAGGCTTCGCGTTTGAGCAGCGCCGTCATCTCGGCTCCACGCGAGCCCGACCAGCCGAGTTCCCGCCACGGCGCCTCGGCGCCAGTGACGTTGAACAGGCCGAGACCGCAGGCGGCGATGGCGGCAGCGCCCGCCGCCAGCCGCCGCGCCGCCCGGGACGACAGCGCCCGGTCCGCCCAGCGCGCCGCCAGCATCACCCCCAGCAGGCTGGCAAAAAGCCGCACCGGCAAGGCGTGATAGGTCCAGCCCTTGTGCTGCACCACCGCCGAAATCGCCGCCCCGATGCCCGCCGCGGCCAACACCGCAGGCAACGCCCCGCGCCGCCCGGGCAGCGCCAGCAGTGCCAGCGGCAGCAGCAGCAGCATGGCTGTGCCGAGGCGCTCCGTCAGCAGCACCTGCCACCAGGAATAGGCGCCCTGGTCGAGGTAATACGCCCAGACCAGCGGCAACACATGGCTGGTATAGTCCGGGAACAGCAGCAGCACGCCCAGCAGATAGGCCAGCCACAGCCCCGCCATCGCCCAGGGGACGGGGTCACTGAAGCCGCGCCGGCCGCGCCGCAGCAGCACCACCAATTCGACCAAGGCGGGGATCACCAGGAAATAGGGCTTCAGCGCGAAGCCGATCGCCGCCGGCAGCACCGCCGCTACCTGCCAGCCCCAGCCAGTGACCACCCCATCGGCCCGGCGGGCCGCCAGCATCAGGTAGGGCATGGCGAAGATCGCCATGATATGCTCGCGCTGGCCGAAATCGTAGCCGGCTGAAAGCAGCAGCACCGGCAGTCCGGCGGCCAGGCAGGCGGCTTCCACCGGCGCCCGCGCCGGCAGTAGCCGCCAGGTCAGCCAGGCGGCTGCGGCAAGCCCGGCCAGCAGGAACAGCAATAGGGCCTGCGCGGCATCGAGCGGCGTCCAGGCGGCGATCAAGGCCGGCGGCAGATCCAGCAGGAAGACCAGCGGCGGGTTGACGTCGATGAGGTCGGCATAAAGCCGCTCGCCGGCCAGCATCCGCTCGGCGAAGTTCAGCACGGCCGCGACATCGTGGTTCAGCGGCGGCGCCAGCACGGTGGCGAGCAGCAGCAGCGCGGGCAACACCGTCGCCACGCGCAACCCGGCCAAGCGCAACCCAGCCAAGCGTGGGGCCGTGCCCGCCGCCGGCAGGGCGGGGTCCAGGACGGCATCGTGCAGCGGGGCGGCGGGGGGCGGGTCCTCGGGCGGTCGCATGGCCTCCCGGCATCTCTGGGCGCTTGATTCCAAGACTGCAATCCCAAATGCGGCAAAGCGCGCGGCTTTCACGCTGGCCAGAGGCCGCGCGCCATGCCAGGAGGCGCCGTGGACCGGATCGAATACGCGCTGATGGACGCCGCCGAGGCGGGCATGTGGTGGTACCGCGCCCTGCACGCGCGGGTCATGGAGGCCCTGGACGCGGCCCCCCCCGGGCCGCTGCTCGATGCCGGCTGCGGGACCGGCGGGCTGCTCGTGCGGCTGCGGGCGGAACAGCCGGGGCGGCCGGCCCTGGGCCTCGATTTCGATCCGCCGGCCGCGGCCCGGGCGGCGGCGAAATCCGCCCATCCGGTCGCCGTCGGCTCGGTCAATGCCCTGCCCTTTCCTGAAGCCCGGTTCGCTGCCGTGGTCAGTTGCGACGTGCTGGGCCACGCCGGGGTCGATCCCGGCCGGGCGATGGCCGAGATGGCGCGGGTGCTGCGGCCAGGCGGCCTGCTGGTGCTGAACCTGCCGGCCTTTGAATGGCTGCGCTCGGCGCATGATGCGCGGGTCCATAATGCCCGGCGCTTCACAGCGCCGGCGGCGCTGCGCCTGGCCGGCGCCGCAGGGCTGCGCCCGCTCCGGGCCCGCTACTGGAACAGCCTGCTGCTGCCGCTGATGGTCGCGCATCGCAAGCTGCGGGCCCGCGCGCCCGACCATGGCTCGGATGTGGCCCCGTTTTCGCCATGGCTGGACCGCACCTTGCACGCCGCGACCGTGCTGGAGCAGGGCCTCGCCCGGCGTGGGCTGGCCTTCCCGGCCGGTGGCTCCATCCTTCTCACCGCGGTGCGCCCATGACCGCGCCGGCCATAGGACCCTTGCCTGTGCATCACAGCCGCACCCCCGGCCTGCCGCTGGCCACGCCACAGGCCAGCCAGCCCCCTGCCCCGGCCATCGGGCTGTCCATCGTGGTGCCGGTCTATCGTGGCGCGGCGACCATCGGGCAGCTGGTGGAGGCGCTGTCTGCCCTGCATCCCGCGGGCGGCATTGAGATCGTCCTGGTGAACGACGGCAGCCCGGATAATTCCGGCGAGGTCTGCCGCGCGCTTGCCACCACGGCGCGGGTGCCGCTGACCTATATCGAGCATGCGCGGAATTTCGGTGAGCATAACGCCGTCATGACCGGGCTGCGGCATGCCCGCGGCGCCTATGTCATCACCATGGACGATGACCTACAGAACCCGCCGGAGGAGGTGCTGAAGCTGTACGACCATGCCCGCCTCGGCGGCTGGGACGTGGTCTACACCCGCTATGCCGAGAAAAAGCACGAAGGCTGGCGCAACCTCGGCAGCCGCTTCGCCAACCGCGTCGCGAATACGCTGCTGGACAAGCCACGCGGGCTCTACCTCTCCTCCTTCCGCTGCATGTCGGCGATGGTTGTCGCGGAAATCACCCGCTATCGCGGCCCCTACCCCTATGTGGATGGGCTGATCATGCAGGTGACGCAGCGGATCTCCTCGATCGAGGTGCTGCATTTGGCGCGCGCTGAGGGGCGGTCCAACTACACCCTGCGGCGCCTGGTGCTGCTTTGGCTGAACCTTGCCACCAATTTCTCCGTCATCCCGTTGCGCCTGGCGATCTTCGCCGGCGTGGCGATGGGGCTGGCCGGATTGCTGGGGGCGGCGCTGGTGACGCTGGAATGGCTGTTCAGCGGCACGCCGGAAGGCTGGGCGTCGAACATGGTCACCATGCTGCTGCTGGCCGGGGTGCAGTTCCTGATCCTTGGTGTGCTCGGCGAATATGTCGGCCGCGCCTTCCTCTCGGCCAATGGCAAGCCGCAGGGGGTGGTACGAGAGATGATCGACGCCCGCCCGGCCTCCCGCCCCACCCCGCCGACGGAGCCTGTGGCATGAGCCTGTACTGGCTGGCGCTGGCGGCGGCGATCCTCACCTCGGTCGGTGGGCAGACACTGCTCAAGCTCGGTGCCG
>Ga0114971_10002469_pt1 | contig 12703 bp, 8 predicted proteins | sample M_140625_MF_Meta_FD_87320 | JGI IMG/M metagenome (GOLD analysis project Ga0114971, IMG submission 87320) | Freshwater microbial communities from Lake Montjoie, Canada to study carbon cycling - M_140625_MF_MetaG | ecosystem: Environmental > Aquatic > Freshwater > Lake | place: Lake Montjoie... | reverse complement strand
GCGCGCGGCGAAACCGAAGCCGGCCGTCGCACGCCGGCCTGGCTGGCCGAACAGGTCGCCGCCGCCGGGCTTTACCAGCTCTATCTGCCGCGCACGGTGGGCGGGCCGCAGGTCTCCCCCATCGAGGGCTTCCACGCCATCGAGGCGATCTCCCGCGCCGATGGCACGGTAGGCTGGTGCGCGATGATCGCCTCCATCATGGCCAGCCAGCTGGCCCGTGTCCCGCCCGCGGTGGGGCGGGAGTTGGCCGGCACGCCGGCGGATTTCCGCGCCTCCGGCTCTGGCCGGCCGGGTGGGCCGGCGGCCGGGCGCTGCTGGCCGGTTGCGGGCGGCTGGCGGGTCAGCGGCCATTGGAACTTCGCCTCCAGCTTCGACAATGCCCGTTGGCTCTACTGCACCTGCCTGGAGATGGAGGGCGACGCGCCGAAGCCCGGGCCCGGCGGCAAGCCGGCGCTGCGCGTGGTCTGGATCCCCAAGGCCGAAACGCGGCTGATCGATAGTTGGCACGTCATGGGCATGCGCGGCACCGGCAGCCAGGATTTCGCGGTGGACGACGCCTTCGTCCCCGCCCACTTCTCGATCCCCGCGACGCAGACCGCGCTGCTGCACGACCCGCTCTATCACCCCCGCAGCCTCATCACCCTGCAATGGACGCTGACGGTCGCGAACTCCCTCGGCATTGCCCGGGGAGCGATCGATGCGCTGGTCGGGCTGGCGGGAACCGAGGCCTCCACCCTGAACACCGCGCTGCTGCGCGACCGGCCGGCGGTGCAGCGCGAACTGGGCCTTGCCGAGGCCGCGGTGCAGGCGGCGCGCGCCTATGTATTGAGCGCGGTCGGCGCGTTGTGGGCGGAGTTGACGGCGGGCCATGAGCCGGCCGATGCCACGCTGGCGCAGGCGCGGCTGGCCATCGTGCACGGCATGCAGGAAGCGATGCACGCGGTGGACCGCGTCTTCCACGCCGCCGGCACCAACGCAATCTATCAGAACCTGCCGCTGGAGAAGGCCTTCCGCGACATCCATGTGGCGGTCCAGCACGGCGCCGCCTTGCCGCAATACTACGAAGGCGCGGGCAAGGTGCTGCTGGGGCTGCGGCCGTCCGATCCGGGCTGGTAGCTGTTTACGCCCCGCGGCGCTTCGGGCAGCCTGCGCCGTGGAACCCGGCGGCGATGACCGGGCGCAGTGGAGACGCCCCCATGCCGGTCAGCCGATTGCCGCGTCGTGCCGCGCTTGGCGCCATGTTCGCCCTGCCGGCTCTCGCCCAAGGCCAGGGCCAGGGTACGGCTGATTGGCCGGGTCATCCGGTGCGCTTCATCGGCGTCTTTCCGCCTGGCGGTGGCACCGACATCATCAGCCGGCTCTGGTGCCAACGGATGTCGGAGATCACCGGCCAGCCCTTCGCGATCGAGAATCGCTCCGGCAGCGGTGGCAATATCGGCACGGAAGCCATCGCCCGCGCCGTGCCGGATGGGCGCAGCATCGGTCTCGCCTCGGTGGCGCCGCTCTCCATCAGCCCGACGCTCTACCGCAGCCTGCCCTTCGATGTGACCAAGGATTTTTCTTATATCTCCGGCATGTACCAGCTGCCGAATTTGCTGGTGGTCCCGATGGATCTGCCGGTGCGCAATGTGCCGGAGCTGATCGCGCTGCTGCGCGCCAAGCCCGGCGAATACGCCTATGCCTCGGCCGGGCCGGGGACCTCGCTGCACATCGCGGGCGCGATGTTCGCCAGCATGGCCGGGTTGGATATCGCCCATGTCCCCTATCGCGGCGGCACCGGCGTGCAGATGGACCTGATCGCCGGGCGGGTGCATCTGATGTTCGATAATTTTCCCTCTGCCATCCAGCATGTGCGGGCGGGGCGGCTGCGCGGGCTCGCGGTGACCTCGGCCAAGCGCAGTGACATCGCGCCGGAATTGCCGACGATGGCGGAATTCCTGCCGGGCTTCGCCATCACCTCCTGGGGCGGGGTGATGGCCCCGGCCGGCCTGCCGGTCCCGCTGGTGGCGCAGATCGCCGCGCTGTCGCATCGCGCGCTTGCGGATCCGGGGCTGATCGGGCGGTTCCAGGAAAATGGCGCGACGCCCTGGCCGGTGGGGCCGGCGGAACTGGCCGCTTTCCGCGCGGCCGATGAGAAGGCCTTCGCCCCGGTGATCCGGGCCTCGGGCGCCGTGGTGGATTAAGGCGCGCTGGCTCAGGACGCTCTCGCGGGGACGGAGAGGTTCTGGTAAGATTGGCGATCGGGGAAGCTGCGGCGAGCGGGGCTGCCCGACCCGCCCGGTGGCCAGTGCGGCGGGCCTTTCAGTGGCCGCGTATTCGCGGTATCCGGCGCCTCGGTTGACCGACGGACTAGTCGCCGGCTGCATCCAGGCGTCGGGATGCGGGGGCAGGGTGCCGACCCTGGTACGGCGGTCGGAAGGATAAAGCGGACGTGATGCAGGGAAGGGTATGACGCAGGCAAGCACGCTTCCCCTCCGGATGGCGGCGCTTGCGCTGTGCCTTGCGGCCACCGGCTGCAAGGTGGGGCCCAATTTCGCCGAACCGACGGCGAAGCTGGGCGACAGCTTCCAGCAGGCGGGCGATCCCGCGGTGGCCACCGATCGGCAAACCTATGAGAATTGGTGGACGGCCTTCAACGACCCCACCCTCGATCGGCTGGTGGCCACTGCCTATCGCGAGAACCTCACGCTGCTCGCCGCCGGGACCCGGGTGCTGGAGGCGCGGGCCACTCTCGGCATCGCCATCGGCGATTTCTATCCGCAGCAGCAGCAGGTGGGTGCCGGGCTGAACTATAACCGGCTGACCGGCAATGACCCCTCCTCGACCACCCTGCAGGGGCTGGGGGGGTTCTGGCGGGATTCGCTCTCGGCCAGCGCGGCCTGGGAGCTCGATTTCTGGGGGCGTTTCCGGCGCGGCGTGCAAGCCGCCGATGCGGCCTACCTCGGCTCCATCGCCACCTATGACCAGGTGCTGGTCACGCTGGTGGGCGATGTCGGCAGCACCTATGTCGGCATCCGGACCTTGCAGGCGCAACTCGCCATCGCGCGGTCCAATGTGGAGCGGCAGAAGCAGGCGCTGCAGATCGCCAGGGAAAGGTTCCGCGGCGGGGCAACCACCGGCCTCGATGTCGCGCAGGCCGAGAACGTGCTGGCGCAGACCGAGGCGGTGATCCCCCAACTGACCGCGCAGCTGGAGGCAGGCAAGGCGACGCTGCGCGTCCTGCTCGGCATGCCGGCGCAGTCCATCGACGCGCTGCTGGCCGGCGCCCCCGATGTCCCCGTGCCGCCCGAAAACGTCGCCGTTGGCATCCCCGCCGATCTGGTGCGCCGCCGCCCCGATATCCGCGCCGCCGAGCTCGCCGCCGCGGCGCAGAGCGAGCAGGTCGGCATGGCGCTGGCCGAGCTCTACCCCGCCTTCCGCCTGAGCGGCGCCTTCGGCGCCGCCTCCTCGACGGTCCGCAGCAATTCGCTGGGCAATATGTTCAGCGGCAGCGCCATTCAGTTCGCCTTCGGCCCCAGCTTCTCCTGGCCGATCCTGAATTACGGCCAGATCACCAACAATGTGCGCGTGCAGGACGCCAAGCTGCAGGGCCTTCTGGTGCAGTACCAGAACACCGTGCTGCAGGCGCAGCGGGAGGTAGACAGCGCCCTGGCCGGCTATATCCAGGGCGGGCGCCAGGTGGCAGCGCTGCGGCGCAGCGCCAAGGCCGCCGAGGAAGCGATGCGCATCGCGATGGACCAGTACACGCTTGGCTCGCGCGACTACACCACCGTGCTGACGGCGCAGCAGAACCTGTTTACGGCCCAGAACAACCTCGCCGCGGCGATGGGCGCCCGCGCCAATAGCCTGGTCAGCCTCTACCGCGCCCTCGGCGGCGGCTGGCAGCTGCGCGAAGGCAATGATTTTGTGGACGACGCGACGCGGGCGCAGATGCGGGCCCGCACGAACTGGGGCGGTGTGCTACCGCCGGCCGGCGCGCCGCGTCCCACGCCCCCTGGCCTGCCCGGACCCGCCGATCGCGGGCCCGCTATCCGCGCCCCGCAATGGTGAGCCCCATGTCCCTGGTCCTGACCCGCCCCCTTTCCCGGCCGCGCAGGCGCTTCGCGTGGCTGCTGGCTGCGGCGCTGCTCGTGCTGCCGGCCGCCGTTCCGCCCGCCGCCGCGCAGGGCCGGCTGGAGCGGCTGCTGGAGGATGTGACCGGGCGCGGGCAAAGCGGCACCGCCGCGCCGGCGCAACCCGGCGCAGCGCAACCCGCGGCCCAATCGGCGGCCCCGGCGGCCGCGACACCCGCCGCCCCGGGGCAGGCGAGGCCCAGCATTCCGGTGGTGACACCGCGGGTGCAGCGGGTGGCGGATTCAGTCATCCTCACCGGCAATGTCGCCGCGGTCTACGCGGTGAAGCTGGTCGCCCGGGTCGGCGGCTGGCTGGAGAAAATCCACTTTCAGGACGGCGCGCTGGCGAAGAAAGGCGATCTGCTCTTCACCATCCAGCAGGACCAGTACAAGGCGCAGCTTCGCCAGGCGCAGGCGCAGTTGCAGCTCTATCGCGCCCAGCTCACCAACGCGAAGATCGAGGTAAACCGCTATACCGGCCTGGTTCAGCGCAGCGCCGCGACGCAGGTTGAGCTGGACAACTGGGTCTATCAGCGTAACGCGGCGGAGGCGAATATCCTGGGCGCCCAGGCCTCGGTCGATCTCGCCCAGTTGAACCTCTCCTATACCGAGGTGCGGGCGCCCTTCGATGGGCAGATGGGCCGGCATCTGATCGATGTCGGCAATGTCGTAGGCCCCTCGCCGCAGCCCAGCGCGCTGGCCGAAATCCTGCAGCTCGACCCGATCTATGTCGAAGCGAATATTTCGACCGCGCAGGCCCTGCAGATCCGCGCCAATCTGGACCAGCGCCGGCTCTCGCTCGCTGAGTTGCAAAAAGTGCCGATCGAGGTTCAGTTGCAGTCCGACAAGGACTTTCCGTATCGCGGCACTATGAACTATGTCGCCCCGCAGGTGGATGCCGCGACCGGCACGCTGTACCTGCGCGGCCTGCTGCCAAACGCCAACCGGGCGCTGCTGCCCGGCGGCTTCGTCAATATCCGCTTGCCGATGGGCCGGGTGCAGGCGGATGCGCTGCTGATCCCGCAGCGCGCCTTGCAGGAGGATCAGGGTGGGCGCTTCATGCTGGTGCTCGACCAGAACGACACCGTCCAGAAGCGCTATGTCCAACTCGGCCCGCTGGTCGGCGCCTGGCAGGTCGCGACCTCTGGCGTGCAGGCCGGCGAGCGCATTGTGGTGGGCGAGCTCTGGCGCGCCGCCCCTGGCCTGCGGGTAACGCCGCAGCCAACCACCCTGCCGGATTAGGCGCCCCGTATGTCGAAGTTCTTCATTGAACGGCCGGTCCTGGCGAATGTGCTGGCGATCGTCCTGATCGTCATCGGCACGGTGGCTTTGCTGCGGCTGCCGATTTCGCAATATCCCAACATCGTCCCGCCCACCATCATGGTGACGGCGAACTACCCCGGCGCCTCGGCCGAGACGGTGGTCAATACCGTCGCCCTGCCCATCGAAAACCAGGTCAACGGTGTCGATGGCATGATCTACATGGAATCGACCAGCGCGCCGGACGGCACCTATCGCCTGACGGTGACCTTCGGGATCGGCGTCAATCCGGACATGGCGCAGGTGCTGGTGCAGAACCGGGTGCAGTTGGCGCTCGCCTCGCTGCCGATGCCGGTGCAGTCCCAGGGTATCAGCGTGCTGAAGAAGAATACCGCCATCCTGCAGATGGTGACGCTGGATGCGGCCGATGACCGCTTCAGTGCCAGCTTCCTCAGCAACTATGCGACCATCAACCTGACCCAGGTGCTGGAACGCCTGCCGGGCGTGGCCAGCGTTACGGTCTTCGGCGCCGCCACCTATGCGATGCGGATTTGGCTGGACCCGGAGAAGCTGTTTTCCTTCGGGCTCAATACGTCCGACGTCACCGACGCCATCCGCCAGCAGAACCAGAACATTGCAGCGGGGCAGGTCGGCATGCCGCCGGTGCCCTCTGACCAGCAGTTTCAGTATACGGTCAATGTCGAATCCCGCCTCGATCAGCCCGAACAGTTCGCCGGCATCGTCATCAAGGACGCGACTCGCCAGGGTGGACGCCTGGTGCTGCTGCGCGACGTCGCGCGGATCGAGCTCGGCACCCAGAATTATTCCCAGGTCTTCCGGCTGAACGGCCACCCTGCAGCCGGGATTGGCATCTATCAGACGCCCGACGCCAACGCGATCGCGGTGGGCAAGCAGGTTCGCCAGAAGATGACCGAACTCGCCAAGCGGTTCCCCGAGGGGCTCCGCTATCAGGTGCCCTACGACACCACGATCTTCGTCAACGAATCCATCAATGAGGTCTACAGCACGCTCTATCAGGCGGGCATCCTGGTGCTGGTGGTGATTCTGCTGTTCCTGCAGAACTTCCGCGCCACCCTGGTGCCGGCGACCACCGTGCCGGTGACCATCATCGGCGCCTTCGCCGGCATGGCCGCGCTGGGGTTCACGGTGAACCTGACAACGCTGTTCGGCATCGTGCTAGCCATCGGCATCGTCGTGGACGACGCCATCGTGATCGTCGAAGGCGTGACCAAGCATATCGAGGAGGGCAAGGACGGCGTCACCGCCGCCGAGGAGGCGATGCGAGAGCTGTTCGGCCCGATCATCGGCATCACCCTGGTGCTGATGGCGGTCTTCGTGCCGGCGGCCTTCATCCCCGGCCTGACCGGGCAGATGTTCGCCCAGTTCGCCCTGGTGATCGCCGCTACCGCGCTGATTAGCGCCGTCAACGCGGCGACGCTGAAGCCGACGCAATGCGCGCTCTGGCTCCGCACCCCCGTCCCGCCGGAGCAACGCAACGCTTTCTACCGGGGCTTCAACCATGTCTATAACGGGCTGGAACGCTGGTATGTCGCGCTGATCCGGCGGATGTTGCATGTCTCCGGCCTGATGGTCCTGGTCGCGCTGCTGACCGCGGGCGCAGCCTTCTACGGGCTGACGCGCATCCCCACCGGCTTCATTCCCGTGGATGACCAGGGCTATCTGTTGCTGTCCGTGGAACTGCCGGAAGGCGCCTCGCTCGGTCGGACGGATGCGGCGTTGACGCAGGCCCAGGACATCGTCCGCCAGATCCCCGGGGTCGAGACAGTGATCAGCATCGCCGGTATCTCCATCCTCGATAACACCGCCGACCTCACCAATTTCGGTGTCTCCTGGGTCGTCCTCAAACCCTTCGCCGAACGTGACAAGCACCCCGAACAGGCGCTGCTGCCGATATACGAGGCCATGTCCCGCGCGCTGGCGAGCCTGCCGGATGGGCAGGCGAGGGTGCTGCCGGCGCCGGCCATCCAGGGCATCGGCAATGCCGGCGGCTTCCAGATGCAGCTGGAACTGCTTGGCGGCAGCTTCGATTACCGCAAGCTCGAAGCCGTGACCGGAGAGGTGCTGAAGCGCGCGGCGCAGGAGCCGGCAATCCGTGGCGCGATCAGCACCTTCCGCGCCAATGGGCCGCAGGTGACGCTGACCGTGGACCGCCAGCGGGCGGAACAGCTGCGGGTGCCCGTCAGCACCATCTTCGGCACGCTGACCGATTATGTCGGCTCGGCTTATGTTAACCAGTTCAACAAATACGGGCTTTCGCTGCAGGTCTATGTGCAGGCGGATTCCCGCTTCCGCGTGAACCCCGACGACCTGCTCGGCCTGCATGTCCGCAGTCAGGATGGGCAGATGGTGCCGCTCGGCGCCGTCGCCTCGCTCGGGCAAACGGTGGGGCCGCCGCTGGTCACGCTGTACAACCTCTATGCCTCCTCGACGATCGTCGGCAGCCCTGCCAAGGGCTACAGCTCGGGCGATGCGCTGGCGGCGATGGAGCGGGTGGCCAACGAGGTGCTGCCGAAGGACGTCGCCTTCGAATGGACCACCATGTCGTATCAGGAGAAGATCACCGGCAATACGCTGATCATCGTCTTCGCCCTGTCGCTGCTGCTGGTTTATCTGTGCCTGGCCGGGCAGTACGAAAGCTGGATCCTGCCGCTGGCGGTGCTTTCCGCCGTGCCGCTGGCGCTGGTCGGGCCGGTGGTCGCCCTGCTCGCGCTTGGCATCGATAACAACCTCTATACCCAGATCGGCCTGATGCTGCTGATCGCACTTTCGGCCAAGAACGGCATTCTGATCGTCGAAGTGGCGCGCGAGGAGCGGATCATTCACGGCAAGCCCATCCTGGACGCGGCGGCCGAGGCTTCTCGGCTGCGACTGCGGCCGATCCTGATGACCTCCTTCGCCTTCATCCTCGGCGTCATGCCGCTGGTGCTGGCGACCGGCGCCGGGGCCAATGCGCGCCGCTCGCTTGGCATCAGCGTCTTCTCCGGCATGCTCGCCTCTACCTGCCTGGCGGTGCTGTTCGTGCCGTCCTTCTTCGTCGTGCTGCAACGGCTGGATGAGCGGAAGAAGCGGCGGAAGACGCCCACCGGACCCGCGCCGGTGCCGGCGCATGGAGAGGGGTAGAGCACAGCCTCCGATCTGCGCTGGAGTAGAGCGGCCGGCGGCGGCCAGCGGCAAGGGCCTTTGCCGCGCGCCGCCCGGGCGTTGAGAGCCTGAGGACCCCATACCGGCGGGTAAAGAATTTGACCGCCGGGATCAGCGGCACGCCCCGCGCGGTCAGCCGCGAGCGAAGTTCTTCAACTCGCTCTCCGCCCAGGCCAGGGCCTGCGGCAGCGTCTGCCCGCCCTGGGCGACGCGGGCGATCAGCTTGGTGTTGATCGCCTGGGTATAGGCCTGCACCGCCATCTCCGCCGGCGCCGGGGCGAAGGCGACGCTGAGCTGGCCCTTCTGGTGCGGCTTGTTCGGATAGTTGTAGGCAAAGCCCGTCGGCGGGCCCTCGGTTTCCCAGATCTTGAAGTCGGACATGCTCTGGAAGGGCGGGATATCGTAGCCACTGGTCGCCACCGTCTGGCGTTCCGCCTGGGTGCGGTCAGACAGGAATTCGATCAGCGACTTCGCCGCCGTCTTCTGGCGCGAGAAGCTCCAGACGCCCCAGAAATAGGGCAGATAGGGCGCGAAGCGGCCTTGCGGTCCGGCGGGCGCTGGGGCGTACCAGCATTTCTCGGCGACTTGCGGCGCATCGCGCTTGGCCACTGCCCAGGCCGAGGGCGGGTTGAAGATCAGTGCCGTCTTGCCGGCGATCAGCGCCCGGTTGTTCGAGGCATCGTCCCACGCCCAGACCTCGCGCGGCAGATGCTGGCAGAGCTTCAGCATGTACTCGCAGGCGGCCTGTAGCTTGTCATTGCCCTTGATGGTGATCTTGCCCTCGGCGTCCATCATGCTGGCGCCATAGCTGGCGAAGACCGCGCCCACCCAATCCACGGCGTCGGAGTACTGGCCCATCGGCAGCGCGAAGGGTACGCCGGCGGCCGCGCATTTCTCGGCCGCCTTCAGGAAGGCGTCCCAGGTCCAGCCCTCCGCCCCCGGCCCCTGCTGGGGCGCGGCCGGCCACATCGCGCGGATATCGATGCCGGCGTGTTCCTGCAGCAGGTCATGGCGCACGCAAGCCGATTTGATCTGCGTGCCGGCGATCGCCGGCACTGCCCGCCAATGCCCGTCATGCCGGCCGAGATAGGCCGAGGCCGGCTCGATCGTGCCGTATTTCTTCTGCAGCCGGTCCACCACATCGTCCATCGGCTCCAGCAGCCGGGCATGCGAGCCAGGCTCCCAGGTCGGCAGGGCGATCACGTCATGCCCGCTTTTCGACTGGGCTTCCGAGGCGATGGTCAGCAGGATCTGATTGCCGGCGGAGACCAGGAAATCGAGCTTCACCTCGACGCGGTTCTTCTCCCCCCATTCGCGGCAGAGCTCGGTAATGGCGGTATTGCCGGCGGGCACCCAGTGTTCCCAGAAGCCGCAGCGCAGCACGCCGGCGCTGCCCTGGGCAAAGACGTTGAACAGCGGCAGCGCCGAGGCGGCGGTACCGGCCACGGCGGCGCGCAGGCCGGCGCGCCGCGACAGGCGGAAATCGGTCATGCTGGCATTCCTCCCCGCGGGCGGGCTTGGCGCCGCCTCGCTGGCGAACAGGTAACGCCAAGGCCCCGGCCCGGGGCAAGCCAAATCAGCCGGAGCGGATATCGTTGCGGGCGGCCTACTCCGCGCCGCGTCGGCGCCAGTAGCGCAGCAGGCCAAGGCTCATCATGCCGGCACCGAGCAGGCCCATCGCCGTGGGGTCCGGCGCCGCGATGCTGGCCCCGCGCCAGACCAGACTGAGCGGCGGGGCTTCCGCCTGCCGGGCCTGCAGGGCGGTTACCTCGACGGTCACATATTGCGCCGAGGCCGGGCTGGCCAGCGCGATGAGCAGCGGGGCGGCGAACAGCAGACGGGACATGGGGCTCTCCTCAAGACCCGTCCCAATTGCCTCGGTACTGGTAAAGAAAGGGCTAGCGCCCGATGCGCGTCAGCCCGCCCATATAAGGCTGCAGCACCTCCGGCACGGCGACGCTGCCATCGGCCTGCTGGTGCGTCTCCAGCACCGCGATCAGGGCGCGCCCGACCGCGACGCCCGAACCGTTCAGCGTATGGACGAAGACATTGCCCTTGCCGGCCGTGGGCTTCATGCGCGCATTCATCCGCCGCGCCTGGAAGTCCCGGCAGTTGGAGCAGGAGGAGATTTCCCGCCACGCCGCCTGCCCCGGCAGCCAGACTTCGAGGTCATAGGTCCGCGCCGCGCCGAAGCCGGTATCGCCGGCCGATAGCAGCATCCGCCGCCACACCAGCCCAAGTTCGGTCAGCACCCGCTCGGCGCATTGCGTCATGCGCTCATGTTCGGCGTCGCTTTCCTCGGGCCGGGTGACGGAGACGAGTTCGACCTTGTGGAACTGGTGCTGGCGCAGCATGCCCCTGGTATCCCGCCCGGCACTGCCGGCTTCCGACCGGAAGCAGGGCGACAACGCCGTCAGCCGCCAGGGTAGCGCCGCTTCGGGGATGATTTCCTCCCGCGCCAGGTTGGTCAGCGGCACTTCCGCGGTCGGGATCAGGTAGCGGCCGTCGGTGGTTTTGAAGAGGTCTTCCTCGAACTTGGGCAGCTGGCCGGTGCCGTACATGGTCGCGGCATTGACCAGATAGGGCACGGTGGTCTCGGTGTAGCCGTGTTCCTCGGTGTGCAGCGTGAGCATCCATTGCGCCAGTGCGCGCTCGAGCCGGGCGAGCGGGCCGCGCAGGACGGTGAAGCGGCTGCCGGCGAGCTTGGCGGCGTTACCGAAATCCATCAGGCCCAGCGCCTCGCCCAGCTCGAAATGCTGGCGGGGGGTGAAGTTGGGGCGCGGGATGTCGCCGTGCTGATGCAGCACGCGATTGGCGGTCTCATCGGCGCCGTCGGGAACGTCGGGGTCGAGAAGGTTGGGGAGGTTGGAGAGCACGGCATCAAGTCGCCCGCCGATCTCCGTCGCCTGCGCCGCCTGGTTCCCCTCGCCAGCCTTCAGCGTCGCGGCTTCCGTCAGGAGCGCGCCGGCATCCTCGCCTTTCACCTTGGCCTGCCCTATCAACTTGGCGATGCGGTTCTGTTCGGCCCGCAGCCGCTCACTCTCGGCGATCGCCGTGCGGCGTTCGGCATCCAGCGCGACAAGTCCGACCGCTTGCGCCACCATGCCACGCCGCGCGAGCGCGGCATCGAAAGCCTCAGGGGCTTCCCGAATACGCCGGATATCGTGCATCGCTCAGCCCTTCTTCCCGCCATCCTTCTTGCGGCCCATCCAGGTCGCGGCGAGGATCGAGATTTCGTAGAGCAGGATCAGCGGCACGGCGAGGCCGACCTGGCTGATGATATCGGGCGGCGTCAGCACCGCCGCGATGACGAACATGCCCACAATGGCATAGCGCCGGCCCTTGCGCAGCGTATCCACGGACAGGATGCCGACGCGGCACAGCAGGGTCAGCAGCACCGGCAGCTGGAAGGCGATGCCGAAGGCCAGGATCATCTGCATGACCAGCGACAGGTATTCGCTGACCTTGGCTTCCAGCTGGATCGGCAGCCCACCGTCGCCGGGCGGTGTCTCGAAGGTGATGAAGAATTTCCAGGCCAGCGGGAAGATGAAGTAATAGGCCAGCGCCGCACCCAGCAGGAACAGGAAGGGCGAGGCGAGCAGGAAGGGATAGACCGCCCGCTTCTCGCTCCGATAGAGCCCCGGGGCAACGAACAGCCAGAGCTGCGTCGCCCAGACGGGGAAGCTGAAGAACGTGGCGCCGAAGAAGGCGACCTTCAGATAGGTGAAGAAGGCTTCGTACAGCGCGGTGAAGATCATCCGCCGGTCGCCGCCGCCCTGCGCCTGCAGGATATCGGCCAGCGGCTTGGCCAGAAAGCCGTAGATCTGGGCGGAAAAGTAATAGCAAACCGCGAAAGACAGGGCGAAAGCGCCGACCGACCAGAGCAGCCGCGTGCGCAGCTCCATCAGGTGGTCCATCAGTGGCATCGGCTTGTCGTCGATGGGATCTTCGTCGGTGCTCATCGCCGGTCTCAGCTCAGCTCTTGGTCGCAGGCGCGGGCTCGGCCAGGGGGCTCGGCGGCGCAGCGAAATCGGCGTTGGTGACTGGCGGCGGCGCGGCCATCCCGGCCTCGGCGGGCGGGACGAAATCCGGTGCGGCGACGGGTGGCGGTTCGGGGATCGGCGGCAGCACGGAAGCGGGCGGATTGG
>Ga0114971_10002468_pt1 | contig 12705 bp, 8 predicted proteins | sample M_140625_MF_Meta_FD_87320 | JGI IMG/M metagenome (GOLD analysis project Ga0114971, IMG submission 87320) | Freshwater microbial communities from Lake Montjoie, Canada to study carbon cycling - M_140625_MF_MetaG | ecosystem: Environmental > Aquatic > Freshwater > Lake | place: Lake Montjoie... | reverse complement strand
CAGCAAAAATTATTCGTCAAATGGGTCCAAGAATTTTAATCATCAAAAAGGGTGAGCACGGTGCATTATTGTTTCATGGAGAAAACATATTCTTTGCTCCAGCATTGCCATTAGAAGAAGTCTTTGACCCAACCGGAGCAGGAGATACCTTCGCTGGTGGATTTATGGGGTATCTCGCCTCCACAAATGATGATTCATTTGAAAATATGAAACGCGCTATTATTGCTGGATCAGCCTTAGCGTCTTTTTGTGTAGAGAAATTTGGTACACAAAGACTTACAGAAATAACTACAGAAGATATCGATCAACGAATTCGTCAGTTCGTGTCATTGTCTAACTTTGAAATGAATCTAAATGGAACCCACTAACTTTCAGGAAAAAATACACGCATTAGAAGGTGCTGAAGACTTAATCGGACTAGGAAGGGATGCTTCAGAACTTCGACAAGAATTTGAGGATTTTATCATCGAAGCAGAGCGCGTTGAGCAAGTGAAAAGAATGGAAGCATCTGATCTGGGAACGAGTTATGAGGAGTATGATTATGCGCCGATCAAAGAAGCATTCTTCGAAGCCTATAAATCTTTTCAAGAAAAGAGGAAGAAACAAGTAGAACTAAAAACAGTTCTTGAAAACGAAAACTTAAAACAGAAGAAATCACTAGTTGAACGTTTGAAGGATGTGATTGAGAACGAAGAGAATATCGGGACAGCATTCAATGCATACAAAGAAATCCATGAAAACTGGAAGAAAGTTGGAGACATTCCTCGTGATAAACGTGAGGCTTTGCAAAAGGAATATTCTCGATTACTCGAGATTTTCTTCTACAACATCAAAATTTACAAAGAACTTAAGGAGCATGATTACAAACGTAATCAACAGCTAAAAGAAGCCATTATTTTTAAGCTAAAACAATTGCGAACGGCTAATTTACCGGTCCGTGATGCTGAAGCAAACCTTCGTTCCTTGCAGGACGAATGGGAGGAAATTGGTCCTGTTCAGAATGATGGATGGGAATCATTGAAAAATGCATATTGGGAAACTGTTCGCGGTGTATATGAAAAATTCAACGAGCATTATGAGCAGCAAAGAGTCGTTTTAAAAGAAAATATTGATGCGAAAAAATCGCTAATAGAAAAATTACTCGTTGTAAATCAAAATTTAGAAAATGTTTCCTCCGCTAAGGAATGGGATCAAAAAACAAAGGATGTTTTAGGATTACAAGAATCTTGGAAGAAAATTGGATTTGGTTCTAGGAAGGAAAATGAAGTGGTTTATCAAGAATTCCGCAAACACTGCGATGCCTTTTTCCAAGCTAAAAAAGAATTTTCAAAAGATATTGAAAGTAAATTCAAGGAAGTCGCGGATAAGAAAAGACTACTCATTGATGAGGCGAAAGCATTGAGCCATTCTCAAGATTGGAAAAGCACATCAGAGAAATTGATTCAACTTCAGAAGAAATGGAAGGATTCTGGCAATGCTGGACATCGTTTTGAAAATAAATTATGGAGTGAGTTTCGCGGCGCATGTAATGTGTTTTTTGAAGCGAAAGAAGCCCATTTTAAAGTGCAAGATGAAGCGAACACTTCTAATCTTACCGCAAAAACTGAGTTGATCGCGGAAGTACAAAACTTGGCCATGCCTACAGACAAGCAAGAAGCAATTGCCGCGTTAAGATCTTTTCAAAATAGGTTTAATGAGTTGGGTCAAGTTCCGATGAAAGACAAGAATGCTGTTTATCAAAATTTCAAGAAAGCAATGGATGACAAATATGCTTCATTGAAATTAGAGGGGATAGAAAAAGAAAGCATCATGTTCAAAGCAAAACTTGATAACTTACAGTCTAGTCCGGATCGAACGAGGTTGATTCAAGGGGAGAAAATCGAAATTCGCAAGCAAATCGAAATCCTGACAAAAGAAATCATGTTATCAGAAAATAACCTCGGGTTCTTCGCTAAATCGAAGGGGGCTGATGCATTAAGAATGGAGGTTGAGAAAAAAGTAAAACATACCCAAGATAGAATTCAACAATTGAAACAAAAACTCAAATTAATTCCAAATGAATAGTTTTATCAATGTCCTACTTTTGGTGGTTACTTTTCCAACCATGTTGATTTCCGTTTTCGTTGGATTTGACATTCCCATTGATTTTTTGAATACAACAGGCGCTAATTTAATGTACCGCTTTGAACTGTTTTTAGGACTTGGTTTATTATTTGCAATCATCAGTTTACGTCGATCAGTGCGCAGATGGATGGGCGTAAAAATAACGTCAAAAACAGCGAAATTTGCCTGGAATGGTGTAATTAGTTTGGAAAGAAAACAACGTGTAGTTCTCTATACTGCTATCGAAGCAATTGTATTAATTTTCCTAGCGATCTCCTATTATTACGTTACTAAAGAAGCAATTTTCATCAGCGGTGTCTTGGTGTTTTTCGCCTTAGAATCTATGGTTTTTCTCATGGTAAATGCAAAAAATAAGTTTAGAGTGGGCATTACCTCGAAAGCAGTATTAGTGAGTGATCGAGAAATCATTTTGATTTACTTTGCCGGACTTCGAAAGGTTAGCGTCAGTCAACAAACGATTTACTTTGATTATATTGAAGACCTCCAACTATCTTTTCCAATTGATTGTGTTGTCAAATCTGAGAGAACGGCGTTCTTTTCCAGTCTTGAAGCACAATTAGATCCTAATAGGGTGCTTTTTCAAAATACAAGTCCTAAGTAATTTTTGTATTTTCGATGAACAATTAAATCGATAATAATTTGAAAATCCTTCTCATTCGTTTTAGCTCCATCGGTGACATTGTTCTTACGTTTCCCGTTATAAAAACGATTCGAAAAGCCTTCCCTCAAGCCAAAATACATTTTGCAAGCAAAAAAAACGCTGAAACGTTACTATTTGGGGCAGAGGGGATTGATAAATTTCATTTTCTTTCCGATTCGTTCGCTGATTTTAAAAAGGAAATCAAAGAAGAATCATTTGATCACATCATCGATTTACACAATAACTTGAGATCTAAACGATTGACCTTTGGACTTTCTGCTAAAATTGCGCGTTTTAATAAGTTGAATCTGAGAAAATGGCTTTTCACAAGGTTTAAATGGAACACACTTCCCAATACTCATGTGGTCGATCGTTATTTGGCTACACTAAAAGGAATGGGAATTGTAAATGTTGTTGCACCCGAAAACCATTTTTCGATTCCATCGGCCTTTCAAATGAATATGTCAGAACATTTTCCGACGCTCGATGTAAATTTCGTGGCTATTGCAATCGGCGCACAGTACAAAACGAAAAGGGTGCCCAAGGAAAAATGGGTGGAGATCATACATGAAATGCTTGATCATATCATCATAATCGGCGGTGAAATGGAACGCGAAGAAGGTAACTACTTGGTGGAGAAATTCCCAAATAAAGTCATTATAAATACATCTGGGCAATTCAATATTTTGGAATCTGCAAGTATCGTCTCTCAAGCAAAAAGTTTACTGACAAACGATACCGGAATGATGCATATTGCGGCTTGCTTTGATACTCAAATCATTTCCATTTGGGGAAACACAACTTCGGAATTTGGGATGAGTCCATATAGGCCTGTAAAAAATCAATCGGATCACATGTTTCAAGTGGAAGGACTTTCCTGTAGACCGTGTTCGAAAATTGGATTCCAAGAATGTCCCAAAAAACATTTTCATTGCATGACTATGCAAGATGCAAAAGTCATTGCGTCAAGCGTTCAAAAATAATTATTCTAAAAATAGTTTTTTAAGCTCTGTTGCATCTGAAGGCTTCATTTTTCCGGCCAATATCAAGCTAAGTTGTTTGCGCCGCAATGCTCCTTCAAATCGTTCAATTTCTTCGTCTGTCTCTGGTATAAGCTCAGGAACTTGAATAGGCCCACCATTTTGGTCCACTGCTACAAATGTATAAATGGCTTCATTGCATTTTTCCCTTGCACCTGTTAAGTTGTCTTCGACGAACACATCGACAAATATCTCCATCGAAGAATTAAATGCGCGGGAGACTTTTGCTTCTAAAGTGACAATGGAAGCATGATTAATGGGTTTCTGGAATGAAACATTATTTACAGATGCAGTAACTACAACACGTTTGCAGTGTCTATGAGCCGCTACACTAGAGATGACATCCATCCACGCTAATAGTTGACCCCCAAATAAATTACCCAAGGTATTCGTATCATTTGGCAATACTACTTTCGTCGAAATCGATAAGGTATCACATGCTTTTACTGCTTTCATAGACGCAAAATTAGTGAAATATCAAGTACATGAAAACATTTATTCTTTTCATAAGCTTATATGTTGCAATAATTATATAATTATTAAATAATTCACTAATTTCACCGCTGAACTATTTTGCTAGAAAACTACTTATACATGAAAAAAAGACAACTACTCCTTGCTTTTTTATCCATCCTGACGATTTCCATGAATACAATTGCGCAACAAAAACGCGTTTTAGACCCTGGAAACATGCGCGATGGTGAAAAAGTCGAATATTGCATTCAGCATAAAAAACAGGCTGAATTAATGAATAATCCTATGTATGCGAAAGCAAAAGAATTAGATGATGCAGAATTTGCTTTGCTTTCTAAACAGGGCAGTACTGAAAAAGCAACGATTTATAAAATACCGGTGGTCTTTCACGTGCTTCATATGAATGGGGTTGAGAACATCTCGGATGAACAAATTTTAAATGCCCTCGCTATTTTGAATAGAGATTACCGAAAACAAAATGCAGATACGGCTAATGTTCACATTGATTTTGTTGGAATGCCTGCGGATATTGAGGTGGAGTTTGTTTTGGCAACGAAAGCACCAAATGGCAATTGTTTTAAAGGTATAACAAGAACGTATAACACGATTAGTTACGATGGATCCAATGGAGGTAACCAAGTTGATGCTATTGTTGCAGGAAATGATGTGTATCAAGGACAATGGGCAGGAAATAAATACATGAATATTTTTATTTGTGGCGAAATTGGAGGAGCAGCTGGATACACGACGAATCCATCAGGATTTTCAGCAAATAACATGACAAATGGAATTTGGGTACTGCACGATTATGTTGGTTCAATCGGAACAAGTTCAGTGGGTACAAGTCGCACATTAACACACGAAGTAGGACATTGGTTAAACTTATCACATACATGGGGTTCAAACAATAATCCTGGTACTGCTGGAAGTTGTACAGGAAATGGAGACCAAGTTCAAGATACTCCCACTTGTATAGGGGTAACCGCTTGCCTTTTAAATGCTAATACCTGCAGCAATGACAATGCATACTGGGGTTTTGATATGCGTGATAATGTAGAAAACTACATGGATTATTCTTACTGTTCAAAAATGTTTACCCAAGGACAACGTACGCGTATGAGAACAGCTTTGCAATCAACAAATACTGGACGAGCTAATATTTGGACAACAGCAAATCTTGCCGCTGTAGGAGCAAACGGCGTACTTTATTTGTGTAAAGCAGAATTTACCGCAGATAAAACAACGATTTGTAATGGAGATGAAATCGCATTTTCAGATGATTCGTACAACGTGGCAAATGCTTGGACTTGGACAATTACGCCGTCAACGGGTTGGTCATTCACTAATGGAAACACGGCAACGAGTCAGAATCCAACAGTGATTTTCGATACGCCAGGATTGTATACGATTCAATTAACTTCCACGGACGGAACATTGTCAGACAGTGAAATCAAAAACAACTTTATTCATGTATTAAATACCGGTGCCGCTTTACCTTTCTGGGAGGGATTCGAAGATTATTCAGGTTTGACGAATCTACAGACTTGGGACGTATTTAATTCATCTACAAATAATGCATGGACGATTGAATCTACAACTTCTTACACTGGAGCAAAATGTGCGAAGTTGATGAACTTTGGACAAGGAACCGCAAATGTTGATGAATTAACATCATCTCAAATCGACTTATCGACAGTGCCCGCTACAGGAATCGTGACAATGAGTTTCCGTTATGCTTACCGAAAAGTGTTGACGGCAAATTACGAGTACTTCAAGGTGTTTATTTCAGGTGATTGCGGTACCGATTGGATTCAACGTAAAACCATTCAAGGAAATCAACTTTCTGCCCTAACTTCGACCACTTCATGGAAACCTTCCGCTCAGACTGATTGGGTTACGGTTCACATGACAAATGTTACCTCGAATTATTTCACAGATAAATTTAGAGTAAGATTCCGTTTTGAAGGAGAAGGTGGAAATAATATATACCTTGACGACATCAATTTATATGACGGAAGTCCATCCAATGAAATCGTAACAGGACTATCAGAACAAGCCTTTATTTCGCAACTAGAAATGTTCCCAAATCCAGCGGACGATGAATTGAATGTCTCATTCAATCTGCCAAGCTCAGACGATTTAATTATTTCCATCGTTGATCTATCAGGAAAAGCTATTCAAAAACATTTGATCAAAGCAAAAGGCGGAAAAAACTTAGCGATGTTGAATACACAAGAATTAGCAGCAGGGATGTATCAGTTACTGATTCAAAGTTCAAACGGACAAAAAACCTTGCCGTTTATCGTGAAGTAATTACGTTAATTCAAAATAGTGAAATAGGAGAAGCGCTTTCGCTTTTCCTATTTTTTTTGCCATTTGCTCGAGTGAAAGTCCTTTGATTTTCTCCACAGATTTATATTCCTGAAGCAACAAAGTCCAAGTTTTTTCTCCAATTCCTTTGATCTCAGACAGCTCCGTGTTGAATGAGTTTTTACTGCGCTTGTTTCGGTGATGAGTGATGCCAAATCGATGGGCTTCATCTCGCATGTGTTGAACTAACTTTAATCCCTTCGAGCGACGGTCTAACACAATGGATCTCGAATGATTTGGCCGAAATAATTCCTCCATGCGCTTCGCCAAACCAAAAACGCTGACTTGATCAGAAATCCCGAGTTCCTCGATGGATTCCATAGCAGAACTTAATTGTCCTTTCCCGCCATCAATGATGATTAACTGAGGAAGCGGAACACCTTCGTCTATTAAGCGACGGTATCGACGGTAAACCACTTCTTTCATCGTGCTAAAGTCATCAGGTCCAATCACCGTTTTCACATTAAAATGCCGGTAATCACTTTTACTTGGAATGCCTTTTTTGAAAACCACACATGAGGAGACCGCATTCGTTCCTTGTAAATTGGAATTATCGAAACATTCGATGTGGTTGGGTAAAGCAGTTAAATTTAAAGCTTGTTGCAATTCCAATAACGCATCCATTCCACCATGTTCAGAAACGCGATTCATTTCTCGTTTTTTCAATTGTAGGCGATAGTGCTGAACATTATGCTTGGAGAGCTCAACTAATTTTTTCTTTTCACCAATTTGCGGACAATGGAAGGCGAATTCTGGAAAAATGGAATCGAGCTTCTCAAAAACCAATACCTCTTTTGATGTGCTCGCAAACTTTTGCCTAAGTTGAGGCAAAACATAGGTAAAAACATAGCTGATATTTTCGCTGAGTTTTAATTCCAAATGTGATGTGTAGGTATGTATAATGGCCCCTTCCCGAATAACCATGTAATTAAAAAATAAGTGCTCTTCATTTAGTTCAAACGTCAGGACATCAAGCTCATTTAAGGCATGAGACACAATCATCGATTTTGACTGGTATTTTTCAATTTGCGCTAAAATTTCCTTTACTTTTTGAGCACCTTCAAAATCATGTTTCTCCGCTAAGTCAAGCATGTGTTTTTTTAAGGAGACACAAAGCGCATACGTTTTTCCTTGCAATAATAATTCAATGGAATGAAGCATGTCATCATAGTCCTCCCTGGTTTGATTGCCAACGCAAGGACCTTTACATTTACCAATATGAAACTCCAGACAAACCTTGTATTTTTGCTGCTTAATTTTTTCTTCATCTAAATCCAATGCACAAGTACGTAGAGTGAATAATTCACGGATTAATTGAAGTAACGTTTGCATGACCCTGCCATTCGGATAGGGACCGAAATATTTTGATCCATCTTTCACTTTTCGACGCGTGCTAAAAACACGTGGAAAGGATTCGTTTTTAACAACAATCCATGGATACGTTTTGTCATCCTTAAGTAATATATTATACCGAGGATGGTAAGATTTAATCAGATTGTTCTCCAAAAGAAGTGCATCGAGCTCAGACGCAACTACGGTGAATTTAACATCGGCAATGTTCCTGACTAAAGCACGTGTTTTGCCATCCGTAATATTGGCCTTGAAGTAGGAGTGAACGCGTTTGTTTAGATTCTTTGCTTTCCCCACATAAATGACCACGCCATTTTTATCGAAGAATTGATACACACCGGCATCGGTCGGCAGTACATTAATTTTCTCCAAAACAAGCAGGGAATGGTGATCATTCATCCGATAAAATTAATCACAATGTTTCAGAAGAACACGAGCTATGCTATCTTTGTTCCATGTTAGATGCATTCATTCGAAAATCTTTGCAAGAAGATATTGGTGACGGAGATCACTCAACCCTTGCATGTATTCCCGCTGAGGCACAAGGTAAGGCAAGATTACTTGTGAAAGAAAACGGAATTATTGCCGGACTTGAAGTCGCAAAAAGAATTTATGAAATAGTAGACCCCTTATTACAGGTCTCCTTTTTTAAAAAGGACGGTGATGCGATAGAAATTGGTGAAATCGCCTTTGAAATTGTGGGTTCTACACGGTCCATTTTGACGTCGGAACGGCTCGTTTTAAATTGCTTGCAACGAATGAGCGGAATTGCGACACAAACTGCTCAAGTTTTACGAGTGATTGAAGGCTGCAAAACGAAGATTCTTGACACAAGAAAAACAACTCCAGGCATTCGTTTTTTAGAAAAATGGGCAGTTAAAATTGGTGGTGGAGAAAATCATCGATTCGGATTGTACGATATGATTATGTTGAAGGATAATCACGTCGATTATGCTGGAGGAATAAAAAACGCCATTGAGAAAACCCACACCTATTTAAAGGAGACGGAACGATCATTAAAAATCGAAATTGAAGTTCGAACCTTGTCAGAATTAAACCAAGTTCTTGAAATTGGTGGAGTAGACCGAATTATGCTGGATAATTTTTCTACTGAAAGACTGAAAGAAGCACTCGCCCTTATTCCTGATGCGTATGAAACGGAAGCATCTGGAGGCATCAACATCGATAATATTCGGCCATATGCCGAGACAGGAGTTCAATTTATCTCCATCGGCGCCTTGACACATTCGGTTAAGGGACTTGACTTAAGTTTAAAAGCAAGTTTTTAGTTGAGTGAATCAGTGTAAGAGCAAGCTGAAATGACTAAGTCCTCTTGTTGAAAACACTCCAATTTGACCCTTTGCCAACTTTTCTCAGTCAACATTTTGCCAAAATAAATAGCGCCCGATTGTTCTTCAATGATTAATTCCGTTTTGAATTCAATTCCTAATCGGTCATTTAATTTAAACATGGCTTCTTTCATTGTCCATATTTTCGTTAGGTCCAACAGGCGATTAGCACCGATAAATTTTTCTTCATCTCGGTGAACAAATCGAGCTGAAATGCGCTCAATTCGTGGACTCATCTCCTCAATGTCAATGCCGATTTCAGATGAACTGGAACCAAGCGCACAATAATTTTTGGAGTGACTAATAGAGATGAATAAGTTCTGCTTTTCATCGAGATAAGGCTTTCTGCTTTCAGAATAAAGTATGGGCGATAGGATAGCAAGTTCGCTTCTCAGGCTTCGCACCCCTAAAAATTCTACTTTTCTAAATTCATTACTCAAGGCACTTAATTGTTCCCTTTCTTCTGGGAAAAGTGCTACTTGATCATATGCGCTTAATAGTTTTTTTGAATCTAGAACAACTGAGCTCGAAGCGTCTGATAAATAAATTCTTTGAAATGATTCGGACATTTATCAATTAATTAACAGTTGGTTCATTTGAGCAATGCAAAGTTGCATATTAATTTTCACATATATTTTTTCAAAATTGCAAGGAAATGAATATGTAATTTTCTATATTTACATTCTTTAAAAAACGAGATATAGTAAAATTTATACGCATTCTTATGGTGGGTAAACTAAAGTTATTATTACTAAGTGTGTTATTATCATGCACTTATTCATTTTCTCAATCGGGTTTAGGTACCTTGAAAGGGACTATTAAGGACGAATCCTCTGGTCAGCCAATAGAGCTTTCGAAGGTTCTCTTAAAACAAGGAGATCAAATTAAAAGTGGAGCGACGACAGACGCCCAAGGTAAATTCCAAATCAATGGTATTCCTCCGGGGTCGTATGACTTGCATTTTTCAAATGCAATTTCTGGTTATAACATGTCTGTAATGACAGGTGTTTCCATCTCACCAGATCGCATAACGTTTCTAGATAATTTAACCCTTGCGAAAAAAGTAAAAGATGAGCAAGAAGTAAAAGTCATCATTTACAAAGTTCCACTCATTGACAAAAATGGTGGTGCTTCGGGTGCAACAGTAACTCGCGAGGATATTAACCGCATGCCAGTTCGTTCAGCTGAAGGTGTTGCACGCTCCGTAGGTGGTGTAAATTCCAACGAAGGATCAGGAGCCATTTCGGTACGTGGTTCTCGTTCTGACGGTACCTATTTCTATATTGACGGTATTAAAGTACGTGGTTCAGCGAATATCCCAAAATCCGCATTAGAAGAGGTATCTGTCATTACTGGTGGTGTTCCTGCAAACTATGGTGATGTTACAGGTGGTATCATTTCGATTACAACTCGTGGTCCATCTGCTGTTTATTTTGGATCGATTGAAGGCGTTTCTTCTGGTGTTTACCTCAAGGGATTAGACCCGGATGGATACGACGGTAAAGTTTTTGGTTTAGATAAATTTGGATATAACCTTGTTGAAGGAATGTTGTCTGGTCCATTATGGATGCAACGCGATTCAACAGGAAAGAAAACCAAACCAAAATTAGGCTTCTTAGTATCTGCAAACTTAACAGATCAATTGGATAGCCGGCCGCTTGCAGGTGGTAGTTACCGAATTAAAAAGGATGTAAGAGATGATTTATTAGCTAATCCATTGCGTCCAAACTCAACAGGATTTGGAACCTTTCACAATGCATTATTCCTTCGAGAAAGCGACTTTGAAAAAGTGGCGTGGAGAATGAATGCTAGAAACACCGTGTATTCAGGACAGGCGAAAATTGATGTGAATACAGGGCCATCTGTCAACCTTCAATTCGGAGCTTCAATGAATTATAGCACCGGAAATAGTTACTCATACGGAGGTTCACTTTTAAATTTTAGCAACTTCGGTTATAGTAAATCTTATGATTATCGTTTATTCGGACGTTTAACTCAACGTTTCAATAATGAACGTGAAGGAAGTAGCTCCAAAATTAAATCAGCACTTTATAATTTGATGGTGGATTACTCAAAATCATTCAGCGAATCTTACGATCCTAAACATCAATTCAACCTGTTTAATTATGGATATGTTGGTAAGTTTGTCACAACCCGCAGACCTTCTTACTCGTTTAATGATGCCACTCAAATGTACGTTCATGACGGATTTAAGGATGTCCAAGTTGACTTTACTCCATCCACAACCAATGCTGCGTTGGCATCAATCACAACACAATATTATGATATTTATCAAGGATCTCCTTTTGGACATTATGAGAATTTAACTCAAATCAATCAAGGAAATGCACTTCGTAATGGTGACGCACCTCAAAGTGTATACGGAATATGGAGTAACATTGGAGCTCCATACAATGGCTTCGGAAGATTTGAAAATGATCAATTCCGTGTAACTGGGGCAGGTTCAGTGGTGATCGGTGACCACAGTATCTCTTTGGGATTTGAATATGAGCAACGTGTAGATCGCGGCTGGTCAAATGGTGATTTTGGACCAACTGGAATTTGGTCAATTGCTCGACAATTGACAAACTTCCATATCAAGGAATTAGATATGAATAGTGGAGTTGTATCAGATTCAGGCTCATTTAAAGCAATTACCTACGATCGTTTAAATTCTGGGTATGCGCACACTAGTGGGACCGGCGAATTTGGCGGTCAACTTAATAACGATAATCAATCATTCTTTGATTATAACTTGAGAAATAAACTGGGACTAAATACGGCAGGGGATGATTTTATTGATATTGACAAATATGATCCAAGTCTTTTCCAATTCGACATGTTTTCTCCAGATGAATTATTGAATAGTGGAAATTCATATGTATCCTATTACGGTTTTGACCATACCGGTAAAAAAGTAAAAGGGAGTACAGACATCAATAAATACTTTAATGAATATGACGACAAAACTCATAATTACAAAAGATTTGTAGGTGCGTTCCAACCAACCTACATAGCAGGTTATCTCATGGATAAATTTGCATTTAACGACATCGTATTTAATGTCGGAGTTCGTGTGGATGTATTTGATGCCAACCAACCCGTTTTGAAAGATCAGTATTTATTCTATAATGCAAAAACAGTAAAAGAGGTTCGTGCCTTGAAAGAAAGTGACCCAAACCAATATGCCTGGGTTAATTTGCCTAATGGTATGGCGGATGATAACATCGTTTATGTGAATGATGTCCAAAATCCAACGGAAATTAAAGGATTTAGAACAGGAATGACTTGGTTTAATTCTGCAGGAACTCCAATTGAAGACCCAAAATTAGTTGAGGGACCAAACGGAATTGCCCCT
>Ga0114971_10002467_pt1 | contig 12705 bp, 12 predicted proteins | sample M_140625_MF_Meta_FD_87320 | JGI IMG/M metagenome (GOLD analysis project Ga0114971, IMG submission 87320) | Freshwater microbial communities from Lake Montjoie, Canada to study carbon cycling - M_140625_MF_MetaG | ecosystem: Environmental > Aquatic > Freshwater > Lake | place: Lake Montjoie... | reverse complement strand
CAAGCGATGTCATATGCGCTAGATCGCAAGCAATTTAGCGATCTCGCATTTAATGGCGATGTTGTTCCTTCTTGCGCACTTACCTTCCCAACACATCCAAATTATCTCTGCGTGAAGCCTGGTGGAATCAAGCAAGACCTTGCTAAGGCAAAGGCGCTTCTTGCCGAGACTGCGTGGCCAACTGGATTCCCTATCCGTCTCAGCGTATTCAGCCGTCCAGGTTGGGGCGATGCCGCATCTGTTGTCGCTTCACAATGGGCAAAGATTGGCATTATCGCCACTGTTGCTGCTGAGCCAGATGCAGTTGGTCTTGCAGGTCAAACTGCCGGTACCTTCGAAGTTCAGTTGTCAGGTTATGGCTCAACATGGTTGAGCGGTGGCCTTGCAACTTACATCGGATCTAAAGGTGCTTGGACTGGTTGGGCAGGCTCTACCTTTAACGATGAATTGATTGTTGAATACGATGCAGCGCAAGGTAAGAAAGCACAGCAAGCTGTACTCACCAAGATCGAACAAATGATCTGGGATGAATCAGCACACCTTGTTGTTGGACAGCGATCTGGCTGGGGAGCATCACGTCTTCCTGCTGGAATCTTCCAGAACCAGACTGCTAACGATCAATACACCGTATTGCAAACACCTGCTCTTGGCGCAAAGAAGAAGTAAGCGCTAAGTAAAAGTAGTCGCAGTCGGTAAATAGCTAGTTATAAATCTAAGGGAGGGGTCGAGAGACCTCTCCCTCAGATTTATCTAACCGCCCAATCTCAAGATTGGCCAACCGTCACAAGGATTGGAAACATTAACAATGGCCTCATCGGCGATAAATACGGGAGCACCGGCTGAGGAAATCTCAGCCGAACAAAAAGTTCCCGATAAGAATCGGATTGCGTTACGCAGGACACTCCTAGGAAGACTTTTACGATCTCTTGTAGTCGCGTTCTGGGTTATGTTTATTGCCTTTTCATTACTTCGCTTTAGTCCAGGAGATCCCATCCGGTTGGCTTTAGGAACAGATGCCACCGAAGAGGCGGTTGCAGCGATGAAGATTCAATATGGTCTTGATCAACCATTTTTTGTTCAGTTCTATCACTACTTGACAGGATTTTTTCAAGGCAATTTAGGAGTTTCATATTTCTCGCACCGTGAAGTGACAGAAGTACTCTCCACTCACCTTCCGGTCACCTTGATGATCATTCTGCTCTCAATGGGTGCCGCAATATTATTTGCAATTCCAATTGCACTCTCAGTTGCGTTAAGCCGTCGCAAGTTTTTAACATATTTCTTCCGCACATCAACCTCAATTTCACTTGCGGTACCAGGATTCTTTCTTGCCCTCCTCGGGCTTTTACTATTCGGGACAGTCGTAACTTGGGTTCCGGCAGCTGGATATGAAGGCAATTTCCCAAGTAACCTCAAATATCTCTGGCTGCCTGCTTTAGTGAATTGTTTCTCACTGGTGCCGATTCTCTCTCGGGTTCTCCATAGTTCGTTGATGGATACCCTCGGTGAAGAGTTTGTTGAAACCGGAGTTATTCGTGGTGTTGGAAAATTAAAGTTTTACTGGTCTTATTTGCTGCGCCCATCCTTGGCACCAACAGTTGTACTGATGAGTTACATGGTCGGCATCATGATTGGTGGCACAGTCGTGATGGAGACGATCTTCTCGTTACCTGGAATCGGTAGAGAGTTGATTGATGCGGTTAGCACCCGAGATTATGCAATCGTTCAGGGCATTGTGATGATCTTTGGATTCATCGTGGTTTTCACCAGCTTCTTTGGCGACCTACTAGGTTATTTACTTGATCGACGTGTGACACTTTCATGAGTAAAAAAGGTAGAAAAGTCAGGCCAGAGGGGACCTTTGCCGTCTTCATCGGAACCGGAATGATGGCTGCAATATTGCTTGCTGGCCTCCTAATACCCCGGTTCGGTAAGTATGATGCTAATGAAATTAGTGCTGACCAAATATTGCCACCCAGCAGCCTGCATTACTTTGGTACAGACATGCTTGGAAGAGATGTCTTTGCGCGCGTCTTTGATGCCGTTTTTATCGATATCGGGACTGCATTTATCGGTGTTTTGATACCCCTGGCTGTCGGAACAATTATCGGCACCTTACTTGGTATCTCACGGAATCGAAGAATTAACTCATTTATCGGTTCTCTGATCGATGGCATCAATGCCTTTCCATTTTTGATCTTTGTTATCGCACTTGTCGCCTTCCTTGGCGCAGGCTTATCAAGCATCATCCTTGCGCTCTCGCTAGTTAACTGGGCGCGTTATGCACGTATTGCCCGAACCAGAGCGGTCGTTGTTAACCAACAAGGCTATGTAGAAGCTGCGCGAACTCTTGGTTATAAACCAACCCGAATACTTTTCCGCCACATAATTCCAAATGTTTCTTCAGAAACACGTGCTTATGCGCTGAGCGATTTCACAATCGTGATCATCGCAGTTGCGGCGCTCTCATTCCTCGGCCTTGGTGTTAATCCACCACAAGCTGAATGGGGTGCAATGATTAAAGATGGCGCAAATATCATCACCCTTGCTTGGTGGACTGCAGTATTTCCAGGCTTGGCAATTTGCTGGACAGGAATTTCGGTAGCGGTTTTCTCTGAGGGTCTTACTAAGAGAATTAGTGAGGGCAATCAGCAATGACTCCCGATCTAAAACTTCTCGATGTAAATGGCGTTGCAATCGGTATCAAACGCCGTAAGCGCGAAACTCTGGTCATTGTTCGCGAAGCAAATTTCGATGTGAATTACGGCGAGATGGTCGGCATTGTTGGTGAATCTGGCTCTGGCAAGACAATGATCTGTCGCGCAATTATCGGAACTCTAGAACGTCGCGGCGCATCTGTAATTGGGGGAGAAGTTCTCTTTGAAGGTCTGGATTTAAGAACGATAAATGAAGCGAAATGGAAGACACTTCGTGGAAAAGTTATTGGCTATGTCCCGCAGAGCGCGTTAGCTGGTCCAAACCCAGTTTTAACAATTGAGAAGCAGTTGGCTGAAGCGTTATCGCAAGTTGAGGGAACTGGTTCGATGAAGAATCGGTCGAAGGAACTTCTTGATCTTGTGAAAATTCGTCGCGTGGAAACTGTAATGAAGCAGTATCCGTATCAACTTTCCGGCGGCATGAGACAGCGCGTGATGATCGCGTGTGCGCTTGCCAGCAAACCAAAGCTTCTGATCGCGGATGAGCCAACTACGGGCCTTGATGTGACGGTGCAATCTCAGATCATGGAACTACTCCGTGAGATTCGCCGCGATCTGGGCACTGCAATTATTTTGATCTCCCACGATCTAGCTCTAGTTGATGAAGTATGTGACAAGATCGTTGTGATGCATGCAGGTGCAACTGTGGAGGTTGGCCCTACCGCGAGCATGGCAAAGCCGCGCCATCCTTACACAGTCGCTCTAAACTCATCGCGCATCGATGTTGCAAAGCCTGGTGGTGAACTTTTAACGATTAAGGGAAATCCACCATCAGTTGGTCAATGGAATCCGGGGTGTCGCTTCGCCGAACGTTGTGATTATGTTCAACAAGATTGTCTAGTTGGAGATCATCCAGCACTCTCTGGTAAAAAAGGTGAACACCAAAGCGCATGTCTTCACGCCGATAAGATTGGAAAAATCTGATGAGTAAGCGCGATATTTTGATGGAAGTAGAAAATGTCAGCGTCACTTTTGGCTCTGGTTCAAACGCTGTTGAAGCGGTAAAGAAATGTTCTCTCACCGTGAACGCAGGTGAACCAATCGGAATCGTAGGAGAATCGGGCTCTGGAAAATCAACACTTGCCAGAGTGATGGCCGGCTTGCAACCACCATCAGCAGGTGAAATTCGCTTCCGCGGCGATAATGTTTTTAAAGGCAACAAATCTTTCCAAAGCGGAAATCGAAATCAAGTGCAGATGGTTTTCCAAGATCCTTATGGCAGCCTAAACCCACAACTAACTGGGCTTTCGGCGGTTGCGGAGGCGGTTCGAATTCATACCAAAGTTGGTAAAGATGAGGCAGAGCAAAAGGCGCTAGAGCTGTTGGAGCGAATGGGCATTGGAAAGTTAGATGCTCTCAAGCAACCTCGCCAACTCTCTGGTGGACAGCGTCAGCGAGTAAGCGTGGCACGTGCCTTATCCGCCAACCCAACAGTGTTACTCGCAGATGAACCCACATCTGCGATCGATCAGAGCGCACAAGCACAACTGTTAAAACTCTTCTTAGGACTTTTGAATGATGGCCTTGCAATCGTCCTGGTCTCCCACGATCTTGGCGTTATCCGTTACTTAACAAAGCGGGTATATGTGATGAAAGATGGCGTATTCGTTGAATCTGGAGATACCGAAACTGTCTTCAATGATCCGCAAGAGGATTACACCAAAATGCTCCTCGCCTCGATCCCAGGTGAACTTGGAAAAGCGGCGAGAGCTAAGTTAAAGAGATAGCTTTAAATAATTATTTAGCTAGATTCTTACGTCGACTGTAGTTCCACCATCGACCACAAGGGTCTGCCCGGTGATAAATGATGCTTCAGCAGATGCTAGAAAATAAATCGCTGCTGCTTGTTCGCTCACCTTTCCAAGGCGTCCAAGTGGGATTGCCGCGACTAACTTTTCGGGGGTGGTAAGTCCCTTATCTTGAAGATCCTGCCACCATCGACTCTCAGTAAAACCTGGTGCGACAGCATTTATTCTTATTCCGTCGCTGGCCCATTCAACTGCAAGTGTTCGAGTAAGCGCTTCAATCCCGGCCTTTGAAACGCTGTAAGAAGCGCGTTTTGGCAGGCCAACTCGAGCCACGATCGATGAGATAGACACGATTGCGCCAGCAGGTGACTTCTTCAGGTAGGGGTAAGCGATCTGTGATGCTTTAAAGGCGCCATCTAAGTGAACAGAAGTTATCTGATCCCAATCACTATCGCTATAGGTATCGGTTGCACCTTGGCGAAAATTACCGGCGTTATTGACAAGTACATCAAGGCGTCCAAATTTAGCAATGAGTTTTGCAACGCCAGCTTCAATATCTTGCCGTGAAGTGACATCTATTTTAAGGCCAATACTTCGATTACCTTGTGGATCTAACTCTTTAAGAGCTGATTCGACTTCGCCCTCATTTAAGTCAGAGATTGCAACGTTATATCCATTTGCAAAGAACTTTTGTGCAGTTGCAAAACCAATACCGTGGGCGCTACCGGTGATGATTACAACGGGTGCTTGACTAGTCATTAGAGCTCCTTGCTACTTGTAACTAGATTATTTATAACTCACCCAACGTGGTGGCCCCGCAAGGGCGTCGGAGAGATCCGGCAGATCTGGAACTGCCAATTTAAATCCTTTGCCATCGTGGGTATGACCCGATTGCCGGCGATCTAGAATCATCTCAGCGAGCGGATCAACGCTGGCACCTGGTGCGGAGTATTCAATTGAGAATGTTGGCGAGTCAATGATCGAGGCAATTTGGCTATGAATTGCATCGTAAACGTGCCATGAAATTGCCAGTTTGCTGTTGGCCATGTACTCATTTAGCAAGACCATCCGAGACAAGCCGCCTTGGCAGGTTGCATCGATTCGCAACATATCAAGTGCGCCAGTTTCAATAAATGCTTGTGGGTGATACAGGTGTGTCTCGTCATCACCACTTGAAAGTGGAACATCAAGTAAGCGCCGCAGTTCGACTAATTCGGCGATGCTGCCTGGAACAAATGGATCTTCCACCCAAGCAAGATCTAAACCTTTAACGACTTCATAGGCATCTTTTGCTGTGCGACAAGACCATGCAAGGTCGGTTGATACCGGACAGAGTCCAGTTGCAAGGGCTGCTTCAAGGCGCTCACGCGTCAATTTTGGATTTGCACCGACTGGTAATTTCACACCAACTGCGCCGGCAGCAACTGCAGCTTTAACTTCCCACGCGATATCTTCAGGCCCGCGTGATGGCGGATAGCCGACAACGCCCCACATTGCGTGCTCTTTATCTTTCTTTCCGAAACTTTCCACGACCGTCGTGCCTTTATGGCGAGCAACGGCATCGTGGGTTGCTAGATCGACAAGTGAAAGTCCGCGAAGTGATGCACCAGATGAAAGTGGCGCACTCATTCGGCGCAAGATTGCATCAAAGGTGTTAATTGGGTCGCCATCAAAAATTTCTTTATATGGCTCAGCAATCAGCGTATTTACGACATCAGCAACGGGTGTGCCACGATCAAGTCCGAAGGATTGTCCTTTACTTCCATCTTCAAGCTCCACAGTAATGACTGCAAATCCACGCGACCGGATTACGTATTGGCCGAGTACCACTGGCTCCGGAAGATTTAGAGTAATTCGGCGAGCCGAAAGGTTTTTGATCTTTGGGATAGCGCCTTTTCCCTGCGCTAGTGAATCAATCACGGTTCCACGGAATTCTGCGAGGTGTAAACCCACCATCAATTGTGAGCATCTCACCAGTAATGTAACTTGCATCGTTAGATAACAAGAACTTCACTCCGGCGGCGATCTCTTCCGCCTCACCAAAGCGTTCCATGGCGTGCATTTCTCTAATTGATGGATCTACTCTCCCTGATCTCAACCCTTCTTCAAGGAGAGGAGTATTGATATAGCCCGGCACCACGGCATTTACGCGGATACCGAATTCAGCCCATTCGACCGATAGCGTGCGAGTGATCGAATCGATTCCAGCCTTTGCAGCAGCGTATGAAACGCGGCGCGGCCAACCAAAGATGTGGGATACGGATGAGAAGTTAACGATTGCGCCAGGACGCCCGCTCTTTATCCAGAAACGTCCGGCGGCTTGATTGGCGAAGAAGGTGCCATCTAGATGGCAAGAGATCATCGCTCTCCATTCTTCCGGAGTCGTTTCAATACTTGATTTATTTGTGGCGTATCCCGCAGCCGCAACTAAAGCTGAGAAACCACCGCGCCAATCAACGGTACCTTTAAATGAATCTTGTACAGATTGGTAATCAGTGACATCTGTCTTGAAGAACTTAACTCGATCTTTTCCAAACTCTTGTGCCAATTCTTCAATGCGTCCCTCTTTCATATCAAGCAGGGCTGCATGCAGAGCCGGCCAATCTCTCATTGCGCGTTGCGCGCAAGAGAAGCCGAGTCCGCTAGTGCCACCAGTAACTACGATCGTGTCGTGTTCAATGTCTCTGCGGTTCATTTCTCTCCGATTTCAAATACTAAAGTGTAGGAATTGATAGACGATAAAGAATTAATCTTGTAGGTAGAGAGTCATTTCTACTTCAATGCAAAGCTCAGGAAGCATTAAGCGACTAATTTCAAGAAAAGATGAAGTTGGGAGGATATCTGCAAAGAATTCACCGTGTGCTTTTGCGACTCCTTCCCAATGGTCAATATTGGTCATATATACACGAGTGCGAATTACATCTTTATAAGTTGCGCCTAACTCTTTCACAGCTCTTTCGATCTCTTCAAATATATATCTGGTCTGACCGTATGCATCATTAGGGAACATGACTTTGCCATCGCGTGTGGTGGAACTTGTTCCTGCAACTTCTATTAGATTTCCAATTCTTACCGCTCTGGAATAGCCAACAATTGGTGCCCAAGGTCGATTTCCATCGACGCGCCTAATTTCTCCCATTAACAAGCTCCCATTCTGAAATTTGAGCCTTTGAGCCTCAAATATGGCGAAAATGACTGATAACTCAGCCTAACAGTTGGGCATTTTAAGGTCAATGAATTTCTCTTACGGTGTCTGAGATTTACAGAAATATTATAGAAACTATTTTAATTTGGTTAGCGAATCACTAGCATTAAAACATGTCCTTAACTGCCAATTGCTCCTTTGATCTCAATACTCCAAGTGATTACAAAGGCAAACGCACCGGCTATATCCAGATCGGTGATTCGACTAATAATAGCGGTTGGGCCAACCACTGCGTTCCCATAACTTCAGTAAAAAATGGCAGCGGGCCGCGAGTATTAGTGCTTTCCGGTAATCATGGAGATGAATACGAAGGCCAGATTGCAGCCCTCGATCTAGCCCGTCGTTTAGAAGTTACGGATGTAAAAGGTGAAGTTTTAATTATTCCAGTGTTATCTACTCTTGCTTCTGCAGCAGGCACCAGGCTTTGGCCAAATGGGCAAAATTTCAACCGTGTATTTCCTGGAAAAGTAGATGGAACAGTCGCCGAAAAACTCGCATTTTTTCTTTCAAATGACCTATTTCCTATCTGTGATTCCGTAATCGACATGCACAGTGGTGGGCGCAGCATGCACTTCATTCCAAGTATCACTATGGTCTGGGTTTCAAATGTAGAGCTGCGAACAGAAATGGTCCGACAGGCGCTCATGTGTAAGAGCGAATTTACTCTTCTTGGAGGAGAACAGCCTTCTACCAACCCAGACTCGCTCCTGCCAGGTGATGTAGTTCGACAAGGAAAAGCAGTTGCTACCGGCGAATTTGGTGGATCTGGAATTACTACAGCGCAATCTATGGCGGTAATTAGTAGCGGGCTTGAGAATTACCTTCGCGGTATGGGTGTTTACGTAGGAAAAGATATCGCCGCCAGTGCATATGAAAATTCCATAGATCAATCGGGAAAAATTATTGATTCCCGAGATTATTCAGTTTCATTTGCAAGTGCCTTAACAGATGGTATCTATGAGAATCGAGTGGATTTACTTCAGCACGTAGAAGTTGGAGATTTAGTCGGATTAATTCATAACTTGAAGAGCGCCGACGCTGAAGTTGTAGAAGTCCGGGCAAGGCGCAGTGGAACGGTCGCACTGATTCGAGGATATTCACCGGTAACTACTGGAGATGTGGTTTGCATGATTGGCGAGTTATTCCCAAGCATGGAAGCGTTTGAAAAGTCCATACAAGAAAAGAGCGCCCGATGAGCGGAACAGTTTCATCTTCGATTGATTTTGATAAGCGTGGTAAACAATCTGGTTACTTAAAAGCCGGTGATTCAACCAATAACAGCGGTTGGGCAACGTTTAATCTCCCGATCCACTCGATCAACTCTGGGGCTGGCCCGAAAGTTTTAATTATCGGTGGAAATCATGGCGATGAATATGAAGGTCAATTTGCAATAGCAAATTTGATCCGAAATCTTAAGGACACTGATATCGCAGGTGAGTTGATTGCGATTCCATCTATCTCCTATCCTGCAAGTTATGCCAGCACTCGCCTTTGGCCAGATGGTAGTAATTTCAATCGCATCTTTCCAGGCAATGAAAATGGGCTAATTCCTGAGAAAATTGCTCATTATGTGGCGACGGAATTGATTCCTCGAGTTGATGTTGTAATGGATATTCATAGTGGGGGCAGAGGGTTCCAGTGGTTAGAAGGCGCAACGATGACTTGGAGCGCTGATCAGAAATATCGGAGCGATTTGATTAAGAACTTAAATGGGTGGAATACCCGTTACTCCATGATTTTCCCTCCACAACCTGGGACAAATGAGATGTCACTGTTGCCTGGTTATGTTGCCAGCCTAGGAAAACCTTTATTTACTGGAGAATTTGGTGGAGCTGGAATTACGACCGCCACCAGCAATCGGATCACTCGGTGTGCGCTAATTTCAGCGCTGAAAAGTGTTTCGTTACTTAAACCAGATTTCCAGAGCAAGAGTTACGAGCATCAACTTGAAATTTCAAAGCGAGAATTTATAGATATGCGCGGTAGCGATTCATATCACTGGGCTGAAGAAGAAGGTTTGTATCAAAACAAGAAGAGACTTGGGGATAGAGTTGAAAAGGGAGAAGTAATGGGGGCCATTCACTTCCCAGACTCTGCAGATCGCAAGCCACACTTAGTTTTGGCTTCACGGTCCGGAACAGTTGGAGTAATTCGCGGATACCCACGCGTTAAGCGCGGAGATTGCCTAACCCTGGTTGGAGATAGTTACAGCGATCTCAGCAAGCTGCCAGAATAAGTTTTTTTAACTGAGCGATTGCGCTCTCAGAACCATCAAGAATCTGGCTTGCAATTTCAGTTAATTCTGAACTTTCCTTGTAAAGAGCTGACCATTTCCGCTGTACGAGTGGGATATCGATTGCTTCTATCCCTAATCGATCTTGAATTCCAAATTCAAATGAGATCTCACTGCCAGCCATTTTAATTTTTGCTAGCGATGGCCCCGACTCAATCTTTTCAACCTTAACATCAGGCTCAATATCGCCCTTTCTAGAATCAAATGGATCACCCCTGGCAATCGTGTTTACTACCGCAGCTGAAAGATCCCACCACGGGCCTTTCTGACTGGATCCGATTAACGTATGGAGCGGCTCGTGAAGCGCTAGCTCAATCGATTTCACCGATTTTGGATCAAGCGGTAGATAAGCACTCAGTTTCTCAAGGGCGTTATGTGAGAAACCGCTATAGGGAAAATAGCGAATTGAAACTTGATGAAGTGCATGGGTCGGATTTTTAATCGCAAAATTATCCACAACTCCAAATCGCTCGCTCAGACCACCTGGGCCATCAACAATATAGAGCGGAGCAGGCGACGATTCTGCCGCTTCTAAGGTCGAAATCGTCCCCATCAGAGCTGCGTGGATTCTTGTAAAACGACTTGCTCCGTTTTGAGAACGTGGAGCGCTTGCACCACCACCGATTGCAGCCGATGCAAAGTGCAGGGCTTGCGTTTTTTTATCATCACTTAACTCAAGTAGGTTTGCAGTTGCTAAAGCAGCACCGAAAATTCCAGAAGTTGCACTTGCATGCCAGTTACGAGAATGAGTCGGCTGCAGAATTTGCGCGAAGAGGCTAGATCCGTGATACCCAGCGATCACAGCGCGGAGAAAGTTCTTTGCATCAACTTCTTTACTAAAGAGAGAGGGAAGTAAGGCGGAGAAGATAATTGACCCCGGATGAGTGAGCTGCTTCCAGTTAACATCATCAAGGTCCGAAAAGCTGGAAGCTTTGGCGAAGTAGGCAACGTTAGAAAGCTGATCCTGACTTAATTGAGCAGCAATTTCTTTCTTTCCAGAGAGTAGTAAATGAAGATAATCAGAGAAGAGCAAACACGCACGATCGCGATCTTCCCGCTTAATTTCAATCGGGCTTAATGCAGATTCGATTAACTCCTGATCTGACCAATTCCTGGAAGTATTGCTCATAATTAAGGGTGCTACAGACCGCCCTGCGAGCTAGCTCGCTCGATAAATTCTGACTCAATTACACTTACCCGCGGCTTTTCTCCTTCAATTCCTTCCAGAATTAAGATCGCAGCTTCTCGACCAATCGCCTCGGTATCGCGATAAACGGTAGAGATATTGTCAGAGAAGACTTCTAGATAAGGCAGTTGATCGAGTGCGATAAAGGCGATCTCCTTTCCCATAGTTAGATTCTGCTCTTTCAGGGCTCTACTAATTCCCATTAGAGCGCCGTGCCCACCTGCGAGAATGGCAGTAGGAGCAGGATTTCTATGGAGCAATATTCGGGCATGCGATAAGGCGTACTCAGCATCAAAGCCACCAATCGCTAACAGATCTGGTTGCACCTTTAAACCTGCATCTTCAAATGCTTTATTAAATCCTTGTAATCTATTTCGGGTCGGATAAACATTATTAGAACCAGTAACAAATGCAATCTCGCGGTGGCCTGCCTTGATTAAGTGAGTAACCGCTTCATGAACTCCTGCCGCGTGATCGGCTAGTACTGCACTTGCGCTCACACCTTTTACTTCGCGATCAAGGAGAACAATGGGACAACGCGGTCCAGCTAAATTCTTTTTTATATATGGAGAATCTTCAGAGACAAGGGAAGCAATAATGCCATCTACTCGCCGGCGACGAAGAAGTGAGAAGTTACGATTTTCATTCTCAATATTTCTATCAGAGTTAACCAAGATCATTGAATAACCATTGCGGCGTAATTCTTGTTCACAAGAGCGGGCAAGGAGAGCAAACATAGGATTATTAATATCTCGAACAACGAATCCAATTGTGCGAGTTACACCGCTGCGAAGTGACTGCGCAACAAGATTTGGTTCGTAACCCAGCTCATCTGCAACTTCCTTTACTCGCTTTCGCATCTCATCGGAAACGTCGGGATGCCCCGAGAGCGCGCGAGAGACGCTAGATAGCGCAACGTCTGCCTTTGCGGCGACTTCGCGGATCGTTACGCGCTGATTTACCGAGCGTCCGTGTTCTGATTTATCACTTGCCACTTCTAAACTCCTATTCAGAACTAATAAATTCAATGTAAAGTAAATTTCTCTATTTCATTTCCAGGAAAATTCCCTGGAAACCAAAAAAGTTCACCCTATTTCTCATCCTTTTACGAGCGACTAACTCTTGTTAGTGCAGTGGGCTCACGGTACTCTTAACTGGAAACGTTTGCTATAGGCAAAATATAGGAAGGCTCCCCAATGGATTTGACCATTACGGCAATTGAGACCGAACAGATCAGGGTCCCGCTGGTTCGCACCTACAGGGGTAGCCACTACAAGATGACCCATCGATCAACGATTATCACCAGAATCTTCACCGCCAGTGGCCTGGTCGGTGAGGCTTATGCCGGGGATGAAGATGCAGGCCTTGCTGAGATAGATCAGATAATTCACGAAGAGATCGCGCCAAAGATCCTCGGCGAAGATGGATCAGCTATTGAAAGACTTTGGGAGATTGCGCGCCCTGCGACTTGGGATATTTTGCGCGATCGTCGACTCGGCCTAGTTGCAACCGCATCTATTGATTTAACTCTCTGGGATCTTTACGCCCGTTCGCTT
>Ga0114971_10002465_pt1 | contig 12707 bp, 9 predicted proteins | sample M_140625_MF_Meta_FD_87320 | JGI IMG/M metagenome (GOLD analysis project Ga0114971, IMG submission 87320) | Freshwater microbial communities from Lake Montjoie, Canada to study carbon cycling - M_140625_MF_MetaG | ecosystem: Environmental > Aquatic > Freshwater > Lake | place: Lake Montjoie... | reverse complement strand
TTTAGTTTGTGCGATTTCTCGCTTTTGTACCCGGAGTGGGACTTGAACCCACACGACCGCAATGGTCACAGGATTTTAAGTCCTGCGTGTCTACCGATTCCACCATCCGGGCAAAACACTCAGATAAAAAAAAACCTGACAATCAATCAGGCTTTTTAAAACTTGAGCGAGAGACGAGACTCGAACTCGCGACCCTAACCTTGGCAAGGTTATGCTCTACCAACTGAGCTACTCTCGCTTGACTAAAAAGAACTTTTGGATTGCAAAAATAAAAAGAACTTGCTATCCAACAAGACTTTTTCTTCATTTTCTTCCTTATTTCCAATAAATACTTCTTTTGAAAAATTACCGCAGCGAAAACAAGCTAACTAGCCTGGTTCTTGACTTTGAATAATTCCAAAATTTCTTCATCGGTTTTACCTAAAACTTCTAATGCCATTTTTGCTTGTTCAGCCCAAAACGAGGTTGGGAAATCTGTTGTAAGGAGCTGATACTCTTGACGTGCTATATCGAACTGCTTTAGTTTTGCATCGTTAATGAATGCGTATATGTAATGCAGTTCAGCTAGTTTTTCTTTATCATTTTCCAATGCAAATGCGTTTTCGAAACAGCTCTTAACTTCTTCGTTGAAATGTGCTTCGCCACTAATGCTTCCAGCCTTTTCAAAATACATGACTTGCGTATTTCGGTCTGTCGTAATTAACGCCAATTCTTTGCAGGCCTTCACCACATTTGTAAGTTGCTCTCTTGACATTTTCACAATTGGCGTTCCTGCTTTCACATTCGCATCGAAATCATTGACTACTTTCAGTAAAGAGTCTCCATTGATTTTCTTTTCTTTTGGAGCTTCGGCTGTTTTTGTTCCGCATGAAGCAAAGAAAAATGCTGAAATGGCTATAAAAAATAATGTTCTCATCCTTTGTAAAATTTCATTCTGTAGTCGGTGGAAATATTTCCTTTCTGAATGTCGCGAAGTTTTCCTTTGAGCAGTTGTTTGCGCAATGGATTGATTCGGTCTGTAAAAAGAATTCCTTCAATGTGATCGTATTCATGCTGAACTACACGTGCAGCGAATCCCTCTAACTCTTCTTCATACAAATCCCAATTCTCGTCGTAGTATTCGATTTTCAAATTCGGCTTGCGCTTCACATCTTCGCGAATTTTTGGAATAGAGAGGCACCCTTCTTCGCAAATCCATTCAGTCCCAGACTCTTCGAAGAGTATGGGGTTTATGAAAACACGTTTAAAATCTTCACACGAAGGATCTCCGTCTTCTCCTTCAGCCACCGCTGAGGCATCGATTACAAACAAACGAATGGATTTTCCAATTTGAGGTGCTGCAATGCCCACGCCGTTCGAAGCATACATAGTCTCGAACATATTATCTATGAGTTCCTTCAGGTTCGGATAATTCTCATCAATTTCTTCCGCTTTCTTTTTCAAAACGGGATCTCCGTATGCGGTTACTGGCAAAATCATAACTTCAATATTAGAGCGTAATGTATTCTGAAATTTCTAAACCGTATCCTTCTAAGGCGCTACGTTTGATTTGAGCCGATGAAATTAATTTCATTTTCGAAACGTTCAACGCGCGAATAATTTGCGCGCCAATTCCATAGTCACGATCGTCGTTGTTTCGCTTTTCATTCTCCAATAAAACGAGTAATCCTTTTCCTTCTGTTTGAATGGCTTGAAGCGAGCTGTTGAGTGAGTTGTGTTGTTGAAGAAGCACATCAATAAAATCTCCATAAGACGACACCGCTTGAACACGAACAGGAACCGCTTCGTCATCACTCCAATTACCGAATTTCAAAGCGGCGTGATTTCTTTGGTGTGATTCACTTGCGAAGTGAATCACTTCAACATCCATTCCCAACCAACTTCTATTCTCTCTTCTTGTTTCTTCAATAAGTGTTTCCCGCTGAAGGCGATAAGCCACGAGAGATTCTATTGAAATAATTTTCAAATCCAATTCCTTCGCAATCTCTAACAACTGCGGAAGACGCGCCATGGTACCGTCGTCGTTCATTATTTCCACCAAGGCTCCGGCTGGTTTCATTCCGCACAAACGAGCTAAATCTACAGTTGCCTCTGTATGTCCTGTTCTTCTGAGCACCCCACCTTCCTTCGCGATAAGTGGGAAAATATGCCCAGGTCTTCCGAGGTCTTCAGGACGCGTAGTTGAGTCTATTAAGGCTTGAACTGTTTTCGATCTGTCGTGCGCGCTAATTCCTGTCGTGCATCCGTTTCCAATTAAATCCACGGAAACCGTGAAGGCTGTTTTATGTGGATCGGTATTGTTGGAGACCATGAGGTCTAGATTCAATTCTTCGCAACGTTCTTGTGTAAGCGCAACGCAGATTAAGCCTCTTCCAAATTTCGTCATGAAGTTAATTACTTCAGGCGTTACAATTTCCGCTGGGGCAATGAAGTCACCTTCATTTTCACGATTCTCATCGTCAACAACAATAACGACTTTACCGATTTTAAAATCGGCAATAGCCTCTTCAATTGAATTTAATTTCACTTCTACTGTTGACATAATTACATTCTTTCGGGCATTTCAATTCCCAATACATTCATTGTTTTCTTTACGACCTCACCCACTTGCTTGGTAAGTGCTAAACGAAAAACTCTTAACTCGTTATTTGGTTCGCGTAAAATTGCACATTGCTGATAAAAACTATTGAATTCGCGAACCAATTCATAAATGTATGCAGCAAGCACAGCAGGGTTGTAAGCTTTTGAGGCGTCGTCGAACGCGTCAGGCAAATCGAGCAAATGCTTAATCAATTGTCGCTCAGAAGGGTGAAGTTCGCCCTTGTAATTCAACATCGATAATTCTCCTTCCACCTTTCGAAGAATGGCTTGTGTGCGGACATACCCGTATTGAATGAACGGACCTGTATTCCCGTTGAAGTCTATGCTTTCCTTCGGATCGAAGAGCATGCTTTTCTTCGGGTCTACGCGAAGCAAAAAATACTTCAATGCGCTCATTCCTATAATGTGATGCAAGTGATCTTTTTCCTCCTCTGACATTCCATCAAGCTTGCCCTGTTCCTCGGCAACTTGCTTCGCAACTTGCTTCATCTCTGCCATAATATCGTCGGCGTCTACAACTGTTCCTTCGCGGCTTTTCATTTTCCCTTCAGGAAGTTCAACCATGCCGTAGCTCAAGTGGAAGCACTTTTCAGCCTGTTCCAATCCTAATTTTTTCAATATTTTGAATAGGACTTTGAAGTGATAGTCTTGTTCGTTTCCTACGGTATAAATCAACGAAGACGCATCGGGATAATCTCGGAAACGCAACATGGCCGTGCCAATATCTTGCGTAATGTACATGGCGGTTCCATCTTTCCGAAGCACCACCTTTTCGTCTAATCCTTCGCCCGTTAAATCAATCCAAATACTTCCGTCATCTTTCTTGAAAAACACTCCGCTTTCCAATCCCTTCATCACTTCTTCTCTTCCTAAAATATACGTGTCACTTTCGTAATACAATTTATCAAAATCTACACCCATGGTCTTGTAGGTCACGTCGAATCCGGCGTACACCCATCCGTTCATTTTCGACCACAATGCCAATGTTTCTTCGTCTTTGTTTTCCCACTTCAACAACATCTCTCGCGCGCCAACTGCAATGGGAGCTTGCGCATCGGCGTCTTCTTTCGAAGCACCTGAAGCTATCAAATCGGCGACTTGCGCTTTAAATTTCTTATCGTATTCTACGTAGTATTTCCCAACGAGCTTATCGCCTTTCATCTCGGAGGACTCTGGGGTTTCATTTAACCCAGACTCTATCCAAGCGATCATGCTTTTACAGATGTGTATTCCGCGATCGTTGATTACTTGAACTTTGGTAACCGAATGACCGTTCGCCTTGGAAATTTCGGAGACTGAATAACCTAAGAAAATATTTCGAAGGTGCCCTAAATGCAGTGGTTTGTTGGTGTTTGGTGAAGCATATTCCACCATTATTCTAGTCTTCGAATTCGTGGTAGGCAAACCTAAATTTTCTTGTTGAAGGGCATACTCGAACTGCGACTCCCAAAATAAATCATTGAAATGAAGATTCAAAAATCCTTTCACTACATTGAAACGTTCAATTGCAGGGATTTCAATTTGAAGTCCCTCGCCAATAGCTTGCCCAACTTCTTCAGGCGACTTTCCCATTTTTTTCACCCATGGAAACGTAACAACCGTTAAATCCCCTTCGAACTCTTTGCGTGTTTTTTGAATTTGGATTTCACCGTCAGAAACTTCCATTTGGAAGTTATTTAGAAAGACATTCTTCAATGCTGAATGAAGCAATTGATAGGCGGTTTCGACGTTTTTCATACGGAGTACAAAAGTACATGGTTTTTAGACGACTGAGTAAAAAAAAAGCCACTCGCTTGAGTGGCTTTTCTTTGTAAGCGGTGATGATTATTATTTTTTCTCGAATTTTGCATAGCGCGTCTTGAACTTGTCAATACGACCTGCTGTATCTACTAATTGCATCTTACCAGTATAAAACGGGTGAGAAGCTTGAGTAATCTCTAATTTAATTACAGGGTATTCGTTTCCGTCTTCCCACACGATTGTTTCTTTGGTATTGCAAGTGCTCTTTCCTAAGAACGCGTACTCATTCGACATGTCTTTGAAAACTACCAAACGGTAAGTTTCTGGGTGTATTCCTGCTTTCATTATCTGTAATCTTTATTAAAACGAGTGCAAATATACATGAATTTTCTAAAAATACAAATCCGGTTTCACATTCCTATGTTTATAAGTCGAAAAACCTAGAATGAAAGGCCTGAATTGTCGCTATATGTTTGTCATGTCTAAGAACGCTTAGAGATTGTGAAATCACGTGCAAATGCACATTACAATATTTAAGTATACTGCCGAGTAACAACGGTTACCAGTAGTTTTGGTTAATTAGAATTTGTTTAGGTAATTAGTCTGAAAAACCCTCGTTCGCGAGGGTTTTTCGTTTTGTCTATCTTCGTAACATGAGTTGGGCTGGATTAAAAAAGGGATTTGACATCTACTTGCGCTTAGAGAAATCTTTGTCGGAAGCCACCCGTTCGGCCTATTTAAAAGACGTTGGTAAATTAGAGCAGTTTACTGAGAATGTTCCCGTTTCCTCCATTTCGCATGAAACCATAACTTTCTTCCTTAAGTTCCTCCATGAACTGGGACTTGAAGCAACCAGTCAATCTCGCATAATTTCTGGGTTGAAGGGATTCTTCTCTTATTTAATTTTAGAAAAACTGATTTCTGTGGATCCGATGGAGTTCATAGAGATGCCTCGAACCTCAAGAAAACTTCCTGATGTATTAAGTGTTGAAGAAGTGGTTTCGATTATCGAGCATTGCGATTTGAGCAAACCTGAAGGGACAAGAAATAGGGCAATTTTAGAAACCCTATACAGCTGCGGTCTTCGCGTTAGCGAACTTACGGATTTGAAAATTTCACAAATGCGCACAAGCGACCAGCTCTTGCGTGTTGTGGGGAAGGGAAATAAAGAGAGATTCGTTCCCATTGGAGAGGAGGCCACCAAGTGGATTCAGCATTATTTCGAGCACATGCGCAATCACATGAAGCTTGCACCCGGTCACGAAGATTTTGTATTCCTCAATCGAAGAGGAAAGAAATTAAGTCGCATGTACATCTTCACCATTATTCGAGAAAACTGCGTTGCTTTGGGGATTCAAAAGCAAGTGAGTCCGCATACTTTTCGTCATTCCTTTGCAACACATTTGGTGGAAGCTGGAGCCGATTTACGCGCTGTTCAAGAGATGCTTGGGCATTCGAGCATTACGACGACTGAAATCTATACGCACATCGACCGTTCAAGATTGAAGGAAGAGATTCAGCTCTTTCACCCGCGGTACGGTTCAGATTAATGCATCAAACCTTTCCTATTTATTTTGACAGACTTAATACACTTGTAATCACTAATTCAGGTAATGGTATGCTTATATTTGATTATCATTTCTAATTATGAAAAACTATTTATTCCTTTTGATCATTTTCGTTATTCCAATTATCTCGAATGCCCAAACGCTAAATATTACCTCTAACGACATGGTTTTATGTCCAGGAGAAAGCGCAACACTAACGGCCACAGCGGATCTTCCGAACAGAGTTCTCAACTTTAACCGCGTTACAGGTCAAACCATAATTCTAAGTAACGTTCAACAGCAAGCCAAAGAAACTTTCTCCTATGAGTTTTGGTTCAATACGCCTGATTCTATTGCACTTCTTACTGAGCATGTCGATGGTATTGGAATCTATGATGGAAAGAATGGGCAGAATTACGCCGTATACCCTCAGAGTATTTATAGCGGTATACAAAGACGATCTTCAGGAATTTCAGTCGGGAAAAATGGTATTTCAGTTATGGAATTTAGCCATGATTTTTCCGCTTCGCGCTTAACATACGCAGCGAATTTGAATGGATGGCATCATTGTGCCGTTGTGTACACTTCCAATAATTTTGAACTATTCATTGATGGGGTTTCGGTTGGAACGCGATCAAATGGGTCTAACTATGCGGATACGCCTGTTAACTCGGGAATTCCTTTAACCGTGGCTTTCCGTCCTAATCTTGGAAATTTCTATCCTCCTTTGGGAGGTATTGACGCTGACCCTAATGATGGATACTTGGGTCAACTCGACGAATTTCGTGTTTGGAAAATTGCTTTGACTGCTGCGGATGTCAGCGCGATATACAACCGCAAATTAATTTCTGCGAATATGCAGAACGTTATTGTTCACATGCCGTTCGACATGGGAACACAAGCCAACTTCAGCACTATTCCTTCCAGCCCAACCATTACCATAGGAGCGCCAGGTGCAACTGCGGGTGTAGCGTTTCCGCCAGCAGCCATTCCTCAAATAGGAACATTCGCCGGAACTGCATTGGCAACGGCAGTGAATAATACGTTTGTTATTGGTTATGTGTGGAACGGCGGTACTATTGGAAACACCCTTGTTGTTTCGCCAACAGCTGCTTCGACAACCTATACTTGCTCGGCTACAGCAGGAACATCTAATTCTTCAGGAACAATAGCCATTATCGTGTCAAATCCTACAGCAACTGTTTCGACCAATGATCCTCTAGTCTTTTGTGCTGACACCTCGGCTGTGTTAACGGCTAATTTGGGCTCCGCTTACTTGTGGAATACGGGAGACACGACCTCTTTCATTACCGTTGATACAACCGGCATTTACACTGTTGCGGTAACCAATACCGACAATTGCATTGCGAATTCAGCGGGTACTTCCATCACAGTCAATCCCCTTCCTACCCCAATCATTACACCGTTGTCTGCAACTACATTTTGTGACGGAGGGAGCGTTCAACTGCAAAGCTCCTTGGATACCAACTTTTTTTGGAACACCAATGAAACAAGCAATTCAATAACCGTTCAAACAAGCGGTGATTACACAGTAACGCTTACAAATAGTTTCAACTGCTCTACCACTTCAGAACCAATAACAGTCGTAGTAAATCCAAATCCAATTGCTACTATTTTAGCTAACGGTCCAACATCTTTTTGTTCAGGAAATGAAGTTCAATTGACTTCAACAAACGGAATTCCTTCTTGGTCTACAGGATCTAGCGACACAACCATTGCAGTTATTCAAACTGAAATGATTGAATTGCTTGTGACGAATGAATTTGGTTGCGCCGACACAGATTCCTTGGGAATTACTGTATTTGAATTACCTATCGTTACAGCTGCAGCAGACACTTCGGTTTGCATTTCTAACGGACCGTTTGCGTTGAATGCAGCACCCGATCTAGGAACTTGGACGGGAGTGAATGTTTCCAATAACACATTCGCACCAACGACCGAAGGAACGTTCGGTTTTCAATATTCATTTACCGATGAAAACGGATGTACCAATATAGATTCAACTTATTTCACCATAGCTGTTCCTCTTCAAATAACAGCAGGTCCTGATGTGAACGTGTGCATGCCAAGCGACATGATTGATCTAGCTTTTAATGCATCGCCTGTGGGAGGTGCATGGAGTGGATTTGGTGTTACTGCGGAAGGGACTGTTATCCCTATTCTTTCAGGAAGCTATGCTTACGCTTATTCTTTCCAAGATCTTTGCGCAACCTCAGATACTGTTTATGTGAACTCGTATGATGCACCCGCAGCGCCTGTAATCGGCGGCGAATTGTTCTTTTGTAAAAACGTTGCTTCTCCATTGTGGTCGAATTATGTTGGCGGTAATTTATGGACGACAACAGATGCAGCTGACACTATTTATATTGTTGATGCCGGCACATACGGTGTTACTCATACCGATATTCATGGCTGTTCTTCTTATTCTGAAGTTGCCGTTCAACAATATCCAGAGCCGCAGATTCCATCTATTTCTGGTGAACCGAATGCTGTGTACAACAATACGTATTCATACGCAGTTGCTTCACTTCTGGATTACACCTACAATTGGACTGTTACAGGAGGCACTATTGTTTCAGGGCAAGGAACGAATGTGATTGATGTCGTGTGGGATCAATTCATAACGGGAGTTGGCGAAATACAAATGACTTGGACGAATGTCTACGGTTGCGAAAGCACTCAGTTTTACGCTGTGAGTGTCGACGTTTCTGTTCAGGAGATATTCGCTTCCAACTTGAAAATTTATCCTAATCCAACGCGCGATTTGGTAAACATTCAATGGGATTTCATGAATGAAAACACTTACTTAACGGTATTCGATAACACGGGAAAATTACTTTCAACGCAGAAGCTCAATAATCAAACGTTACAGATCCTAGATTTAAGTGGATACGAAAACGGCGTTTATCAATTGCGATTAAGCAATGAAAACGCCGTAATAGTGAAAGCAATAGCAGTAGCGCGCTAATTACGCGTTACGTCCAACTGCATTTAAATCTTCGAATGCTTGCTTCAAGCGAACCACGAACTCCTTTTCTCCTTCACGTAACCAAACGCGTGGATCGTAGAATTTCTTGTTTGGCTTATCGTCGCCGTCTGGATTTCCAATTTGATTTTGCAAGTAAGCTGATTTGCTAGACATGTAGTTGCGGATACCCACCATGTATGCGTATTGCATATCGGTATCGATATTCATTTTAACTGCACCGTATGAAATGGCTTCGCGAATTTCTTCACGTGAAGAACCGCTTCCACCGTGGAAAACGAAGTTTACTGGCTTCGCTCCTGTGTTGAATTTATTCTGAATGAACTCTTGCGAATTGTTCAAGATTATTGGAGACAACTTCACATTCCCCGGCTTATATACGCCGTGCACGTTTCCGAATGCTGCAGCTACTGTGAAGCGATTTGAAACCGCGTTCATGTGTTCATAGGCATAAGCCACTTCTTCAGGCTGAGTGTATAGTTTGCTGCTGTCAACATCGCTGTTATCGACACCATCTTCTTCACCACCGGTAACACCCAATTCAATCTCAAGGGTTACTCCCATTTGAGTCATCTTTTTGAAATACTCAACGCTCAATTCAATGTTTTCATGAAGAGGTTCTTCCGAAAAATCGAGCATGTGTGAGCTGAATAAAGAACGTCCTGTTCTTTCGAAATGCGCCAACCCGTGCTCCATCATTCCGTCCATCCAAGGAAGTAAATTCTTCGCGCAATGGTCTGTGTGCATGATAACAGGAACACCGTAAGCCTTCGCCATTAAATGCACGTGATGTGCGCCGCTCACAGAGCCTAAAATGGCAGCTTCTTGGTTTTTATTGTCAAGTGCCTTGCCGGCATAGAATACACCGCCTCCATTGCTGAATTGAACCACCACTGGCGAATTCAAATCGCGTGCGGTTTCAAGAACTGCGTTCACACTGTTCGTTGAAATTACATTTACTGCTGGCAATGCGTAGCCGTGTGCCTTTGCATCGTTCAACACCTCGGTAACTTCGTCACCGGATAATACCCCTGCTTTAAATTTCATGATTTTATATTGAAGTTGTAAAAGTAATGTGATTGGAACCGCCCGACACGTGATAAATACTCCGAGCGTAGCTTAATTGGAACTTTTTGAAGTTGACTGTTGTTCCGAACGAGAGTCCAGCAGTTGCTGGTCTATTCGGAATCGAAAGCTCTTTTCGTTGACGATAATTGTATCCGAGGCCAATGCGCACATTGCTCCCGAGAATAATTTCAGTGCCTATGACTAGGTGACGCATAAGTAAATCTCCGAACTCCCAAGTGCGATCTTCAACGGGCAATCCGGTTAAAGGATCAACGATGATTGTAGCATTCGGATCTGTGTATTTCACGTTCCATTTCTGAACATTTTCGTATGCGATATGGAACAGGAATGGAGCGTTCTTCGGACGCTTGCTAATACCTATTTGCAGTTCAAGTGGAAGTTTCTCTCTTGAGTTTTCGCGGTATGTTACGAGTTGCATTCCCACATTTTTTAGAACAAAACTTGCTGAGAAATTCTTTCTGGGTTGGAAGTACGTTGCAGCGGCGTCTATGGCTAAACCATAAGAATAGTAGGTGTCGAAAACGGAATATAAATTTTTTAAGTTCAGGCCTACACGCCACAAGGAATCGACCTTGTAGGAAGCGCCGAGGGTTAACGCGTATTCGTTTGAAGAGAAAGTCCCGAGGTCATTTCCCAATCCGTCGAGTCTTGCGCTTGTTCCGTATCCGAAGTATTGGAGTGTTCCTGCAAACGCGAATTTGCTCTTTGTTGGATGGAATCCGAAGGTTGAATATCCGAAATTCGATTGTCCAAAATAGCGCACGTAGCTCATGGCTAGTTTGCGATCCATGAGCGAGTCGATTAGTGCGGGATTAATGGCGACAGTATTGATATCACTGGCACAGAGCGCTATTGCATTGCCGCCAATTGCCGCAACGCGGGCAGAACCGAAGATGTTGATTCCAGAAAAAACAGTGGTGCCCGCTTGCGCGAAGCTGCAAAGTGAAGCTGCGCAAAGGACAAAAGTGAGGAGTTGTTTTTTCATGATTCAGGCATGCAAGTAACGAAATAGTTCTGAATATATTTCACAGCTTACTTTGCTTTTTCTTTCAGAAGAGCTTTGTCTATGACTTCGTACATGTCTGTGACGAAGTGAAACTTCAAACCTTTCAGGTAGCGCTCATCGATTTCATCGATGTCTCTGCGATTTTTCTCGCAGAGAATTATTTCTTTGATTCCTGCGCGCTTGGCTGCGAGAATTTTCTCGCGCACACCGCCTACTGGAAGGACTTTTCCTCGGAGTGTGATTTCTCCTGACATGGCGAGAAACTTCTTCACTTTTCGTTTGGTAAACGCAGACGCAAGCGCCGTTAACATGGTAACGCCTGCGCTTGGGCCGTCTTTTGGAACGGCGCCTTGAGGGACGTGAATATGCACATTCGTTTCGTCGAACACCTTCGGTTCCATTTCCAACAAACTGGAATGTGCCTTCAGATACTCAAGCGCTAACACCGCGCTCTCTTTCATAACATCGCCCAAGTTTCCGGTTAGCGTTAGCTTTCCTTTGCCTTGTGTTAGGCTCGCTTCAATAAATAAAATATCTCCACCCGTTGGCGTCCAGGCCAATCCTGTAACCACTCCAGCAACATCGTTATCGGCATATCTATCTTTCTCATAACTCACTCCCAATGCCTTCGAAACATCTTCTTTTGTAAGAGCTGCTTTGAATTTTTCTTTGAAGGCCATCTGCTTCGCTCGGTGGCGAACCATTTTACCAATGCGTTTTTCGAGCGAACGAACGCCGCTTTCGTTGGTGTAAGATTCAATCAAAAACGAAAGAACTTCATCGCTAAAGGATATGTTCTTTTCGGTTAGTCCGTTTTCGGTTAATTGCTTCGGCACCAAATGGCGTTTAGCAATTTCTAATTTTTCTTCAAGGGTATATCCGTTTACTTCAATGATCTCTAAACGATCGCGAAGCGCGGGTTGCAAGGTTGAAAGCGAGTTGCATGTAGCAACAAACATCACCTTCGAAAGGTCGTATTCCAACTCAACGAAATTGTCGTAGAAGGCGTGATTCTGTTCCGGATCCAAAACTTCGAGCATAGCAGAACTCGGATCACCGTGAACCCCCTGCCCCATCTTATCTATCTCATCTAAAACGAAAAGCGGATTCGATGTTCCAACCTTTTTCAAGTTCTGAATAATGCGTCCGGGCATAGCGCCAATGTATGTCTTGCGATGTCCGCGGATTTCTGCTTCGTCGTGTAATCCGCCCAAAGACATGCGGACGTATTTTCTTCCGATTGCTTCTGCAACGCTCTTTCCCAATGAGGTTTTACCAACGCCTGGAGGGCCGTATAAGCAAATGATTGGCGATTTCATATCGCCTTTTATTTTCAATACTGCTAAATGCTCAAGAATTCTTTCCTTCACTTTTTCCAATCCGAAATGATCACGGTCAAGTACTTCTTTCGCATGATGCAAATCGAAATTATCTTGACTGGTTTCGCTCCAAGGCAGGTCTAGCAACAATTCAACATAGTTAGATTGCACGCTGTATTCCGCAGCTTGCGAATTCATGCGCTCCAGTTTTGCCAATTCTTTTTCAAAAGCCAATCGAACATTTTCGGGCCACTTCTTCAACTTCCCTTTTTCACGCTTGGCATCAATTTCTTCTTTCTGCGGATTTGCTCCTAGTTCGTCCTGAATCTGCTTGATTTGCTGCGTGAGGAAATACTCCCGTTGTTGTTTTGAAATGTCTGTGTGAACCTTCTTCTGAA
>Ga0114971_10002464_pt1 | contig 12710 bp, 8 predicted proteins | sample M_140625_MF_Meta_FD_87320 | JGI IMG/M metagenome (GOLD analysis project Ga0114971, IMG submission 87320) | Freshwater microbial communities from Lake Montjoie, Canada to study carbon cycling - M_140625_MF_MetaG | ecosystem: Environmental > Aquatic > Freshwater > Lake | place: Lake Montjoie... | reverse complement strand
GGTCTTCAAGTACAGATGATTTGCCAACGCTTGGAATAAGCGCCATCGCTTTCGACCCCTTGAATCCAAACGTTGTGTATGCCGGAACAGGTGATCGCGATGCGGGAGACTCACCCGGAATGGGCGTGTTGCGAAGTGATGACAGTGGTGACTCGTGGAACTTTGTGAACGCCGGAATCTCAACCAGAACCGTGGGTGGAATTATTGCTTGCGACGACCAAGCAAACAGTGTGGTTATTGCAACAGACTTAGGCATTAGAAGATCAATAGATGGCGGGGTTACTTGGACTCAAGTTTCAATAAACACTTTCGCATACAAAGATTTAGCGCAACACCCAACGGATCACAATATACTCTACGCCACTGGTGCGGGAAGATTTTATAGAAGTGAAGATTTCGGATTGACATGGGCTCAAAGCAATTCAGGCATGACGAACGGAACGCGCATGTGTGTGGCGGTAAACGCCTCGGAACCCGATGCGGTATATATTTTAAGAACGAATACTTATTCGTATACAGGGACATTTAAAAGTGAGGATGCCGGACTAACATTCACGCAAATGAGCAGCGAGCCAAATATTATGGGGTGGTCTGCAGACGGATCGAGCTCTGGAGGACAGGCATGGTACGACCTGTGTCTCACAGGTGATGCGCTTATACCCAATGTTATATATTGTGGTGGAATTCGAGTGAAGAAAAGTATTGATGGCGGAGTGACATGGCAAGATATTAATTCGAATTTTATGCATGTCGATCAACATGAAATGGTAATTAATCCGCACAATAATGATCTGTACGTATGCAACGACGGTGGACTTTATCGCTATGTGAATAACAGCGAGTGGCAAGATATTTCAAGCGGAATTGTGAATGGACAAATATATCGAATGGGGCAATCGCCGCATGACGGAGCAAGGGCATTAACCGGATTTCAAGACAATGGAACAGCTGAATTTCAGGGAGCTCGCTGGGCTAAAACAGGTGGTGGTGATGGATTTGAATGTATGTATGATTACGAGGAAGAAGATCGTCGCTATGGAAGCATCTATTACGGAGAACTTTATCGTACGTCGAATTCCTATATCAATCAGAAGTTTGCAGGAGATGGAACCAACGGCATTACGGAAGAAGGTGCATGGAGCACCCCGTATTGCTTGCATCCAGACAGCAGTGCAACCATGTTTGTGGGAATGAAAAATATTTGGAGATCGAAGAATATTAAACATGTTGAAAAGGACTCTATCAGCTGGGAAAAAATATCGACGAGTTTTTTAAGTGCGAATACAACCGATTGCAATCAAATCCGAGCGCATTACACAAAAGGAAATGTATTGTATGCTTCGAAGGGCTCTCGCAAAATGGGAAGAACAGATAACTCTATGGGTGATACGGTAGTGTGGCAAAACATGAGCACCTATTTGCCGAATGCGGTTGTGGCGGTGAATGCGATCGAGACTCACAAAACAGATTCACTAACCGTGTACATCGCCTTCAATAAGAACGTGTATAAGAGTTTAAACGGAGGAGCATCGTGGACTCTCATGACTCCGAATTTGCCAGACGTTGCCGTGAATACCATTGTTTCAGACACCTCGTCGGTGCTTGAAAATCTGTATATCGGAACCGATTTAGGAATTTATTATTGGGATGCTAGCATGACAGAATGGGTTAATTTCTCCACCGGATTTCCATACGCTGCACGAGTGACTGAAATGGAGATAGCATACGATTCGCCGAAACGAATTCGCGCATCAACTTATGGAAGAGGCATGTGGGAAAGTGACTTGTACAGTCCGGAAACGAATGTGTTCCCAACCAGCGCTGTATGGAATTCACCAAGCACTTCCGGGGAGGTTATTGGAACTTTCGATGCAGAGATTTTCTTCTATCGGAATTTGACCAATGTAGATGTTAGCGATTTAACTATTTCCGATTTTTATATTGAAAATGGAACGGTGAATTCTATTTCAGGCGGAGCTTCCAACTATATGATAAATATTACACCCACTACTTTCGGTCAAGTAAGAGTAGTTCTTCCGAGCAATTCCGCAATCGATAATTTCTTCACAGGAAATGCTACAAGTGATACATTGAAATTGGTCTTCATGCAGGCACCGGCTGCATTCGGAAGCAAAGGTCCGGGTGGAGTAGGAGACAGTGATGATCTTGCTTTTTGGATGCGTGCAGATAATGGAGCGTTAATGAACGGAGCCCTCTCTGCCAATGACGGAGACCCGGTTTATGTGTGGCAAGACCAAAGTGGAAACAACAACTCAGCATCACAAGGAAGCGTAAATCAACGTCCAACATATGTTGCAAACGACGGCGTATACTCACGTCCAGGAATTCAATTCGACGGGGATAATGATTTCTTGGAAATGAATGATATTATAGGTGGAAGAAGTACAAGTGCCTATTGCGTGGTAGAAACAGATTCTATCCTATTCAACGACCACGGTTGGTTCGCGAGTGCGCGTGTTCCGAACGGATACCTTCTTCATCCTTGGAAAAATGATGATCACTACCACAGTGAAGTGTTAGATTTGGAATCAAATTATTCGAGCTCGCCAATATTCTACATTGGCGAAGCAACGTCACCGCACATCTACGGATTAATCTATGAGCAAGACGATTTGCATCAATTGTTCTATACGATTTTCGATGATCATCTGTATCCGTTTCCAATTGTGAATATTGGAGCGCGTGACAACACGACTCCAATTGATATTCGTTTCGGATGGGATTACGATGATCGTTTTGGAAAGGGAAGAATGGGTGAAAACATTTTATACAAACGCAGACTTTTCCTTTCGCATCATACCATTGTGAATAATTATTTAGCGGTGAAATACGGAATGGATTTAGGCTTGCAATCCCGCTATTTCCATCCGAATTATGCGGAAGAAGTTATTGGAGTAGGACAGGAAAATTCAGGCGACAAACATGAAGTGGCCCAAGGAATGGGCGTGCTTGAAATAAGTGCTCTGGGAACCATGGTTGATGGAAACTATCTCTTAGTGGGAAGCGATGTCAACGGAATGAATGTGAGCAATTCGGTATATCCGTTTATCTCGAATAGAATTGAACGCGCCTATGCATTTACTCGAACCGGAAGTGCATTCAATTCAACGCTGCGCATTCAAGCTTCAGAATTGACGGGGTTGAATGAGGTGAATGTCATAGTTAGTGAATCAGAAGGATTCAATACATCAACTACTTTGCAGGTTTATCCGATGACTTTGGTGGGTGACGTGTATGAAGTCACATTGCAATTGCCAGCGACGGGTGTGTTCACCATTGGAGAAATTCCAGTTTTAAATGTGAATGAAAATTCATTGAACGCAGTTTCAATTTTTCCGGTTCCGACTGGAGATAAATTGAATGTAAACTTAGGTCATGAGGTTTTTAATGAAACGAATTACACCGTTTATTCTGCTGAAGGAAAGCTGGTGCTAGCAGGACGCATTCAGTCAGCCAAGCAGCAGCTGAATCTTGAGGGATTGGCGTCGGGGGTTTATGTATTACAGATTCAGGATTCAGGGTCTATGGTTAAGAAAGACTTTATAAAAATGTAAGCGTTATATTTGTTCATACCTTAACCCGAAGCCATGCGTAAATTTCTGTTTTTTGTTTTTTGTGCGAGTTCAATATCTACTCTGGCGCAGATCTCAATTGGCGATTGCGATGGCGCAATAGTTTTGTGTGGTGATTTGTATACAGAGACTCAAGCGCCGCTTAACGCAGGGAATGTAATTGAAGCGACAGGCGGGTGTAATCAAGGTGCAGAGCAGAATTCAGTGTGGTACACCTTTACGGTTCAGGCAGATGGGAACTTGAGTTTCATCTTGGATCCATTGGATGATGTCGATGATTATGATTGGGGCTTGTTCAATATTACAACAGGTGGTTGCGCTGGATTAGGATCAACCTCACCAGAGGTTGAATGCAATAGCTGGGGAGATTTTTCATTTAACGGTCCTACTGGAATCTCTTCTGCTAATGGAGGATCGGATACTTCCAACGGGCCTGGGACAACCTTTGGACCTCCTTTCAATGCTGATCTTCCAGTTGTTGTGGGGCAAACCTATGCCTTGGTTGTTATGAATTGGTCGAATAGCCTCGAAGGTTACACCATCGACTTCGGTCAATCAACGGCTTCGCTTTATGATCAAGTACCCCCTGTGCCGATTAGTGCAACAACAGACTGCAGCAACTTAACTGTCATCCTTACTTTCAGCGAACCCATTGTAGGAACATCTGTGCAACCAACAGACTTCACGGTTACTGGCCCGAGCGGAACCATCACCGTTCAGTCTGTTACTGCAAACAATGCGACGATGGCAGATGTATTCACCATTCAATTGGCGAATCAAGTTTTAATTGGGGGGACATACACCTTGAACATTACGAACACAACTGGCTTTGTAGAAGATGCATGTGGAAACTTGGGAACGCAGAGTATTACGTTTGAAATAAGTGATCCTGTTGCGTTTGATGTTGCTACCACAACGGCATGCAATGGTTTCGGAGGAAGTGTAACTGTTTCGAATATAACAGGAGGAGATGGGAATTACACTTTGAATTTTAACGGAACGAATCAAACACAATTTAATCTTACCAATGTTGTAGGTGGAAATTATACAGCAACGATAACAGACGGCAACGGTTGCCTGCGCGCAATTCCAGTAACTGTTCCTAATCAAGATATTCAATTGGCAATTCCATCGCAAGATTCATTAACATGCTTGAATTCAACGACAGAGATTTTGGGAGTGGAAGTTTTACCTGCGCAAAACGTTTCGTATGCTTGGACAGGCGCTGGCTTGACAAGCACGACAATTGCTAATCCGATTTCAACGGCTCCAGGTGTGTTGAATTTAGTGGTAACGAATTTAGACAACGGTTGTTTCGATTCGGGAACCATAGAAATTTATGCGGGAGATGTTTACGCTTTGGATTTAACCACCATGATTCTTCCAAATATTATTACGTTGAAGCAAGACGAAATGAACGACGATTGGCGGGCAATTTTAGCTGCTGATCCGCTTTTAGATTTGACAGTGCTTTTTCTCGAATATGACTTAACGGTATTCAACCGTTGGGGAGGAATCGTTTTCGAAAGCACAGCCTCTGAAAAATACTGGAAAGCAACTGATGTTGCGCCGGGTACTTATTTCTATTTATTTCATTACAAAACAGATTGTGGAACTGCCGTTGAAGAGACAGTGGAAGGGACAATTCTTGTTGTTGAATGAAGTTAGGTGTTATCCTGCACGGAGCGAAAAGCAATAGGCACGCGCAACGCCGGCAAATCGAAAAAGTCTTTTTCGATTGGGTCCTGAATATTCGTGTAACGGAGTACGATAGGCACGCTGAAAAAATTGCGCGAGAACTTTGCAACGAATCTTGCGATGTGGTTTTGGTTTGCGGTGGCGACGGTAGTCTGAATCTGGCCGCTAACGGAATTTTTCATTCGGAAAATCCGCAAACACCTCTGGCCATTTGGCCTTCGGGGACAGGTAATGATTTTGTAAAGACGGTGAATGTTCCAACTTCTTTTGCAAAATTAAGAGCCAGTATAGAAGAAGGAAATTTCAAAGCCATTGATTTACCTTGTATGGAATGGGACGGAAAGATGCGCGCTTTTTTGAACGTGACAGATTTAGGTTTGGGAGGGTGCGTGGCGTATGACATGACGCGAAGCACAAGAAGATTGGGCTCATTCTTGACCTACCAGTGGTTAATCGTTAAGAATTTAATTCGATTTAAAAAGCGAACCATTCATTTTGATTTAGATGGACAGAAGTACGATGCTCGCGCAATGAATTTCGTTGTGGCTAACGCAAAGTATTTCGGGGCTGGTTTAGGAATTTCTCCAGATAGCGATGCTTCTGATGGAATGCTTGAGGTGATTGTTATTGGCGATTTGAATCTATTCGAGTACTTGTATTTTGTTCCGAAGGTGCGTAAGTGTAAGAAGCTTTCTTATCACAAGATTCAATATTATTCAGCAAAAAAAATAAGCATCGAAACCGAAGTTCCGATGCCTATTGATATGGACGGAGAGTTCGTTGGGTTTTCTCCGATGGTTATTTCACTTCAACATAAAATAAACATTGTAGTTAGAAACGACCGCGAAGAGTGAACGTAATGTTTCTTCCCGCTGCCGAAATATTCGAAGCAAAGGCGCGGTAATTCGCATCTAGAATGTTTTCCAATCCAACCGTCAACTGAACGTTTTCTTGAAATTGATAGCTTGCTCGCGCATTCAACGTGTACCAAGCTGGCATTCCGTTCGATGTTGCGTAAGCCTCGTTGTCTTCTGCGTTTAAACGGTAATCTTCAAGACGTTTCCATCCGTTGTAAAGAACGTAAGCTTCTCCTCGGAATTTTTGTTGTTGGTAGGTGAATCCTGTTCTTCCGTATACGGGAGCAATGTGATCTAAGGGAGTATCGCCATTGTCAGTTTTAATTCTTCCATACGTATAAACCACAGAAGACTGCATGCTGAAGTGATCATTCACTTGAGAATTCAAGCTTAAGTTTCCTCCATAGATGTATGCTTCATCTGCATTTATGGTCGTGTAAACCGCGCTCATTGCTCCTTCGTACATAACAGAATCTTGACCGTTGTACTGCGCTTTACCTGTGGTAAGTGCGTTGGTGTAATTCATGAAGTATCCGTTCAATGCTAGGGTTGTTCTTCCGTTGAATTTGCGTTCAATGGTCGCTTCGACATTCGTTACTTTTTCAGGTTTCAATTCGTTGTTTGGAACAATTAAATTTCCCGAAGCACTTTCGAAAACTTTCGCAAGGTCATCAACATTCGCTGCACGGAAACCGGTGCTAGCCAATGCAGAGATGCGCCATTTCGCATTTGGTGTTAAAACAAGGCCAACACTTCCGTTTAAGTTCCCGTTAGACTGATTCACATCTGTGAATGGGAAATCGAAGAATGTTTTGTCGGTGAATGAAGCAGATAGATTCACTTTTGAATAACGAAGACCAGCGTTGAAAGCCAATTTGTTGTTCACTTTGTGAAGAGCTGTGGCGTATGCAGCAGTTCCGCTCATAGAAGCTCCTCCGCTTGCGTAGCGCGTGTCGAGAGGGCTTTGAACACCCGTGTTGATATTCTCAGAGTATGCAGTGCTGGTTACATCGTTGAAATAGTATTCCAAACCGTAATTAGCCGTAGTTTTTTCGCCAAGTTTTTTAGAGAAGTCTGCATTCACAGAATACACTTTTACGTTTTCAAGACGGTTGTTACGATTCACGTTGTTCAACTTTCTGTCGTGACGTGTTTGATCAATGTTCTGCCAAGCCAAAGTGATTCGTCCTGTGTTGTACAATTTTTTTCCGTTGGAAAGGTTTGCGTGGTATGCAACCATGGCGCGGGTTTGCGGACCATAAAACCATTCGGCGTATTTAGCTGTTCCGCCAGAAGTTTGAACCAAACGGTCGTAACGCGGAACATCGTTCGTAGTAGAATACTGAATGTTCAACGTGTGCGTTAACTTGTTGCTTTGCTTGAACGAAAGTTTTTCCAAGAAGTCGTACTGTTTGTATCCTGAACCTACTTGCACATTCGGATTCGTGTTCGTCATTACGCTGTCTCTTCCGTTAACACGTTCAACATACCAAGGACGTTGTCCGAACGAAGTATAGCCTGGGTTACGGTTGTTACCTTGACGAAGATCTCCGAAATTATTGAATGTAAATGAAGTGAACGAAGCGAAGCGTTGGCTGCACGTTTCAACATTCACATGCGCTGCACTTTGATCAGCGCTGCTGTAACGAAGCATGGCACCTGCGCGAACCAATTTGTCTCCGGAAGTAAATCTTGGAGCGCGTGTATTGAAACTCATAGCTCCGCCCAATGCATCTGAACCATACGCCACAGCGCTTGGACCGTAAGCAATTTCAACACTTTCCATAGCCATAGGGTCTAGGCTAAGGATATCTTGCAAGTGTCCACCGCGGTAGATGGCGTTGTTCATACGAACACCGTCTACAACGTAAAGAACTTTGTTCGCTTCGAATCCGCGAAGAATAGCAGAACCGCCACCCAATTGGCTTTTTTGAATAAATGCGGTACCCGTTTGCGCAAGCAAATCGGCAGCGTTAGCTGGATTTATAAATTGAATGTCCTTGCGTTGAATAGCGCTTACCGGTTGCGCAACATACTTCGCCTCATTGGCATTGCGCGTTGCTGACACAATCATTTCTGAAAGCGTCATGTTCGAACCTACTAAATACGCAACGTATTCATTATTCAATTCCGAAGTTGGAATGGAAAGAATTTCGTATCCATTTGCTGAAATGAAAACAGTTCCCATTGCAATACTTCCTCGGAATTCACCTTCGTTGTTGGTTGTTCCAATTTGTTGCGGAAGTTCAATGTTATTTTTTGAAATGAAAATAGAAGCACCTGAAATGGCTTCGAGTGTGGTTAGATCTTTAACCGTTATGGTTTGAGCATGCGCGCTAAATAGACTAGCCAAGGCTAGAACAGCGCATAATAGTATACGTTTCATAATAAATGTTATTTGTTAATCGTTGAATTCTTAGATGCGAAGCAAGGCTCCTGCGGAAAAGTGTTTCACAAGGTGCTTCGCAAGAAAAAAAACTTAACAATTTGGAGGAAGTTCGTTGAGACGAACGTGTGGAGATGAAATGAAAAAGCGATTTTTGGCGAAATGAATGGATGGAGATTCTAAAAATGGAATTTCAATTGAATCGAAATCGCATGTCCAGTGCGATTGGAATTTGTAGAAAAAGTTGAGTTGTTCTTGTGTTTGTTTTTTGTCGGAAGAGTTTTTGACAAGAGAGCGAACCAAAGTCTTTAGTTCATTTTCTTCGGTATCCAATATGGCATGAAGGGTAACGGATGCGTCGGAATGAAATTCTTTTCGTGAGATGTCATACATCTGACCTTGGTAAAGAAATTCCCAAGGTTCAGGCCATTCCAGTTGTTTAAATTCTGATTCTGATAAATGAATGGGGGTAAGTTTGTCTTCATTAATGCCCCCTAAGACTAGGGCTTTCATTTCTTTTTTTACCAGCCATAATTTATGTTGAAGTACCCAATACCCAATTCCACCTTGTGCAATGAAAAGCACGAGCAAAAGAGATAAGATTAGATATTTAGGAATTTGATTTTTCATTTCTGAAGGACGAAAATACTAACAAAGCAGTATTTTATATGTGATTCATAAAAAATGCATAATTTGAATTATTGTTATTTAGCAATTTTTTTATAACTTGTGACCTAATGGCGTAACCGAAAAGCCAATTAAAAAATAGAGTAGGGCAAAAATTAATTTATTTTATAATGAAAAAAGTTCTTTTTTCTATGGTAGCGATTGCTACACTTGCATTTACTTCTTGTACTAAAGAAGGACCTGCTGGACCTGCTGGACCTGCTGGACCTGCTGGTGACGACGGAAGTTTCACGACCTATACTTTTACATCTCCTGCTTCTGATTGGGCAGCTACGACGTATGTTGAGTATGCAGTGGCAACAATTACACAAGATGTAATGGACAAGGGAATTGCAATGGTTTATGTTCAAGATGAGTACGGATATTGGAACCCATGTCCAAGCTCTTGGCATCCGATTGCTGGATATACTTATTCATACACGGCTGCTACAGGTGGAATTGTTGGATTGGACGTAACTACTGCACCAACTATGGATTATCAAGTTCGCGTGGTTACTATGCACGAGAAAACAGCTTCTTCAATTGCTAACATCGAAACATTGCGTTACGATCAGTTGATGAATGAGTTGACTTCGAAATAATAAGATTCGTCTTATCGAGTAAAGGGCGCTTCGGCGCCTTTTATTTTTTCTTCGTTTTCACCTTTAGTTCAATGGGTGATCTGAATTCCTCGGGTATATCGCTTTCGGAAACTTTTTCAAGCGTTACCTGCGTTAATCCACTTCTTACGAAGTTGAGTTTTTCAGCTCCTAGGAGGGACAGGTCAATGCAACGCTTGGAAGATTTGGGTAAACGGTCGTTTACTCGAACGTAAATGACGTTGTTGTTTTTGAGGCAGGTTACTTTCAGCCAGGTGCCAAAGGGAAGTGTTTTGTGGGCGCAGGTGAATTTTTTTTGACGAAAAACTTCTCCGTTCGAAGTGCCGTTTCCTTCGAATTTATTGTGGTAGAAGGAAGCTTTTCCGGTCTCTGTTTGCGCAGTGGCATTCAGACAAAACAGGACGAAAAGCAGTCCAATGGCATGTTTAAGTAGTGTCTTCATAAATAGCAATTTACAAAAAACCCTTTATCTTCGCTTAAATCAAAGCTTAAATGAAAAGACTGCCTTTCGCAGGACTGTTTATTCTTGTCCTGTTATTGCCCATAGCATCATCTGCGCAGATTAAGCGTATGGATGGGTTATTGTCAGCTGGGGTGAGTTATAATTTATTCAATTTGAGAGCAGACATTAGTGGTTTGGCCGATTCGAGTGCGACGGTGAGTCGATCATTTTATCCTTCGTTGAGCTTTGCAGGTGATTTTTCGTTGACTAAAGGATCGCGCAAAAAGTGGCGTTTGATATTTGGCTTTAGCCTTACTAGTCAATCCTTGAGCGTGAACGCAACTGATTATAGATATGTCGATCAGATGGGCGATTTGGCTGTTGATCCATTTGTGACTTGGTCAATCAATAAAAGTACTGCCGGTGCTCGATTGTTGTTTTCTTATAACATTCAGCACATGAAGAAGCGTAAAATTTTCGGATTCAAGAAGACGAGTTGTTTGTTATACACAGGAATAAGCGCGAATATCAATTGGTATGGCATTCGTGAGAATACGGCGAATGTGAATTTCGATAAAAAGTCTTTTGGGACTCGACTAACTGAGTATCAATTGGTGGCGTTGGGATTTACAGGATTTCCTTATCGCAAGAAGGTTGGTGTGAATTGTGAATTGGCGTGGGGCGGACCTTATTTCATAAAGGCAGGAGTTGTGATTGGACTGTGATTTTTTTGTTTGAATACTTGTGGGATAGCAAAAACGTGGTATATTTGCACCCACAAAACCCAAACGGCCCGTTCGTCTAGGGGTTAGGACAGCAGATTTTCATTCTGTAAACAGGGGTTCGATTCCCCTACGGGCTACAAGAAAAACCCTCAACGAAAGTTGAGGGTTTTGTTTTTTAATAGCGAAGTTCTCAGTACCCCGGATAGCAGTGGAAAGCCTTTGAGCGAAGCGAGAAGCTTGGAACGAATAGCCGGAAAAGGTTAAAAAAATCAAATCATCGCCAATCCAATGATAATGTTCAGGAGAATTAGCGCTGGATAAATACCGGCTAAGATTAAGCCTGTGATGGCGCGTTTGCGGTATTTGAAGTAGTTCGGATCCTTGGCGTGTAGTTTTAAGAAGCGAATGGCAAAGGTGATAGCGAGAATTTCTAAGGCTAAAAACAAAGCTATTCCAATGAGAAAGCCAATACCAATAATGGCATAAATGCTTACGCTGGAACCCATTGCGCCAAAGAAAAATCCAACAAGAAAGAAGAGCACCAAACCCCAAACAGGCGCCGATACTGCGCCTATTCCCAGTCCCAGTGCCCAGTTCGCTAATTTAATGTCTTGCAATTCATCTGGACGTGCAGGTGGCGTGTAAGTATTGCTGAAGTATTCTTCTTGTGTTTTAGGCTGGTCTGGTATAACAGTGTCTTTCTTCGCTTGAAGAACGGTGCGTCTCTGCGGAGGGATGACGATATTCTCAGAGTTACTAGCCGATATGGTTTCCACCGAATGAACGTTCGGTGTGATTTCTTCTTGAAGAATTGGAGAAGTGATTGCTTCCGATTGCTCTATTTGAGTTGATTTAATTCCAGAAGCAGACGCATGCTTGTGCTTCCATGAAACGTGATAACCCTCCTGATACACGCGCTTTTCAACAGTGCAAGAACTAAAAAAAGAAGCAATAATAATAACACTGGTAATTGCGAACAGTATTTTTTTCATGTGCTTAAGAGTTTTGTAAACAGTGATCAAAAATAGGAATATACCAGCTGTTGCGTCCACATTTTATTAGAGAATAAAACGTTGTTGTTTTTACTCATTTAAAAGTACTAAACTGAAATCCCATTCGCTTCCCAGTAGCCAAGCTGCCACTAAGATTAATGTCCTGCATCTCCTCTACCGTTATTTGGTGAAGGTTTTCGTAAGGAGGAATAAGCAGATCGAAATTCAAGGCGTACAGAATCACTTGATCAACGAACTTAGATTGATTGTTCGCATCGAAGTTTGAAGCAACAATGTCGTTGAACATGATTCCCAATTGTTTTTTTCCCTGAACTACGAAATGATTTTCTTTGTTAATGAAAACGCGTGCAAGCAAATATCCAACATCAGAAGTTCTGTCGTAACGGAAAGAATCTGAAAGGAAGTTGTACACGTTTATAGTTCCGACAAAGCTGTTTTCAGGATGCTCCTTTAAATAACCTGTTTGCCAAAAACTACTTTCTTTTTCAAATTGAAAAACATTGGTGTGCATTTGAAAAATTAGCAAATCACCAGCAACACGCACTTCGCATTGAAATGCTCCTCTGTCGCGATATTCGAACGAAACGCGTTCATCCGTTTTTCCGAATTGATTCGTTAATTCTTGAATGGTAGTTTTTAAAACTTCCTTCAACGAATTGAACTGCGCAATGGTGTTGTGAAAAACGTCTTGCTTTAAAACGCTTTTGTTT
>Ga0114971_10002462_pt1 | contig 12712 bp, 22 predicted proteins | sample M_140625_MF_Meta_FD_87320 | JGI IMG/M metagenome (GOLD analysis project Ga0114971, IMG submission 87320) | Freshwater microbial communities from Lake Montjoie, Canada to study carbon cycling - M_140625_MF_MetaG | ecosystem: Environmental > Aquatic > Freshwater > Lake | place: Lake Montjoie... | reverse complement strand
TAATTGACTTCATAAAAGATTGTGCATCTAACTGGGATTGTGATGAGGATAGTCACAGATATAACACACCTTGTAGAATGTGTGAAGCACAGAAAGTATTAGAACAATTTAAAAAGAAATAGTATGGATGAGTATAATGATGATGATGGGTCTTTAGTTGTTGTGTTAATTTTAGTAATTGTTTTAATAAGTATTGGATTTTTTTATTTTTAAAAAGAAATAGTCATGGAAAAAAGAAATTATAAATTAGGTTACCATCACGACTGGGACTCCAATGTAATGCTACCAGCAATGTATCGTATAGAATCAGATGGTAAAGAGAAATATCTTTTCTTGGTCGATAGAGAAGTAGGATTAGAACTATTAGATAATCCTAAGAAGATAGAATCTATATACAGAAGAGATATGATACTTATTTATACATTATTCGTAATACCAGCATCGGTAATTATACTAGCAATGATCATGACACCTATCTTACACGTAATGGGTATTATAAAATAATATGAAAAATATAATAATAATATCACTATTCATCTTTATTATACTGATGATGATAGATCCAGGTGGTTCACCAAGTAATGAGGATCGTGATGATGATCCAAATTAATATATTATGAACATAAGATGTCTATTTTACCATGACTGGTTATATAACCAAACTGATGATGAATTAACACGTATCTGTAATCGTTGTTATAAAAAAATGATTCACTATTCAGATTTAGATGATTCTTTTTGGAGAACTGTATCATTAAACAAAGAAGATATAAGAGATAAAAAATTAAAAGACTTATTAGATTGAATTATGGAAAGAAAAACATTAATAGTTGTGTGCATTGCTACATGTGTAATGATGTATTTAATATTAACAAATCTTAAATAAAATGGTAGAATTAATCAACCCAAATGTTTACCAAGTAGGTGAGCAACTAATCCTGCACAAATATCCAAATGCGGCTGCTACAATTCGTAAAATTAACAAAACAACAATAACAGTTGAATTGTCATCTGTTGACCAAAGTTGTGACGGCAAAATGTTCAATGTTAAACCCGATGATATTGTTCAACACTGGAAGCGAAGTCGGTCTTAAAATGGCTTATAACGATACTCAGATATATTTAGGTTTTCTTTTTTAATATATACTAAAAAATAATAAAAAAAGATGAAAAATTCAAAACACATAAAAAGATTCAACGAGTCAGAAGAAAACTTGAATATATCTGATGTTAGTTGTAGTATTAGATATAGTGAAAGTGAAGAAATGATTCAAATAATCAACAAAGATGGTAAGGTTGTATTTGGTGGAAACTATTGGGATTTTGATAGAAGTCCAGAAAGTTTCAAAAGATTATTTGAATCATTAGGTATAAATGTTACTATGGATGATACTTATAGGTATGAATAATATTACAACTAACGTCCGATGATAAACAATCGTTTTAATGTTGTTTATCATTTGTTATATGAATGTGTTATTTTAGATTTTACAAATAAAAGAAGAATATATGAAAAAAGAAGATTTTGAACAAAATGGTTGGAAATTCAGTTTTGAGTTTGACAACGAAATGAAATTTGAAAAAGGTGATGTATGGAAAGATGATGGACAAGGTGCTTTTCTATATATAAAAACTAAAAAAACTGAATATACAATGGATGGTAAATATCATTCATTCAATACATACATAGTAAAACTTACAACAACAGATAATGGATTTAACCAAGATGGTCCAAATCACTCTGTTAAGTTTAATGGTGAATGTAATACTATGGATGAGTTTGATATGATTTGTAAAATGATTAAACTCAAAATATAAAATAACATTTCATATAACTAGATTATATACACACCTTTTAAAATTAGCAAATACCTGTGATACCGGTAGAAGAAGCACTAAAAAGAGAGTTGTTATGAAAGAGGTCAGAGACATAAAGATTGATCTGCTTATGGGTAATAAGAACCCTATAGTAGATCTATTCAATGAGATAACCAAAGAATTACAGATCATAAACTGCGAAGTCTATAATGAAGATGGTTTAGAGTTCATATATTTCAACAAAGAAAAGGAATGGATATTCTACCAGGATTGTAAAAATGGCGAGTTCTGGTGCAACTACACGAGATATTGGTCGCTTTTCGAATCCAATTTTAGTCTGAAATACGAGGAAATACAAGCGATAACAAAGTACCTGGTGGAAGAAGCACTAAAACGAGAGGTAGATACACCAAAAGAATGTGTTAATAGAATAGTAAATATGGTGGAAGAAGCACTAAAACGAGAGGTAGATACAACATGCTTTAGGATTAAAAGAAGTGATTCTACGGTGGAAGAAGCACTAAAAAGAGAGGTAGGTACACCTTGGTTAAAAAGAACCGATGAAAAAGGCAGGGTGGAAGAAGCACTAAAAAGAGAGGTGGGTGAACCCAATACTGCTAACAGAAGAATGGTTTTTGAGGTGGAAGATGCTCTCAAAAAAACACTGGATAAAAAATAATATGATAAGATGCAAAAAAACACGCACTTTTTTGCATATTTACTATCCAGACCCTTGCATGATCAATTAAAGTTCCGTATCTTTATACTATAAACGATAAGGATATGGGGCCATAGATCAAACATAACTAAAACTGGGAAAGCCGGGAAAAGGGCGTAGTGTATTAAAAAAGAAGAAGTAAAATTAAATTAAATTAGGTAGATTTAAAACTTTGTAGTAAATTTGTACTATAAATCAAAAAAAGAGAATAAAAACTTTATATATACATTAACAATGAAAACTTTTAACACAAATATCGTAGCAGTAAACATCCCGCAAGATCAGGATCAACCTCAAGCAATTGGGACTAGCTATCTATTGTCTAAAAGTTAAGAAAGAACTTTATAATGATGAGCCCAGCTAGTTTACTAGTTGGGTTTTTTCGTTTTAATGTTTTCTACATCGAACTTACTTTTAGGTATTTACAAGGTTCGAAATTTAATATATAAGAAAAATAAAATACCAAATGAAAAATAAATGGATAAAAGAAAATATAGAAGATATTATTAAATCATCAAATAGTGTAAGAGAGGCTCTCGAAAAGATGTGTTTAAGAAATGCAGGTGGTAATTTTAAAACAATGAATAAATATTTAGAATTATATAACATCGATATTTCACACTTCTCAAAAAATTGGGAATGTATGGTTAATAGAATGAAAGAAAATAAAGTAGAATTAACACTGGTATTAGTTGAAAATTCATCATACTCAAGATCATCTCTTAAAAAAAGATTGTATGAAGAAGGTATAAAAGATAGAATTTGTGAGATGTGTGGACAAGATGAAAATTGGAACGGTATGAAAATATCACTTATATTAGACCATATAAATGGAGTTTATAATGATAATAGATTAGAAAACTTGAGAATAGTTTGTCCGAATTGTAATGCTGGTTTAGAAACACATTGTGGTAAAAATAAAATAAAGAAAGTAAATAAGACTAAAAATAAAGAAAGATTAAATAGAAGAAAAGTAATAAGACCATCTTATGAGTTGTTAAAAGAGGAGATAAAAAAATATGGTTATTCAGCAACTGGTAGAAAATATAATGTCAGCGATAACGCTGTGCGAAAATGGTTAAAATTATATGAATAAAATATATTGCCCGATAGACAAACTGGCAAAGTCACTCCCCTTTGAAGTCTAGAATGGTGGTTCGACCCCACCCAGGGTAACAAGTATAAGGTCCTGTCGTCCAATGGTAGGATAGCCCGTTGTCTGCGGGATGGTTGCGGGTTCAAGTCCCGTCAGGACCGCCGAAGGTAAGTTGTATGTAAACTCCCGTTGATAAGAGGAACATAATTTAACGAGTAGTAGAGGAGCGGTTTATCTCGGGCGCATTGGAAGCGTCAGCACGCAGGTTCGAATCCTGCCTATTCGACTAAAATTTCGGGATGTGGACTAATTGGTAAGTCGCCTGCTTTGGGAGCAGGACATCATGCTGGTTCGAGTCCAGTCATCCCGACTACATACGGATGTGAGGTCAAACGGTTAAGATGTCTGCCTGTCACGCAGTTCGGAGCGGGTTCAACTCCCGTCACGTCCGCAAAAATAATAAGGTCCTGTCGTCCAATGGTAGGATAACCCGTTGTCTGCGGGATGGTTGCGGGTTCGAGTCCCGTCAGGACCGCTATTTTTATCAACAAAAAGTTAGAAATTACTCTTCCGTATTATCCTTTTTATCTTTAGACTTACCACCAAACTGATATCCAAAGACTACAAGTACAATACTTTTTATTAATTCAAATAAACTATTACTCATATTATCATCCAATAGTTGAATCTTAAATCCAACTATTTTATCAACTATGAACAAACCAAGCAAGGCAATTAAAGCCAAAGCCACAAATCTAGTAAGCCATTCTTTATCTCTTAATTTATTATCAATTTGTTTGTTAAAATACCAAATCATAAATCCAACAAAGATTAATGATAATATAACTCCAAATATTGAGGTTGCACCACCTACACTAAACATATATAACTATTATTTTTATTTTCTCAAATAATCTTGAGTAGTAACTATTCTATTTATATAGACAGTTTTATTAGTACCTATAATAAACTCACTCAAACCAACATGTGATTTGTTTTCAGGATTCCAATCATAAGTATAACCCAACTGACCCCAAGGATACTGATTGTAAAGTTCACATTGATAATATCTACTTATTCTATTCTCGTTGATCCATTTAATATGATCCGCGTCAGTACCAGAAGGAAAACAAAGATCACATTTACCATCCGTAATTTCTTTATCCGGACAAGGTCTAAATAAATCCTGTGGTCTAACCCACATTTCAACAAAGTAACTATATTTAGATCCAGGTGGAAGTCCTAACAATTGTATCAGTCTAAGATTAGTATCTTTAACTACTTCTGATTTTATTCTATTTTTCAATTCTGGTGCAGTTGTTACCCATAATGGCCAATTTCCAGTATTTAAAATAGTATCCTTTGTGTAAAAAGAAATATTTTGTTTCCAGGTACAAACTAATATATACTCTTCTCCCTTGATATTCTTTCTGATTAATTCTTTATTACAATCTGCAATCTGTACCAACCCTTCATATATTTTAGAACTATCTGGATAAATTGAATTTACTATAGATTGTCTGTATAGTTCTCTGTCTGTTTGTCCAAACATAACACTACATATAAACAAAGATATAATAGTCAATAATAATTTAATTTTCATATTTTATTTTTATTTGGGTTATATATTAAAAAATATTTTGTATATTTGTAAAATAAATAATAAAGCATATGAAAAATATAATCTTAACTATAACATTGATTTCGATTTCCTTCATCGGATTTGGACAAAGAAAACTTGAAGCAGGAACAACAAGATATCTTCCTAAAATGGAAAATCAAGTAACTAAAGAAGATTCTTTGAAAGATGAATCTATGCTAGAATATATCGAAAGAGAATATCAGGGAGTAGAAGAAGATACTGCGGCAATAAATCAAGACTTCAGAGAGCGTGAAGCATTGAAAAAAGGAAAGATAACAGATCCAGAAAGAGAAGTGGTTACTTTTGACTATGAGAAAATATTCTTCACAGACATGAAAGACTTTGAGAGAGTAGAAAAAGAAAGAAAAGAAAAAGAAGCAATCAAACCAAAGAAATAAATAGCTATATTTGTAAAATGAAAACAGAAAACTACACTTACGAGAAGTTCAAAGAAGACTTTGAAGACGCCCAAACACCAGAGGCCAAACAAGAAGCCATCTTTACTTTATTAGACTCTGATATCGACGTAAAAGAGTATAAAGAAGATATTCAAGAGTATCGAGCACAATTACAAGATCTAAAAGACCAGATGGAAGTAGAAGAAGATGCTTCTATAGATGTGGGTATCGAAAATGGAACTTTCAAACTTTACACATGCACTGAAGATGTAGATCAATACAAAGCAGAAAGAAACTACTATGTCAAAGTAGATGAAATTAAGAAAAGATATACTGAAACAATTGCAGGTGGTGAAGTCTTTGTAAAAGATTTAGATCCTAAAATTCAAGAGTATATTGCAGGTTTGAAAGACCTGATCTTGATTGTTACTGACGAAGGAATCGGAACATTAAAAAAGAAAAATCTTGTATTAGACTTTGATTTTTCAAAACATTTTACTATCTTTGTATAGAAGATAAGCTAGTACATCGGTACGCTCTGACGAAAGTTAACGACGATAAGCGGCAGCCTCAGTTTATTCGCGGTACTGAGAAAGAGATGGGAAACCACGCTGCGTCCGCTTTTTAGGTCTTGTAACTCAGTTGGTTAGAGTGCGTCGCTCATAACGATGAAGTCGGGGGTTCGAGTCCCTCCTGGACCACGTTTGTGTAAAAGAACATCATAGTTCTTTATGAGAGGAATATCTTCGGGTATTCCTCTTTTTTAGTTAAACCATTTTTTATATAATCATATAAATAGTATGAAGAAATTTAAGACATACAATCAACTGATGAGCGACTATACAGACAATGTACGTATTGAAGTTCCTCCTTTTTCTAAAGTTGTGGATGTAAATATACTAGATGGAACTTTTTTGGCAATAGCCGAAATAGACACAATGTATGAATATGATGAAGAAAAGAAGTCTTTCTTCTTTCAGATAAAAAAAGAAATGGAGTTTGAAACCATACTTCCTATTGGATACGAATTTCTAAAGACGATTATAATAGACAATCCAATAATATCTTCTACATCGAACGGATATGCAGGGCCGACCACAAACATATCACTCAACATAATAAACGAGAAAAAGATATATCGAATATTCGTACAAGAAATAAAAACTTTGGCAGAGGACAGAGATTCAAAGCTTGATAACCTATTAGAAGAATCTATATGAGTACATACGGAAAGAAAGCAATGACTTATTGGGAATATGAAGGTAAGAATACACAAGAAGAGCTGTATAGATTCAATCATACAACACACAACATACAGGAAGAGATACTCAAAAGATGGTATCCTATAGGAATGACATGCGAGAAGACAAGTAAAGGAGCAACAGAATACTACGGCAAATACGTAGTGTCTGGATATATAAAGTATGCGTATGGGTGGAGGTTAAACATAACAGACAACAAAAACTATACGACAACTCTTCATCCAGGAACAGTTCGACCAGATGAACAATGGAGAAGAGATAAAAAACTAGAGAAATTAGGAATATGATAAGAGTCGCAGAACTGTTCGCCGGTGTTGGTGGGTTCAGAGTTGGATTAGAAAGAGCAGGTGGATATAAAGTAGTCTTCAGCAACCAATGGGAACCAAGTACTAAAAAACAATGGGCATCAGAAGTTTATGAAGCAAGATTTGGATCTGATGGACATACAAACATAGATGTAAATGATGTTGATGTAAGTAAGATGCCAGACTTTGATTTATTAGTTGGTGGATTTCCATGTCAAGATTATTCTGTTGCAAGTACATCACAAAATTCAAAAGGACTTATCGGAAAGAAAGGTGTTCTTTGGTGGTCAATACACAAAATTCTTAGAGATAAAGAAGTAAAACCTAAATACGTTCTTTTAGAAAATGTAGATAGAATATTAAAATCACCAACATCACAAAGAGGAAGAGACTTTGCAGTCATTCTAAAAAGTTTAGAAGAACTTGGATATGCTGTAGAGTGGAGAGTAATCAATGCAGCGGACTATGGAATGCCTCAAAGAAGGAAAAGAGTTTTCATAATGGGGTTCCTAAAAGGAACCGATATCTACGAAACAATAAAAGAAAATCAAGCTGCTTGGCTTATCGATAATGGAATATCAACAAGATCATTCTCTACAGTAAAAGACGAAAGCTTGTTCACTTCATTTAAGATAGAAGGAGATATTCTTTCAGTGTCTTCAGATTTCAACAAAGGAAAGAAAACATCACCTTTTGAAAACTCTGGAGTTATGATAGATGGTATGGTAATCACTAAGAAAGTAACTGCTGATTATAGTGGACCAAGAACTGTATTAGGAGATATTCTTGAGACCGGAACAATAGATAAAGAATTCTTTGTTGATGATTTAACAAAATGGGAATACTTAAAAGGTGCTAAGAAAGAAAAAAGAACAACTACTGACGGATTCGAATATTTTTATTCTGAAGGTGGAATGACATTTCCAGATTCGATTGACAAACCTTCAAGAACAATCATTACTGGTGAAGGTGGTAAATCCGCCTCAAGGTTCAAACATGTTATTAAAGTAGAAGATACACATAGAAGACTAACACCTTTAGAACTTGAAAGACTAAATATGTTTCCTGATAATCATACTTATATAAATGGTGTGACTTCAACAAAAAGAGCTTTCTTTATGGGTAACGCTCTAGTGGTTGGTATAATAGAACAATTAGGTAAAGAACTTGTCTCCAGAACTAAAATATATGATAAAAATTTAAATAATCAACAAAATAGCTTGTTTTTTTAATATATACGAGACAAAAAACAAACTAAATAGATGACACAAGAACCATTTGGACCACATATCACGATTGACCTTAAAGGTTGCCCGAAAGAGATATTAGCAGATTACGAATTACATTTTAATTTTTTGAAAAGCTTGCCTGAGATGATTGGAATGACACCAATCACTCAACCTTACGTATTTCCGTATTCTGGATTGGTTCCAGAAGACAGAGGAATAACAGGTATTCTTATCATTGCAGAAAGTCATCTTTCTGTTCACTCGTTCGAAGAAAAGGGTTATTGTTTTGTAGACATATTTTCTTGCAAACCATTTGACTATGAATTGGCTATCCAAAAAACATTGGAGATATTTAAACCAAAAAGTCATGAAATTAATGTTGTACAAAGAGGTAAGGACTTTCCAAGATAAACCAAATTATAGTATTAAGTATATCATGATGTTACATGAAATTAAATCCACTTTTTTTAGTGGATTTTCTTTTTTATCAAAATAAGTTCCGTATATTTGTTTAATAAATCTAAAATTTAAAATATGTTAACGGAAAAAACTGCTACATTAATAGTAAGAAAGAAAACAAACATTACTCATTTTGAATCTAATGATGGTGAGAAAAAAACAAAAATATTAGTTGAAGTTGGTAATCAAGGTCCTGGTGATGCTTGGGAAGATTGTACTTGTTTTTTAGAGGTAGTAAATGACGAATTGGTTATTTATCCAAATGATAAACATATGCAAGAATATTTTGAAGATTTTAATTTTACCAAATTAATCCAAGACTTCATAAACGATAAGAACTTAGGACAAGAAGTTTATGATCATGAATTGAAAAAGGAATTCTTACCGGTTAGTAAAGAAGAATCAACTGAAGAAGTTGAAGAAGTTAAAGAAATTATCATTGGTGATTTCAATCCAAAAAGAAAGTTCTTAAGCTTCGTATCTGCCGTAAACGGTGCTAAGATTCGATACATCAGAGACATCGCCTTTGTGAAAGGTGAGAAATTATCTGGTATGTTCGAAGGTGCTATCTTTAAGATTACAATCTGTGACAAAGGAACTATTAAGTTCGAAGAGCAAGAAGGAACAAACTTTTCCGACGAGGCAATGATACAACGATTGATTGACGAGATTGATGAAACAGACGTTACTGGGTATGCACAAAAGTTTGTAGTAGCTAACTTAGAGTTTGCAGACATCGATGGAAAACGATGCTACTTAGAAGTAGAAAACGAAAAACCGATTGATAAACTAAGATCAATATTTGAAGAAGAAGATAAAAAGATGGAAGAAATCAAAGAATTATCTGACAAAGGATTGTCAGTATTAGATATGTTGTTTGGCGACTCAGATGATACAGAAACAACAGACGAAGTGGTTGAAGAAATCGTAGTAGTTGAAGAACCAGTACAAGAAGAAAAATCACATACACTTTCTTTTATGGAAGAGTCTTTCCGTAAGATGAACGAAGACAAAGTCAACGAACTTAAATCTCGTATCGAAGACCATCAGAAAGAGATTAATAAACATAAAATGGACATCAAGCATGCTGATTCTAAGATTGTTGAGAACAAAGAAAAACTTGGTATTCTTGAGACTAGACTTGATACGATGCAACCTAATGAACCATCTAATGGTTATGTATTCTTTGTATCAGAAGAAAAGAAACACGACACTGGATTAGACGAATCGTCTCGACATATCGCTGACAAAATTGCTGACATCATGAAGCTTAAAAAAGATGTTCTCTTTAATATGCTTACTGAAGGATACAATGTGATTAAGATTGCTAAGAAAGGTTCTGACTACTCTAAAGATTATTTGAATAAAGGCACCGAAGAACTTACTGAAGAAGAGTTGGATCAAATCAAAAAAGACTATATTGATCAAAGTTCTATGCAGAAATCCATTAAGTCAATCGACATTGATGGTAATTTTAACTTAAACGACGAAGGAGATATTACATATAGTGGAACTTTGAACTGGCACCAGCTTGTTGCTAAGATGATTAAGAAAGGATTCGAGCAAGATCCTGATTTTGACCAAGCAGCTGGTTCTAACTCTTATGAGAAAGAATCTACTGAAGAAGTTACAGATGAAGACTTCAAAGGTTTAGATGAATTATCGAAAGAAGATAAATAAAAAAAAGCGTATCATTTAGATACGCTTTTTTTTTGAAATACCGTCAATCCATCCAAATCAATAGGTGATATATCTTCGGATATAGTAGAAAGAATCTCACCTTCTCCTAAACCCCAATTTTTATTTTCTATTAAAATAGATCCTTCAGACATTTCAGATATTACTTTAAGATAGAACTGTCTTAGCTTTTCAACATCCTTAAAGGGTGTATAACTATAGACAATATCAAAATTGTCATATCTTTGATACATTAAATCCCCTAATATTATTTCCAAATCATCATTCCAAAATGACAAAAGTTCTTTAATAAGATAGTCTACGTATTTTGATTGTTTTTCTATTCCTACGAAGGAGTATTTTTTTCCAAGATCTTTAGACTGTAAATAGATGTCAAATATCGCTGTTCCCAGTCCAATTCCACAATCACATATCTTTCCAGAATCTGGAATCAATCCAAGATTTTCTAATTTCTTTAGTAAGAATATGTTTTGGTCTATGTTACTTTGTATATAAAGCCATTCATCACCATCTACCTTACTAACCAACATCTCTCTCATTTCAAATTCCTTTGCTTTTTGGTAATATTCCACAAGAGTCGAATTTGGTTCAACTATGATAAGTGGTGATAATCCAAGTGTTTTTCTTTCACTCATACGTATTTTCTTCTTTTTTTTGGACTAAACGTGATTCCTATTTTTTCACGAGAAGCCTTTTTTCTAGCAATTGACATCTTTTTCCTCATTCTCTTACCCTCTTTCAAAACGGTGTTCATCCTTTGTTCTCCATTTCTATTGTTGCTATAGTTAGGTCCTTTGGCTGCACATGAGAAAAGAAGTAATAAGCCAAAAATAATTTTATTCATAGAATATATATATAAAAAAGAACTATCTTTGGTGAAAATATGATAGAAATACTCAAAGACGGAACGATAGTAATCTCGCTGGGAATAGCAGGGTTTCTTTTCATTTTGTACATTATATTAGAAGCTATTTCCATAAAATGGAAGGGTATCTCTTTTCTACATAGTATCATAATATATCTGATATACCTTCCGCGGTTCAGGAAGACGATACCGGTTGGTTGGATCAACAAGACAAAGATATACGACTTTGGATCAATCAGAAAATATAAACACAATAAAGGATATACTATGATTCAACATCTCGACAGTGAGATAGAGGAAAAGAGGATATATACGTTCATACATATAGACTGGTTAGGAAGGATTATCGAAAATGATCTTCCGGAAGTTTGTAAAAAAATTGAAGAAACAATGGATCAAGCAAAAATAAAATCGTTTAAAAGAGAAAAATCTCTAAAAGATTTGGGCATCTAAAAAAGATTCGTATATTTGTAAAACAAAACTTAGATTTATGAATGTTTATAAAATATCAACTAATTTAACGGAATCTGAAGCTTATAAAATATACAATAGTTTCACTATAGAAGATAAGAAAAAAATATCTGATTTTAATGATGATGGTGTATTAAATAGTGATATTATTGATGAATTTGGTCATATGACTAGTTATATGATTTGTGATAAAGAAGTAGTAGATTTTATAGTTAATCTTTTTCATAAGAATAAGGTTAAGTATAAAGTTGAAGATATAACAAAATTGTTTTTATATGGTCAAGTAAAAATAGAAGATAAAGACTTTCAAAATTTTTTTAAAGAAAATCTAGATATAGATACTATCTTAGATAAAATAAATGAAATAGGTATAAATTCATTGACTGATTTAGATAAAGAAATATTATCAAAATAAAATCGTTTAAGAGAGAAAAATCTCTAAAAGATTTGGACATCTAAAAAAGATTCGTATATTTGTAAAACAAACAAACAAACAAAGAAATTATGAAAAAATTTTATTTAAAAAACTACAAAGTAATACACCATATCTTCACATTGGTAATGTTTATCTTTGCATTATCTTTGGTAGGATTGAAAGAAATCTTCTTCACAAGTATTCCATTTGCGATTATGATTTTAGCAATCAACTACTTTATTGTTAAATTTTGTCTTAAAGAATCTGGTATAGACACAGAAGTTGAAAAACAGTTAAAAAATATTGAAAATAAAAAAGAGAGCAAATAACTCTCTT
>Ga0114971_10002461_pt1 | contig 12715 bp, 7 predicted proteins | sample M_140625_MF_Meta_FD_87320 | JGI IMG/M metagenome (GOLD analysis project Ga0114971, IMG submission 87320) | Freshwater microbial communities from Lake Montjoie, Canada to study carbon cycling - M_140625_MF_MetaG | ecosystem: Environmental > Aquatic > Freshwater > Lake | place: Lake Montjoie... | reverse complement strand
GAAGAAAACTTAAAGAAAATAGCGGCGATGACAAATGCCAATCCTAAAAATAAATAAGGTGTCTGCACAGCTTTTATGTCTAGTGTCGAATCTCCATTCGACAATCCTCCAAAAATGGCAAATGAGACAATAACAGGTCCTATTGTGGTTCCGACGTTATTAATACCACCAGCCATACTAAGGCGAACGTTTCCTTTGGAAGGATCTCCCATTTGTATCGCCAGCGGATTGGCAGCGATTTGTTGTAGGGAGAAGCCGAGTCCAACAATGAACAAGCCAGAAATAAGCAAAGGAAAAGAGGCGTTGTTTGATGCGGGAATGAATAACAAAGTTCCGGCGGCAGAAATTAATAAACCGAGAGCCAGACCATTGCGGTATCCAATTTTGTTTAACACGTCCTTTTTCAAGGCCGCAGAAAGCGCAAAATAAAGGATGGAACCAACGGTGTAAGCCACATAAAAGGCGAAGGATATGAGTTGAGATTCAAATTGACTTAAGTGTAATGCTTTCTTGAATACTGGGATTAAAATGTCGTTACTCGCAGCAACAAATCCCCAGAAAAAGAAAATAGTTATAAGTGTGCCGAAGGCACTGAAGTTCGTTTTTTTCACAAAAATCGGTTTAAATTATTGTCCAATTTACAATAATTAAAAAAACCGAGCGGATTTTTTCAATTATTTCGCGAACTAAAATAGACATTTAATGTGAAAAATGGCGTCGCTATGAGCGAAAAAGTAAGCTAACTCACTTGTTGATTGGCAGATGAAAGGCCTTTGTATTTGGTCAATTCTTTGACTGCTTTCACTATCGAAAGCGCATCAAAACCACAGTCTGCCCACAATTCTTCTTGAGTCCCGTGGTGGATGTATTCGTCTGGAATGCCAAGTCGTACAATTTCTGCCTGGTATTTTTGATCCACCATGAATTCAATGACAGCGGATCCGAATCCACCCATTAAACAGCCGTCTTCAACAGTGATCACGTGTTTAAATTTAGAGAATACTTCATGAAGCATGACCGCATCTATCGGTTTGACAAAACGCATGTCGTAATGTGCCACGGAAATACCTAGTCCCGACAATTCTTTAATGGCTTCATGGGCAAAATTACCTGGGTGTCCAATCGTTAAGATCGCAACATCTTCTCCATTTGTTACTTTTCGTCCCTCGCCAATCTTAATTTCTTTCAATGGTGTTTTCCAATCTGTCATTACTCCATTTCCTCTCGGATAACGGATAGAAAAAGGACCTTGGTCTTTTAATTGTGCGGTATACATTAAATTGCGCAACTCCTCTTCATTCATCGGCGCAGAAACCACCATGTTGGGAATACAACGCATGTATGCTAAATCGTAAGCCCCGTGATGCGTTGCGCCATCGGCACCAACCAATCCACCACGGTCTAGACAAAAGACGACGTTTAAATTTTGTATCGCAACGTCGTGCAGTACTTGGTCAAATGCCCGTTGCATGAACGATGAATAAATGTTACAAAATGGAACCAATCCCTGCGTAGCAAGACCAGCACTAAAAGTAACGGCATGTTGTTCAGCGATTCCGACATCAAAACTGCGATCGGGCATTGCTGCCATCATGATATTTAGCGAGCAACCTGACGGCATCGCAGGAGTAACCCCCATGACTTTGTCGTTTTTCTCTGCTAATTCCACAATCGTATGTCCAAAAACATCTTGATATTTAGGTGGCTGCGGAGATTTCGGTGTGATTTTAACAATCTCACCCGTTTCTTTATTAAATACACCTGGCGCATGCCATTTCGTTGGATTTCCTTCTTCGGAAAACTTATATCCAGCACCTTTTCTAGTGATGCAATGTAGAATCTTAGGGCCAGGAATGTCTTTTAAATCGGCTAATACTTTCGCTAATCCAACAACATCATGTCCATCAACAGGGCCGAAATAACGGAAGTTGAGTGATTCAAATAAGTTACTTTGTTTCAGTAAGGTTCCCTTCAATGCATGCGAAACTTTGGAAGCGATGGTTTGTGCATCTGGACCAAATTTGGAAATTTTACCAAGTAATTTCCACACTTCATCCTTCACTTTGTTGTAGGTGTGAGAGGTGGTGATGTCTGTTAAATATTCTTTTAATGCACCCACATTTGGATCAATGGACATGCAATTGTCGTTTAAGATCACCAACAAATTTGCGTCTTTTTCGAATCCAGCATGATTCATTCCTTCGAACGCTAATCCTGCGGTCATCGCTCCGTCTCCAATGATTGCTACATGTTGACGCGTTGTTTCACCTTTATAGCGATTCGCAACTGCCATTCCCAATGCGGCAGAAATCGAAGTGGATGAGTGTCCAACCCCAAACGTATCGTATTCGCTTTCAGAGCGTTTCGGAAATCCGGACATTCCTCCTTTTAATCGATTCGTATGAAAACTCTCGCGTCTTCCAGTGAGTATTTTATGTCCGTATGCTTGGTGTCCAACGTCCCAAACCAATTGATCTTTCGGTGTATCAAACACATAATGCAAGGCTACAGAAAGTTCAACAACACCTAAGCTGGCACCGAAATGAGAGTTTCCTATTTCGGAAATAACGTCAACGATATACTGACGTAATTCGTCAGCTACCTGGGGAAGCTGATCCTCGGTGAATTTTTCGCGCAAGTCTTCAGGAGTTACAATTTGCTCCAAAAAGGGTCCTGCTTGATAGTTATGAGATGCCATTCAACAAAATTAATCTGATTCGATGATTAATAAACAATCTTTTGAATAAAAAGTTTAAAGATTTAGTTTTTTAGAAAAGGAATGTCGTTCCAGTTTAAAAATAAAAAGTACATAAATGATCAAAAGTGTATTCTGGAGGATAAACTGAACGAAATAGCGCTCAAAATGAATCCGCGACCCAATAATATAAAACAGGACCGCGACCCCAAGATACAGCACAAATTTCTTGACATTATAAGGAATCGGGTAGTGTTTTTGTCCTAGGAAATAGGAGATCACCATTTGAATAGCATAAACAATAAATGTTGCCCAGGCGCTCGCCATGTAACCATATTTAGGAATGAAAACAACATTGATACCAATGGTTAAAGCCGCCCCAATTATAGCGATATATGCCCCATATTGCGTTTTCCCACTCAATTTATACCAGATACTTTGGTTGTAATAAATCCCGAGGAACACATTGGCTAGCAATAAAATGGGAACAACAGGTAATCCTTTCCAATAGCTTTCATTTTGAATGAAATGCTTGAAAAGATCGATGTTCAAGCTGACAAAAAGAAAGACAAGGCACACCGTGGCGACGAATAAGTTCATCACTTTCACGTAAATAATGTTGCGGTCCTCGTTTTTCATTTGGTTGAAAAAGAAAGGTTCCGCAGCATAACGGTATGCTTGAAGTAATATGGTGACTAACATCGCTAATTTATAACACGCACTGTAAATCCCCACTTTCGCTTCAGCTGTATGAAGCGTACTCAAGTCCGCCGGATTATAGATGATTTGTTTTAATAGAATTCTGTCAATTGTTTCATTGATGATTCCGGCAAAACTGCCTATTAAAAGTGGAAAAGAATAAAACACCATGAGCTTTATTTCGGTCCAATTAATGATTAATCCACGAAGCTTAAAGAAATCATAAAGCATCAACGGCTTAACCAAAGAGGCACACAAATTAGCTAGCAGGATGAATAGCACTCCTTCTTCTGGACGCGCTGGGTCGAATAAATAGAGCATGAGGAACAAATTCAATCCAACATTGACCAATATGGACGTGATTTGAACACTTACAAAGCGCAAAGATTTTTCTTCCGACCTCAATTTAGCGAGTGGAATGGCTGAAATCGCATCCACGCAGACGATAATTCCTAAGAGTATAATGTACTCGTTATGTCCCTCGTATAACATGAAGGAAGCGATATCATTGTTAAAGAACAATAAAATAGCGAAAAAGAACACGTTCAGCCCCAAGACTGTTGCCAAGGAATTCAAATAGGTCTGCTCTTTGTTTTCACTGGTTTGAATGAAGCGAAAGAACGCTGTCTCCATTCCAAAAGTCAGAATGACAATCAAAAATGCCACCCAGGCATATAATTCTGACACAACTCCGTAATGTGCGGGATCCGTAAACACACTGGTGTATAAAGGAACGAGCAAATAATTCAGCAAACGACCAACGATGGAGGAAAGCCCATAGACGGCAGTTTGACTAATTAATTTACGGATGGGATTGCTCATGTTACCCTCTAAAGTTAGCTTTGCGTTTTTCTAAAAACGCCGTGGTTCCTTCGATGAATTCAGGACTTCCGAAGCACTGTGCGAATGATTCGATTTCCGTTTCATAACCATTCATACCATCTTTGAATCCAGCGTTGACCGAACGAATAGCCGCCGCAATGGCCATGGGCGAATTCGCAACGATCTTATGGGCGATTTCTTCGCATTTTGATAGTAAATCCGCTTGTTCAACGACGTGGTTTACAAGTCCCCATTGAAGTGCTTCATCCGCTTTTAACATACCAGCGGTGAAGATGATTTCGTTTGCTTTCCCTTTCCCAATTAGTTGGGGAAGTCTTTGCGTCCCACCATATCCCGGAATAACTCCCAAAGATACTTCTGGCAAGCCCAAGCGCGCATTGCTCGAAGCTACGCGAATGTGTGCCGACATGGCTAATTCAAGTCCACCACCCAATGCGAATCCGTTTATTGCCGCAATGACTGGAGTAGTTAAGTTTTCAATAAAGTCAAATAAGGACGTTTGTCCCGTCACAGCCAATTCTCCTCCCTGCGCAACCGTAAAATCGGCAAATTCCTTGATGTCAGCACCAGCAACAAACGCTTTTTCACCTGCGCCAGTCAAAATGATGACCCCGATTTCCTTATCTTGATGAAAGTCGTTCAGTGCCTGATGTAATTCGGCAATCGTGTCTTTATTTAAAGCATTTAGTTGATTTGGACGATTAATCGTAAGGTAGCCGATGTGTTCTTTACTTTCGGCAAGGATAAATTGATACATAGCTTGAATTTGATTGCTAAAATAGCGAGAAATTTTCGTTCGGTTTCTAGTGTGGAATACTGATTCTAAAAGTTGTTCCTTTATCTAACTCAGAAGTCATGACAAAGACCCTTCCTTTGTGGTATTCTTCCACAATTCGTTTTACGAGTGTTAAACCAAGTCCCCAGCCACGTTTTTTGGTGGAATATCCAGGTTGAAAAATGGACTTAAATTGCTTTGCCGTCAATCCTTTTCCTGTATCTGAGATGTCGACATGTACCCATTCAGCAACTTCCTTGATGTGCACGGTTAATTTCCCCACACCACCCATGGCATCAACCGCATTTTTACAGATGTTTTCTACGACCCATTCCATTAATGATCGATTGTGGAGCACAATGATTGGTAGCTGCCCTTCCACCGTAAATTGAATGTCAATTTTATCGGAAAGACGCGCCTTCAAATAGTTTAAATTATTTTCAATGGTAAAGACAAAATCTTCTTCAACCAATTTTGCGCCGGATCCTATTTTTGAAAAACGATCGGTTATTTTTTCTAGGCGCTGCAGGTCCTTATGCATCTCTCGGGGAACCATTGGGTCCACATCTTCATTTTCAAGGTGACTAACCCAAGCCATGAGTGAAGATAGGGGAGTCCCAAGTTGATGCGCGGTTTCTTTCGCAAGTCCAGCCCACACTTGATTTTGCTCTGCTTTCCGGTAGGTTGAAAACAACAAGTAGCCGATGATGACGATTAATCCAACTACACCAAATTGGATATATGGAAGCCAAATGAGTTGTTTAACTTCAGGACTATCACTGAAATAAAGCACTTTCTCTCCCTCACCAAAATTGATGCGAATCGGGATGTTCTGAGCCTTTAAATCAGCTATTGTTTTAAACAAATGTTCAGCGTCTAATTCTTTTTTCGACAAATTACTGGAAATCACTTTTTGCTCCTTCACATCATAGAATAACACAGGAATCAAGTTGGACTGATTGTCCAAATCTTGATTGAAAGAGGAAATTAATGAGTCGCTTTGTTTTTGTAAGTTCAGATAAGCACGCGACTCGCCATATAGGAAGGACATATGCATATCCCCAAAGACATTTATTTTGAATTCGTGTCCTTCGCCTTGCCATTTTTTGGCAAGAGCTAAGATATCGTCTTCGTGATTTTTATCGTTAAAAAGGCTGTCTAGGTTGCGAAACTGAGCAAGCGTACCATCATCGTTAAGTAAGATGACAGGAATATCCTTGTTGGACTCGATAATGCTCAGCGTGAAATCAAGGTCTTGATTCAAGGATAAATCGGATGGATTTAACAAGGTTTTTTGTGCTTCCACGACCAACTCAATCTTCTCACGTTCTTTTTCACTAAGTGACTGAAAGATTCGCGCGTTCAACTCCACTAATTCCACCTTCTTTTTCAAAGCGCTTGCCCATTCTTTCGCTTTAGAACGATCGCGTTCGGCGATTTTTTGAATCATTTGATTGGAAACAAAAAGTGAGGCCCCTATAATCAGGAGAGAAATGAAAATCAATGCGACTTTCCAACGTTGTTTGGCTGAATACAAATCCATGTGAGACGAATTTAAGGAGATTTCGCTTCTCTAACGCACGCTTTTTAAACTTAGTATGCGTGTTTCAATGATTTCGCAAATACGGTGGTGGTCAAAATGATGCTGAAAGGCACGGTCATGAAAGATATTTGAGTCAATTGTATCCAATGACATCAAGGCTTGGGACAGCGAAAAGAAGTCACCTGGTTCAAAAAGAATCCCCGCAGGAAACGTCTTCAACAATTCTTTGGAACCCCCGGCATTACTCGCAATAACAGGAGTGTGGTGGGCCATTGACTCAATCGTACTCATGCCAAAGGTTTCGTAGTCAGAAGCCATAATCAGCGCGTCAATTGCGCGGTAAAATGGACCTGTTTCCTTTGTGAAGCCGTAAAAATGGACCTGCTTCTCTATTTTTCTCTCTCGAATGAGTTTCAATAGTTCTTGTTGATAAGAGTCCCTGGAGTCGGGAGTCTCTTCACCTACAAAAATTAAGTGATGATTTGGGCTTTGTAGTTGTTCGAGTGCTAATACGGCTAATTCCAGACGTTTTTTTCGATCAATTCGACCAATCATGCCGTAAATCACCGTGTCCTCTGGGAGATGAAGATGCTTCCTCGCTTCACTTTTACTCAGCAAAGAAAGTTCACTAAAATCTAGAGCGGACGGTATAACACATACTTTTTCTGACCGTACACTCGTCGCGGAAAGCACATAGTTCTTCATGTATTCGAGCGAGCAGATCCACGAGCTTAAAAAGGAGTATCGAATGGTTCTAAAAAATTGACGTTTTTTCCCTTGGAACATCATTTCCATGAAAAAATGAACCTTGATTTGCTTCATCGAAAAGAAAGCAATACTCGCGGCAAGACTAAGATCAGAAGTGTTGCGAATCATTAAATCTTGTACGCCGTTCTTCTTCAGCTTCTGTAACAATGTAAACGCGGCATAAAACGCATAATGTCTAGCCGGTTTTCTAATGGGAATGACATAAAGATTGGCTTCTTCCGCAGCTATTTGTAAGGGGGAGTTTTTCGTGCAAATGAATGTGACCTCGTGTCCTCGTGTCTGCATCCAAAGGGCATTGCGAAGATGATTCATCTCCAATCCACCCCATCCCCGTGAGGTACATAAATAAGCAAGGTGTAATTTTGTTGTCAAAACGTAATTTCGATGGCGAATATAGATAAAACGATTAATTTTGTCCGATGATAAAAAATCTTTTAAAAAATCCGCTAGCTGTTTTTGCACTGACATTTTTCCTGTTTGCGCTGCCTTTGTTTTTCTTCAACATCAGTATTTTTGATGGGGAAATCCTCGTAATGCAGGGCGCGGAAGAAATCGCCTTACCCATCAAACTCAGTTTGTCTTACTTTATTGGTGTGGGTATAAACCCGGAAGACCTCAAAGATATCGAAGGATTTCATTTAGTTTCGAAAGGATATTTTCTAGCCGCATGTTTATTAATCGGATTTCCATCATTAATGGCGTATCGTTCATACATCGCGAATAGGGTTGCGTCAACATAAATTAACCATACCCTAATTATATAGCCACTAATTTTTGTGCGCTAGAAAAAGATTACAAACATTTCGTTCTGCCGCCATCCACTGGCAAGTTGATGCCGTTGATATAGGATGCTTCGGGGGACGCTAAAAAACAAACTGCGGCAGCCACTTCCTCTGGCTCCGCAATGCGATTCATCGGGGTTTCGTTACCCATTTCTTTAAAAATGTCCATTACTGTTTGTCCCGTTTTTTCTGATTTTACACCAGCAATTTCAGCAAGACGCGAAGTATTCGTCGCTCCAGGAAGTACGTTGTTAACAGTGATTCCAAATTGTCCAAGTTCACCCGCAAGTGTTTTGCTCCAATTGGCAACAGCCCCACGAATGGTATTAGAAACTCCTAAATTCGGCAAGGGTTGTTTCACGGATGTCGAGATAATATTGATAATTCGTCCGAATCCATCCGCAATCATTCCTGGATTCACCGCTTGCATCAAAATATGATTACAAATAAGGTGTTGATTAAATGTGTTGATGAATTCTTCTGGAGCCGCATCCTTGATTAATCCACCTTTGGGTCCGCCGGTGTTGTTTACCAAAACATGTACACGATTTCCTTTTTGAATAAACGCATCGATGACCGATTTTAATTCAGTTGGTTTCGAAAAGTCGGCAACAAGGTATTGGTGTAATTGTCCAAGGCTATTGTCTAAGCGCGCTAATGCAGAAGTTAACTTCTCCTCATTTCGGGCCATTAAAATTAAATTAAATCCATTTTTTGCCAATTGACTTGCAACGGCAAATCCAATTCCTTGCGTACTCCCACAAACCAATGCTGTTCGATTTCTATTCATCTACCCTAATCGTTTAATTATCAGCAAAGATAAGCTTTGTTTTCATTTCTTTAAACGAAAATATATTTGCATAACTCTGTTTTTTGTTTTTTAATCTTTTTATAATATATTTGATACCTAAATCGTACTACTATGAATAACTTTACAACTTTAAAGGGGGTAATCCGTCTCGGAATTTTCGCTCTCTCTTTACTTGTTTTTAATGGCGTTTCCGCACAAACGACCATCATCAATCCTACAGGGGCCGGTGGATTCGACAATGGACCGTCCTTTTTAGCAAATGGCTGGACCGTGGTGAATGATGCGAATTCAGCAAGCAATAATTGGTATGTTGGAAATGTTCCTGGCGCATTTGCAGGATCCAACGCCGCGTATATTTCAAATACAAGCGGAACTACTTGGGCTTACGATCTTACAGCAACATCAACGACACACTTTTACCGCGACGTAACCGTGCCGGCAAATGAAAGTGTCATTTCACTTAATTTTCAATGGAAGGGAAGCGGTGAGTCTGGATGGGATAGATTATTAATCTATGCCGCACCAGTTACAACAAACCCGTTTTCTGGATATCCAGCATCTAATGCAAGTGCATATCCCGGAGCTACATTAATTTACACCCAAGCAAATGCTGCCCAAGCAACTTATACGAACGCGGCAGTAACCATTCCTTCTTCTTTTGCAGGGACTACTTTTCGTTTAATCTTTACTTGGCAAAACGATAATTCTTTTGGTGTTTCACCAGGGGTTGCCATAGACAATGTAAGCTTAACTTCTGCTGCGCCAGCTACTTTTACTGCGTCAGCAATTGGCGGACAATGGTCTTCACCTGCAACTTGGGTTGGAGGGCTTGTGCCAGTATCTGGAAACCTTATTAACATCCCGACAGGTTCGGTGGTGACAATAGACCAAGCAATTGCCTATGCAGAATTAACCGTAAATGGAACACTTCAATGGGGAGCCACTTCTTATGCGGCAACAATTGGTGGCAACATCACGATCAATCCAGGAGGAAAATATTTGGCCTATACTTCAGCAACGGGCGGATCTGTAGGAACCCCTACAACACTTGGTGGAAATTTCATTAATAATGGGTATGCAAACTTCGCTGTTGGAACAACGACAAGTGCTTCAATAACCTTTAACGGAGCGGGGTCAACCTTGGGTGGATCCGGAGTCTTTGAAGGCGATGGCACAAGAGGAATTATTCGATCCTTAATTTTTACAAATATTGGAGCGAATGTCATAACGACAACACAACCCTTAACTACTTACAGTTTTGTTCATACAGCAGGATCATTAAATACCAATGGAAAACTAAAAATTGACAACACGGCTTTAATCTATGGTTTGCCAATGAATACGAGAGTAGAAAGTGTACACATGACAAATATGGGGACGGGATATAATGTCTCGCCTGTTGTATTTGGTAGTGCTGTGACACCTTATTCAAATGGTATAGCAGCAACAATTGGCTCAAGATATTTTAATGGCACGAATGTTTATTTATGTACAGCGAATGGAACATTCAATGCCACACCTCCATCCGGAACAAGTCCGACAGTATTTACAACAAGCGGTCCGTCATTAATTTGGATTGGTACTTTAGGGACGATCGGGACAAATCTACCTTATAATAATCCATTAAGTACTGCAACACCGTATTTCTATGGAGATTACATTTATCAAGCCTTAACAACGACTGCTCAAACGGTAATGCCAACGCATACCTCAGGGATTGTCGGTAATTTCCTTTATTTAGGTTTGGCTGCGAAAGTTGGGGTGAATTATGATGCGACCACACAAACGGTACGCAGCCTTTCCATCACGAATAATGGAACAGGGTATAACAGTTCAACGGCACCCGGCCTTACTTTTAGCAATGGTGTAGGCGGTACTGGTTCAGGAGCAGGAGCCGTTGCCGTTATTTTATACGTACTAAATGGCGGTGGTAACAGTGCTACTCAAAAATCAGGAATCGCTACGATTACTGGTGGTATTAATATCAACAGCGACTCTGGCGCAGGATTACTTAGTTCAGATCCTCAAGCATCTGCTGGAGTAAGCTCTGTTTTTGCAACAAATGGTGGATTCAACTATACCGTTGTTCCATTAGTTGGATTTACAGGTCCAACCGCATTAAACCTCGTGACAAATGTTGGTTCTGGCTATACGGCCGCACCGACAGTTGTTGTTACTGGGGGAACATTGGTCTCCGGTGTGGCATTAACTACGGCTAACTTTACAGTTACAGTGAATCAAGGAAAAGTGGTTTCGGTTTATTTGACCGCGAATACATCACTATATTCTATTCCGCCAACACTTTCCCTTTCTGGAGGAAATGCAACAATTGCTTTTCCAGCGGGATGTTGGCCAACAGCTACAGCGAATATTGGTGCTAATAGACAATTATTAAGTTTCAACGTTACGAATAGTGGATTTGGATATGTTGCTGCTCCTACAGTAGGGGTTGGCGCTACGTCAGGTACTGCAGCCGGTGGAACATTTACAACAGTGGCAACGGGCCTTTCTGCACGCGCAGGTTTGTACTTGCTTGTTTTAAATTATTTTGCGCCAGCAACTTCAGCTGTTGCGAATGCAGATGATGCAGCCATTCCAACGAACCGTAAATTGGTACAATTGCAACTCAATGGAAATGGAAATGGCTTAAATTTATCCTCAGATTTAATTTCTTTTGGTACAACGCCTATTGTTTTGGCTGCTAGTGGAAATGTTCCTGGAAATGTGATGAATTTAGGCGGGAATAATTTTGTCACTACATGGCAAGCATATGCAGGTATAGCTTCTACGTTTGGCGCGACTAATTGCTACATTAAAAATGGAGGAATGACTGTTTATGGCCGAGGAGGAGGAGCAACAGGAAGCAATTATAACTTCCCTTTTAGCGCAACATTCTCCTGTTTTACCGGTGGTGGAACAGCCATCACAGGAGGTTCAGATATTACTAAAATGACTGTAAAAGAAACGGCAGCTCCAACGAATACGATTCAAGGCGGAGATGCAACAGCTTTTGGCGCACGTGCTTTCAGGGTTCAAACACAATCAACACCCACTACCGTAGGTATATCGGGGACAAATCCAACGATTACTTTACGTTATAACTCCCAAGACAACTTGACCTCGACACAAGACCAAACATTTGTGGCAGAAGGAACAACGTTAGCAGGACAATGGAACATTAAAAGTGCGGCAATTGGAGCTAGTGGGGCCTTGGCTCCAACTGGTTTGTTGACCACACCTACTGCTGCTCCAGGACCTGTTGCTTTTACGGGCGATGTATTTTATGCTTGGGCAGGATTAGCACCAACAATCACCAATGTAGCACCACTCATCTTATGTTCAAGTTCTGGTACTTTCACGGTAACAGGAACAAATTTAACGGGTGTATCCGCGGTGAGTATTGGAGGCACTCCAGTGTCAGCATTTAATATTATTTCTGCTACACAAATTGATGGTTTTGCTGGACCTGGTACTACAGGCGTGGTCTCTATTGTGAAAAATGGAACAACGTATACTGGTACGCAAACAGTCGTTGTGAATCCGTCTCCTGCACCGCCAAGTGTTAGTCCCGCGACTGCAACTGTGGCATTTGGTGCAACCGCTTCATTTACAGCTACTTCAGTAACCGCGGGAACGTATAACTGGTATTTATTCCCGAATGGCGGAACTGCTTTAGGAACAGGAAGTGCGTTTACTACACCACCCGTGTGTTCGAACACTACATACTATGTTGGGGAAAGCATTGGATCATGTGAGGGGCTAAGAACGTCGATAATCGTGAATACAATTCCTATTGTAG
>Ga0114971_10002458_pt1 | contig 12720 bp, 9 predicted proteins | sample M_140625_MF_Meta_FD_87320 | JGI IMG/M metagenome (GOLD analysis project Ga0114971, IMG submission 87320) | Freshwater microbial communities from Lake Montjoie, Canada to study carbon cycling - M_140625_MF_MetaG | ecosystem: Environmental > Aquatic > Freshwater > Lake | place: Lake Montjoie... | reverse complement strand
TAGCCGCACCAAATGCGACCAAATAATGAGGTGACGAAAAATAAAGTAACGGCGGCAAGAATTAAAATTCCAGCTAAATAATAGACCTCTTGCGGCCATATTTCGATGTTGAAAAAATAAGCTCGCGCATGAGGAAGGTCGATAAAAATGGCCTGATTAGGCAAAGAATCGCCACGATTAAAGCGCAAAAACGGACTAAATAAATAAATGGATAAAAAAATTGCATTAAGCAGCCATTTAAGATTACGAAATCGTCCGCGCGCAGCTTGAGGATAAAGGCGTTTTTTTGCTTCAAAAAGTTCGTTTAGATTCATGTTAATTCGTTTTGAATAGCGCTCTCAAATAATAAGTTGCAATAAATAATAATCCGATAGAAAAAGGAATTGCTATAAAAAATTTCAATTGCTCTTCTAGTTTAAAAAACTCAGTTATCATCCAAAAAGAATTGGCGATAATCCAAAAAATTATTGCTAAATTGTGAAATAATTCTGATTCTTTTTGGCGCTCTTTCCAAGTAATAAAGATAGCAAGTGATATGGTTGGAATTATCATGAACATTCCAAGTGTTCGCCAAGTAATCATCCAGCTTAAATCTTTTAGAAGCCAGAGTAAAATATGAAAATTTTCTAGTTTGCGTATTGAGGGCATTGTTGGTTGTTTTTATTGGCGAGAAGCGTTATAATACCACTTCCCACTAATAATTATAAATTTATGCTTCATAATTTAGGTCTAAAATTTCAAATAAAAATCATCCGTATCGCCTGATACGAATGATTTTTCTTTAAAATTTCATCCTCTAAATTATTTTGCCTAAATGTATAATTATTAGTGGGAAATGGTATAATGCTATTTTAACCTCAAAATTATTTCGCCTATATCGTTATATAACAAACTCAACCAAATCTTTTAAAATATTCGCCTTATCGCCAAAAATTTTTAGATGGCTTATCGCTTGTTCTTTAAGCATAATAAGTTGTCGCTGCGCATTTTCCATTCCAACAACATCAACAATGCTGGCGTTATCTTTTATTTTTTTATGCTTAGTTTTGTCAATATTGCTTCCTTCGGTTTTCTTGGGGTCTATATGATCTGAAATATCGTCACGAATTTGAAATGCTAAACCGAAATCATGAGCAAAATAGCGGATTGCTTTTCTTTCATCTAAAGACGCGCGACCAATAATGGCGCCCATTTCACAAGATGCCATAAAAAGTTCGCCAGTTTTTAAGCGATGTAAATTTGCAATTTGTTCTTTAGAAATTTTATTGTTAGCATTTTCTAAATCCATCATTTGCCCGCCAATCATGCCGTGAAAGCCTGCTGACTTAGCTAAAACTTTTACTAATTCGCAGCGCACATTTGGGTCTTCATGGGTTTGCGAGTTGGATAATATTTCGAATGCGTAAGTTAAAAGGGCGTCTCCAGTCAATATTGCCGTGGCTTCGTCAAATTGTTTGTGGCAAGATAATTTGTTACGACGGTAATCGTCATTGTCCATGGCGGGTAAATCGTCGTGAATTAAAGAATAGGTGTGAAGAAACTCGATCGCTGCAGCCGCGTCTAAAGTGGATAGGGCAGGGGTGTTGAAAATTTCTGCGCAAATCATTAATAAAAATGGGCGGATTCTTTTTCCGTCAGAAAAAGCGCTATAACGCATTGCCTCAACTATTCTTGAGTCTGCAAACGCAGATGGCAGAAGGTCGCTCATTTTTTTTTGCACAAGAATCGAGCAGGCAAAAAGCGATTCTTCTAGCGGTTTGTTTAACATAAATAAATTTTAAATTCCTAGCGATTTTCTTAAATATTCTCCTGTTACCGATTTTTTATTTTTTGCAACATCTTCTGGCGTGCCTTCTGCGACAATGTATCCGCCCTTTTCTCCGCCGCAAGGGCCAACGTCAATAATCCAATCTGCTGTTTTTAAAACGTCAAGATTATGCTCGATTGTTAAGATAGAATTTCCGGCGTCAACTAATTTGTGCAGCACTTTTAACAATTTGTTGATGTCTTCAAAATGCAGGCCAGTAGTGGGTTCATCAAGTATATACAAAGTGTCGCCAGTTGCTTTTCTGCTAAGTTCTTTTGCTAATTTAATTCGCTGCGCTTCGCCGCCAGAAAGTGTTGTGGCGCTTTGTCCAATTTTAATATAGCCAAGGCCCACGTTGCATAGCGCATCAAATTTTTCATGAATATGTGAAATATTTGCAAAAAATTCTGTCGCTTCTTCGGCGTTCATTTCAAGAATTTCTGAAATTGATTTTCCTTTATATTTTATTTCTAAAGTCTCGCGGTTGTAGCGTTTTCCTTGGCAAGAATCACATTTTACATAAACGTCGGGCAAGAAATGCATCTCTATTTTTATTACGCCATCGCCTTGGCAAGTTTCGCAGCGTCCGCCTTTTACGTTAAATGAAAATCTGCCAACCTTGTATCCGCGGGCTCTTGACTCGGGAAGGGCGGTGTAAAGTTCGCGAATAAAAGTGAAGGCCCCAATGTAAGTACATGGGTTAGAGCGAGGCGTACGGCCGATTGGTGATTGGTCAATCTCGATAATTTTATCAATATGATGAAAGCCTTCAATGCTGCCAAATGGCCCCGGTGTTACTTTCGCCTTGTTTAAAATGCGATCAAGTGCTTTGTAAAGAGTGTGAATAATCAAACTTGATTTTCCACCACCAGAAATTCCTGATACGGCCGCGAACACTTTTAGCGGCAAGTTCAGCGTAACATTTTTTAAATTATTTGTTGTTGCATCCTTTAAAACGATTGATTTTTTCCAATCAATTTTGCGACGTTTTTTTGGAATTTCAATAACGCGTTTTCCGCTTAAATATTGCCCCGTAATGCTTTTTGGATCTTTAATTACATCTTGTGGCAAGCCTTCAGAAATCACGTGTCCGCCATGAATGCCAGCGCCAGGGCCAATGTCGATTAAATAGTCGGATGCCATCATCATTTCTTCGTCATGTTCAACGACGATAACTGAATTTCCTAGGTCGCGCAGATTTTTTAATGTTGTAATTAATTTTGTATTATCCGATTGATGCAGGCCAATAGAGGGTTCGTCAAGTACGTATAAAACGCCTGAAAGTCCAGAGCCAATTTGTGATGCAAGACGAATACGCTGCGCTTCCCCGCCAGATAAGGTTCCGGCTTGTCGATTAATTGTTAAATATTCTAAACCGACATTTTGTAAAAATCCTAAACGGCGGCGCAGTTCTTTTAAAACGCGCTCTGCGATCTGTTTGTGCGTGTTGTTTAATTTTTTGTCAAGACCGGCAAACCAATCGCAAGCATTGGCAATTGACATGCGGCAAACCTCTCCAATATTAAGGTCGGCAATTTTTACCGAAAGAGATTGTTCGTTCAAACGAAAGCCCTGACAGCTTTCGCAGGTTTTTAAGCTTTGATATTTCGTCAATTCGTCGCGCAGTGATTCGCTTTCGCTGTCAGCAAATTTTTTGCGCAAATTAGTAATTATTCCTTCAAAAGGCTTTTTGACCTTGAAAGACTTAAGTCCGTCTTCGTAACGAATTTCTATTTCTTCATCTTTCGTGCCATAGAAAATTTTATCTTTAACTTCTTGCGGCAGCTTTTTAAAAGGAACATCAAGGCTAAAATTATATTTTTCGGCAAGCGCTTGAATAATTTGTTGGAAAAATTTCGCCGACATGCCTTGCCACAATGAAATCGCGCCTTGACGCAATGATAAATTTTCGTCTTCAACGACTAAATCTTCGCGAAAATAAACTTCGGTTCCAAGCCCGTCGCACGATTTGCAGGCCCCGAAAGGTGAGTTGAAAGAAAATAAGCGCGGTTCAATTTCAGGAATTGTAAAACCCGAAACTGGACAAGAAAATTTTTCGCTAAAAATTAAAATTTCTTCTGATTTAGCGGCGGTTTTTTTTGCGCCTTTTGCAGAAGATGATTTTGTTTCATTCTTGTCCGCAACTGCTTTGGCAGAGTCAACAATTTCAACAAACAACAATCCTTCTGAAAGTTTTAGCGCCGTTTCAACCGAGTCAGCAAGGCGGTTTCCAAGATCATTTGCGACAACAATTCGATCAACGACAATTTCAATATCGTGTTTTTTATTTTTATCAAGTTGCGGTAAAATTGCGTTTAAATCGTGAATTTTTCCATTAACTTTAATGCGTTGAAAGCCCTGTTTTCTAGCGCCCATCATTTCTTTGCGAAATTCACCTTTTTGGCCGCTCACAATTGGCGCTAGTAAATAAACTTTTGTGCCAATCGGTAAATCAAGAATTTTCTCAACCATTTGCGATGCAGATTGGCTGCTAATTGCTTCTCCGGTCGCAGGAGAGTAAGGTACACCAATGCGCGCAAATAAAAGCCGCATATAGTCGTAAATTTCGGTAACCGTTCCTACAGTAGAGCGCGGATTGTTAGAAGTTGTGCGTTGGTCAATGGCAATTGCTGGCGACAAACCAGTGATTGACTCGACGTCGGGCTTGTCTTGAACGTCAAGAAACTGCCTTGCATAAGCCGAAAGGCTTTCAATAAAACGACGCTGCCCTTCCGCATAAATCGTGTCAAAAACCAAGGAAGATTTTCCTGATCCACTAAGGCCGGTAACTACAACCAATTGGTTTTTTGGAATTTCAATGCTGACATTTTTTAAATTATGCTCTTTTGCGCCAACAACTTTGATGAATTTTTCTTCCATTTTAGGATTGATAATTTTTTGATTTGCGACAGCGCTTTTTTAAAAATTTTGATTTGCGCGACAGTCTTTCTATATGATTACAGCAAGTTCGCTTAGAAAGCAACAAAAAACCTGACCACCTGCAAGCAAGTGATCAGGCCAATTTGGAAGAAATCACTATTGTGACTCGTCCCTTATCGTTACGTCGCAGTAAAAACCATCGCTGACGTAACTAATAAAACTAGAGGAATAAAAACCATAGTTAAGTTACCATTTTTGACAGTTAATGAGCTTGTGCGATTATGCGCAAGCTCGACAATAAGGAATCTGCCACTAAAAGTGCCGTTTTGCAACGGCGGTCTAAAAGTGAAAAACTTCCGTAACATTTTGCCCAATTTTTACAAAAGGGGCAAAATCTCATCCCGCAACTTTTTCAATTCAGAATCGGTTAACGGGATAAGGCCTTTTTGCACCAAATAACCATCTTTTCCCAGCGTGTCTTTGCTGATGATGGCGCGAATGAATTCTTTCATTCCCGGTACTAATTCGAAATGTTCTTTTTTGAAATAAATAAATAATGGCCGCGAGACTGGATATTTCAAGCTGATGATTGATTCAAAAGTTGGTTCGACAAAATCAATTTTAACAGATTTAATTGAGTTTTTATTTTCTTCTAAAAAGCTGAATCCAAAGATTCCTAGAGCCTCTGCATCATTTTTTAGTTTTTGTAAAATTAGATTATCATTTTCGCCGGCTTCGATAAAGCGCCCGTCACTTCTGATGATTTGGCATTTTTTTTGCCTTGTTTTTTTATCAGGAAATTCTGCAATGAATTCTTTTAAATTAACGCAGGCGGCTTGCATGATAAGCTCAACAAAAGAATCGCGCGTGCCTGAAGATGAAGGTGGGCCGTAAACTCTGATTTCAATTTTTGGCAGGCTTTTGTCAATATCGCTCCATTTCTTATAAGGATTATCAATTAACTTTCCTTGCGATGGAATTTTTTCTGCCAAAGCTAAAAAGATTTGTTTTTTTGACAGGTTAAATTTTGGCCCCAAAATTGCATTAGCAAGGACAATTCCATCATAGCCAATTTTAATTTCGCCAATTTGCGTAACGCCATTTTTGTGACAATTGGCAATTTCGCTTTCTTCAATTTTGCGCGAAGCATTTGAGAAATCGGCTGAACCAAGATTTAATCCAGAGCAAAATAATTTGAATCCGCCGCCGGTTCCGGTTGCTTCAACGGTCGGTGTGCGAAATTTTGTGCCACGTCCAAAGCGTTCGGCGATTGATGAGGTAAAAGGGTAAACCGTTGATGAGCCAACAATGCTAATATGATTGCGCGATTCATTTATTGCCATCGCCCCACAATTTGTTGCAGAAAAAAGCGTGAGGGTTGAAAAAAATAATATGAAAAAAAATGATGCGGCTAATTTTTTAAAAGGCGCTGCCATATGAATATTTTTCTAAATAAAGTTAGTTCATTGCAAAGAACTGTTTAATTAGAAAAATCAGTTCTTTGCAATGAGCTAGTTAATTTTGAAAAATTTAACTAGTGTGAAAAGTACTGAAATAGGGCCTTTTTTGGTAAGGCAAGAATCGCCTATGATTATAAAATGGTTTGAATTAAAAGTCAATAAATCAAAATTTAAGATTGGGAAATGTCATTATACCATTTCCCACTAATAATTATAAATTTATGCTTCATAATTTAGGTCTAAAATTTCAAATAAAAATCATCCGTATCGCCTGATACGACTGATTTTTCTTTAAAATCTCATCCCCTAAATTATTTCGCCTAAATGTATAATTATTAGTGGAAAATGGTATTACTTGTGGTAAGGCTTGCAATGACGAAATGGGAAAGTGGTTGGCAGTAAGGTTGAAAAGCTTGATTTATCTAGATAGATCGGCGATTTTAAACTAAATTTAAAATTAAAAATATTTAGCAAGCTTTAAACTTAAATTAGTTTCCTAAAAATTCTTGCACTAAAGTTAGAGCGGCAATAATTGCGGTATCAGAGCGCAGAATTCTTTTGCCTAAACTTACTGAATGAACATTTTTAATTTGTCGCATCATAGTAAATTCTTCTTGAGAAAATCCGCCTTCTGGTCCAACTAAAATTATAATTTCTTGATCTTCTTTTTTTGTGGCTGCAATTTTTGGTAGCAATTCAGATGCCCTAGGACATTGCCTTGATTCGTCGCAGAGAATTATAATTTTTTCACCATTCGCTTCTTCTTGTAGTAATTTTTCTAATTGTTTGGTTGGTAAAATTATTGGCATGTCATTTCTTTCGCATTGTTCGGCGGCTTCTTTTATGTTGGCAAAAAATCGTTTTGTGTTAATTTTATCAACAATGCTATGTCGCGTAATTATTGGTAAAAATTTTGCAACGCCCATTTCGGTTGCTTTTGCTGCAACAAAGTCAATTCTTACATTTTTAACTGGCGCAAAAGCAAGTATTATATTGCCTTGCTCTGATTGAGTGCAGATTTTTTCTTTCATCAAAATAGTTAAGCTGTGTTTTTCAATCGCGATAATTTCGGCGCAAAATTCGCCGTCAATGGCGTTAAAAACAAAAATATCTTCGCCAATTTTTTTGCGTAAAACTTTTGATAAATATTCGAAGTCTCCCTCGACGATTTTGGCGGTCATGCCAACGCTTAAAGGTTTAATATCTATAAATAAACGCGTTTTTCTCATGGTTGATTTAAAATTAATAATAGTCTATAATTTGAAGGTTTAACTGTGGGCGCGTTTTATAATTGATTTTTCTAAAATTACTTTTTTCAAGTGCGTTTTGAAATTTGACGTTATTTTTTACCACTAACAGCTGCAAATTTTATTTTAAAAAAGTTTAATAATTTAGTACAAGTAAAATGTGGCTAGTATTGATAGCGATAATTACAACTATAATGCTTTCACTTAATCTTAAGTGCAAGATTAAAAAGTTGCGTGAAATGCAGGTTTTGAAACCAAGATTCACCTCTTTGACAATTCATTATGTCTATTGCTTTGTGCTGTGGGCATTTATTTTTGTTGGCATTATTGCCCTTGCGCCATTTAGTGATATTAAAAAATATTTTCTTCTAATTTTATCGCTTAGTTTCAATTTCTGGCTAATAAGTTATTTTTATAAAAATAAGTTTAACGCAAAAAAACATATCGAAGCTGCGGGAAGGTTGGTTATGGAGGCCGCTGCTGGCATAGGCATTGTAATTACGATTGCGATTACAATTTCTATTTTGTTTGAGTCAATCCGCTTTTTTGAAATTGTTAATATTGGTGATTTTCTTTTTGGGTTAAAATGGAATCCTCAAATGGCAATGCATGAAGAGCAAGCTGTTTCCGGAAGTTCTTTTGGAATTATTCCTGTTTTGCTTGGTACAATTTTAATTACATTAATCGCGGTTTTGGTTGCTGTGCCAATAGGAATTATGGCTGCAATTTACCTTGGATTTTACGCGCGCGTCAAAACCCGAAATTATCTAAAACCAATTCTGGAAATTCTTGCTGGCGTTCCAACTGTTGTTTATGGATATTTTGCAGTAATTGCCGTGGCTCCGTTTTTTAAAGATATTTTTTCATTTTTTGGTTTTGACATTGCCTCTGAAAGCGCTTTGGCTGCTGGTTTTGTGATGGGTATTATGATTATTCCTTTTGTGCTTTCTTTAACTGATGACGCACTAAATTCAGTTCCTCAATATTTAAAAGATGGTGCTTTGGCGCTTGGAAGCACTAAGTCTGAAATGATCAAGAAGGTTGTGATTCAAACGGCAATGCCAAGCATAATTGGTGCGATAATTTTAGCTGTATCGCGCGCCATTGGAGAAACCATGATCGTCACAATGGCTGCAGGATTAGTCGCTAAATTAACCTTTAACCCGCTTGATTCTGTAACGACCGCAACTGCGCAAATTGTTACATTGCTTGTTGGTGATCAAGAATTTAACAGCGCCAAAACATTGGCTGCATTTGCTTTGGCATTGGTGCTGTTTATTATAACATTCATTTTTAACATAATAGCGCTAATGGTCATGAGGCGATATTCGCGAGTATAATTTGAGTGAATTAAGAATTATTATTGGTGTTTGATTTATAAATAGTCATTAAGAAATGCAAAATAAGATTAAGAAAAATCTAAAAAAGCGCTATTTACAAGAGAAGCGTTTTAAATTTATGGGCGCCTCGTCAATAAGTTTTGCTGTAATTTTTTTAATTTTATTTTTAACTCTAATTGCTAGCAAAGGATACAGGGCCTTCATTAGTCACGAAATTGCTCTTGAAATTGATTTATCAAAAGAATCAATCGTTAAAAATTCTGATCTAAGTTCGGCTTATCAAGACCTGTCAACGCCCGATTTAATTGAGCAAATTAGCTATCATCATTTAATAAGGCAGGCGATTCGTGAAAAATATTCTGAAGAAAAAGACGCTGCAAAATTAAACTCTTTGTACAAAATGTTCAGCGAAATTGCTGATTTTTCTCTTAAAGAAAAAATCAGTAAAAGTCCTGAATTGCTTGGATCAAAACATCTTTTTTGGTTAGATGCTTCGTCGGAAATTGATATTTATTTGAAATATAAAATTGATGCAAATCTTGGTGAAAATCAAATTAATGTCATTAATGATTTAAAAGAAAAAAAACAAATCAAGACAATTTTTAACTGGCAATTTTTTAAAAATGCCGATTCTCGCGAGCCAGAAGCGGCGGGAATTTCCGCCAGTTTGATCGGATCGCTTCTTACCATGTTGATTTTTCTAGTTTTTGCTTTTCCAATAGCGGTAATGAGTGCTTTTTATTTGGAAGAATTCGCTAAAAAAAATTGGTTAACTAATCTTGTTGAAATTAGCATTAATAATCTTGCGGCAATTCCATCAATTATTTACGGATTGCTTGGCCTGACAATCTATCTGCAATTTATGCATTTGCCGCGATCTTCGGCCTTGGTTGGTGGGATGACTTTATTCATGTTAGTATTGCCTGTAATAATTATTGCTACGCGCAATACAATTCGCACAATTCCGCAGTCAATTCGTGATGGGGCGATGGCTCTTGGTGCGTCGAAAATGCAAATAATGATTCATCATTTATTGCCGCTTTCTATTCCAGGAATTATGACGGGGACAATTCTTGCGATGTCTCGCGCCCTTGGTGAGACTGCTCCACTATTGATGATAGGAATGGTTGCTTTTATTGCTGATGTTCCAAAAAATTTTTCTGACCCAACAACCGTGCTGCCGGTACAAATTTATTTATGGTCTGATAGTCCTGAAATAGGCTTTGTTGAAAAGACCGCGGCGGCAATTTTAGTTTTGCTTGCCTTCTTAATAATTTTCAATCTATCTGCAATTATTTTGCGCAATAAATTTGAGCGCAAATGGTAATGTTATCTGCAATTTTTAAATATAAAAATATTTAGCAAGTGTTATACCATTTCCCACTAATAATCATAAATTTATGCTTCATAATTTAGGTCTAAAATTTCAAATAAAAATCATCCACATCGCCTGATAAGACTGATTTTTCTTTAAAATTTTATCCTCTAAATTATTTTGCCTAAATGTATAATTATTAGTGGGAAATGGTATTAGATTTGCTTATAAAAAAGGCATAAAATATTTTTAGATAAATCAAATTAATTGCTATTGTTTTTGTTCATTGCTATTAATATTGGCGCTAACAATTTTTACAAAAAATTTTTACAAAACCGATGCACTTTCTTCATAAAATATTTTTATTTTCATCTTTAATTTTTCTTGCCTCATGTAATTTTCCAAAAAATTATAAGGCCGACAAAAGAACAGAAATTCGTATTGTTGATTTGCAAGGAAAGCCTCGTCCGGTGCAGCTTAAAACGCCAGAACTAAACGTTCAAGCTCTTGCTGAACAAGGAAACTTAACTGAAAAAGCTTTAAAAAATATTAACAAAAAAGCGCCTGTTTCTGGTGAGCAAATAGCGAAAAATAAATATGCCGCGGCCGATTCTGCACCATCTTACTCTGATGCAATTCGCGACACTTTACAAACGCCAACTTCTTCTCAAGCCATGCCGCCGCAAAAAACGGCTTTTCCAGATGAAAATGTCAGTGCAGGCACCGAAAATAAAGCGCCATCAATTGAATATGATTTATCTGCCGACAGCAATGATCAATCGCAAAAAATGGCTAAGCAAAAAACGCCAGACCTTGCGGAAAAAGAAACCGCAATTGTCGCTAAAAAACATGTTGGAATTTTTGTACAAACTGGCTCATTTAGTGTTCTTTCTCATGCGAAACAATCTTTGGCGAAAGTTGAAAAATCAGCTGGAAAAAAAGGTTTAATTGAAGAAGTTAACGTGAATAATAAAACTGTTTATCGCGTTTTATTTGGGCCTTTTGCAGATAAAAACAAAGCTTCGGCAATGGTAAAAAAATTTGATAAATCTGGACATAACTCTATTATCGTGAGGAACAAATAATGGAATTTCGAAATCACTTAATCAGAGGTTTCCTAATGTCTTTGCTAATCATAATCTGCTCTTGCGCCAAGAATGGCATTCATTCTTCGGCAAATTCTGAATTTGAAAGCAAATATTCTAAAGAGGTTGAATTTATCAATTCTTCGCGCAAAGAGCCGGTTTTCAATTCTGACATTGAAGCGCAAAAAATTGCTCAAAAAAAACGCGCGCCTACAGCATTTGAAGATCCGGCGACAATTATGGGTCTTAGCGGCAATGACAAGCTTTCTTCGGCAAAAGTTGATACTTCAAAATTACAAAATATAAGGCCGCAAAATTTTACACCAGACGCCCAAACTTTTAACGACGGACAGGCTTTTGTTGCTAAAAATAATTTACCCGCCGATATTTTTGATTTAATTTATATTACAGAAACTTCTCCGCCATTTGCTGTGTCTGGTTTGACCTTTGATGTGATTCAAATTCCTGAACGTGATTTTTTTGGCGTTAAATCTACTTTAAATGACAAAAAATATTTACTTGTGGGAAACGAGGCGCTGCAAAGAAATATCGATCAAATCAATGATGGAAGAACTCAAGACGACATAGAGCTTAGCGAAATAATAATTCGCGAACAAAAAGAAATTCGCAAACAGCGAAAAATTGCAAAAGTTTTTAGTGAAGATGCTTCGATAATTGCGGCAGAAAAAATAAAAGAGGAAAGCGTTATAAGCTCTCAAAACGAGGCTCGCAAGAAGAAATTGCAAGAAGAAGATCCTTTAAAAAAATCAATTGCGCTGCAAATTGTGCAACAAAATTTAAAACAGAATGCACCAGCTGACCCCAATAACCCCAATGCTCAAGCTACGCAAACACAGTAAAATTACCGATGAAAATAATAACTTTATTTGTACTAATTTTAATAATTGCGCCTTTAGGCGCAAAAGCTAAAGGCGAGCAGTCTAAGTCGGTAATTCGTGAAAATAATTTTTCAGAAATATCTAGAGCTGATTATTATTTTTTGATGGATTTTGACACCAAAGAAATATTATTGCAAAAAAACGCCGACACAAGATTAGCGCCGTCTTCAATGACAAAAATCATGACCGCTTACGTGGTTTTTGATCAAATAAAACAAGGTCGCATCAATCTTGATAATCAATGCATGATTGGTAAAGGTGCTTGGAAAAAATCGGGCTCAAGCATGTTTCTTAACTATGGCGACGTGGTTTCGATTGAAGATTTAGTAAAAGGATTGCTTGCGGTTTCAGGAAACGACGCCTCAATCGCGCTTGCTGAAAGCGTTGGTGGCAATATCGAAAAATTCGTCGCATTGATGAATTTAAAAGCGCGCGATCTTGGCTTAAAAAACAGTCACTTTCAAAACCCTCACGGACTTAACGAAGACGGCCACTACATGAGTTTGCGCGACCTTGCAACCGTAATTTCTGCCATTTATCGCGATTTTCCACAATTTGCACCATATCTTTCCATCGAAGAATTCACTTATCGCGCAATTAAGCAAGAAAATCACAATCCGCTTTTGGTAAGAAATTACGATGGCGTGGTTGGCGGAAAAACTGGATATACTGGCGATGGAAGATATG
>Ga0114971_10002457_pt1 | contig 12724 bp, 15 predicted proteins | sample M_140625_MF_Meta_FD_87320 | JGI IMG/M metagenome (GOLD analysis project Ga0114971, IMG submission 87320) | Freshwater microbial communities from Lake Montjoie, Canada to study carbon cycling - M_140625_MF_MetaG | ecosystem: Environmental > Aquatic > Freshwater > Lake | place: Lake Montjoie... | reverse complement strand
AATAATTGTAGCATGTTGTTTGTTTAAAATTACACTACGAGGGTTAGCGGGTTTTTGAACAAGACCAACACCAGAAAAAGAAATGTTACGTAAAAGTCTACCTACTTTATACCCATTATATTCGCCTTTGCCGCCATAAGCTCTTAAATGTTTTGTAAGAAAAGCAGAAGCTTCTTCTCTTCTAACAATTTTTTGTTCGCCTTTGGAATCAATAAGCGCATAATCAAAAGCAGGAAATAGACACTCCATAGACACATGCCATATTTGCCCAGCTTCAATATTAGCAATGATTGTTTGCATACGATCTTTTAAATTTTTATCAGACCAACTAGTATACAAAACAGAACCAATTGTAACATCAAAAGCTGTTGGAAGTTGACTGTCTTGATTGATATCATCCGGCAATCTATTCCCATCACCATCAGTCACGTAGCAACTAGTAATATGTCCAATGATATCTTTTTCATCGTGCATATAGTTGAATTGCTTATCTTCGGGTGTCGCTCTAGCATTCCATAATTCGGCAGAATCAAAAACATCATCGTTTTTATTCCATCCAGCGCTAGCTAATATAGATTTAATATAATACAAATCTACTTGATTTGCATTTTCTGCAATAGCTTTGGATAGCACTATTTCTTTTTCGTTTGGAATATATGGCATAGCTTGAGAGCAGAATGCAATAGCAGCACTACTCTTTACTAATTCGCCAATCCCGTCTTTTATCTCTGATTTAAATATTTGCATGTATTATACCTCATATGAATATACACACTAGACTTCTACTGATGCCAAATCTACATAAACTGAGGCGTAAATATATTTCATCTCATCTACAGTTGGCTTTCTTGTATTTAAATACACAAAGTTATCCAATTCATCGCTAACTTTATTTATAAATGCTTGAGATGGCCTATGGTTCATGTCAATTAAATCTTTTATAATTTCAGGAGACAATTCCATAAATGGTTCAATACCCGTAAGCAAACATAATTTTAGATATTCTAATTGATCAAACTCGGCCTTGGTTAAGCTGCGCACATTTTTCTTTTCATAAAAAGACAACATCATAGGAGTTATTTCATCTGCAATAGATTTTTGAATATTATAAGCCCATAGAGTAGCTGCACCCTCGCCAGTTTTTGGCAAGACCACCTTTTGCTTTCTTTTGACCGCATCTTTTTTACTAAGAGGTCTGCCGCCTTGAGGATTTGATTTTAATGGAGCTGGATCTGACCCGCTTTGTCCTCCTCCTCCTATTTTTGGAGCTGGTGGAGCTGGAGGATCTGTCTTTGGTAGATCTAATTCATCTGAATAGAATTCATCACCCAAACTATCTTTTGTAACAAGAATTTTAGCGATATCATTTCTAATATTTGGATTATGATACGGACTAGCTTTCATTGGAGTTGCGACATCATTTCTACGTGATTGCTCTTCTCTACGAACTCTAACCTTTTCAATGTCTGGCATTTCGCCAAATCTTTCAAGAATAGTTTCATGTGAAATAATATCACGGTCAGCTAAGTTAATAAGAAGTTGTTTAGCAGCAGATTCGTCGGAAAGAATAATTGAATCAAATCTAATTTGAGCCGGGAGTTTAAAACCCATTGCCTTTTGAACAATTTCAATTTCTTTTGCCCAGAATTGTCTTAAGACTTGTCTGCCGTATTCTAATCTTTCAATAAGCATCTTTAAAGATACATAATTGTTAGTGTATCCACCGCTTGCTCCTCCAGCGCCTGTTAATGTTGGAGGAATACCCAAACCAGCATAAATACTTGCCAAGACAGGTTGGTATTTTTCATTTCCAAGAAATTTATAAACTTGAGATTCACTCTCTTTAAAGTCTAGCTCTGGACCCCACACCAAGTCCATAGTACCACCACCAGTATTAGAAGCTAAGATATTACGAAGCTTATTGATAACATCTCTCTTTGGAATAATTTTATGGTCAAGACTACCGATTCTCCATAAACGAATCGTAGAAATAGCACCATCAAGAGCTGCAAGATCAGCCAACTTCATTTTTTCTAACATGATAAGATCATCTAGAATCGCATAAATCATTGGATTAGCCCATACCAACCAGTCATCTTTTTTATAATTAAATACAGAAATCTTTTCTGGATCTAATGGTAGCTGTCTCTTGCCTTCTGTGATCTGCTTTTGAATATCGGGTGGCAGTTTAGAGAATGTATTTCTCATCGTTACGTTGGAAGATTGGAATGAATCATAAGTAGTTTTAGATAAATTTAAAATATACTTGGGTTCACCAATAAACATTCCATTGTAATAATTTAATACATCAACAGCAAGAGGATTAAGAAAGTCATAGACCCAAGGAATTTCTCTTTTGGGATATTTTGTTGATACTATCTCCATATCAACTCCGCCAGTAGCTTTTCTAAGCTCTTCTTCTTTGGCTGCATTAATTTTTGCAGTTCTTCTTTTTACAACAACATTTCCAGTACGATATAGATAATTAAGAAATCTTTCAGATCGTTCGATGCCATTAACTTGTTGAAACCATTTCTTATAAAATCTTTCGATTGATTTATTAGGGTGTACAATATCAATTCCTTGCGCTGCAAAATCGCCCATAAGGTCAATAACATTACGAATAATACCAACTCTATCATAAGCATCCATACACATTTTCATAATACGTTTTTGTCTAGTAGGCATAGCCTCTTCTGGACGAAAGCGATAGTAGTCATTTCTGCTCATACTAGTACGAACTGAACGATCTGGTTCAATATCAATATATGATCTATATGTATAAGCTAAAGCTTTTTCGCTTTGTACTGGAGAGTTATTATCGTAAGCTTGATTAGCATCCGCAAACGCCTTTTCTTTTGACGAGTCATCGTCCCACGTAGAATACATTTCGCTCATTAGTATTGTTCCTTAAAACAATGGTATTGGTAATTACATTATTATACACAGCACCGCTTAATATTTTGCATTTTCTGAAAACCATGCTGGCCCTGAATAATAATCTTGTCCAATTCCATTTATAATCCCGTTAGCAAATCCCACATTATTGTAATATTCATCTTCAAATTCAATTTTTATTTTAGTTACATTTAACAGTCTAGCCGAATGATTTGCCATAATTAAAGCTGAGTAGCGGTCTTTTCTAAGTTTATTTTTCTTTCCGCTCTTTGTGTCTGGGGTATCCCATCTCTCACGACCACTTTGACTTTGCGAAATAACAATAAGCGACAATTCATTTTTAAGTTCTTCGATTTCCATAACACAATCCTCTAACGTATCGTGCATTCTATTATGACGCTTGTCCTCTTCAAGAGAAAGACCAATAGTTGCAGCATCAAAAAATGGAAATATAATAGCTTTGTCTTCCATGTCTTTTCTCAGTCCGTGATTTGCTTCGCTTGTCCACTGGGCGCTAGAGAAGTTACACAGCTCGATTAGGTGGAGTCCCGCCTCGTCGTCTGTAGAGGCTGGCTTATCAGGGTTAATCTTGGGCCAAATAGGTATCTCGCCATCTTTGAGTCTTTGTCTGTCATGTAGAGCTTCTATGACTGCAATACCACCACCTTGGGGGTCCATTGCGATTTCTATAGTAGGAAATATTTTCATTAAATTTCTAATTTTACGAGCGCAATAACTATAGAAGTCATTCTCTTCGGTCGCTTTAGATTTAACGCTTTCTCTGTGTCGTTCTCTAGTTGTTGTCCAGCAGTATACAACTCTTCTATGGGTTTCATTAATTTCTAGAACTATAATAGAAAAATTGTCAACTTCAGATGCAGGGTCAATACCAATAACATATTGTTTATTGGGGTTTCCTCTGGTACTAGCTTCGAAGAACACTTCACCGTCTGCAAGTACTATCTGTTTCTTTTCTGAGCATACACAAGATTCAATTAAGCTACGTTTGAAGAACCCCTTAGAGTCAGTAGAGAAACATGCCCCATATTCCATCTGGAAGATACCAGCGTGAACTGTAGCTTTAGATCTGGAAATTTGTCCTTCATCCATAAATCCAGCGGCAAGAAGTTCAACTGGGATTCTATATATTGCATAGTCCCTATGGTTGAAGTCTGCTGGAGCTTCGCTTCCGAATACTTCAGATAATTTAGCTCTATCTCCTTGACTTTTGATAATAGCGTGATATCTTTTCCAGTATTCAGCAAAGTGGTTAAAATCATAATAAGCTGTACCAGACAATATAATCTGATTGGATCTGTAGAAGTCCTGATTGTCATCAACGTAATCAAGTGTAATCCCCAGCTCTTTTGCTTTCTTTTCTTTTGCCCTAGCTTTCACCTTTTCAATTGGTGAGCTTGCAACAGCAGCAAAACCAGCGACAACATTTTCAAAGATTTCACGGGGAATAGATGCAAATTCGTCAGCAACAATATCATTAGCACGCTGACCTCTAATCTTTTGTCCATCGCCCAATGGCAAGAATGTAATAATGCCCCTATTGATACGAACAGTACAACGATCCACGTCTCTTGTTGTGCCGCTATTTTGATCACAGAGATCTCTTAATATGGGCGCGTTTCTCCAGATGGTTTCTGCGTATTCATATAAGACCTTAGACTGTCTGAATGCTGCACCAACGACAACGATTTTTCTTTCGGGTAAAAAGAAAGCCCTTAACATACAGTATAATGCAAGTATAAATGATTTACCAAATCCCCGTGAACCAACCAACATGGGGAATTTTCTATTCCACATGTCGTGAAGAATTAAAGCTTGAATTGGAGAAATTTCAATATTAAATATATATTTACATACAAACGAAAAGTACTCAGGTCGTGTCATTAGCCACGCCAGATTCTGCATGATTTGTGTCTTATCATCGCCACACATATCATAAATATATTCCAACGGATTAAATATTTGGTTCTCATCTACTTCTAGATTTAACCAAGCATCCTTAAGTTTCTTTTCTATTATATCGCTCATTGATTCTCTTCATTAATGATAGGGCTGTTTTCATAGCGTAAAATTTATTTCCGCAAAACATAATTTTAACTTTATGTTCTATCTGCAACTCAAGTATTACTTTTAATAAATAGTTACCGCTAATTTTTGAAGTTTGTTGCAGTTTAGTATTATGATTATGAAATGGATATTCTATGAGGTCTCTGAGTGGAAATTCACAAATGACAAAGGCGTGTTCAAACTCATCCATTCGAATCATTTCTTTTTTAAACCTAATATACTCTTTGCCTAAGTTATTAGCAAACTCTTCTATGCACCCTTTTCTTTCAATGCATATTTTGTCCTCTAACCCCTTGATGGTGTAGTCTCCCGTTTTAATTGTGCCTATTTCTTCAGCAACCGTATGCTCAAAATCAAACAGCCAAGGAGTTTGTTCTCTAGTATCTTTAATAATAGTGAATTCAGGTTCTTTTTTCATTTCGTTTTATTATCTCAAAAAAGTATGCTTCATAACATTGTTCAAACCCAGTAATAGACTTATGGCAAGTTTTACATAAGCATATACCATTTTTAGTTTCATATCTAAGGCTGGGAGAGTCGGCCCATCGGTTTAAGTGATGGACCTGTAACTCTTTACGCTTTTTACTTTTACACATTTGACATGTGTGCTTATCCCGCTTTAATACTTCAGACCTAAACTGTTTGAAGTGTGGATCTTGATAGTTGCGCTTCGGCCACGTCATTTAAAACCATTCTTTCTACAAGAGATGAAAATGAAACTTCCGGCTTCCACTTTAATTCCGCGTTTGCCTTTTTTGGACTTCCAAGTAAAAAATCGACTTCGGCAGGACGATAAAAAGCCGGGTCAATAACTACATATTTTTCCCAGTCTAAATTGTAATAATGAAACGCCTCTTGTAAGAAGTCTTTAATAGTGTAAGTCATACCAGTTGCAATGACATAATCATCTGGGGTTTGTTGTTGAAGCATCAACCACATAGCTTTGACATAATCTTCCGCATGGCCCCAATCACGACGAGCGTCAAGGTTGCCAAGGCGCAACTTAGGAAATTTTTTATCTTTGCCACTTGCTATAAATTCTCCTAGCCACTTAGTGATTTTACGAGTCACGAACTGGTCGCCTCGCCGTTCGCTCTCATGATTAAAAAGAATCCCGGAACACGCAAATATTTTATATGAATCCCGATAATTACGCACTAAGTGATGTCCCGCAAGTTTAGCAATGGCATATGGGGACTGTGGTAGAAATGGGGTTTCCTCATTTTGGAATTTTACTGGATCTTCGCCAAAATCGTTATATACTGTAGTGTAGTTTTTCCCAAACATCTCACTAGAACTCGCTTGATAAAACTTAGTACCTATGCTACAATTGCGTATCGCCTCAAGGCAATTCAAAACGCCCCTAGCTGTGATATCCCACGTTGTGCCGGGCTGATCAAATGAAGTTTTAACATGTGACTGAGCGCCCAGATTATAAAACTCATCAACATCATAATCATTTAATAATCGGTATAAACAACCCTCATCAGTTAAGTCGCCCTCTACAAGGGTAAACTTTTTACTACTAATGCAAGTTGCAAGTCTATGAAAGTTAGGTTGGGATGTTCTGCGATATACCCCCAGTACATTATATTTCTTTTTTAGGAGTAACTCTGCTAGGTAGCTGCCGTCTTGTCCTGTGATTCCCGTAACTATTGCTGTCTTCATATGATTCTATCTCCTTTTGATAAGTTGTCCTTGGCCCACATAGGTTGAAGATTTGTATAGTGAAAGCAGATCTTTTGCTGTTCTGGATCAGTTAAATCAAAATGTTTACATGGTATGATATGGTCGATATGCCATCCGTGTGTAGAATGATTGTCCCAAGTCATACCCGGCTCAAACTGCGACTCCAAGTGTTTCCTTAGTTCTGTTATGGAGCATCCTATAAGCACCATCGTCCTTGCCGCCTTGGGATTTCTCTTTATGGCTGTACTTATTCTACTCCTTAAGACGCCCCTTAGTTTAAAATCTGCGTCCGTTTTTTGTCTATTCTTTATATAATTTTTTGAATAGTCAATTTTAGACTGTTGATTTCTATAATAGTATTCTAGAGTTCTCTTTCTATATTTTTCAGGATCTTTTTTGTATATTTCTGGGTCATAAGAATATATTGTTTTCATATAGGCGCTTCTACATGATTTACATCTTGTATTTCTACCATTTTTAGTAGAAGGATGCCTGTGGAATTCCTCTAAACATTTCTCGGCTTTGCATTTTGTACACGTTTGGGTCATGATTCTACTGTTTCCGCTGTTAAAAAGGGTTGGTCTGTAATCCCATCTTCATACACATGGGCCTCTGATAATCGGTCCCTTTCAATATCCATAGCCAACCGCATCTTTTCCATTTCAATGCCCGTATCGTGTCTAAAATCCCCGTCAAGAATGATCTTCTTAATTAAAGCCGCAAAAGTTATTTTACTATCCTCGATAGCTTTAATACGCTGCTCTCTCGTACCTTTAAGATCTTTAATCATTGCTGATTTTTTAGTCTGCAAATCTTTATAATCTCGCGAGAGGGCTTCTTGGGACGCCCTGAGAACTGCTGACTGGCGCTCCAGATTCAAAACTAAATCCCAGTCAATGAGATCTTTATCCTGATTCTTCTCCTCTATAATAATCTGTTCCATATTAGAGAGGGTTTTAATATTTTCATTTTGGGATTTTAAACAGCGATTCATAAGAATTTCTAATTTAATAGTGTCCACAATTTGAATTTCTTCAGTGTGAAACACGTCTTCTCTGAACTGCGACCACATTTTTTTCCAGTGGAATAAAAACATCTCCAGTTCGTCCTCTGTGAATTGCCCCTCAAGATCGCGCCAGTAAGCCTTTTGCTTCAGCTCGTTCAGAGCTTCGACTTCTTTACGGTCGCTAGCGTTGATCCCCACATTTTGTTTGATCCACAGTAGGACCGATTTGGGGTCTCGGTCCAAGACTGTAGCAATATTTTCATACGACATATCCTTAATATTATTTTTAATATAGGACTGTTCGTTTAGATCTAATCTACCTTTACGCATAGAACTTTCCTAGTATCTCTCTGAGGCAAGTGAGTAGATGTAATTTTTTAGTTTTAGTCAATACTTGGTCATTTTTAAATCGCAAGTAATCGCTTCGCATATTTGCAGGTATATGAACATCAATATATTCAAGGAGTTCGCGCTCTTCCAAGTCGGCTGAGACTTCTTTGTGGAATATAAAGGCTTTCATATCATCTAGCGAGGCAGCGTCGAGGAGCTTCTTTTTGCCCTGTTGGATTTCTTCGGCCTTGCCCTCGTCTTGGCGATAGTAGTGGTCACGTTTAAAATTCTTTAGTCGGTTTTTTATGTGAATCGAAAGAAAGTTTTCGAGTGGCCTAACACCGTCATAACGGTCGAGGGCTTCCATTCCAATGATAAAAGCCTCTTGTTGGATGTCGTCCTCCTCGTAATTTGGGAAAGTATATTTACTTGCGAGGCGAGAAGATATCAGGGATATCGTGGACACTACTTGTTCCTCTGTCATATTTTGTGGAATTTTCATTGACTTTTGCTTTTCCTTTGGTTATAATACCTGTGGGGTCGGGAACATTTAAATCTGCGGCCACACTTTTCGACAACTCCTGTGAAGAAATCATGTTCAAGCTGGCGCTTACACTTACGGGATTATTTTTTCGCATACGGGACAACCCTTATGAAGAACACAACAATATTAAATAGTAATTATACGCATTTGACAATTGTTTCATGGAAACGGGGCATTAAATTATTGATGTCTGGTAAAGTACATCCTGTAGATTTTTACGAGGGCTGTGAGGTTTTTACAACTTCGGGCGAGGCATATCAAATTCCCAAGACTGTTGTGCTTAAAAAATATGTTAAGTTGCCCGATAAGATGTATAAGCCTAACAGGAGAAATATTTTTCTCCGTGATAATTATACCTGTGTGTACTGCCAAAAGCAACTTAATAGTGAAGAATTATCTGTAGATCATGTCATGCCTAAAAGTAGAGGGGGGAAAGATACGTGGGACAATCTGGTTACTTCGTGCAAAACGTGCAATTGCTCCAAAGGCGACAAGACGCCCGAAGAAGCAGGACTAATTATCAAGCGACCTTAGAGAAGTTAATAATCAAGGAGCTGCTCAGTCAGTATGGAGGTAGAGACGAGGAAGTTGTTATTAGGAACGATGTTTATTGCTATACAGAGGTTGAAGATCTCCGTATTAATTTTGAGTATCTGGGAGCTGCATTTGGGAACTTTAAGGAGCTGAGGGTTGGGAGGTTTGGTCTGCATGTAAGTTATTAGTCTTATTAGATAGGTTGATACATTATAATTTTAAAGTGGTGGTTTCGTGAGACCCACCCGCCCCTTTTTTGGTAAAATAGGGGGTTTAACTAATGAACAAAAAACCACCACCCCCTATCTTACCTATCCCTCCTAAACGGTTCAAACATCATATTCGCTACCATCATCATATACACCCCAACCGGACACCCCATCACGACTATCATCATCACGTAATTGTTCATCTATCACCTGACCTTTCTCTATATATTGTATCGACATAATCGGCAGATTACAATAGCAAAAAGCGAAAAAAGTATTTTGAGAATCTTTGAAAATAGATGGTGAATAATCTTGACGATAGGCCAGTGATGTGCTATATTATATATATAAGAGATGAGTGATGCGGAACTAACACAAAGGAACGATAAGATGACGAACGCAACAAACATGACGAACAACAACGCTCGAATCGTAGTTTGCCCTAATGGTGAACTCAATGTTGTATACACTGCCCTAGGCATGAATGTCTACATGAACAATCAAGCTGACGCTATTGAATTGTTTAACCTAGTCAACATCGAAGGCTTGACGGTTACAGAACTGAAAGAACTGGGTTTCGGCTGGTAATACAATTGACGTAAGCCTTTAGTACATAAGGAGTTATGACTATGGGCCTAGGCGCGAATGTCATAAGTCCTTACTGTGTAACACCTTATGTAATAAGCTAGCGGCACAGGTATAATATGACAGTAAGGTACGATTAGTGTACAAAAATACTTTGAAAATCTTTCGAAATACTTGGTGAATAATCTTGACACTAGAGGGTAAATGTCCTATACTATATATATAAGGAATGGGGAATGAACCTCACCTAAACGACAAGAAAAGGGAACGATACGATGAAGAACTCAACAAAAGCCAACATGACACCAGCACTGGTCAACGACAACGCTATGCTTGTCACCTGTCCTAATGGCGAACTGAATGTTGTTTACCCTGCCCAAAATATGAACGTATACATGAACGATAAAGCACAGGCTATGGAATTGTTTGAACTTATCAATGTTGAAGGTTTAACAGTTACAGAACTAAAGGCTTTGGGTTTTGCTTGGTGATATGATTAACGTAAGCCCTTGCTATATAACGACTTATAGCTAGGGCTGGCTGGTGGGCAATCGCCGTAAGTCGTTACACTGTAACACTTTATGTAATCAGCTAGCACGACAGGTGTAATAAGACAGCAAGGTATGATTAGTATACAAAAATACTTTTAGAATCTTTCAAAATAGTTGGCAAATAACCTTGACACTAGATCTGTATACGCTATAATATCTATATAAGAAGTCAAGCAAGTCACCAACACAAAGGACCGGATCATGAAGAACTCAACAACCAACGCCATGAACATGACAAACGAAAACGCCAGAATTGTCGCCTGTCCTAACGGCGAACTGAACGTAGTTTACGTTGCTCTAGGTATGAATGTTTACATGAACAATCAAGCCGAAGCAATCGAACTGTTTAACCTAATCAACGTCGAAGGCTTGGAAGTTGCCGAACTCAAGGCACTAGGCTTCGGTTGGTGATAGACGAACACCTAACACAAGGGGCTAGATATGAGCGATTTCCTGAACGACATGCAATGTGACGAATTGGTTGATGGTCAATACTTCAATGGTCAGTACATACCTACTGAGCAAGATCTAATTGACATGGCCGAAACGTGGGACGATGGTGAACTCGACTACAATTATGATTACATGGAAACGGAATCCGATGTATATCAAGACTCATCATATGATGATGAACCTAATGGTTGGAGCGATCACCTAGAGGGATATGAATGCGACTAATGTAAGAGAGCCGAAAGGCTCTCTTTTTTTGTAGGTATCATATCAACGTATATACATATATTGCAAGTTATAAGTGCTTATACTATAACGAGTTATGGAAAGGCGGGGCTGGGCGCGATTTCGCGTAAGTCGTTACGGCGTAACACCTTATGTAATCGGCTAGGCCGACAGGTGTAATGGGATAAAAACGTCTAATTAGTGTACAAATAAACTTTTAAAAATCCGTCAAAATACTTAGGAATTATGTAGACATGGGCCACCAAATAGACGATAATATATATATAAGAAGTAGAGAACAGTAACCAAGAGCAAGGGACAGAAACATGCAAGCGACGATCACAAACAGCGGTTGGATTGTAAGCCGGAACAAATTTGGTCAATACTCATACACCAAGGTTGACACCAAGCGTATGGGCAGCGTATCCGAAACACGAGACTATGGTTTCGTGCTGACAGTCACATCGTTGGTGACGGGCAAGACTTATAAAGTCTGGAAGATTGCCACTTTGGAAGATGCTAAAAATATCTACCAAAATAGTTGAGAATTATCTTGTAAACTATGGGTACATGTGGTATCCTATAGATATAAGAGATAGATGACGGTAACCAAGCAAAGGGAAGAAAAGATGAGCGAAGTATATGTGGTGACGGATTGTGATTACTGCGGTGAGATGGCCCTTTGCGTCGCCAACGACGCCGGGGGTGGGACATGCTGCAAGGCATGTGCGGCTAGGCAAGCCGCCGCCGCCGCTCGCCGCAAGGCTGAGCAAGAGGGTTAAGCCCTCTTTTTTTGTAGGTATCGCATCAACATATGTACATATATTAGCAAGTCGTAAAAGCTTATGCTGTAAGGACTTGCGGCTTTCGCGGCTAGGCGGGTCGCCATAACTCCTTACGTAGTAAAGGTTTATGTAATGCGATAGCCTTATCTAATTAGTGTACAAAAATACTTTCGAAAATCTTTCAAAATAGTTGGGAATTATGTGGACATAGGCGGCGAAATAGACGATACTATATATATAAGAGATAGATGACAGTAACCAACACAAAGGACCGAATCATGAAGAACTCAACAACCAACGCAACGAACATGACAAATAACAACGCCCAAATCGTCGTTTGCCCAAAGGGTGAATTCAACGTAGTTTATACCGCCCTAGGTATGAACGTCTACACGAATAACCTAGCCGATGCAATCGAGTTGTTTAACCTAGTCAACATCGAAGGCTTGACAGTCGCTGAACTAAAAGCCCTAGGTTTCGGTTGGTAATAAAAATAGTTGAGAATTCTCTTGTAAGATGCCGATAAATATGGTATCTTATACGTAGTGATAGATGACAGTAAACAGCACAAAGGAACGAACGATGAACGTGAAATACTCAAACAAAGTGGTAGTCAAAAAAGCCTTCGAAATTCCAGCCGGGGAATTTCTGTATCAAGTGCAACCTATCAAATTCAGTGTAGGCAATGTACTTTGGAAGTATAACGGCAAGTATAACAAGAGATGTCCGGCACTTGTAAAAGGTGGGCTGGAATGGGCCGCTTCATGGTGCGAAAGTGGTTATGTAATTCCGATGGAATACTTGGAAATAGTTTCGGAATTATCTTGATGGTT
>Ga0114971_10002455_pt1 | contig 12725 bp, 7 predicted proteins | sample M_140625_MF_Meta_FD_87320 | JGI IMG/M metagenome (GOLD analysis project Ga0114971, IMG submission 87320) | Freshwater microbial communities from Lake Montjoie, Canada to study carbon cycling - M_140625_MF_MetaG | ecosystem: Environmental > Aquatic > Freshwater > Lake | place: Lake Montjoie... | reverse complement strand
CGCTGCTCTTCGGGCGTGCCTTTGGCATCCTCTTGCGGATCGAGGTGCGGTCGGCCTCGCCATCCGGAGAGAGTCTGCCCATCAAACAGCGACACAAAGCCCGCCGGCGGCTCAGCTGCACAAACGGTGGCAGCCACCACATTCAGGAAGAATAGGGAAGCTGTGAGGCGTGATTTCATTTCAAATTACCCAGTTGTGATGGATGCCACCGTTTTTTTATGTCGTGAGATGGATGCACGTGCCACCCTGTGCGGCACTTGCATCGGCGGCAAAGATGACGTCAAACGTGCGAGAGGCCTCCTTGAAGCTCGTCAGGGGCATGTCGCGATTCTCGTCGAGCGCATCAAAAAACGTCTGAAACTGCGCCGCGTAGGGGTGGTCGCTCACATCTCCCGAGTCGAGCATCTTCATGGACAGTTCGCTCCAGTGGCTTCTGTCGGCGTTGAGCTTCTGCGAGTGAAATTTGTTGTCCAGCAGGCTGCCTTCGCTGCCCACCAGATGCGTGTGGAAATAGTAGGGCTGCAGGCAGTCGACAATCGCGGCCGACTTCCCGATGGCGCCGTTTGCAAACCGCAGGATTGTCACGCTCGATGTGTCGTACTCGTAGGGCTTGAAGATGTCACTGGATGATTTGGTGCTTATGCTCGACACACTTTCCACCTCACTGCCCATCACCATCAGCAACGCATCCATCGCGTGGCAGCCAGCCGTCAGCAGGGCGCTGCCACCGTCTTTCTTTTGTGTGTTCCAGCGAAACTGGCCATACCATGGGCCGATGCCATGGTAGTAGTCGATCTCGCCATAGTGCAGGCGGCCGAGTAAGCCCTCGTCGACCACGGCTTTAGTCACTTGGAATTGACTGGAAAAACGAGCCTCAAAGCAGACGCAACCCCGCACGCCGTGCGCTGTGGCTGCCGCGACGATCTCTCGCACCTCCTGCGGGGAGTTGGCCATCGGCTTTTCTAGGATGATGTGCTTGCCGGCCTGCGCGGCTGCTACGGCGTGGTTCCGATGCTGGCTGGGGTAGCTTGTGATATCGACCACGTGGAGGCTCGGATCAGCGAGCATCGCATCGAGGTTCTGGTAGGGTTTGATTTGGCCGCCGTGCGCCAGGCTCACCTGCGCCGCATCTAAGGGCCTCGACGAATAGACCGCCGTCACTTGGCCCTGCTTCGTGGAGTTGATCGCTGCAATGTGTGCGGTTGCTGCCCATCCGTAGCCAATGATGCCGACGTTGTATTTCTTCATGGATCCTTTGGAGACGCGATTGACTCGTTCCGAGGCGTATTAGAATTTCGAGGTGTCAGAGGAGCCGACTGGTGAGGTCGGCGATGAGCGGTGCAGCACGAAGCCCTCGATCGCTTCGTATTCGGGGAGTCCCAGCCGATCGTACAGTCTCGCTGTTTCCCGGTTGCGGTCTTCAGCCCGCTGCCAGAATTCGCGAGAGTCGGTTGGGCCTGGGAAAAGAGCACGATCTTTTTGGCTCTCGTGCTTGAAAATCGCCATCCGTTTTCGCTCGACTTCGTCGGGTGAGAGCGGTACGGCCATATCAATCTCGTGCGGTTCCCATTCCTGCCACGCACCGCGATAGAGCCAGAGTTCGCAGTCTTTGGCCCACGGGCGGTCGGCCAGTTGGCTCAAGGCCCCCAGCACGGCGGCCAGGCACACGCGGTGGGTGCCGTGAGGATCGGAGAGATCGCCGGCGGCATAAATCTGCTGCGGCTTCACCTCCTCCAGCAACTTCACGGTGATCGCAATATCGTCCTGGCCGATTGGCTTCTTGCGCACTCGGCCAGTTTCGTAGAACGGCAGATCCAAGAAATGAATCCGCTCGGGCTGCACGCCGGAGTACCTCGCTGCCGCGCGGGCCTCGGTGCGGCGAATCATTCCCTTGACGGTTTGCAGTTCGGGCAGATCGACGGCCCCAGCAGGCTTCGTGCGAAGAAAGTCGCGAATCGTATCGGCGATTTGGCGAGGGCTCTTTGTCGCAGAACTGTTTTGAATCGCCACCGTTTCCAGGGGCTCAACGCCGATGCCAAACGCGCGGCAAAACTCCTCCACGAAATCGACGTGCCGATCGGCCGATTCGTCCCAGACGGCGATGTTGCCACTGGTTTGATAGGCCACGTGCACCTCGTGCCCTTGTTCGCAGAGACGGATAAATGTGCCGCCCATGCTGATCACGTCATCGTCGGGGTGTGGGCTAAACACCACCACTCGCTTCGGGAATACGTCTGGCTGTGATTGATTCGCAACCGCCTCGCTGCCCCGCACTCGCTTGGGCTTGCCGGGCTTGCCACCCGGCCAGCCCGTGATCGTGTTTTGCAGCCCGCGAAAAATTTCGATATTGAGGTCGTAGGCGCGGCCTCGTTTGGAGAGCAGGTCTTGGAGACCATGCTCGTTGTAGTCTTCATCGGTGAGCTTCAGGATCGGCTTTTCGAGCTTCAGCGAGAGCCAGATAACGGCCTTGCGTGAAAGGCCGTCGGTCCACTCCAGGCCCATCGACTCAACCGCCCCAACAACCCACGGCGATTCAAACCGTGTCAGTCGCGATGCCGCTGCCCTGTCGAGCACAAACCTCGCATCCGGATGCTGTTGCAGGGCGCTGGCCGACACGTGGCTGCTTGGTGGCTGCTCGACGGCGCTGCGCACAATTGGCGCCTTGTGCTCGCCGAAAGCGAGCAGCACGACGCGTCTGGCATCCAGAATCGATCCCACCCCCATGGTGACGGCCTGCCGCGGCACATTCCATTCGCCAAAAAAGTCGCTGGCCGCATCGCTTCTTGTCACACTATCCAGCGTGATGAGACGCGTGCGGCTTTCCAATCCGCTGCCTGGCTCGTTGAATCCGATGTGCCCGGTGCGGCCGATACCGAGCAGTTGCAAGTCGATCCCCCCGGCTTCCCGAATCATTTCCTCATAGCTAACGCAGGCGGCAGCCACTTGCTCGCGAGGCAGCGTGCCGTCGGGAATGTGAATCGCGTCGGCAGGAATATCGACGTGGTCAAACAGATGTTCCCGCATGAAGCGACGGTAGCTTTGGAGGGCGTCGGGCTGGATCGGCCAGTATTCGTCGAGGTTGAAAGCGATAACAGTCTTAAACGACACGCCCTCCTCGCGGTGCAGGCGGATGAGCTCGTCGTAGACAGCTACTGGCGTGCTACCTGTGGCCAAGCCCAGCACAGTTGTCTTACCAACGCGAGCCCGAGACTGAATCAATTCTGCGATCTCGCGGGCTACGGCCCGGCTGGCATCGCCTGGCTGGTCGTACACCGTGACAGGCACTCGCTGACGATCGTGCAGCGGATTCAAACTGGCCTGCGCGTGCTGTGCATGCCCATGACTTGGCTGGGTATGCCGCTGCGTCCCGTCTGAGAGTCCGCTGCGAAAGATCGGCGATGGTGGCTGGGACGCAGATGGTTTGGCAGGTGTGGCAGTCATGGATTGTCCCCTCAGTTGTGCGAACCGCTGGATTAAATGAGTTTTGTCTTGCCAGGCACGGCAACCGGTGCCATGGCGGGCATTGGACCAAGTTTCCACGCTGGCGGTGCGAGATCCTCCTTCGAATCCCAGAGATGTGCCCATGTCACGGGCTGGCCCGTGTAGGCACTCATTCTGGCCATTATCGCCATCGCCGTGCTATTGATCATCCGTTCTCCGTCGTGGATCGGCTTGCCGGAGCGAATGCTGGCGAAGAGTTCGTTGTGTTCCTGCTGATACATATCGTTTTTCGGCACGTTGCTCTGCCAGCGAGTGCCGTTGGTCACCATCTCCTGCTGGTTCGCAAAGCCGTTGATCGTGGCCGTGCCTGTGGTGCCGATGACATAGTCGGCATTCTCATTGGCGGCGCCTGGAAAATGCCGGCACATGTGGAATCCGCGACGGCCGTCAGCGTAGTGAAATGCCGCCACAAAATGATCGTAAATATTGTTGCCAAGTGGCACGTCGGGCCGCATCTCCCGCCCGCCCGTGCAGAGCACACTGACGGGCATTTCATCGTCCATCGCCCACGCGAGTCGGTCGATTGAATGCACGGCCTGCTCCACGATGTGGTCGCCGGAAAGCCACGTGTAGTATTGCCAATTACGAATGTAATACTCCATGTCGCTCCACTCGGGGTTGCGAGGCGTTTCTCCCCGGAAACCACTGGCGTTGTACGTCGTATAGGCGGCACGCACCTGTCCGATCCCCCCGTCGTGGATGCGCTTGAAAACATCCCGCTCCCGCGTGGCATACCGCCAACAGAAGCCGGCTACGAGCGAGAGCTTTTTTTCTATCGCCACTGCGGCGCTCTCTCGCACGCTCCGCAGTCCTGCCGCATCGACTGCCATCGGCTTCTCACAGAAGATATGCTTTCCAGCCTCTACGGCCGCCTTCAGGTGCAGCGGCCGAAACGCAGGCGGCGCGGCCAACAGCACAACATCGCAGCACGCGATCAAATCCTTGTAGCCGTCCAGCCCCGTAAATTGGCGTTCGGGTGGGCAATCAAACCGATCAGCAAACGACGCGTCCTTTTGGGCTTCGTCCGCAACGGCTCTGCCCAACACGCCGGCTCCGCTCTTCAGCCGATCGGCAAACGGATCGGCCAATGCCCAGAGCACCACCCCTGGATCGGCATGCATCGCCTGCATGGCGGCACCGCTCCCACGGCCGCCACACCCCACGAGACCCACTTTGAGTCGATCGCTCCCGGCGGCGTGAGCCACTCGGCCCACTGAATCGGACAAGACTGCCACAGTGGTGCTTGCCGCAGCGGCGGTCGCAACAAACCCACGCCGAGAAACAGAATCAACCGAGTGAAGGGTATGGGGTGCCATAGACACACTTCTCCAGAGAGGCCAAGTCTAAAAATATCCGAAAGCCAATAGTACGAACTCTAGTATACGATGAGTGCGTCATGATCTCGCATGGCAACTTGCAATGGGCAACGGGCAACACTTAACGCAAGAGCACTCTGTGAGGGGCCACGGGCGGGGTGCGTGTTTTTCATTGGGATCCCTGCCTTGGCGGTGCCGGTCATGGACTTTTCGGGCCAACCGGAGCGGCCGCTGCCGGCCTGCGACCGTCGATTGTGCCGAGCGAGTCGGTGGGCGAATCGTACCGGTATTGGATGAGTTCCGGACCCAAGACCTCACGCAGAATTGGCCACTCCTTCTGCGATTTCTGCTCACGGATATAGAGCATCGTTCGCGCCATAACGGGCCGCTTGGCATCGTCGGATGTTGTCACGATCGCTCCGTCTTGCGTGAAGTCCTCAGTTCTGCCGTCGATTGACCTGGTCCAGCCGAGGAGGTCCCCACGATCGTTGTAATGATAGGTATCTGTCCACGTTGCTGGCGTCACCACCAGCGGATCGACGTAGGATTCCACTGCGTTTGGTGGCAGTCGTTGGATTGACACGATTCGCTTGGGCGAATCGCCGTTCAGGGCATCCTGACGGTTTGCGTCAGCCGTTGCAGGCACATCTTCGTAGGTTCGTCTCTCATTGGCTGGAAAATACCACGTCACCATCGCGGGGGCAGAAACGTGCGTACCATTGTCAGCGAACACACCAATGTCGACGCGGCTACACGGGAGATCCCCCCCCGGATAGACACCGCGGGGGTGCCAGTCAACGAGCAATTCGGCGGAGGTGCCTTTCTCATCGAGCGGTCTTATCTTCACGCGGGCAGCGTCGCCGCGTAGCAGTTTCCAGATAAACGTCAGGGGGTGGCCGTTGGGATCCTGCGTCTCAGCGACGCTCACTACCATCTGCCTCCGCTGTCTCGCTGATCGGGCCACGCGGGCCACGGCCGACACAGTGTCGAAGAGCCGTTCAGCTGGCCCTCGTTCAAAGTAGTCGATCCCCAGTCGGCCTTCGTCCTGCGATGTTACCTTGAGCTTGACCAGCGGCGGCACATCGCCGGGCTTGAGGTCGTGCGCCATTCGCACCATCCGCTCGACGTCGAGCGTTGCGCCGTCGAACACTACTGGATGGGCCTTGCCCGCGAGATAGTCGTCTCGGTTCTGGATTGGCTTGCGGCACGTTCGAAAGATCATCTGTACGGTCGGTATAAGCAGCTTCTGTTTCAGCAGGAAACGCTGCGTGTCGGGTCGGAAAGCCGCCATGGTGCAGGCGATGGCGTTGAGGAAATCGCGATCCGAGCCGGATGAGCCTTGTGAAGTGAGAGTGTACGGCACATTGGCGGTGAATGTGTCGCCAAACCCGCTGACAGAATCTGGGTCGTGATCTCTGTGCTCAGGGTAGAAATAAAGTTGGTTGTTGACGTATTGGTCAGCCATGAGCGTCATCGTTTGCAACGTTTGCATCGCCTGCCGTGTTATGCTTCGCCAGGCCACAGGGTCCACGTTCGCCATGGACGAGTTGCCGATCAGCGGCGCATTGTGGATGAAGAGCACTTGAAGGCCCGCGTGCAAATCGGAGAGCCCGTACATGCCGACCCCATGCTCCTGCTTTGCTGACTCGCAATATTCCACCCGTGTCAATTGGGGGAACTTTGCGTAGTCCATATTGCTGTGGTCATTGTCGTGATTGTCGTAGAGAAAGCCGTGTAGGCCCGCAGCCGTTCCCTCCTTCTGCCATTCCCGCAGAAGATCGCCGACTGCGTCCTGCTCCGTCGAGATCGCCGCGGCCGAATCGGCCTTTGCGAATTCGTGCATCACAACAAAACGGCCAATCTGAGATACCCAGGCAACGTTCTCTTCCGTCACCTCTGCCACGCCGTTCTGCACCCGCCGCGGTGTGGGCATCGGCGAGCCTGCCTTTTTGCGATTGGCTTGTTTCTGCTGAAACCGCTTGAGTACATCGAGCGATAGTGTCTCAAAGCGGGGCAACGCACGGATCGGATGAAGGTCGGGATCCTGATCGAGCACCTGCGGGTTGTCGAAGCCGGCCTTGACTGCAGCGGCAAGACTCTGGATTGCCGCATCCTTGTTGCCCTGCGAGCAGAAGACGCAGGCCAGATTGTAATGGTTCTCGGCAGGAGGCAAGTCATTGTCCTCAAGCGCTTGTTGAAGGATTTTCTCCGCATCGGCCATCCGGCCCGCAGATACCAACTGCATCACGGCACTCATCAAGGCCTGCCGCTTGGCATCGATTCGCGGACCGTCAAACACGCTAGCCGCGGATTTCGATTTTTCATCTGCTGGCTTTTCTGCAGCGACTGTCCCGGCAATGGGCAGGCTCCCGAGCAACAGAAACGTAAACAACCATTGAAAGGAACGGAGGATGGCAACCTCAAATGGCATGGAAACCTCACGTGAAATGATTGGGGCTGGGAATGCGTGAATAATACGAGATCGAATACACGAAGATATTCTTTGTACAAGGCTCACAAAGCAGCACTGCTTGTGGTCAAAGGCTCCTAGGATCATACTCCCAACGCTCTGTTTTCTGTCCTGATGTTTCACTGCAATCGCAGTTTGTTCATCCAAAAGAATAAGGATTGTTCGATCCCATGGCAACTTCATCCCGCTCCTTTGCGCCCTCGTCTGTCGGCTCCGGCGGTACTGTGGCTGCGACAAACTTAAGCGACAACGATGTGGCTTCTTTAGGCCAACTCCGTGTGGCGTATGCGCGGCTGCAGAAAGAATTAGGCCGAGTGATTATCGGTCAGCACGAAACAGTTGAGCGGCTGGCCATTTGTCTGTTTGCCCGCGGTCATGCCCTTCTGATGGGAGTGCCGGGTCTTGCAAAAACGCTGTTGGTGAGCAAGTTGGCCGAAACGTTGTCGCTGCAATTCAGCCGCATCCAGTTCACGCCCGACTTGATGCCGATGGATATCACCGGCACCGATATCTTGCAGGAAAACGCCGAAGGCAGGCGAGAGTTTCATTTTGTGCGAGGCCCCGTGTTTGCGAACATCGTGCTGGCCGACGAGATCAATCGTGCGCCGCCAAAAACACAGGCAGCGATGCTGGAGGCGATGCAGGAACAGAAGGTGACGGTGGTGGGCAAGACATCGCGACTGGAGCCACCCTTCTTTGTGCTTGCGACGCAAAACCCCGTGGAGCAAGAAGGCACCTACCCTCTTCCCGAGGCGCAGCTCGACCGCTTCATGTTTTTGGTGGAGCTCGACTATCCTTCGGAAGAAGAGGAAGTGTTGATCGCTCGTACCACCACCGGCGAAGCGCCGCCCGCCCTGGATCACGTTTTAACAGCCGCTGAAATCATCGATTTCCAGCAGTTGGTGCGGCGGGTGCCCGTGCCCGACCACATCTATCAGTTCGCCGCAAAGCTCGTTCGCAAGACGCGGCCAAGGGGGCTCACAGCGCCCGCGTGGCTCAAGCCGCTGGTGTCGTGGGGGGCGGGGCCACGGGCCGTCCAGTATCTGATTTTAGGTGCCAAGTCTCGGGCTGCGCTCACGGGCAGTTATATGGTTCGGCTGGAGGACGTGGAGGCTGTAGCCGCCCCGGTGCTGACGCACCGATTGATCACCACGTTTGCAGCTCAGGCCGAGGGCATCGACGCCAAACAAATCGTCGCTCGGCTCCTGCAGGAAACGATTGCCGAACTGACTCACTGATAGACTGCCTTTCGAATGCTTGGGGTCTTGCCAGGCTCCGCGGCTTTGTACCCCCACCCTATCGCTTTGCGATTGCCACCCAATCCAATGCTCTCCGACCGCCAACCCCGCAGTTTTCTTGAGCCGCAGGTGCTCTCTCGCTTGGCAGCAGTTCCCCTGCTGGCGCGGAAGGCGATGATCGGAGGCGTGTCGGGACGGCATACCAGTCCACATCGGGGGTCGAGCGTCGAATTTGCGGAGTACCGAAAGTATGTTCCCGGCGACGATTTGCGGCGGCTCGATTGGCGGGCATTCGGACGGTCCGATCGCTACTACATCAAGGAATTCGAGGCCGACACCAATCTGCGATGTTGCCTTGTTCTCGACACCAGCGGTTCGATGAACTTTGGCTCTGCAGGCCTGACAAAAATTCAGTATGCCAGGCGTCTCTGCGGCACGCTGGGCTACCTTGCTGGACAGCAGGGCGATGCTGTCGGCATCTCGTGCGTGGCCAACGGGATCGTGAGGAGCCTCCCTCCGCGACGCAGTCCGGCCCATCTGCGAATGGTGCTTGACATCTTGGAGGAAGCCGAGCCCCAAGGCGAAACGAGGTTGCCTGAAGTGCTCCACGAACTCGCCGAGACGATCCGGCAGCGGGCGCTCGTGGTGATCGTATCCGACCTGTTTGTGGATCCGGCTGCACTGGGATCCAGCTTCAGCCACCTGCGATTTCGCCATCACGATATTGCCGTGTTTCATCTGCTCGATCCGCAGGAAGTGGCATTCAACTTCAGTCGACCCACCCGGTTTCTGGACATGGAGGGGGGATCAGCGATCTTCGCTGATCCTTCGGATATTGCTGATCGCTACCATACGGCGCTGTCTGGGTATCTCGCCGCGATCAAGCAAGTGGTTCTGGAATCAGGCATCGACTACCAGCGGGCGATGACAGACGAGAGCTACGAGCAGGTGCTCGCTCGCTTTCTCGTCGGCCGGGCAGCGGGGAAGGGATTGCGATGACATTCCTCCAGCCTCTCATCCTCGCCGCACTGCCTTTGATCGGCTTGCCGATCATTATCCATCTGATCAACCAGCGACGGTTTCAGACGATGCAGTGGGCGGCAATGATGTTTCTTGTGTCGGCCAAAGCGCTCTCTCGCGGGTATTCGCGGCTGCGTCACTGGCTCATCATGATGCTGCGGATGCTGGCTGTGGCCGCCATCCTCTTGGCGGCCAGTCGGCCGCTTTCTCGTGGGTGGCTGGCGTTGGCTGGCGGTGGACGCGCCGATACATCGATTGTAATTCTGGATCGCTCCCCGAGCATGCAGCAACAAGATCCCACTGCTGAGGATTCGGATTCCAAACTCGATACTGGTCGCCGGCAACTGATCCAATCGCTTGCCACATTGGCCACCGGCCGATTGGTGGTTTTGACCGATCCGAAGCAGAAGCCCTTTGAAGTGGAGAGCCCTGCAGTCCTTGCAGATCTGGCGGCACCAGTGGCCTCGCCAACCGACGTGCCCCTCCTGCTGCAGTCGGCCTATGACTACGTGCGAGAAAACTCGATTGGCTCCACCGAAATCTGGCTTTGCTCCGATCAGCGGCACAACGACTGGAATCCTGAGAGCGGCGAGTGGGCCGGGATGCGGGAGGCATTTGCCAAACTGCCGCAGCAGGTTCGCTTTCAGTTGCTCTCCTATTCGCAGACGGATCCAAGCAATGTGGCCGTGCGCGTGACTTCGGCCCGGCCGCACGTTCACAACGGCGAAATCGAACTGTTGGTGACGGTGGTCGTGTCTCGGCAGGAAAGCAGCCCGCAGTTGACGCTGCCACTGCGGTTTGAAATCGGCCAAGCGGCCTCGACGGTTGATATCCAACTGGATGGCAAGCAGGCGGTGCTCAAGGACCATCCGATTGCATTGGGTCGCGGTGATGGGCCAATGGGGCCTGGGGATCATTTCAGAGGGTGGGGCCGCGTGTCGATTCCAGCCGATGCCAATGTGGCCGACAACGACTTTTTTTTCGTCTTCGATCGACCCGCAACGCGGCGGACCCTCATCGTGGCCGCTGATGGTGCGTCGCGACAGGTGCTGTCGTTGGTCGCTCATACGCCGTCCAGTAAGGATCAAGCCTGCGAAGTTGAAGTGCTCGTGCCCGAGGATTTGGCGGCGGTTGCGTGGGACGAAGTAGCGATTGTGATCTGGCAGGCTCCGCTGCCCGAAGGCAAAACCATATTGCTTTTGGAGCAGTTTGCAGATCGGGGTGGGCAGCTCATTTTTTTTCCACCCGAACAGCCCACCGAACAGTCATTTGCGGGAGTGTCTTGGACGAATTGGACGACCCACAAAGAGCCCCTCCATGTTCTCACATGGCGAAGCGATCAGGATCTTTTGGCCAATACGGCATCGGGTGCAGCCCTGCCGATTGGGGAGTTGGAAGTACGACGGTCGTGTGGGTTGGCAGGTCCGTATACGCCGCTGGCATCCCTCCCGGCAGACGCAACGTTTCTAGCCAGGGCCACCGGACAACGAGGCGGGGTCTATTTTTGTACGTCGACACCATCCAACCGGGATTCAACATTGGCCACCGAGGGCATCGTGCTCTACGCACTGGTGCAGCGGGCCATCGATCGCGGTGCCGAAGTGATCGGAAAGACCCGGCAGGTGGATGCCGATACACTTGCCGCAGGATTCCATTCAAAAGACGGCCAGTGGACACGGTTGGCCGGTTCCTCGGATGCCCTATCGACTGAAATGGGACTGCACGCGGGCGTGTATCAGAAAGGGGATCGCTTGGTCGCAATCAATCGTCCGGCGGCCGAAGATGCAGCGAGCATTCTGGCCGATGGTCGGATCGACGAACTCTTTGCCGGCCTGTCGTTCTCAAGAATCAGCGGTCGGGCCGGGGACGATGGCAGTTTTGTAAAGGAGATCTGGCGAATGTTTCTCGTCGCCATGCTGCTGGCCCTCATTGGCGAGGCGGTTCTGTGTCTGCCAAAACGGAGCATCCCAGAGCCGTCGCTCTCTTCGGGCATGCGTTCGCTGGAGGCCGTTGCATGATGACGCTCAGTGGACTTCGATTCTTTGAAACGCCGTGGTCGCTTGCCCTGTCGGTGGGTTTGGTGCTTGTGACAGCGTCGCTTTGCTGGATCGGCTGGCGTCGCAGCGGCTATGCAGCAGAGTACGGGTTGGTAGAAGTCCTGCGGTTGCTGATTGCCATTCTCGTGGGTGTACTGCTCAATCAACCCGAGTGGGTGGAGGAATTTCGGCCCAAGGAAAAACCCACGATTGCCGTCCTCTGGGACGCATCCAAAAGCATGGACACCCGCGATGTGGCCGTCGCGGAAAAAAGTCTTGACGGCCCAGTCGCCCCGTCGGCCGCTTCAGAAAACAATGTCGCGGCGTCTGGCTTTCAATCGCGGCGAGAGTCGATCTCGCGGCTCACGCAAAGCGAATTCTGGAAGCCGCTGGAGGAGCGGTTTCGTGTGGTTGTGGAACCATTCTCTCTCTCCCCGCCCGGAGACAGCAGCGATCTCTATGCCCCACTGGCCACGGCCACGGAGCGATTCTCAAATCTTCGTAGCGTGGTGCTGGCCTCCGACGGCGACTTCAACGAGGGGCTCCCGCCGCTCCAGGCCGCGCAGGGCCTGCGGTTGGCCAACGTGCCGGTGATGGCCGTGGCCGTAGGAAGTTCCACGCGGTTGCCTGATCTGGAATTATCCAGCCTCGATTGTCCCACTGTGGGTGTGCTGGGAAAGCCTGTGCGTGTGCCGTTCACGATTCGCAGTTCGCTCCCACGGGAGTGCCTCGTAACGGTCACGCTACGGGCCTCCGATGGCTCGGCCACGGATAAAGAGGTGTTGAGAAAAGATGTGCGCATTGTGCCTCTGGGGAGCGCAACCGAATGGATCTACTGGACGCCTCGCACTGTGGGTAACTTCACAGTTACCGTGGATGTGCCCGTGCAACAGGGAGAGTTGCTGGACGACAATAACTCTCGCACCGCGCCGATCTCTATTCGGGAAGAAAAGCTCCGTGTGCTGCTTGTCGAGAGCAAGCCACGATGGGAATACCGCTATCTTCGCAACGCGCTGTCGCGCGATCCGGGGATCGAACTCTCCTGCCTGCTTTTTCAGCCAGGCCTGAGCAAAGTGGGTGGTGGTAACAAAGATTACATTCAAAAGTTTCCTGCCGACCTCAAGGAACTGTCCGAATTCGATGT
>Ga0114971_10002454_pt1 | contig 12725 bp, 12 predicted proteins | sample M_140625_MF_Meta_FD_87320 | JGI IMG/M metagenome (GOLD analysis project Ga0114971, IMG submission 87320) | Freshwater microbial communities from Lake Montjoie, Canada to study carbon cycling - M_140625_MF_MetaG | ecosystem: Environmental > Aquatic > Freshwater > Lake | place: Lake Montjoie... | reverse complement strand
TGATCAATGGAAGTCTCATTTCATTCATATCTCCAGCAATCTTGACCAAATCCTTGCCAGTCGTTGCGATCGCCGTCGCTCCCGCTGCACGAGCCGCTTGCGTCAATCGCGCAACAGCAGTCGCGCCATAATGCGCGTGATCCCCCAGCGAAGCGACATGCACAATCTCTGCGCCAAAAGTTCTCAGTTGTTTGATGAATGCTTCTGGGCGCGCGATACCAGCCCAAACCGAAAGACGCTGACCATGCAGTGATTCATTCGCTTGCACGATCTTCGATCCATCGCCGGCGCAAACATCCAAACCATCCCAGAAATGATCGCACCAAGCGAGCACTGGTCGACCATGCACCAACTGAATCTTTTTATCAAGCGCAGGATCAATTTGCTGAGCGTGCGTGACGATTACGCCACTTGCTCGAGAAAGATTCTTCGCAGGTTCGCGCAGCCATCCAAGTGGAAGTAATTCCCCATCAAGTCGCGAACATGTTGCGTCGATCAATACTAAATCGAGATTTCGCGCCAGTGCGCGATGTTGAAATCCATCATCCAAAATGACAACTCCAATGGATGGTTCGCATTCAACGGCAGCGGTAATTGTCGCAAATCGATTCGCGCCAACTGCGATCTTCGCATTCGGCAAAGCAGTTTGATGCTCCATCGCTTCGTCCGATTTTCCATGATGGCTGCGATATCCACGCAGCGCAATGAGTGGCAACACATTGCGTGCGAGCGCCCACTCGGCAATCCATCGAACCATCGGACTCTTGCCCGTTCCACCTGCGACAATATTTCCCACAGAGATCACGGGGCGATCAACAGTTCGAATGCCAACGCTTCGGTCAAATCTCGCATTGCGGGTTTGAACCACTGCGCCATACAACTTGGATGCAATGCGAGCTGCAGGCGAAAACCATTCTGAAAAAATATGTTCGTCGTTGCTCACGATCGCACCACCGTACGACCGAGCATCCGAGTCAGAATGGGCGTCAACATTTTCATTGGAAGACCAGTCACCGTTGATTGATCACCGCTCCACTCGACAGGCCATCCTGTCACAACAAGTTCTTCAAGGTTGAATCCCCCTGCGCGACCAATCCAACCGCCGCGCTGAAGATGATCTTCCAATTGACGATCTGAAAAAGCTCCCAAGCGAACTTCTGCTGAGTCCGCCAACATTGCGCGGGACTTCTCTGCAATATCGATGATGCAAACACCCGTCACGACTTGCTGACTCTGATTGCGCGCAGCTTCAAGCATGCTTCGAGCATGAGCGATGTCGCGGGGTTTTCCCATGACATTTCCGTTGAGCACACACACCGTATCTGCCGAGAGAATTATTCGCGCTTCAGGCGCTTGTGATTTCAAGCGCGCAAGATCGCTGGTGATTTGCGCTCCTTTGAACCATGCAAGTGCGCAACAATCTTCCGCCGCATGATCCGCTCGCACAACAAGTCCACCATCGTCAACGCGTGGCGAGATCGACACTGCATCAAATCCAGCATCGGCCAACATCGCACGACGACGCGCGCTTGTGCTGGCAAGGACCAACGACCCACTCACGATGCTCCCCCACCTTGGATTCGTTTTCGAACGAGCGCAACAACTTCATCTGTCGTGATTCGCTCCATCATTTCCCGTCCCTTTTGAGGATCACGATGATCATGCCTTCCAAGTTCTTCGCCTCGACCTCCATGCACGCACCACATTTGCGATTGATATGGACCATCTATCGATGGTTGAGATGCGCCATACAGCGCAACAAGTGGAATACCAAATCCAACGGCAATATGCGCTGGAGCAGAGTCGAGCGCAATGACAAGCGACGCATTCTGAATCACCGCCATCGTTCCTCCAACGGTTGTCAACCCAGCGAGATTATGCGATCTCAACTGCGCGATCGAAGATGCCTCAATACAAAGCTCTGCGACTTGATCTTCTTCTCCAGGAGCGCCAATCCAAACAACATCTTGGATTCCACGCTTTACGAAATCGTCCGCGACGGCGCGCAGCAATTCACTCCACCGTTGTGCAATCCAGCGTTTCCCTTCCCATCCATTGCCTGCTGCGATGACGAGGAATGGACCGACAATATTTCTTCGCGCAGCTTCATCGCGCCACCAAACGAGTTCTGTCGCTGGCGTGACGAGGCGCATATCTGCAATTGGAATGACGCCAACTTCCGCAACCAATTGCAACATCGCATCCACGACATGCGAGTCAGCAGCGCGATTCACGCGTCGATTCGCAGCAATCCATGAAAATTCGCGACCAGAACGATTCGCAACACGCACCTTTGCTCCGGTGACCAGTGACATCAGTCCACTGCGAGCAAGACCTTGCGCATCAATCACCAAGTCATAGCGACCACGACGAAGGCGCCAAAACCACCGAATTGTCTTGATAGCAATTCGTGGATTGCGCCAACAAGATCTGAATTCGCGTTTGGGAAATTTCACCACGCTATCAATCGCTGGATGTTCTTTGATTGCAGCAGACCATCTGTCTTCGACAACCCAGTCGATAACAGCCTTTGGAAAGGTCTTTCGCAGCGACCAAAGCAGTGGAACCGTTCGGCACACATCGCCGAACGCGCTTGGGCGCACAATGAGGATGCGCCGGGGAACCGTCCGCATAGGAGTAGCGAATAGAAGTATAGTAAAAATTGTTCGTTGGACTTTTCGCAAGGATCAAAGTCATCGTGAGCCAAGCAGACCCAAAATCAAATCCAACGCCACTTCCTGGTGACTCAGCTCTGCCTGCGAGTTCTTCGTCAGACCCTGCAGCGAGTGTGAGTGGCGAAAGTGGCGGCTCGCGCAGTGGAAGCTCTTCAGATTCCGTCATTGGAAGACTTGTCGTTGACAAAGGCCTTGCAACGCAGGCTGAAGTCGACGCGGCATTTGCCGCCATGAAAACTCCAGCAGGTCAAGTGAAGGCCTTTGTCGACATACTTGTCGAGGGTCAGATCGTGACTCGTCGACAACTTGCACGATTGCGCAGTGAAGCAGAAAGCGACCGAACTGTTCTGCGCATTCCTGGATATCAAATGATTCGAAAACTTGGCGCTGGCGCGATGGCTTCGGTCTATCTCGCAAAGCAAACAAGTCTTGACCGACTTGTTGCGATTAAAATTCTTCCTCGCCGATATTCTGGCGACGCGAACTTCATCGAGCGCTTTTATAAAGAAGGACGCGCAGCTGCGAAACTTTCAGATCCGAACATTGTTGGCGCATTCGATGTCGGGCAAGTTGGTGAGCAGCACTATTTCGTTATGGAATATGTCGACGGCGAGACCGTCTATGAACGAATTGTGAAGGCGAAGCGGCTGAAAGAGCGCGATGCACTCACAATTACACGACAAGTTGCCAGTGCTTTGAAACACGCGCACGCTCGTGGCTTCATACATCGTGACATCAAACCCAAGAACATCGTTATGACCAAATCAAATGTTGCGAAATTGGCTGACTTGGGCCTTGCTCGAGCGATCAGCGATAAGAAGTCTGCAGAAGAAGAGAAAAACAAGGCATTTGGAACGCCGTATTACATCAGTCCAGAGCAAATTCGCGGCGCAATTGACATTGGACCACCTGCAGATATTTATGGGCTCGGCGCAACTTTCTATCACATGTTGACTGGACGAGTTCCATTTCAAGGGGTCAATCCGACTCAGGTCATGCAAAACCATCTCTCGCAAGAGTTGACTCCGCCCGACCAAGTCGTGAGTGGCATTTCTCAGTCGACTGCAGAAATTGTTGAGATGATGATGAAGAAGTCTCCGCGTGATCGATATCAGACCGCAGAAGAACTGATGGAAGATCTTGACCACGCACTTGCTGGAGAACCTCTTCGTTATGCAAGCCGATCGGTCGACCTCTCAAAAATCGCCACCGAGGTCGAGGGCGAAGCCCAAACCGAGGTCCAAACAAAAAGTTCTCAAGGATTATCTGGGCTCGCCATCGGTCTGATCGTCGGCCTCAGCTGCCTCTCTGGGCTGCTCTTTCTTCTACTGCTTTTAAAGAAATAAGAATAGTCTGCATTCAAAAACTACCGACAAATTCAAATCGAGATGCTACTAGAGAAGTTCAACCATCATCTCGACTTCAACGCATGCATTCAGCGGCAACGCATTCGTCCCGATCGCAGCGCGAGCATGACGCCCAGCCTCACCAAAGATCTGCTGCAATAAATCACTTGCACCATTGGCTACCTTTGGCTGTTCCGAAAAACCATCGTCGCATGCCACGAAAACCCCAAGCCTGACGATTCGCGAGACCTGCGTGAGCGTCCCGCCGCACTCCGCCGCGACAACAGCAAGCCCATTCAGGACGCATTGTCGTGCGCATTCTTGAGCCGTTTCAATGGAAACGACAGAAGGAACTTTCCCTGTGGCGACCAATTTCCCTTCTCGAAATGGCAATTGGCCACTAATAACCAACAATTTTCCAGTGCGGACCGATGGCACATAGGAAGCGACGGGCTTGGGAGCTACAGGCAAAGCAAGTCCAAGTTTGGCAAGCATTTCCATCGCATTATGAGAGATCGAGGTTGTCATAACTTGCAAGAATAGCGATTTCGGAAATAAATATATTGAAAACAAAAACTTGACTAGACCTAAATCTGAAGTAGATTCGTATAGATCTCATACAGATTCGTATCGGTCTTCAAGTTTCGCGTTTCAGATTTAAAGTTTCATTGGCTTGCTGAGTCTCATACCCGAGCGGAAAGCTCAAATCGTCCTTCGTAAGTTTCTGGTCCTATTTTCTTCGGACCAATACCTTCCGACCCAGCAGCCGACATCTTGGCGCACGTTTCGTTCGATTTATAATTCGAATTATTGGAGTTTATGAACTCCAAGAAAATTCCAAGGAAATCTTGGAACAATTCGCTCGTAGATCTTCGAAACCTCCCTGAAATTGTGCTTTCATTTTTTTAAGTTGTTTTATATTTGTTTCTCATTTGGCGTACACGGACGTTCCGTTTACGTGACAGTATGAATCCCCGTACTTCAAGGACAATGTCGATGACTGTAATCAAAGTAAAACCCCGTGCATTTACCTTAGTTGAACTTCTCGTTGTGATTGGAATCATTGCGGTTCTGATCGGAATCCTCCTGCCCGCACTTTCCAAGGCAAGAGATTCGGCGAACACCGTGAAGGATTCAAGCAATATCAATCAGATTCACAAAGCCTTTGTCATTCAATCAGCTCAAGACAGTCAGCAAAGGCTTTTGACCCCAGGCTTGGTCAATCGAAAAGGCGTCAGTTTAACAGGAACTGGAGCCCCAATCCAAATCTCAGGTTCTGGAGATGAAAACTTTGGGTGCAACAAGACTGCATACCTTTACTCTGCTGGCGTTGCGAAAGAGCTGTTCAATACCGACATTTTAATTGGACCTACCGAATACCCAGGGTCAAAGTGTGTTGAAAAGGGTCAAGGAGCCGAGGTTGGCGCCGTTGGGGACCTTCCATATGACTACACAAAGTATAATCCTGCTCAAGATAATTCTGATGTGCCAGGAATTACAACTATAAAGGGTTACTGGGATAACACTTTCACAGCAAATATTCATTCAACTGCTGCGGGTTCTGATGGACAGCCCGTTTCCCACACTTCATATGCTCATCAGGCTTTATTTGGCCAGAGGAAGAGATCTTCTTGGAAAGCTACAGCCGGTGGATTACGCCCATTGATCGCAACTCGTGGACCTGGCGGAGGAATTGGACCTGGTGGAGGAGCAATTTGGAACAATGGCCCCGCAGATAATAGCGCTGCCAATTTCGCTCTGACTCTATTGAGCCCAACGCTTTTGTTGCACAATCCGAAGAAAGAATGGTCTGGAAATATTTGCTACGGCGACAACCACGTCGAATTCTCACAGACTATTTATCCCTTGCAGGTTGGATTTGACTGCGGAGGCTCCGGGACTCTTGATAGAGACAATGTGTTTAGCTGTGATTTCATTTGCAATGACACTGGATCAACAGGAGCAAAGAAACAAAACGATGCCTCTGTCAATTTCACTATTGGAACTCCAACCGAAAATGGCGGAACTATCGTTTATGACTATGTCCCTGCTCCATAATGCCTTCGATTATGAAAGAGAAAAAACCATGAAAAATCAACATACAAATCAAATTGGAGAATCTATGAAAAAGTCTCACCGTGCTTTCACCTTGATCGAGTTACTTGTCGTTATGTCGATCATCGCCTTGCTGCTTGGAATCCTTCTCCCTGCTCTTGCCAAAGCACGAAAAAATGCTCTGCAAGTCAAATGTGCGACCCAAGTCAAGCAAATGCATGCAGGACTAATTACACAAGCAAATGATGATGCCAAGAATAATTTTCTTCTCCCTGGCGAAGTGAATCGACTTGGAATCAATGGTGTTCAAGTCCCAGGCCGAGGGGATTTTGACGAGGCAAAGAATTCTCACCGAAATCTTTGGTCTGCAGGAGTCGCAAAGAATTTATTCCCATGCGTTCTTCTTGTAAGCCCAGCGGAAGTCAGTTCGCATGTCCTTGTCTGCCCGACGTACAAATTTAATTCTTATAAGCCTGCGGCAGATATTTACTGGGATGGAGATGCCACCGCTCCCGGAGGATCGAGCGCGAGCTTATTCGACATTAACGGAACGGGAACGACAGGCGGAATCGGCGCTTCTTCGGTTTCTTATGCAGCGATGCCTCTCGTGAAGTATCTGGGAACAACAGGAACAACCCTAAACCAAAGGAGAGCTGGAAATTGGAAATCTTCTGGCAATTCGAAGATTGTAATCCTTGGAAATAGAGGGCCCAAAGATGGAACAACGGCTGACCCTATTTACACATCTTCGACAACTCTTCTTATTCACGGCGCACAGAATGAATGGGACGGAAATTTGTGTTACGGCGACAATCACATGACCTATGGACGTGCGATGACACCAGAAGGGCTTGACAAAGTTGGTACAGGAACGACTGCGACTCTTGACAATGTCTTTCTTTCTGACGATGCCGTCGCTGGCAAGGATTCTTTGATTCAGATCATCACGAAGTGTGATGGACAATTCTTATCGAATCACACTGCTGGATGGGATTGAACGAGATCGTCAAGTTTCGAGACTAAAAATCATTTCACCCCGGTCAATCGTGACCGGGGTTTTTATGCTCTACCATCTGATCACTGTGTTCTTTCACCGATTCATCCACATCATTGTTGCAAGTCATTTTCTGATTCCTGGAGCGTCAGCCCTGGCTGTTCCCCCACAGGCTGTTCCCCCACAGGCTGTTCCCCCACGGGCTGTACCCGCGGAGCGACAAGCGGGAAATATTGCGATCATCCCGATTCGCGGTCCAATTGATGATCTCACCGTGATCTCAGTCATGAGGCGAACGGAACTTGCGGTTGCCAATGGTGCTCAGGCGATCGTGCTGGAATTCGATACCCCAGGCGGAGACATGCTGGCAACGCTGCAACTTTGCAATTACATCAAGACTCAGATGCCCGTCAACACAATTGCTTGGGTTCATCCACACGCATTTTCTGCAGGAGCGATACTTGCACTTGCGACGCGTGAAATTCTTGTCGGGCCTGCTTCGGCATTTGGAGACGCTGCGCCAATTCAAGTCGCACCTGGAGTCGGGCTGATTCCGATGCCGCCCACCGAGCGAGCCAAGATGGAAGCGCCTCTTGTCGCAGAAGTGGTCGACAGTGCTCGAATGCACGGATATGACGAACACATCGTGCAATCATTCGTTCGACTTGGAAGCGAACTCTGGTTGATTCGCAACACAACAAATGAAAAACGCGCGATCGTTGATGCCGAGGAATATCGAACAGTCTTTGGCAGCGAGCCACCTCGACAAGCGGCAACAGTCGCACCAACTGTCGATTCGAGCAGCGAAAGCGAGGATGAAAGCGAAGGACTGATCCCTTATTTTTCTCGTTATCAATCAAAGCCGATGCTCGAAGGCCCGCCAACAGTGCCTCAACTTTCGCGCGCACGACTGACAGAAGCAGATCGAGGGGAATGGACTTTGATTGAGCAAGTCTCCAAGGCAGATCAACTGCTCGTTGTCTATCCAGATGAAGCGATCGCTTTGGGATTGGCGAAAGGACGAGCAGCAAATGAACAAGAAATCGCTGCATGGTTCGGTGCGACGACTATCACCCGATATGAAGAATCATGGTCAGAGAGTTTGGTGCGATTCCTCACAACATGGCCAGTGCGAATTGCATTGATCGTCGTACTGCTTGTCGCATTCGTGCTCGAAGCTTTGACTCCTGGATTTGGAATCTTTGGCTCGCTCGCAATCATCGCGCTTCTGCTCCTTGTCGGCGCACCCGCATTGGTCGGATTAGCAGAATGGTGGGAATTGATCGCAGTCGTACTTGGACTTGCATTGGTTGCGCTTGACATCGTGATCCTTCCACTCGGCGGTTGGGTCGCAGTAATTGGCGGAGCATTGGTGCTGACTGGATTGGTTTCCAGTTTCGTCACTCGCGATATTTCGTCTGCCATCGGACAGCAACAACTTTTTATGGGGATCGGCTCGACATTGGTTGGCCTGTTCGGTTCGACTGCCATACTGTGGTTTTCATGGAAATTTCTTCCTCAATCACCGCTGCTTCAACGGGCAACACTTCAAGTTGCGGCGTCATCGCAGTCGAGTGATGCAATTTTGATTCCATCCAACTGGCCGCAAGTTGGCAGCCAAGCAATCGCAGTCACGACTCTGCGTCCAACTGGAAAAGTCCAAGTTGGCAATCAACCATTCGATGCGCAGACCAACGGTCAATTTGTCGAAGCAGGTACGCCAGTTCGAATTATTCGCCGAAGAGGCACAACACTCGAGGTTGAAGTGCTCTTGAATGACGCACCGCGCGGAGAATCTGCGGATCAAGGACAATCCTCGACATGATGATCTCATTCCTCGCTCAAACGGCCCCCGCTGCTGCTGCAGGACAAGAAGAAATTTATTTCTTTGTTGCAATTGGTTTGCTTGGACTTGCAATCATTCTTTTGGTCCTTGAACTCTTCGTTCCATCTGCGGGCGCGCTTGCGGTGATGACTGGTGTGAGTGCAGTTGGGTCAGTCGCTTCGATGTTCGTCTATGACGTGACATGGGGAGGTGTCTATCTCGCAGTTCTCTGCGCCGGAAGTCCAATCGTTCTTCTACTTGTTTTTAAGATTTGGTCGAAGACTCCCATCGCACATCGAATGATCTTGAAAGAAGACGCAGATGGAAACAAACAGGTCGCAGACGACGGCGACGATGAATCTGCAAATACATCTGTTGCAACTTCTGGATCTGCGGCGAAGATCATGGCTCGCCAACTCGCAACATTTGTCGGGCATGAAGGAGTTGCAGTCACCACGCTGCGCCCCGTTGGTTTTGTTCGTATCGACGGCACACGCTTTGACGCCCTCGCCGAAAGCGGCTTTATTTCCGAAGGAACCAAAGTGAAAGTGATCGAAGTGCTCGAAGGCCAACTGAAAGTACGAGAACAAAAAATCGATTCTTCTGATGCCTGATTTGTTTCTCGCTAAGATCAAACTATGAACAATTCAACACTCTTCCTTGCGATCGAACCTTGGGCATGGATCGGGCTTGCAGTTATCGCAGTCGTCGGACTGATTTTCCTGCTCATCATCGGACAATATGTGCAACTGTGGTTGCAGGCTTGGCTCAGTGGAGCGCCTGTCAGTTTGCTCGATCTCATCATGATGCGTCTGAGAAAAGTCAATCCGTCACTCATCGTGCTCAATCGAATCAGTGCAAAGAAAACAGGACTCGAAATTAGCACGCAAAGTATGGAAGCACATTTTCTTGCGGGCGGACGCGTGACGAATGTGGTGCGCGCCATGATCGCTGCCGAAAAGGCGGGGATCGACCTTCCTTGGGATCGTGCCGTGGCGATTGATTTGGCTGGTCGCGATATTGTTGATGCCGTCAATACTTCAGTAATGCCCAAGGTGATTGATTGCCCTAATCCTGCTTCTGGTAAGCAAACCATCGACGCTGTGGCAAAGGATGGAATTCAACTTCGAGCAAAGGCTCGTGTCACGGTGCGTACGAATATTTCTCGCTTGGTCGGAGGCGCGACCGAAGAAACGATCATCGCGCGCGTCGGCGAAGGAATCATTTCAACGATCGGCTCTGCACTCGATCACAAGAGTGTTCTTGAAAACCCAGATCGAATTTCCAAAACCGTTTTGGCCAAAGGACTCGATTCTGGAACCGCTTTCGAAATTCTCTCTATTGATATTGCTGATGTGGATGTCGGAGAAAATATCGGCGCACAACTCCAAGCAGCGCAGGCTGAAGCAGACACAAAGCGTTACCAAGCCCAAGCAGAACAACGCCGAGCGCTCGCAGTTGCTCAAGAAGCAGAGCACAACGCCGAAGCACAGAAGAATCGCGCAATCGTCATTCTTGCGGAAGCCGAAATTCCTCGGGCAATTGCAGAGTCTTTCCGGAATGGACATCTTGGCGTGATGGATTACTACCGAATGAAAAACGTGAACGCCGACACCGATATGCGTTCATCAATCGGCAAGACTCCGTCTTAAATCAGCCCGACACGGCGTGTGCTTTTCGTGCGTGCATCTCTAGAACTGCGACGCAACCAAGCGACGAAGACCATCGTCTCGAACGAGATACGCCAAGCGCATTCGCTCTGACCAACCACCAAGCCATACAGCTCGACCCGCTGTTCGATCAATGCGGCCCACTGCTGCTTGGACATTTGCCAAACTTGGTGCGTCGGCTTTCGAACCCACAGCGTGCAATCTTGCAAGCCAACCGATCGTCGCTGCAGAGAGAACAAACGCACTCAATCCATCGACCGCATTCCAACCGTAATAGCCAGATCCCCAAATGCGACCACCTTCGATAGAAGACCGCATCCAACGCGAAATCAGTTCATCGCATGCTGTAAGTTCCGATGATTCGCGAACACGATTGACCTTCGCAACATGGCCGAATGTTGCGGTCGTCGGCCAACCAATTCCAATCGGTGGGACAACGGTGTCGGCGATTCCACGACGCCATAAACGATTTCTGCGCAGCTGACTGATCGTCGAAAGAAAACGGCCAGGCGCTCCTTGCGCAACCGGCTTGGGATCTTCGGTGCGCGCGAAAACAGACCCTTGAAAGAGCGCAATTTGCCGTGGAATTGCACTACCAATTGGATGCAGTGGCAATTCATCAGCGAGCGCATCAAAGAGAAGATCAACAAGTTCTTTGAAGCGCGAACCGCGAACTTTATTCAACTGCGCCACGGAGAGAGTCTGTGCAATCCAAGCGAGACCATCCAATCTTTGATGCAGCGGTGCATCGCGTTGAATCCAACGAACAAGTCGACTCTTGAGTGCGTCTAATTCTCCAGCTTCTGCACGCCTGCTTCGCGAAATGCCAGCACTTCGAGCGGGCCTGACAACTTCTGGGATTCCCCTCAAAACAATCTTGAGCGCATCGGAAACTTGTTCGTTGTACTGCTTTCCTTTATTTTCCACAACACTCTGGCAAGCAAAGCTGACACCCATTTGACTTGCTGTCTCTGAAGGAGCCAACATGTATGGAAACATCTGACAGGCAACTGGCTTTGTTTCAGATCCAAATTCGGCGTGGATTCGACAGCGTCCATCGTCCAACAAGAAAATGCAGGCCCCATCCGGAAGCTGTCTTAAATATTCCTGCCCGCGGAAAACAACAATTGGATTTGAACCGATTCGAGTCTCCCACTCTTGTTTGCGTATTCGCTGAGAATCTTCTGGTCGAAGTTGAACTGTGAAATCGCGGCAGCAATTGCCACATCCGTGACAGGAATATCGCTGACCTGGTGTTGCAAGCGGAAGAACTGGAAGAGAGATCGACACGCAATCAGGATAGGGAAGGATGCGTCGCCAAGAATTTTGCCATTGCACGAGTGGCGGCACCTCGATGGCTGCGATCATTTTTCTGTTGAGAGGTCAATTCTGCACTTGTTTGTCCGTTTGCATCAACTACGAAGAGTGGGTCATATCCAAATCCGTTCACTCCTCGCACATTCGAGCCGATCGAGCCATGAAATTCTCCAACAGTTTCCGCGATCACCGATCCATCCGCGGCAGACAAGCACATTGCGCATACGAATCGAGCCGTCCGTCGATCCGCGGGAGTCGACGCTAATTCTTCAAGCAATTTTTTGTTATTCGCATTGTCGCGTTCCTCTCGCGTGACTCCAAGCCCAGACCATCGCGCGCTGAAAACGCCAGGCGCTCCGCCAAGCGCGTCAACAGCGAGTCCAGAATCATCTGCAAGAACCATTCGATTGATCGCACGTGCATATTGCGTTGCTTTGATTCTTGCGTTTTGCGCAAAGGTGTCGCCATCCTCTTCAGGTTCTGGAATCCCCTCTGCTCCCACATCGGTCAATGACAGCACGCGAAAACCATGCGCCGCAAGAATCTCACGAATTTCCTCGACCTTATGCGGATTTCCAGTGGCGACGATAATTTCAGTGGACTTCACTGGATGGCTCAATTCGTTGGGGCAATTCAGGTCTGAAGAACGCCTGTATGAAATGTCCCGACGATTGGCGCTTGTGCCGCCGCACGAAGAGCGAGCGTCAATTCTGCGCGCGTGCGATGCGGTTCGATGATTCGATCAACCCATCCTCGGCTCGCGGCATAACGAATGTCCTGCTGTTCCATATATGAAGCTGAAATTGCGGAGAGAAGTTTTTCGCGCATCGCATCGTCGACCGG
>Ga0114971_10002448_pt1 | contig 12739 bp, 12 predicted proteins | sample M_140625_MF_Meta_FD_87320 | JGI IMG/M metagenome (GOLD analysis project Ga0114971, IMG submission 87320) | Freshwater microbial communities from Lake Montjoie, Canada to study carbon cycling - M_140625_MF_MetaG | ecosystem: Environmental > Aquatic > Freshwater > Lake | place: Lake Montjoie... | reverse complement strand
TTCACCTTATTCTGCTATAATTTTGCGTCAGGTCTCGCCCTTTATTCTACGATCAACGGCCTCTTCACCATTGGACAGCAACTCGTAATCAATCGTCTGCCCGAACCCGACCTCCCCGCTGCGCCAGCGGCTGACGGGCTGAAGAATGTGACGCCAAAAAAGAAAAATAACCGTTAAGGCATTTATCCCACGTGCGTACTTTGGAAAACGGCCAGGCGGCGAGTTTGTAATATATTGTATTACAAACTGAGCCCCTAACGGATCGGGAGAATCTTAGCATTCCGCGCGGCGCAGCCGTCTAGCTGAAGCAGGTAGATTGGGTGCAGGATGCTGACTAAAACGCTCCGCCGTTAATTGAATGATAGAGCGTTCATGGCTCTGACTATCACAACGAGAGCGAGGGTTCGCAGATTAACTAGCGCAATTAATTTGCTCTAGTGATTACTTAATGCGGTTTTTTCTTTACCGTTCTTTACATGAATGTATGCGCTTGTGTATTTCTAGCATATATTCCCCGCATGTATTTTTCCTCTCCTCGGCAGTTTGTTCAAGTTGCAGCAGTTGCAGCAGTTGCAGCAGTTGCAGCAGTTGCAGCAGAGCAAATCTCCCCGCAAAAAGCGGCCGACCTGATTGCCGCTCATAAGGCAATTCTTATAGATGCGCGCGCGCCTTCTGCCTGGGCCAAAACGAAGGTGGCTGCTCCCGCGGCTCTATTATCCTTCTATGATTTTGAGGCTGGGTTAATTGGCGGCTGGAAGCCTGCTCTCGGTGCAGCTGAAGGGAAGTTGGTCATAATTCAATGCGATGACGTTACTCCCTGCGATAAAATCATAGGCATGATCAAAGCCATCGGCCTCGAGTCGGTCTGTGCTGGTAACCCACAAGATTGGATTAAGGCCGGACTGCCGACGCGCGACCCTCAGGCTAAGCCCTCCAGTTAAGAGCTGAGCCTGGAGTTCGGCTAGGTGGCCATGCTTTAACTTTTTCGATAAAGTTAGCCGCCGCCGCCTAACCACGCGCCGTTTTGTAATATATTGTATTACAAGGCGCGGCCACCATCGCCGGTTAAAGGTGTGTTAGGTTATAAATCAGCCGCCCGCAATCGGGCCGCGTGAATCGCACAGACGCAGTCTTCGCCGTCCTCGGTATGCAGCCAGTGTAAATCGAGCGCCGGGAAAGCCCGGTCCATCGCTGCGCGCAGACCACCTACTTCTAACACCACCACGCCATGGGCCTGCAAACGCTCACGGGATTGCCGAAGTAATTTTCGAATAATAACTAAGCCATCCTTGCCCCCATCGAGGGCCAGCGCGGGCTCATTTTTAAATTCGAGAGGAAGATCACGTAATTCCTTCGTCGGCACATACGGCGGGTTGCTCAAAATAATATCATATTTTCTCTGAGGAACCGCATCAAACACATCGGACTGGTACAATGTAATCCGTGAACCGAGTCGATGGGTTGCAATATTCAACTGAGCGACGGCGAGCGCATCCGCGGATAATTCAATCGCATCGACCTTAGCCTTGGGAAATTGATGGGCCAGCAAAACCGCCAAACAACCCGAACCCGTGCAAACATCGACCACCCGCTGCACGGGTTGATTAGCCGGCAACCAATGCGGGAGTTGTTCCGGAATAATTTCTAAAAAATAAGACCGCGGAATAATTACCCGCTCATCCACGTAAAAACGGTGCTCGCCGAGCCAAGCTTCGCGCGTGAGATAAGCCGCCGGTACATGGTCTTCTAAACGGCGGCGCAAAAGCTCGGCCAGCTTGCTCGCTTGCGCGATCGTTACTTTGCGCCGCAAAACCGCGGCGGAACTATCCAGCGGCAAACCGAGCGCATGCAGCAAAAGATAAAGCGCTTCATCGTGAGCGGTGACCGCAACTTGGCCGAGCGCCACATTATGCTGGGCATAAAGTTTCTCCGCATACCCTAGCCAAGCCCCTAGGGTAGCACCAGTCGAAGGAAGCGCTAAAGGCATGGGCTATTTTTTTACCGAGGGATCGCCCACGACATGGAGGTGGGTGAAAATATGGTCGCTACAATAACACTGGTCGCCCGCACACTTGGAACAGTAACGGAAATCAAGTTGCGGGTGGGTGAGATCCGTACGGTTGCACAAATGGCACCGATGCCGGGGCTCCCGTTCATTATTAGCCGCCGCAAAATTTCGCGCCTGCCAGGCTTGCCGGCGCTGACCGGAACCGACTGAACGCACAAGATCGCGTGCGAAAAAAACTAAAAAGTTACCGGTCGAAGCGAGGATCATTAAACGTTCCGCCCAAGTGCCGACGATTAAAATAAAGCCATAACCCAACCATTGAATCAACGCTAGCCACTTGATTTTTACCGGCAGGAAAAAGAAAATATACATCACAAAATCTGGATTCAAGTACGCGAACGCCAAAAACACCGTCGCCGCCATATAAGCGTTGGTCGCATACAGGGCGGGCGTGACAAACGCCGCGCCGGCCGTCAGCAGCCAACCCAGTAAAATAAATCCATTAAAACGTAAGGCCCCCCAGTGCTGCTCCAGCGCACTACCCATGAGGTAAAAAAGATACCACCCAAAGGCGAGGAAGAGCGCACTCGTCAGCGTTAAGGTGGTAACTGGCGGGACTAATAAAAATGTGCCCAAGCGCCAAAATTCGCCCGCCCGCACCGCCGCCGGCAGTAACATAATCCGCCCCACATCAAATTGTCCCAAGAGCGCAAAGCCCAGAATCATCGCCTGCCCAATAATCAGGTAGAGCGAAAGATCAGGAATGGCGTAGCGACCTAAGTTACGTTCCAGACGAGAGAGGAGCGACATGTGGGTCTACTTCTCAGCCTTGCTCGGCAACTGGTCGAGCAAAGTTTTTTTCTGTTTCAATAAAACCGGGGCGTTCACTCGCGCCAGCAATACGCGCGCGCGATCAATTTGCTTAAGCTTAAGCAGTACATTCGCCGCTTGGAGAAAAATGGTTTCCTGCTCGATCCCAGGTTGCGCGCGACTCTCCAGCGCACTCCACGCCTGCAGCGCCTGCTCCCACTGCGGCTTTTCTAAATCGGCATAAGCCTCAGCCTGCCGGTAAACATAAGCAAAGTTGTCCGGCGCCAACTCCGCAGCGTGCTGAAAAGCACCTAACATGGCCTGATCCAGAGCGAGCCGCGTAAATTGTCCCGTGCGAATAAAGTCATCCCGCCCCTCCATTAACAAAGACCCTAAGTGATAATGATAAAGGGGTTCTTTAGGCTCTAAATCGATAGCCGCCATAATCCACGGCAGCGCCTCCACTGGTCGACCGTCTTCCGCGAGGTGCTTGGCCATTTGATTTTTTACGACCGGAATATTAGGATCGAGCTTGTTGGCCTTAAGCAAAATACCCACCGCCTCCCGCGTCATCCCCACTTGGCCAAGCAACATGCCGTAAGTCACATAGGCGGGGGCAAAATCCGGACTTTTTTGAATTAAGATATCATAACTGTTAATCACGCTCTGTAATTCGCCCCGTAGCCAGGCTTGGTCGAGTTGCTCCCCCTCTTTTTCGGCGCGGGAAAAAACATTTCGCTGCCGAGCGACAATTTCTTTTAAAGTTTTCTCGCTCATGCTCTCGGCCGCGGCCGGGGGCAGCAGCGCCATGAAACCACTCAAGAGCAAAAGGGCCGGTCGTAAAATTTTTCCTATGGTACGCATGCCTGTACGACACGAACTTACTCTAATCGTTCAAGGTTTTATGCCGGCGACTCGACTACTGGAGCGGGCGTCAGCCCCAAACTATGGCGATAAAGGATTATCACCAACCAAGCGACCAACATGGTTGTAACCGTGTGACTAAGGTAATGCGCACCCTTCAACATCTGATAGCCTCCCATCCACCAACCTAAAATCAGCCCAAAGGTGATAGCCGTTAGCCGCCAGCGCCGGGTGGGCCGCACCAACAACAAACCCATCAGCGCAAAGCCGCCGCTGGCATGCCCCGCCGGAAAGCATCCCCCCTGCCGCTCCGGCCGGTCAGCCGCCGGAAAAGGCTCGCAGAGTTTCACGTAGGCCACGTCGCCACCATACCGGCGAATCTCGGACGGGCAAAAAGTGTTGGTATATTTTTTCCCGATGCCCGCCAATAACGGCACGGTTACGAGCACGACCACCGCGAGCCAAAGCCCACGGTGATTGAGCTGCCATTTTTCCCGCCACCGCGCCGGCCCAAACGCAAGCGCGAGTACGCTCAACCCAATCACCCAGACCAGCGCTTTAGGTCCGTCGTAAAAAAAGATCCGGCCGAGCGGCGCCTGTTGGTCAACCAACCACCGCTTACTCGTGGGATTATAAAATAAATCCTGCACCCACAAATCGATCGCCGTGTATTCTAGCAATAATCCTGCGCCGACCAAGAGCAGCAGGGTAAGCCAAAACTGCCGATCTGCGCGCAGGCTACTCATGGTTGCTTAGGCGGGGCAAGCAAGCGAACGAAGTCCGCGGCACTCAGCTCACGGTAACGTTGGTTTTGATATAGCTCACTCGCGGTTTGATAATAACTCACCGCTTCATTTTGAAAAGCCGCGCTAAGGGGTTGCTGAGTCAGGGCATAACTAGCGCGATCATAACGGTACTGCGCCTGCCGCCGCACCGGGGTCAGCACCAAGAAATTGTCTGCCTTCAGCAGGCCTAGTTTTTGATAAGTGCCGACTAAAATCCGACCTTCTGATGAATCCGTTTGTCGAATATCTCGCCCGAAAAACCGGCTAGGATAACTCCAATTTAATAAGCCCAGTAAAGTCGGCGCATAATCGACTTGGCTCATTAAGGCCCGAACATGGCCGGGGGCAATTTGCCCACCAGGGGCATAAATAATCAGAGGAATATGATAGTTTTGCACGGGCAACTCCGTCTTACCCGCACTGGAGGCGCAGTGATCTGCCACGATCACAAATATGGTATTTTTAAACCAAGGCTTTTGCCGCGCTGCGCGGAGAAATTGCCCAATTGAAAAATCGGTGTACTTCACGGCCCCCGCCCGACCAGAAATTTTTGAGGGTAAATCAATCCGGCCCTCGGGGAAAGTGTAGGGACGATGATTGGAAGTCGTCATGACAAAATAGTGAAAGGGTTGCCCCGTGGCATGGCTCGCATCCGCCTCTCGTAACGTCCAACGAAAGAGATCCTCATCACAAACCCCCCATACGTTGGCGAAAGTGATATCTTCCTTCGGCACCCCGGTGCGATCGATCACCCGATAACCATTGTGACCGAAAAAATAGTTCATGTTGTCGAAGTAACCAAAGCCGCCATAAATAAAAGCGGTCGTATAACCCTTCGCCCGAAAGACAGAGCCAAGGGTAAACATATTTTCATTGTGCGGGCGCTTAACAATCGATCGCCCTGGCGTCGGCGGCACCGCCAGGGTTAAGGCCTCCATGCCCCGATCGGTTCGCGTTCCCGTGGCATAAAAATTATCGAAGACGAGGCTTTGCCCGGCAATTTCCTCAAGGTTGGGAGTTAATTGCGAAGCCCGATTAAAAATACTCAAAAAATCAGCGCTCAAACTTTCCACCGTAATTTGAATCACATTCGGCCGTAACTCCTCGCCCGTATGCCGCACGACCCGCAAAGTATCCTGAGGATCAGCCCCGAGCGTGACCGAGCGGTCTTTCGCTAGTTGCTGACGAATCAGTTGAAAAGCCTCGGCCGCCGGCAAGGTAGAATAAAATTTGTCGTACTCGAGTTCGTTATTTTTAAAAGCAGCACAGAGCGACCAAAGTCCATTTTTCGCCAACTCCCGATTAAAATTATTCCGGAAGGTCGGCAACCAATCGCCGCTCAAGATCGAACCAAAAATAAGCGCCGCCCCAAACCAGATCGCGCCCGCTTTAAAACGCACCCGTGAGGACTCGATCGGTGCCGCGAACCACTGCGCGTAAAGACCCGTGCGATAAAGCAATCCACCCACCCCCAGCGTGCCGGCTAAAACGCCTCCAATAATTAAAGGTAAGTTATACGACTCACGAATATTCCCCACCACCTCCGTGGTGTAGACGAGATAATCCACCGCAATAAAGTTAAACCTCACGCCGAACTCGTCCCAAAAAGTCCATTCCGAAACTAAGCCGAACAGGAGCAAATAAATAAAACTCAACCCGAATAACTGTACCCCGAGCTGAAACCAACGCCGCGCCAACCAACTGCCCGGCAATAGCGTCAGCAACACTGTCAACGGCAAGGAAGCAAAAGCCGCTGCGCCAAGATCATAAATTAACCCCCAAAAGAAAACCGCTCCGAGGCTGAGCGTCCAAGTAACGTCGTGCGCCGCTTTGATCAATAAGGCCAATCGCGTTAACCCCGATAGGGCCAAGAAAATAGCGAAGAAAATAACCAGCCCGCCATGCCGGCGGTTAAGTTGTCGGGCGAAGGTGGTAACGAAAAAACCAGATGCAGGCTTCAAGGGGGAGAGGGGGAGAGGTCGCGGGGTTATTTTGTCGGCAGCGTCGGCCGATCAGCCGCCAAAGACAAGACCGCGTCTACGCTCAAACTATAATGTAACCTCCCACGCAGGGTTAAGTTCAAAAAATTATCCCTAGGCCCAAAGCAAGAATCGGTATCGGCGCCCGCTAAATTATCGACTAGGCCTGTTATATTAACCGGTTTAGCTGGCTGGAAAAACACCGGGGTGCTTATAATTCATGAAGTTGCGCAGCCTGCTCAAAATAGCTCGAGAAAAAATCTTGCACGCCCCCGCCTGCCCCCCCATCACATCGGCCCTCAGCCCATGGTTTCCTCCCATCATCACCATCACGTGTGCTAGCCTTCCCAACGCGGGAAGGCCGGAAGCGCCTTGCCCGTGGCTGATGGATCTCTTTTCCAAAACCCCGGCAGGTTAATCCAGCCGGGGTTTCCTTTTGGGCAACCCTCCCGCTCCAACGAGGCCTGCTTGCTTAAACCTTTCTCTTCCAAAAAATTCCTGCTTAATTTTTCTCCCATGCCCGTCACCTCCGCGCCCAACCGCCTCCGCCTCGCCGTCCAAAAAAGCGGCCGGCTCTCCACTGACTCGCTCGAATTGCTCGCTAGCTGCGGCATCCGCGTTAAGTCGCCGAAAGAGCGCCTGCTGCTGCACTCAGACAATTTTCCGATCGACCTGCTTTTTGTCCGCGATGACGACATCCCTCAGCTCGTCATGGACGGCGTCTGCGATCTCGGTATCGTCGGCACCAACGTGCTGGAAGAGGCCGCCCTCGAGCGCCGCACCCAAGGCTCCGCGAGTGGCTACTTGGTCGAGCGCCCCCTTGATTTTGGTGGCTGCCGCCTCGCCATCGCCCTACCGGAAGAAAAGCCCTACGCCAGCGCCAAAGACCTCCAAGGGCTCCGCATTGCTACTTCTTATCCGCAGCTAACCAAGCGGTTCCTCGCTGAACAAAAAATCTCCGCCGAAGTCGTGTACTTGAGCGGCTCCGTGGAGATTGCTCCGCGTCTTGGTTTAGCTGATGTCATCTGCGATCTCGTAGCCAGCGGCTCAACGCTCGAAGCCAATAAGCTCCGCGCGGTTGAGACCATTTTCAAAAGTACCGCTGTCTTGCTTCGGAGTACTCATCAGCTCCCGGCCGAAAAAACGCACACCCTAGAAATTCTCCTCCGCCGGATCGATGGCGTTCAAAAGGCCGCTGGCGCGAAATACATTATGCTGCACGCCCCAAAGTCTGCGTTGGCAGAAATTAAAAAACTCCTGCCAGGCTCGGAAAATCCTACCGTTCTTCCTCTGGCTGGCGATGAATCCAAGGTAGCCCTTCATGCCGTGTGCTCCGAAGCCGTTTTTTGGGAAACCATGGAGTCGTTGAAAAAAGCCGGCGCCAGCAGCATTCTCGTGCTACCGATCGAAAAGATGATGCTCTGATTATTGATGGGTGCTACCTAACCGCGCCCTCCCCTCTTGGCTATGCAACCCCTCCTTTGGAAAAACCTTACTGCGCCACAGCGCACTGCCGCCCTCCGCCGGCCAGCGCAAGTTGCGCAACCCTCGGTTGCCGCCGCCGTGCGGGTAATCGTCGCCGCCGTGCGCCGCGATGGCGATGGCGCGCTGCGCCGCCTCACCAAGCAGTTTGATGGCGTTACCCTGCGCTCTTTACGCGTCACCCCCGCCGAATTTATCGCCGCTGAAGCCAGCTTAAGCCGTGCAGATAAAGCCGCACTGCGCACCGCGTATCGTAATATTCGCACCTTTCACGCTGCCCAAAAAAATCGTGATCTACGGATCGAGACCCAACCTGGCATGGTCTGCGAAAAAACTGTGCGCCCCATTAACCGCGTCGGACTCTATGTCCCTGGCGGGAGCGCTCCCTTGCCATCCACCGCCCTAATGCTCGGGGTTCCTTCCCAGCTTGCTGGCGGCGGCGTCCGCGCGCTCTGCACCCCACCCAATAAATCTGGCGGGATTAATTCGTGGATCCTCTATGCCGCTCAGCTCTGCGGGATCACCGAAGTTTATAAAGTGGGGGGCGCCCAAGCGATCGCGGCGCTCGCTTACGGCACGAATAGCATTCCTAAGTGCGATAAAATTTTTGGTCCGGGTAATGCCTTCGTCACAGAAGCTAAACAGCAAGTCTCCCGCGACGCTGATGGTGCCGCCATCGACCTCCCCGCCGGCCCCTCGGAGGTATTGGTTATCGCCGATAATCGCGCCAGCCCAGCTTTTGTTGCCGCTGACCTTCTCTCTCAGGCTGAACATGGCCCAGACTCCCAAGTGGTACTCGTCGCTTTTTCGCCGGCCTTCGCTCAACGCGTCCTCATCCAACTTGAAAAACAATTGGCTGATTTGCCGCGCGCTAAGCTTGCCCGCCGCGCATTAGCGCGCAGCCGAATTTTTCTGACCACCAACCGAGCTGAAGCCGTAGAAATTGCTAACCGCTACGCGCCCGAACATCTTATTCTACAAGTGGCCCGCCCGCGTGATCTCCTCACTCAGATCACGACCGCCGGCTCAGTATTTTTGGGCGACTTAACCCCTGAATCGCTCGGCGACTACGCGAGTGGCACTAATCATGTCTTGCCTACTTATGGCTGGGCCCGCGCGTGCAGCGGACTGGGGTTGGCTGATTTTCAGCGCACCATGACGGTCCAAACCGCCAATCGAGCCGGCTTGGAAAAACTTGGCCCGATCGTTGAGCGTCTCGCGCTGGCCGAAGGCCTGACCGCCCACCAACGCGCGGTACGCGTGCGCCTAACCAATAAATTTTTATGAGCGCCGCCGATCCCGTCCTCTCCCTGCTCCGGCCAGAAATTCTCGCGCTGGCGCCCTACAGTTCCGCCCGCAAAGAGTCTTCCGGCGGCCGCATCTGGTTAGACGCTAATGAAAATCCGCTGACCCCCTCCGCCGGGAAACCGCTCCTCAACCGCTACCCTGAGCCGCAACCCGCTGAATTGATCGCCCAACTCGCCGCCTATTACGCCGTCGCGGAAAATAACATCCTCGTCACCCGCGGCTCGGATGAAGGCATTGATCTGCTTCTCCGCGCCTTCTGCCGCGCGGGCCAAGACGCTATCCTCATCACGCCGCCCACCTATGGCATGTATGCTGTTTCTGCCGCCATCCAGAATGCCCGCGTAGTGACGGTGCCACTTCTCGCGGAAAAAAATTTCTCCCTAGACCCCACAGCGGTCCTCGCGGCCATCACCCCCAGCGTTAAGCTCGTCTTTCTTTGTTCGCCCAACAACCCAACGGGCGCATTGCTGGCCCGAGACGAGGTGGTTCGGCTCGTTCAAGCGCTTTTAGGAAAAGCCATCGTGGTTGTGGACGAAGCCTATCTAGAATTTGCTGGCTCCCCGAGTTTAACTCGGGAGCTAGCCGGAAATCCTAATCTCGTTATTTTACGCACCCTTTCCAAAGCCTTTGGGCTCGCCGGTATTCGCTGCGGGGTAACCATTGCCAGTCCGGCGCTGATCGGCGTGCTGCAAAAAATTATCGCCCCCTACCCAGTTCCCACCCCCGTGCTCCAAGCGGCTTTGGCGGCCATGACCGCTGAGGGTCTAACCGCGGCGCGACGCTCCGGGCAGAGCCTGATCGCCGAACGTATTCGGGTGGCGGCCCGTTTGGCGACGCTGCCCTGCGTGCGGCGCCTCTGGCCGAGTGATAGTAATTTTATTTTATTTGAAGTAACCGATTCTGCGCGGGTCATGTCGGCAACCCGCGCCGTCGGCGTCGTCCTGCGCGATCGCAGTCGCGACTACGGCCTAACCAACTGCGTACGCATGACGATGGGTACGCCAGAGGAAAACAACGCCGCCCTGGAGGTAATTGCCCGTGTCTAAAAAAATCCTATTCATTGACCGTGATGGCACCCTGATCACGGAACCGTTTGATCAGCAAATTGACCGCCTCGAAAAATTTGCCCTCGAGCCTGATACCATCCCCGCCTTGCTTCGCCTGCGCGACGCCGGCTGGACCTTTGTCATGGTCACTAATCAGGATGGTCTCGGCACTCCCAGTTTTCGTGAAGAAGAGTTTAAGCCCCTGCAGAAGCTGCTGATTGATATTCTGCTTTCCCAGGGCATTGCCTTCGAGGCGGTACGCGTGTGCCCGCACACCGCTGCGGATAAATGCGACTGTCGCAAACCCAAGCTTGGCCTACTCCCAGACTACGTGAAGTCGACCGACTGGGCGCGGGAACAATCTTACGTCATCGGCGACCGCGAAACGGATGAACAACTCGCACAAAATCTTGGCTGCCGTAGCTTGCGCTATGACCGTAAAGCGCTTGGTTGGTCGGAAATCGCCCGCCAATTAGTGGACGCCCCCCGCCGCGCGACCATCGTGCGCCACACTAAAGAAACGAAGATAACCGTTTCAGTTGACCTCGATCAGGCCGGACCAGCCCAGCTTTCCACGGGGCTCGGCTTTTTCGACCATATGCTTGAGCAGATTGCAAAAAATGCGGGCATCACCCTTGCCATCACCTGTGCGGGTGACCTTGAGATCGACGAACACCACACCATTGAAGACGTCGGGATCGCGCTGGGTCAGGCTTTGAAACAAGCGATCGGTGATAAACGCGGGCTGGGACGTTATGGTTTCGTCCTGCCCATGGATGAAGCCCAGGCCCACGTGGCAATCGATCTGAGTGGCCGCGCCTACTTTACTTTTGAGGGCAAATTTCCCCGCGAATTTGTGGGAGAAATGCCGACTGAACTTGTGGCGCACTTCTTTCGCTCAGTGAGTGATGCGCTGCTCGCCACGCTGCAAATGAGCGTCAAAGGCGATAATACGCATCACATGGTCGAGACCCTCTTCAAGGGTTTCGGGCGCGCGCTTCGGCCCGCCATTGCCCGCAGCAATAGTCATGAAATTCCTAGCACCAAAGGCGTTCTCTAATGTTAGCGATCGTCGACAGTGGTGGCGCTAACATCGCCTCCGTGCGTTTCGCCCTCGATCGGCTCGGGATTCAGAGCGAGCTCACGGCGGATCCAGCCATCATTCGTTCCGCCGACCGGGTGATTTTGCCAGGCGTCGGCGCGGCCAATGAAGGCATGCGCAAACTCCATGAGCGCGGCCTCGTGGACTGCGTGCGCAGCTTAACCCAACCGGTCCTCGGGGTTTGTCTCGGCATGCAACTCCTGTTCGAATCCTCCGCCGAAGGCCCGACGGAAACCCTGGGCCTGATTCCGGGCCAAGTAGACCTGCTGCCTTGCGCCCTAGGTATTCAAGTGCCCCACATGGGCTGGAATACGATTCTCTCCGGAAAAAACGCCCCCTTGCTCGAAGGAATTGATGAGGAAGCCCGCTTCTATTTTGTGCACAGCTACGCGGGGCCTGTTAATGCGTTCACGGTGGCCAGTTGTGATCATGGCACTCCTTTCGCTGCCGTCGTTCAACGCGGTAATTTTTGCGGAGTTCAATTTCATCCGGAACGTTCCGGAGCGGCGGGCGCCCGATTGCTTAAAAACTTTGTGGAGGGCCGTATATGAATTTTCCCGCGCCGGTCCCGCCGCGAGCGAACATGATTATCTATCCCGCCATTGATTTGCGCGGCGGCCGGGTCGTGCGCCTGACCGAAGGTAAATTTGATCAAGAAAAAACCTATGGCCATGATCCGCTCGCGGTCGCGCAAGATTTTGCCGCGGCCGGCGCCACCTGGTTACACGTTGTTGATCTCGATGGCGCGAAAGACCCCTCTAAGCGCCAAACGGCCCTCGTGGAGCAACTCGCCCAAGGGAGTAAGCTTAAGGTGCAAACCGGCGGGGGGATTCGCGAAACCGCCCAAATTACCGCCTTACTGAGCGCGGGTGCGCACCGGGTCATCATCGGTAGCCTCGCCGCCAAACAACCAGAACTAGTGACTGCCTGGCTCCAACAATTTGGACCTGAGCAAATTATTTTAGCGCCTGATGTCCGCCTTGATGAAGCCGGCATCCCCCGCGTGGCGGCAGCGGGATGGCAAGAAAGCACGGGGCTGGCGCTGGATGATTTTATCAACCGCTTCCTCCCCGCTGGGCTCCGCCACATTCTCTGCACGGATATCAGCCGCGACGGGAAATTATCTGGCCCCAACTCGGCCCTTTATGCGCAGCTCGTGAAAAAATTTCCGACGCTGCACATCCAAGCCTCCGGTGGAGTGGCTTCTTTGACCGATTTACGAATACTAAAAACCACCGGCAGTGCTGGGGCGATTGTGGGCCGCGCACTTTATGAGCATAAATTTACTTTAGCGGAGGCCCTCGCATGCTAGCCCGGCGAATTATTCCCTGTTTGGATGTTCGCGCCGGCCAAGT
>Ga0114971_10002440_pt1 | contig 12753 bp, 12 predicted proteins | sample M_140625_MF_Meta_FD_87320 | JGI IMG/M metagenome (GOLD analysis project Ga0114971, IMG submission 87320) | Freshwater microbial communities from Lake Montjoie, Canada to study carbon cycling - M_140625_MF_MetaG | ecosystem: Environmental > Aquatic > Freshwater > Lake | place: Lake Montjoie... | reverse complement strand
GAATTTAATGATAAATCGCCCGGGACCACCGTTGTAACAGCATTCTATCCACTGAAATCAAAACACAGTATTAATAAATATTTTGATTGGATGCAAAACTTCTGCAATATTCAGTGCTCCCTTGTTGTCTTTACAGACGCCGCTACCGCACCCTTATTTGAGAAATTACGAAAGGGGTTACCGACAATGATTATTGTAAAATCATTTGATTCTTATGAAATGACGAGGCCCACAATGATGGATCTCTGGACAAAACATCACAGAATGGATCCTGAAAGTGCTATTCACAGCCCGGCGCTCTATGCTGTCTGGGCTATGAAGCAAGAGTGTGTCACCTATGCAATTCAGATGAATCCATTTAACACAGAATGGTTCGTCTGGTGTGATGTAGGGATACATCGCTATCCATTCGAGCATAAATACTATGAACAATTTCCCTTACAGGTGCCAACTCTCTGTAGACCGGGCCACATAGGGTTTCTTGAAGTAGGGCATATCCCCGATAGCTTTGTTAGTAATCCTTACGGGGATTCCCCAGCTGTAACACTTGGAGGTGGGTGTATTGTGGGGGATAAAGCTGCATGGTCTATCTTCTGCTCTGCCTACAAAGCCATGCTTCAATCTATGGATGCGCGAGGACTCTTTATAGGAAAGGATCAGACCGTTTTTTTTCGTATGCTGGTAGAACACATTCTGCCATTTCAGCTGTTTCGACCGTTGGCAAATTCTATTGATCCCTGGATGCAATTACCCTGTATATTGGCAGGAACACTTCCAGTAGTTCTTGATGAGCGCTTCCACCAGACAGTATAAAGTCTATATGCTTCATGTAATGTAGAAACATGAAACTGCAGGATTTGAAAGTAGTCTATATTTGTCCGGATCATAATGACAAATATAGAGCACGAAAAGCACATATGGAATCACTTCTAGCTCAGATTGGTGTTACCCAGATTGAGCACTTTAAGTCCGCCACAGAGGACTATCCCGATTGCCTTGCTCGAGCCAATATTGCGATTCTGACAAAGTATATGGAGGAGCCAGTCCTCATTCTGGAGGATGATGTAGACTTTACGGGAATCGATGAATTTGATCTGGTAGATGGGGCGGATGCTATCTATTTTGGCCTCAGTATAGCCGGAGGTCACGCTGTCTACAACCATGCAGATGGCCGCTGTCGTCACAGTCCATTCTCTGATTCACAGGTCCGTGTGCAAAACATGTTGGCAACCCATGCTATTCTGTATATATCTCCAGCCTACAAGAAGGCTGTGATTCAGACTATTAGCGACCATATGGGGCAGCGGTATCATACCGATGTGTTAATTTCTCGCCTCCAGTCCAAATTTTTAATCCTTGCTAATAAGAAACCATCCTTTTATCAAGCAGCCCGGTTTAATGCGACAGATAGTGAAGAGTATTACACCAAGATCACGTTTACATAAAGCGACTTTAATGAGATCATCTACTAGATGAAACTTCAAGACCTGAAAGTTGTCTATATTTGCCCGGATCATAACGAGCAATATAGAGCTAGAAAGAAGCATATGGACGAACTTCTCACAAAAATCGGATTTGCACCGGAAAATATCGAGCATTTCAAATCCTCTACAGAAGATTACCCGGATTGTCTTGCCCGAGCCAATATCGAAATTATTACAAAATATATGGATGAACCCTTTCTCTTATTGGAAGATGATGTTGAGTTTACAGGGGTCGACGAGTTTGATATGCCAGAGGGAACTGATGCAATTTATTTTGGGCTTAGCACGTCTGCCGGGCACCCGACTGCAAATGTATGTTTGGGTCATTCACGGCACACCTATCATTCTGCATCCCAGGTCCGTCTCATAAGTATGTTAGCAACCCATGCAATTCTTTATATTTCTGCTGCCTATAAAAAGGCAGTCATTCAGACTATTTCAGAACATATAGGCCAAAAGTATAATACAGATGTTCTTATGTCACGCCTTCAGGATAACTACGTTGTTCTTGCAAACCGACGGCCCTCCTTTTATCAGTCTGCTAAGTTTAACAAGACAGATCATCAGGAGCGTCATACAAGGATTGACATTCCTATTAATAAGCCAGTAGACACAACGGTAGTTACAGCCTTTTATCCACTAAAATCTAAACATCCCTTTGATAAATATCTAGAATGGATTCAATATTTTGGCCTTATTCAGTGTTCCCTTGTGATCTATACGGATGAACAAATGGTTCCCTTTTTTGAGAAATTACGACGTGGCTTACCTACGATTATTGTTGTAAAACCTTTTGGCAGCTATGAAATGGCTAATTCTTCTTGGGTACCGCTTTGGCGGAAACACCATGAAATTGATCCTGAAAAGGCTATTCACTCCCCTCAGCTCTATGTTGTATGGGCTATCAAGCAAGAGTGTGTAGCCCTTACAATGGAGTCAAATCCCTTTAAGACAAACTGGTTTGTCTGGTGCGATATTGGGATTCATCGTGATGTGGGGCGACATGCTTTCTATGAGGATTTTCCTAAAAAAGTACCATCTGTGTGTAAACCAGGGCATATCGGATTTCTCGAAGTAAAGAATATCCCCGATGAATTTGTAACTTCAAGAGAACGCCTTCCAGCACCAGAAGTAAGTTTGGGCGGAGGTTGTATTGTAGGTGACCGCGCTGCATGGACTATCTTCTGCCCTGCCTACAAGGCCATGTTGAAGACCATGGACGCCCGTGGAGAGTTTATAGGAAAGGACCAACTTGTATTTTTCCGAATGTTAACCGAACGCGTGATGCCATATCAACTCTTTTGCCCAGATAGCAGATTTCCCAGTTTGCTATGGATGCAGTTCCCATGTATTTTAGGGAATAAACTCCCTATAAAGACGGATGAACGGTTTAACAATAATCCCAGACTCAGCTTTGTAAAGTTAATCGGAGGTCTTGGAAATCAGCTCTTTCAGATAGCTGCGGCCTTCGCCCATGCAAAACGTAGTTGCGCTACCCTGCGACTATCCAATGATGTTGATGCCGGTAAAGGGCGTCCCACCTATTTTACATCATTCTTACATAAGTGCCTTGGGTTTTGTGGTCCGGATCCATCTGTCCCCCTTGTAAGAGAACCCCATTTTCACTATGCACCTATCCCAAAAGAGGCAGAGTCTATCCTTGGCTATTATCAATCAAGTCGCTACTTTGCTGATGTGAGCGGCGATGTAAAGGAACTGTTCGATCCTCATGCTATCATCAAGAATGTTGTGACTGCAAAGTATAGTAGTTATCTAACAGAAGAAGCTAGGAATAATACAGTGATTGTTCATATACGCCGCGGAGACTATATGACGGAAGCTAACAAAAGCTTTCATGGAATCTTGACACCGCTGTACTATAGAGCTGCTATGGCTCTCTTAAGGCAACGTATTGGGTCATCTGCACAATTTCTAGTATTTTCAGATGATATTGACTACTGCCGATCAATCTACAAGGAGGATGCCGGTATTGTCTTTATAGATGAATCGAATGAATCAGTAGCATTACATTTTATGAGCCAATTCCGTTACTATATCCTTTCAAATTCGTCATTTTCTTGGTGGGCTACCTATTTAGGAGAACCCGCTGCCTTTGTGGTAGCACCAGACCGGTGGTTCGGGCCTTCGGGGCCACAAGATTTCAATGATATCTATGAGCCAGGATGGTTTCGCCTTACAGCTCAATAGCGTCTATTTCCATAGTAAAGCGGAGTGAACAGCATCCCGCAGATCAGAAATAGCACCATCATTTTGAATCACTAAATCCATTGGCTCATCATCTAAATCATGTTCTATTGGTGCAGAGGAGGGTGTTACCATGTTGCGAATTACACGCACTCGCCGGAATTGATAGAGAGTCGGATCCAAGATCGATCTAAGAAAAGATTCCTCCCGCTTATAGCGCCAGTCGCTAATCACGAACCGTTCTGCACTACTCTCCATAATCTGGACTGCTACAGCCCGGCTAAAAATATCCGGATCAATCGCGCGTTTCTTATCTGCCACTTCAATCAGCAGATCACGATACGTTTTGGTGTGGCCTGAAATAATGGAATCCTTCTGCATTGAGTGAAACAGGGCAACAGGGATGCCTGTCTCTGTGGCTACCATTTCCTTAAGAGCATCCGCAAAGGCGTATCGGCGAAAGTCACACTCCTCCTCCAGCAGATTTGCAATAGAATCCTTCCCCGATCTGGCATACCCAGAAAGCAATACAATCTGTTTCATAACTAAAACAGATTCTATTTCATTGGACCATAGTCATTTTTATTGTATTTTGGGGACCTCCGATAGGATGGTTGACAAATGGCTGCATCTAGGCGCAGCAGCAGCCCTCGTGCTAGGGGGACTTCTCTGGGGTCTCCTGGGGTTCACGGGCATCAATTTGGTGGAGAGTCTTCTGGGTAAACGCCTAGCATCGATCCTGTTTATTCTGGTCGGTTTCGCGGCAATGTATCTGGGGATTCGGATGGCAACCTATCTGCCCTTCCTGGGCGAAACAGTGGTTCCCTGCGCTGTGCTTTCTGATAGGGCGCCCGATCATGCAGATACAGAGGTTGCTCTGCATGGTTTGAGGCCGGGCGCAAAAGTTCTCTACTGGGCAGCAGAACCGGCAACCGTGGGATTAGCAACGATCAAGACGTGGCAACAGGCCTATCTTGACTATGCGAATGCAGGGGTCACCACAGTGGATGAAGGCGGTCATGCCTCTCTACGGATCCGGAGACCACAGCCTTACAGTGTGCCAATCATGGGTGCCCTGACAGCTCACGTCCATTGGCGTGTTTGTGATTCATCTGGTAAAAATGGGGCCATGCTCGGGCCAGTCCAGACAACTCCTATTTCCTCTTTCTAAGGATTCCTTTTAATAACCCATATAATACTTCTATACTAGTCTCTATATTGTACTATAAAGACTATTATATGTAGTGAAGATTGCTGCTTCTACTTTAGAAGTCACCCGCAAGACGATTCCCACCGCGCGTATTGATGAGATCACGCTGGGCCGGTGTCGTGCAGACGCAACCACCGTCACAGGCAATGGTGGAGTCGCAGCACTCAGGTTTGCACTGATTGTTCGTAAACATAAACAGGTGGTCCTCATCGATTACGACCGGGGGGCCGTCAAGGGGCTCATTCGGATACTTTGCGCGAAAGCCCTGGGCCGCCGGAGGAAGCCCCGCAGACAGATTTACACCATCGTAGGTACCGATTACTTCCGTAGCAAAGTTGGTCCCGGGGGACTTCACCAGCATATCCGTAAAGTACTCCTCACCGGTCTTGGCATCAGAGCCGATCTTATATGCTGTGCCCTGGCGACGGTTGCCGCCGCCCCACTTCAGGCCGGTATATTCACCGTAGTTGTCCATCTTCTCTTTTGTTTTGCCCGTAATAAAGTCCGCGGCAAAGCCTTCACGGGTCCGCTGGGGCCAATTTGTAAAGCCCAGAAGCATACAGATATTAGCGATGAATAAAATCACCAACATGGCAATTAAATACATTCCGCGACTGGACATTATTCTATCAAGGCGTTAGAGAATTATGGATTCCACCAGAGAGGCAAGAGCCGGAAGACCGATGTCAGAGGAATCACGAATGTGCAGCCCTGAGCCGAGTGAGAAACTGCCGGAATCCGTATAAAGATGAAGCCACCGCGTCGGCTGCAGCAGCGGATCCACTGAATCACGGGTAAACCCCGCCGGTTTCCATAGGTCACTATGATGAATCCAAGTCGCAACGCTCATTTGTTGCCCCTCAAGAATTACCGATCTCTCCACTTCAGATCCTGCCACATCAACGATGCCAACTACAGAGGTCCATCCAGGTCCGTCTTCTAGGGTGTCCCCTATCTGGATGCGATCCAACATCACTGTTTCGGTCTTGATAGGAATGCCACAGAATAATATAATACGCCGGACAGTGCAGGTGGGCGATAGAGCAGCCTCTGATTGTAAGAGGGAGTCCGGGATCTTTTGGATGGGCGGAGGAGACCGATTCAGCCGATGCCATACAGCTCCGTGCCATTCTTGTAGTCGCCCCGTATCCTCTGCGTAAATCTCTTCCCAGTCCGCATATAGAATTCCATCGGGGGTCGGGATTGTTCTTGTTGTGGTTGTCAGACACCAGAGTTCATTGAGTTTAGTACAGCCGGTATGAGGAGTCGCACGTTGATGATTTTTTACAGGTACGCGCAGGGAGTTCTGTAAGACTACCAGATGCTCCCCAGATACAATAGAAGAACCCATTTTGTAGAGCGCATCAGCCGTTCGGAAGCGATGAACGGCAGTGACCTGTCCTCCATTCTCGAGGAAGTCCCCTACCCGTATGGATCGAATAGGCCGTGCCCCACTCCGTGTAGAAATCAGCGTATCTCCTGTAAAGCAGCCGCCGGATGCCTCCGCTGCTGCTACGATAGTTACAGCAGTGACGACGGCGACGGAGGCTATTGCCGACATTGTCATGATAAGTCCCGATATAGGCATCAGTAGAAAAAACAACAGGATCTGCATAACAAGCAGGATTCCGATAATGATGATTGCAACCATCAGGGTTACCTGTACAGAATTAACAAAGGCCACGACGAGGGACATGAGGGCCATAATCAGACTCAGAATCGCCCCCTGCATTCGATCAACGAGACTATGTAAATTAATCATCATATTATGAAATAATTTCGTAACAACAGTCATGCGTTCTTTAAAGGTTGCAAACGCTCCATTGCAGAAAGCCCATAGATTTGTAAAGATATCTGCAAATACACTAGCCATATCTTGCTCAATGGCTGCAATGGCCCCCTGCTCTGCCACGATCTCCTTGGCATCGGCAGAAGCGGCACGGAGGGCATCTTGAATGTACTCCTTTTGGCAAAAGGAAAAATTGGCCCGTGCAAACTCTACAGCAGAGCGGGAATCCGTAGTTGGTTTATAAAATCCTGCGATAGGAATTACATACGGACTACAGCGCATCTCATCCCAGTTCTTTGCTATAGAAATCCGATGATTAATGGCGACGACTGCTGTGATGGCAACCATAAATACGAACGATATTGATATAGCAGAGAGTTTACTCATCCCTGTCGGCTCCATGGATTTTAAGCTACCGATAAAAACCGCCTGTGAAAAACCGCCGGTGAAAGAAGATGACAAGCCGTAAAATCCGTAGTTGTCCGAAAGGGATGATCCGTAATCGACGCAAGACAGTGCGACACCCGGGACCCTGTCGGCCCGGTATTGGCCCCCTTAAATCTGGGGAACTCTCGCGATTTGGCTACGATCACGTGATCACCATGACAGTTCAGGCCAGGAGGGCCGCGTTGGACAAGGCAGTGGCTGCCTATGGAGCTCTCTCTCTCTTTCGCAAATTAAATGCCTTGTATGTTTACACACGGAATTCTAGTCCTCCCTCATCAGCTATCTTTCTGATGGACCGTAATTGGGTGCGCTCTTCCTATAGTTTTAAAGGTTAAGAATGAGTAGGGATGAGCGCAGCGACTGTGAGCTTGGCAAAGAGTGAGAGTCCGACCTCTAAGGAATTACCAATAAATAATAATGATACACCCATACATACCAAAGAGCTATCAGAGCAACCACAAATAGCATTCGATGCTCTTCAAGCAGCTCTCCATGCGAATGAACTATGGATGACATCCATGGGCTCAGCTGCGAACCCAGCTCTGCTTGGAACATTTCATATCCCCTTTTCACCACTCTATGCAATTGGAATCATCGCCGCTTTTGCAGGTATTCTATTTGTGCTCGTTGCCATGAATAGTTACAAAATTATCCGCGCAAATTGGCCTTTTTATCGTTGTCAACCCGAAATTACACCCTTTGCCTCTTTCTATGGTCATAACTTGAAAGAAACAATGAATTTCTGTGTAGGTGAATTGGTAAAAGAACACGCCCCAGGGGTCATCAATCCTATTTATGCGGCAGTTGAAGAAATTATGGGAGTTGTGGATGGGGTCTACGAAGAAGCAGAAAGCATCGAGACAGGAGTCATGGGTCTCATAAGCGGGTTTGAAGCCTTTGTTGTAAATTTTATGAACTCCATGCGTCTCGTCGGCACACAGATCCGTATGTCGGCTGTGCGCATCAAGGATATCTTTGGGCGCCTCTATGGCTCTTTCTTCTCCATAGTCTTTGCCGGTATTTCGGCGATTACATTTGGCTCCAATCTTATCTGCAATCCACTCATTGTTTTTATTGCGGGTTTTGCAGGTGCCGACATATGCTGCTTTCACCCCAATACTGTAATTGCTATGAATGATGGCACCCAAAAACTCATTTGCCAAATTAAGATCGGAGAGCAGCTGGAGGATGGCGTGATTGTGACCTCTGTGTATGAATTCAACGGCCTTCAGACGGAGATGGTCTCTATTCATGGAATCAAAGTTAGCGGGAATCATTACATACGCTCTGCGGGGAGAATGGTTCGAGCGGAACAGCATCCTGCCGCGTATTCCTGCGCCTCCTATCCGCGGATCTGGTGTCTTGGGACAAATACAAATACAATTCCAGTACTCAATCAAATAGGAATAGTGGAAGAATTTGCTGATTACGAAGAAAGTGAAGAACCGGCCGTGATGTTTAGGTCTCAAGAGGCAGCAGAGCGCATCTTAAATGGGCCCTACAGTAACCCAGGCCTTCCTGTTGCCGATTACAGCCTGGGTATTGATCCCACTTCTTTAGTTCTGATGGCATCCGGTCAATGGAAACCACTTCACGAGATTCAGATAGGAGATGCTCTATCTCCTCATTCGAATACTGTAACCGCCACGATCATGGAATATTGTCGGCAATGTCAACAGACATCGGATGGCGTTGTTCTCAGTGCAGCCCAGCTTGTAAAGGACAGATCGCAATGGATTCGCTCAACCTATTTGTATCCCCCAACGGGTTCCATGTTTATTCTACGCCATCTATTTGTGACCAAAGGATACTTTATTATACGAGCCCGAGCAGGAACACAGCTCTATTCTGTAAGGGATTACCGCGAAGCTGATTCACCAGAACTACAGGCACCCTATGATGAGGCTCTTGCTAAAAAAGGTGACCCCCATTTGCCCTTTGCAAGATGAGTCGCACGATGACGACGATCCAATCAATTCTTCGAACCGTATGGCCTCCTTCTCTTGAAAGTCCGGAAACTGGATATAAGACAAAGCAAACAGCATACAATGGCGCTACAATCAGGGAAACGCTGATTGATTTGCATGACCATGCCTGGTGGACGGGACTAAAGATTGTGGTGGGGGGAATCAATGAGATTGACAGCCCAGAGTTTCTTGTATCTCTCTTTGACAGGGACGGTGTTCTCTCTACACTTCGAGTTCGTGCAGGAGAAGTCCAGCCCTTTCAATGGGCACTTCCGGCCTCTGTGGCCCAGGGGCGCGGCGTCGGACTTCATATTGTCCCCGTCCTACCTGACCCCATTCCCTATGTGAATGTGATTACCTATTTCCATGAAATGCCACCACTTCATCCATTGCCTTCTATGATCTTTATCTGTGATGATTACTCAGTTGCGTTTCATCATAGGGGGGAGGATGCTGATGGACCACCTTTGATTATCCCAACCATGTTGAAGCTTTACCAAGTCACTTGACCAGCAGCAAAAGGTGACCCCGAGGTTCCGTTTTGTTTTTGGCCGCACGATGAGTTCATTGGCCGCAACCTATGTTCACCCCTATTTGGCAGTCCGTGTTGAGAAAGAGACAGTGGCAAGGACCGCAAAACCTCTTCATGTGGGCTTCCTTCTTGATGTCAGCTACAGTATGTCAGGGGAACGTCTTGCTGCAGTAAAGAAGACACTGGCAGCAATTGCACCCATGTTTAGACTTATGGATTTCTGTACAGTAGTTACCTTTTCCAGTGGCGGCCGTACTATTGTCAGCCGATTACAGATGGATGAGCCGGGGATCGGTACCTTTCTGTCTGCAGTAGCCGCCATCGAAGTAGAAGGCAACACCGATCTCGGTGCTGGTATTACCCATATGGCCCCCTTGCACACCGACTATGATGCAGTCATTATCCTGACGGATGGAGAAATCACGGCAGGTGTTGCCAGTAATGAAGGAATCATGGCACTTCTAGCTGGATTCCACGGAGCTCCTATTCATACACTTGGCTATGGCGCTGATCATAACCGTCGGCTTCTGAACCGTGTGGCTGTCCAAAGCTGTGCAACTTACACCTACGTGGACAGTGAGACAACTCTTCCACTCTCCATGGCGGATCTTCTTGAAGGCCTACGCACAGAAGTGCTTCATGATGCAAGGCTCCAAGTCAATGGTATTGGATTCGGTGTAACCTCCATTGAACTGAACGGCGTGGAGGGAGGCCGACGCATTGGTGGAATTGTTCCTGGTCGCCCCTATTGGTCTGTCTTTCAGATCGACGGCGACGGTGACAGTAGAATCGAAGGGGCCACGGTTACACTTACCTCCACAGAAGAAACTGAGACAATACCCGTAATCAATCTGGTAGATGTCAATGTCGAAGTTCAGGAACAAATCATCCGCGCACGAGTTGCCGCTGTTCTCCAACAGGGAGTGACCTTTATGGAAAATACGGCAAGAGGCTCAACAGCTGCTGATCTAGACCCACAGATTCAGAGTCTATTGACCGAGATTGGCGCTTCAATTCGTCCACTCATGCTTCGCATGAAGGGACAACTTATTGACATGCGCTGTGCTCTTCGGGATCTACCACCGCCACCGCCACCGTCCGTCGATGGTTTCCCTCGTGCAATGGGAGGCTATCTTGTTTCAGCCCCCCCTCCTGCCCTTGCCCGGTTTACTTCTGTGACGGGCGTTCTGAGCAACCAACGGGGCGTGACTCGCTATCATGATGGAGAAGATGCCGATCTGACATTCTCATCACCTGGTCAACGATCCGCATCTCATCAGGTAAGTCAGACTTACAGTGTTGGGGATGATCCTGCATAATGGTGACAAAAGAATATTGGGGTGATCACGCCGATCACTTTTGGTCTACTTAGTTGACCACGCCCTTCAGATCATGCGGCAGAGGCTCTACCTTGAAGGAATAATGAGAAGAAATCATTCCCATATTCGATTGCTCCTCAGGATTCAAGAATGAGATAGCGGTTCCCTTACGACCAAAGCGGCCACAGCGCCCAATGCGGTGAATGTAGTTCTCCTTGTCCTCAAAGGAGGGCAGATCGAAGTTGAACACTACACTGACACCCTGTACATCAATACCACGGGCCAGAAGATTCGTAGAGATTAGAACACGCGTCTTTGCAGTCCGAAACTCCTCCATGCGCAAATGGCGGATGGCCTGGGTCATCGGCTCACCGTAAATCAGCGAAACAGGGAAGCCGCGATCCGTCAGAGCCTTGAATAGACGTTCTGCCCGATCCTTCGAGTTTGTAAAGACAATCGACTGCGGAATACTGATGGACTCAAAGATGTCGCAGATGCAATCGAGCTTCTGACTATCATCGTCCAGCGGCACAGAAAACTGCTTGATGCCGTCAAGACTGACCTCCGCCACCTTCAGTGTAATCTTTACGGGATCCTTCAGGATATCAGTTGCCAGTTCACGCACCTCCGGCGGCATAGTGGCGGAGAAGAAGGCCACCTGACATTCGGATGGCAATCCTCCGTTCAACTTGATGATCTCTCCGACCTGATCCCCAAAGCGGTCACGAAGCATTTCATCGGCCTCATCAAGCACAAAGCAGCGGAGATCAGAGTAGCGAAGATCACCCGATGTTGCAAGATCGTAGACACGGCCGGGGGTACCGACTACGATGTGCGCCCCTGCACGGAGTTCACGGACATTTTGGTGTCTCGGGCTGCCACCTACTGCAAGAGTCACATGAATCTTCTGATAGGAGCCAATCGCCTTCAAGACATTGGAAATCTGTTCAGCAAGTTCGTGTGTGTGTGCTAGAATGAGCACCTGCGTCTTCTTGAGATCAGGATCTACTCGATTCACTGCGTTGATACCAAAGGCACCTGTCTTGCCGGTCCCGGACTGAGCCTGTCCTAGAACATCCCGGCCTGCCAGAAGAGGCTTAATTGCAAGACCCTGAATTGCGGAAGGCTTCTCAAAGCCGTAGCCATAGACACCGCGGAGAATATTCTCATTAAGTCCCATTTCATCAAATGATGCGCAGGCGGGAAACTCTGCGAGTGCGGAAGATTCAGCGGTGTAGTTTGTCGTCATCGTGCCTTTGTATAGGTCGGGGGCCTTAGGCTGTCAACTTTTGGCCGGTGCACGAGTTTGTTGGCCCTTAGTAGATATGGGCATTGGATCTTCCACAGAAGAAGTCAAGAGCGATTGGCCCCCCACAGCAAGTGGAGGTGTGTTAATGCAGGAGAATGCAGATAAAATTGCAGCCGCCAAGGCCGCAAAGGCGGCAGCCAATGCACAAGCGGCAGCAAATGCACAGGCAAAGGCAGCGGCACAGGCAGCGGCAGCGGCACAGGCAGCGGCAGCAACTGAAGACCCCAAGCCTGTTTCTGAAACGCAAGAAGGAGGTCGCCGCTACCGTAAGAGTCGTAAGAGTCAGAGAAAGCAAAGACAACAAAGACAACAAAAGCAGAAGAAGTCGAAACGCTCAAGCCGAAAACATTAATGCACCCCGCCCTCCCGTGATCCGCAATAAATTATACGCTGTCATCCAAATATAAATAGTAAAGTTAGGCTTTGGATTTGGTACCGAAACCAAGGGCGTAATAGTAATAGATGAGGGTCCTTCTGAAGAACCGTCATTT
>Ga0114971_10002438_pt1 | contig 12763 bp, 7 predicted proteins | sample M_140625_MF_Meta_FD_87320 | JGI IMG/M metagenome (GOLD analysis project Ga0114971, IMG submission 87320) | Freshwater microbial communities from Lake Montjoie, Canada to study carbon cycling - M_140625_MF_MetaG | ecosystem: Environmental > Aquatic > Freshwater > Lake | place: Lake Montjoie... | reverse complement strand
TTCCTCTCACGGGGTGGTGCCTGGCAGCAGGTGGAAGGCAACCCGATTGGCGAGACGGCGAAGCGGCGCTTCGTGATGTTGGAGTTCCCCTCCGTCGACAAGGCGCGCGCTTGGTACGATTCGCCCGCCTATCAGGCGATCCTGCCGCTCCGGCTACGCAACATGGACGGTAGCGCGGTGATTATCGAAGGGGTGCCGGACTAGAGCATGCTGCGTTCACATACGTTCACGCAGCCCGCTCTAGCATGTGTTGGATCGCGCGATTCAGCGCCTTCGGCGATGCCGCCTCAACGCATCGCGCTCTAGCCCGACTTCGCCTCGCATCGCCGCGGTCCAGCCCTAGATGTCGTTGTTAGGGCGGCTGTCGGTGATCATCGGCTGCCCAAGTCGGCGCCCGAGGCGCTCGGCAATGGGTCGGCCGAAAATATCGATCGGCTCGGCCAGCGCGAAGGGCTCGATCATCGGGAGTGGCTTGTTCAGGGACGTTTCTGCGGTTTGGGCCAACGCCGGCATCGCCAGCGCGAGACCCGGCTAAGTCACCCCCACGGCCCGAGGCTTTGGCTCGTACCGAGCACCCGAACGGGCGGCGCGGCCAGTGCCGCGCAGCCCAAGAAACCGGCGGTTCCTGCCCGGCGCTTGAGGGCCAAAAAACCCATACCGGCGGTCAAAGGATTTGGCCGTTGGTATCAATCGCAAGCGCTGCCGTGTCTGCGTCGTGACAGTTCTCCCCTCCCTCGCGGCTTGCCTCTGCTGCGGCGCGGGGCGGATGGGACGCCCGATATTTTGAGCGATGACCCACTGGGTCGGACGCTTGACTGTCAAGTCTATGCAAGGGTAGCGTAACAACACATTTGCAGAGAATGGTAAGATTTAACGAAGGAATCGCTCGCATCCCTGATGAGGTTAATAATCAGTCCGCGGCTCGAATCCTTGCCGCTGCCGCCCGGTTATTCGCGGCGCGTGGTGTTGCCGGCACGGGCGTCCGGGAGATTACCGCCGCGGCCGAGGTCAATCTCGCCGCGATCAATTATCACTTCGGTTCCAAGGAGCGGCTGGTTGAAGCCGTGCTGGCGCGCAGCGCGCAGCGGCTGGTGGAGGAACGGCTGCGCGGACTTGCCGCATGTGCGGAGGGGCCAGATCGCCCGCCCATGCTGGAACAACTCATCTCCGCCTATGTCTCGCCCTCCCTTTCCTATGGGCGGGAAACTGGGGTCGATGGCGTGGCCTTTATTCGCCTGCGCGCCCGGCTCTCGGTGGAAAGCGAGGAGGTCTATCGGCGGCTACTGGCGCGGACCTTCGACGAAAGCTCCCGTCGCTTTCTTGAAGCCATCAAGGCGGCGCTGCCGGCGCTGCCGCCCGACCTCGTCACCTGGCGCTTCCATTTCATGATGGGGTCCATGATCTTCTGCCAGGTCGATAATGGCCGCATCCAATCGATCAGCGAGGGCGAGATCGATGCAAGTGATCCTGAGGGCGCCCTGGCCCGGCTGATCCCCTTCCTCGCCGCTGGGTTCCGCGCGCCGCCTTGAAGCCAGCGCAGCGGCGATAGGGCATTGGCGCGGCCGGCCAGCGCGGCGAACGAACCCGCGGACCGGCCCTCGCGAATTCTGCTGCCCTTCGCTCCCGGCGGCTAGAGCGCGATTCCGCCTCAACGCATCGCGCTCTAATCTTAAGCGATGTGCAGTTCGGCTAACTGAACGTCGCCAGTGCCGCACCGCTGATCAAACAGGGCCTGCTAAAGCCGCTCGCGGTGACCGGCGCGCGACGGCTGCCGGTCTGGGCGAGCCTGCCGACTATGCCCCAGTGCGGCTATCCCGGCATCGGGACGCGTTTCTGGCACGTCTCGATGCTGCCTGCCGGCGTCCTTGTGTCAGAACAGCAAGCGCTGTTCTGCGCTGCGATTGGGGCGATCCGCGGGTCGGCTGCCCAGGCAGCCTTTGCCCGGCGATCCAAGGTTCTGATCGCTTCGGCCCCGCGGGTCGAGGCGCACGCGTGGTGGGGGCGGAGGTGGCGCGGTGGCGGTGGATCATCGCCGAAACCCGGATCGAGAGCGTGGAGTGAGGGTGGGTTTCGAAAAGACGTTGACAGCGGGTTAAATCGTACGATTTTATAATCGTATGCCAGATACGAATCTACTACGCGCTCCGCCGCCGAGTCTCCTCTCCCCGCTGCCGCGCCCGGCGGCCACCGAACTGGCCGCGCGCATCCGCGAACGGCGCGCCAGGGTGGCGGTGGTTGGCCTTGGTCATGCCGGGCTACCGCTTGCGCTGGCATTCGCTGAGGCGGGCTTCCCCACCCTCGGCTTCGATACGGACGCTGAACGCATTGCCCGGCTGCAGGCCGGCGAGACAGGATTTCCGCACCTCGCTGACGCTCGGCTGCGCGCGGCCCCAGCTTTTACAGCGGTGGCTGATCCGCTGTGTCTTGCTGAAGCGGATGCCGTGGTAATCTGCGTGCCGACCCCGCTCGGGACGGATCGCAAACCCGATCTCACGGCGCTGATCGCGGCCAGCCGTAGTCTCGCCTGGTCGTTGCATCCCGGCCAGTTGGTGGTGTTGGAGAGCACGTCCTGGCCCGGCACCACGCGGCAGGTGGTGCAACCGATCCTGGAATCGACTGGGCTGCGCTGCGGCGAGGATTTCTTCCTCGGCTTTTCGCCCGAGCGTGAGGACCCCGGCAATCGCGCCTGGCTGACCGCCGAGATTCCCCGCCTTGTTGCCGGTAGTGATCCGGCCTCGCGCGAGCTGACGGAGGCGCTCTTTGCGGCGGTGATCGAACGCGTGGTCCCAACCGCCAGTCTGGAAGTGGCGGAGGCGGCGAAGCTGGTCGAGAATAGCTTCCGAGCGGTGAACATTGCCCTGGCCAACGAATTGCAGGGCTGCCTCGGCGCTCTCGGCCTTGATGCGTTCGAGGTGATCGCGGCGGCGGCGAGCAAGCCCTTCGGCTTCATGCCGTTCTGGCCCGGCCCTGGCGTGGGGGGGCACTGCATCCCTGTCGATCCGCTCTACCTCGCATGGCGCACCGCCGAGGCGGGGGCGCCAGCGCCGCTCGTTGAACTGGCTTGCGCCATCAATGCGGCGATGCCGCAGCGGGTCCTCGCCCGGCTCGCGGCGCGTCTGGCCGGGCGGGGTGGCCTGGTCGGGGCGCGGGTGCTGGTGGTGGGGGTTGGCTATAAGCGAAACCTGGCTGATTTGCGGGAGAGCCCGGGCTTGGCGCTCATGCAACTGATCGAAGCCGCGGGTGGGGAGGCGCTCTATCACGACCCGCTCGTGCCGGTGCTGCCGCTCGGCGCCTCTCCCATGGGCCTCGCCGGGCGTCATTCTGTGCCGTTGGACGGGGCGCTGCTGCGGTCCGATGCCGGCGTCATCGCGGCCGATCATGACGGGATCGACTACCGGTCGCTGGCCGCGCTGCCGGTGCTCCTCGATACTCGCAATGTTTGCGCCCGGCAGGGGATCGGCGGGTTTGGGCTGGAGCGTGCCTGAGGGGTGTCCCGTCCCCCGCTTGCGAAAACGTCGACATCCACCAGTTCAACTTCCATTCTCCGCAGCTTGCGAGCCGGGTCTACGGACGTTAATCGTTCGATCGGGAAAAGCGCAGGATACAGCCGGCTTTTAGTTGGTCTGCTGGTCCTTGCGGCTGATCCGCCATGTGCCGGGGATAATGCCGTCGATGCAGAGGGTAGGGGAACCGACCGCGGCAACAGTTTATTGGGGGGCACGAGGATAACCTGGGTCCGGCCCTGGTTTCCCCCCCCCCCAGTCCACCCGGGTTCCCAGTACAAGGATATGCTAGTCGTGCGGAGGAGAGCCGAGGTCTTGCCAAAGGGGGTGCGGCAGACGCCGCCCCGAGGGCCTTTCCTCCGGACGTGCTCGCGGTGATGGACCGGGCGTTCGACCGGGCGGGCCTTGCGGCGCAGGGCGACCTGCAGGCTGAGGCATCGGCGATAGCCGATGCTGGCCTGTTCGACGTTATTTGGTTCCTTGAGCGCAATCCGGGCGCGGCGGCGGCGGGCGAGGGGATCTCGGTCATCGCCTGGCAGATCGCCGAGGCACCGCTCGAACTGCCGCACCCGCTCTTTGATGTCGCCCATTACACCGCGACGAATCCGGACTGGCGTGGCGCGGCCCTCACCCCGCTCGGCCATTATGTCCGCGAGGGCGCCCGGCGCGGCGCCAGCCCGCACCCGTTGTTCGATCCCGCATGGTATGCCGCTCAGGTGCCCGACCTGCCGCCAGCGGCATGGCTGCGGGATTTCCTTGAACGGGGGCATGTCGAGGGCCGCTCCCCGCATCCGGCCTTCGATCCCGATTGGTATTTCCGGCAAGTCGCCGAATTGCGTGGTAACCGGGTCAATCCGCTCACCCATTACGTCGAGGTCGGCTGGCGCAACGGGCTGACGCCGAACCGGCTCTTCGCCACCGCCTGGTACGCCGCGGCGCATCCGGAGGCGGCGGGGCGCGAGCCGTTGTCCTGGTTCCTGGCCAAAGGGATCGCCGCTGGGCATCGCCCGCATCCTGGCCTGGATCTGGCGCGCCATGCCGGGGACCAGGCCGATGCCGCGCAGCGGCGCACGGCCTTCCTGCGGCTACTCGCGGAAGGCGAGGCGGCCATTCCCGCGGCGATGCTGGAGGCGGCGCTGGAGACCGCTGGGCCGAGCGGTGCGCAGCCGCAGTCGGCTGGACCCTCGCTCCGGCCGCCCCACGACCTGGAAGGGCTCGGCGCGAGCTTCGGGCTCGCCGACCTGCCGCCCCCGCTCGATGATCATCCCTTGCCGCCCGACCTGCTGCCGGCGATCGCCGCGGCCGAGCATGTCAGCTTTGATGTCTGGGATACGCTGCTGCGGCGCGATTGCGACCCGGATGAGGTCAAGCTGCAATCTGCCCGTTGCCTGCTGCTGAACGGCCGCCGCTGGCTGCGCGAGCCGGGGCTGGGCCCGGCGGCGATGCTGACACGGCGCCAGGAAGCCGAGGCGGCGGTCGCCGACGCGCAATGGGAATACCGCTTCGAAGAGGCGCTCGATCATTGGCTGGCCACGGCGTTGCGGCCCGACACGCCGGCGCCGGTCATCGCCACGCTGCGGGCGCGGCTGCTGGCACACGAGGCATTGGCGGAAAGCCGGGTCACGCGGCCCGACCGGCACGCCGCGACACTGCTGGATGCCGCCGCCGGCCGTGCCAGCCTGTTGTCCGATTTCTATTGCGGCATCGGCTTCGTGCGGGAGGTTCTGGCCGGCCATGCGCTCGATCGCGACTTCGTCTCGGCACATGTCTCCTGCGAAGTCGGCCGAACCAAGCGGCATGGTGCGCTTTATGACGACCTGCTGGCGGCGACGGGGCGGAAGCCGGAGGCCGTCCTGCACATCGGTGATAATGCAGAGGCTGATATCGCCCGTGCCCGTGAACGGGGGCTCGACGCCGCGCACTACGAACTGCCTGGCGAGAGCCGCCGCAAGGGCTGGTTTGCCGAGGCTTTGCACGCCTATCGGCGCGGCGATCCTGGGCCGCACGCGAGACGGGTGCTGGCGCTGCTGGAGAGCGAAGCAGCCCAGGCGCATGATTCCGCCTTCGCGGCCGGTATCCGGCTGGCCCCTCTGGCGTTCGGCCTTGTCCTGTCGGCCGGTGAGGCCGCTTTTGCGGCGGGCGCCGGCAAGCTGTGGTTCTTCACCCGCGAAGGCGTTTTCCTGCGGCGGGTTTATGAGGCGATCCGCGCCGCCGATCCCTATGGCTGCCCGCTGCCGGAGGGATACCTGCTGGAGGTGAGCCGGCTCGCAACCTTCGCGCCCTCGCTTGATCGGCTCGACGTGCCCTCGCTGATGCGGCTCTGGACGCTCTACAGTAGCCAAAGCCTCGCCGCGCTCTGCGCGTCCTTGAACCTGCCGTTGGAGGTGGCGGCGCGCTTCGGCCCGCGGCACAGCATCGCGCCGGAAGCGATGATCCGGTTCCCCTTCGAAGACCCGCGGGTGCACGCGCTGCTGGCCGATGCGGAATTCCAGGCGGCGGCGACGGCGCCGATCGGCGCGCAGCGCGCCTTGCTGCGCCGCTACCTGACCGAACAGGGCTTCGGCGGCGGCGAGCCCGCCCTGCATTGCGTGGATGTCGGCTGGCGCGGCACCATCCAGGACAATCTGGCTCTGCTGACCGGCCGGCCGACCATTGGCCATTACCTCGGCCTGTTCGGCTTCCTGAACCCGCAGCCGGCCGGGTCGGAGAAGCATGGCTATCTGGGCGATGCCAACCAGCTGGGCCGGCCCTTCCAACTTACCGAAGTCGCCGGCCTCGAGATGCTTTTCAGCCAGCCGGGCGGCTCGGTCACGGGCTATGCCGAACGCGCCGGCCAGGTGGTCGCCGAGCGCCGGACCTTCGCCGGGGAGGAAGCGCTGCTGGCCGAGCGAATGGCGCCGGTCCAGGCGGGCATGCTGGCGGCGGTTCCCCTGCTGGCCGGTTATCTCGGCCGACACGGCCTCGTCGCCGCCGATCTGGCGGAGCTTGGCTATGAGCTGGCGCAGAGTTTGGTGCTGCACCCGCCAGCGCCGATCGCCGCCGCCTTCGCCGCCCATGAGCATAACGAGACCTTCGGCCTGGGCGAGGCACTGCGCTTTTCGGCCGCCGACCTCGCGCCGCTCGCCGGGCTGGGCCAGGGCACGCTGCTCGCCGCCGGCCGTGCCACTCTGGCGGGCTGGCGCTGGCCGCAGGCGCTGTTGCGCGTGGAAGCGGCCGAGGCGGCGCTGGCGCCCCTAAATCCGGCGCAGCGGGCGGCGCTGCCTGTAGTGCTCAACTTGGCGCGCGGTCCGGCGCTGGTCCAGAGCCTGGGCGATACCCTGGCGATCTTCGCACCGCCGCCGCTGCGCGGCTCCGGCGGACATCGCACCCTGTTCAATCTCGGCCGGCGGATGTCCGCGCTCGGCTGGCGGCTCAGCGTCTTTCTGGAGGGCACGGGCGATGGCGTTGAGGTGGCCGAGGCCTTCCTCGACGGCACGCCGGCCCGGCTGGAGACGCGCTGGCCGCGCGGCGGCGCCAGCACGCTCGCGCTCGCCACGGTGGCGTATTCGGCGCGCTTCGTCGCCGAGCTGCAGGAGGCGCGGCACAAGGCTTATCTCGTGCAGGATCTGGAAGCGATGTTCGAGCCGATGGGCGATGGCTATCTCTGGAATGAGGAGAGCTACACCTATGGCCTGCGGCACATCACGATCGGCCATTGGCTGACCCACTTGCTACGCCAGCGATACCGCGCGGCAGCGGTGCCGGCTGGGCTCGGCGTCGATACCGCACTTTATCGGCCGCGCCCTGAGATCGCGCGCGAGGATGCCATCTGTTTTCTCTATCAGCCGGAAAAGCCTCGGCGCGCGCCACGCCATGCCATGGAGGCGCTGTTCCTGGTGAAACAACGCCTGCCGGGTACGCGGATCTACCTGTATGGCTCGCCGCAGGCAGCTGAGCTGAACTTCGAGTGCACGCAGCTCGGGCTGATCGAGGATCTCGACCGGCTGGCAGACCTCTATGCACGCTGTCGTGTGGGCCTTTGCCTGAGCAGTTCCAACCCTTCACGGATTCCCTATGAAATGATGGCCTCCGGCTGCGTGCCGGTCGATCTCTACCGGTATAACAATCTGCTTGATCATGAAACGGGTACGCTGCGCCTGGCGTATCAGGGTGCCGCTTCCTTGGCCGAGGCGATGCTCGGGCTACTGACCGATGGCGCGGACTGGCAGCGTCGCTCCGCCGCCGGCATCGCCGCCGCGGCGATGCGGACTATGGACTGGGAGTTGGAGGCGGCGGCCAATCACCTGCACGATCTGGTAAGCGGGCGCCCGGCGGCCGAGGCGTGGCCGCTGCCGCCAGCCTATGCCGAACCGCCGGTGGTGGGCCGGTTGGATGATCGCCCCGGTGTCGCCAGCTTCCTTGCCGAACAGCGCGCGCCGCTTGGTCCGCTATTGTCGGGGAGGGATGCATGAGCGACCCGGCCGAAGCTCCGCTCGGCTGGCAGGCGCTGTTGCGCGAGGCCGATGCCGCGCGCGACGCCGGCAACTGGGCTGCCGCCGCCCAGGCTTATCGCGCGGCGATTGAAGCCGGCTGCAACGATCCGGCGATCGATGTCCAACTGGGCAATATGTTGAAGGAATCCGGTGAGTGGGTGGCCGCCGCCGGACGCTACCGGGAAGCGCTGGCGAAGCGGCCCGAGGATGCCGATGCCTGGCTGCAACTGGGTCATTGCCTGAAACTGCTCGGCCGCCGCGCACCGGCGGCCGAGGCCTATCAGCGTGCGTTCGCCCTGGATCCGCGCCGGCGCGATTCGATGGAGGAACTGCTCGCGCTCGGTGAGGCCTGGCGGCTGGGGGAGGCGCAGCCACGCGCGCTCGACCTGCTGGAGGAGACGTTGCACGCGGTACGGGACCTGCGCCGTTCGCTCGCCATCATCGAGGCGCGTTTGCCGATGCTGGAGAGCTTCGCCACGGTGAAGGCGGATCGCTTCGAGCACTACCTCGCACGCTACCGCTGCCCAGCTGCGCCTGGCGGCGCGACGCCGCCGATTGATCTTCTGCTGCGCCCTGGCGAGGCGTCCATCGGGCAGGCAGCGCGCGCCATCGCCGAGACCGCGCGGCTGCTGCGCGCCGCACCGCTGGCCGTGCGCTCGGTCGAGATCGAAACCGAAGTGCCGGACCTGATCGCCCTGGCGAAGCGGGAATTCGGCGTGCTGTTCGGACCCGAAGTCGCCGCGCTCACTGGCTGGGTCCTGGTGCTGGCCGAAGGCGCGGTGCTGCGACCCGAGGCGATTGGCTGGTTCAGCCATTTCGCGGCGCGTGCTCCGGCCGAGACGTGTCTCCTGCTGGCTGATGAGGTCCAGCATCATCTGGACGGAACGCTGACGCCGGTTTTTCTACCCGGTTATGACCCGATGCTACTGGCCGCTGCGGGGCATCTGCCGGTTGCGCTCTGCATCCGGCGGGAAGTCCTGCGGCGGGCCGGTGCGGCACGGCCTGCCGCGCTGATGGCCGCGGCGGGCGCCGAGGTGCTGCATTTACCGCTCCTGCTGGCCGACCGGCCCCCGGCAACCGTCGCGAAGCCGGCGCCGATCATCGCCTCCCCGGCCGCGAGCGTCGCGCCGCGTCGATATCCGATCCGCGTGATCGTCTCCACCTACGCACCGGATCACTTGCTCTCCGGCTGCTACGAATCCGCCCGGCGCAGTGCGGCGGCGCCAGGCAGCCTTCACTGGTCCGTCATCGACAACCGCGATGTGGCTGGGCCGAGCCCAACGCTGGCGCAGATCGAGCGCGAGGGCGGAACCGTGATCGCGCGGCATGGTGAGCCCTTCAATTGGGCGCTGTTCAACAACCAGGGCGTCAGCGATGCCCGCGAGCCGCTGCTGCTCTTCGTCAATGATGATGTGACCTTCCTGACCCAGCATTGGGATTTGCTCCTGCGTGAGGCCTTTGCCGATCCGCGGATCGGCGCTGCCGGCGCAAGGCTGCTCTATCCCGATGGTCGGCTGCAGCATGCCGGCATCCTGCTGGGCGTCGACGGCGCGACCGAGCATGAGGGGCGCGGTGCCGAGAGCGCCGATCCTGGACCGTGGCAACGCAGGGTGCGTCGACGGCGCGCGGCGGCGGTGACCGGGGCCTTCCTCGCCTGCCGGCAGGAAAGCTTCCGGATGCTCGGCGGCTTTGATGCTGAGGGGCTGCCGGTCTTGTTCAATGACGTCGATTACTGCCTCAAATTGCGCGCTGCCGGCCAGAAGGTGCTGTTTCTGGGCGATGTCGAGGCGATTCATCAGGAATCCGCAACACTCGCGCGGCGGTTCGATACCTCGGTCAGGGACGCTGCTTTTGCGCTGGCCAGGGATCGGATGCGCTCGCGCTGGGGCGCGCATTTTGCGGAGGATGGCAGCTACAACCCGCACTATGCCCGCATCGGCACGCCGTTCGGGGCGCTGGTGCCGCCTTCGCTGGAGCGGATTGAAGCCTGGGTCGCGGGACAACTTCCGAGTGTCTGAGGTCGAGGATAATAGGGAAAATCATGCAAAAAACGCTTAAACATCTGAGATGGATAAATTTAGAGAAAAAATAACGTAATTTAATCATTGACCTTCGCCATTTGAGGGGACTACCTCAGCCGTGCTCCTGGCGAGGGCAAAATGCACGATCGCAAAGAGGGGCCCGGTACCGTGGCTCTCCAATCGGCTCCCGACGAGCCCACGCGGTGCCGCAGCGCATTGGGCGATGTGGCGCAGGCGTATCTGACCCGGGGCCGGCTCGGGGAAGCAGGTCCATTGGCGTTTGCCGATCCCGAGATCCTCGACATGCTCCTCCGGCCGGTCCTACCGTCAGGGTCGATACCCCCGGTCATCCATGCCTTGCTCGCGCGCTTCGGCGATGCCGCCGCGGCGATCGCTGCGCCGCTGCCCTCCCTGCTGGCGGTTGATGGCATGGAGGCGGCGGGGGCCGCGGCGCTGAAGGCGGTCCAGGCGATTGCGATGCGGCTGACCCGCACTGCGCTCAACAGCCGGCCGCTCCTCGGCAATCCCGAACGGTTGCTGGCGTATCTCACCGCCACCATCGGCCGGGCGGAGGTTGAGCAGGTCCATGTGCTCTATCTCGACACGCGGAACCGCCTGATCGCCGATGAACCACAGGGCCGGGGGACGGTGAACCATGCCCCAATCTACCCGCGGGAGGTGGCGAAGCGGGCGCTCGAGTTGCAGGCCACGGCGCTGATCCTGGCGCGTAATCACCCGAGTGGCGATCCCACGCCCTCAGCCGCCGACCGTGCCATGACCGACGAGATCGTGGCCGCCGCCCAGGTCTTCGGCATCATCGTGCACGACCACATCGTGGTGGGTCAGGGCCGGCATCTATCCTTCCGCCGCGCCGGCCTATTGACGCGGCCCGCGGTGGCCGAGCCGGCTTCGCGGGCGCCCCTGCCGGCGGCGGCCGAATAGCGCGCCTTCGCGCGCCGTATTATGCCTCTGGGCGGTCGAGGGCGTAGCCGGCGGAGCGGACGGTGCGGACGACATCTGCTTCACCGGGGCCGTTGATGGCCTTGCGCAGCCGGCGGATATGCACATCGACCGTTCGTGGCTCGACATGGATGTCGCGGCCCCAGATCGCATCCAGGAGTTGCTCGCGGGAGAAGACGCGCCCCGGATGGGTCATCAGGAACTCCAGCATCCGGTATTCGGTCGGGCCCAGATGGAGCATGCGGCCGTTCCGCATCACCCGGTGCGCGTCCTGGTCCATCATCAGATCAAAGAAGCTGAGTTGTCCCTTCTGCGCGACGGTCCCGGCGCGGCGCAGCACCGCCCGGATTCGGGCGAGCAGCGCATCCATGGCAAACGGCTTGGCCACATAGTCGTCGGCGCCGATATCGAGGGCCCGCACTGCGTCCTGGTCTTCGGTCCGTGCGGTGACCATGATGATCGGTAGGTCGCGTGTCGCTGGCCGGCGGCGAAGCTGGCGGCAGACCTCGATGCCGGAAAGGGTGGGCAGCATCCAGTCGAGCAACACAACATCCGGCCGGCCCTCGGCGACGCGGGCCAGCGCCTCATTTCCATCCACCGCTTCCTCGACACGGAAACCCTGCTTTTCCAGATTATAGCGCAGCAGGGTCAGCAGTGGCACCTCATCCTCGACGACCAAGATGGTCGGCTTGGCGCTGCCTAGTGTCGTCAGCTTGTTCATGGCGGCGCTTTCCTCAGCCTGGCGGCGGGACGGCGTAGGAGGAGGTATCGGCCTTCGGACGTTCCTCGGCCGAGGTTTCACCGCGCACGGCGTATTGCACCGTCTCGGCGATGTTGGTCGCGTGGTCGCCGATCCGCTCCAGGTTCTTCGCAATAAAGAGCAGGTGGGTGGCGGCGGTGATGTTGCGCGGATCTTCCATCATGAAGGTCAGCATTTCGCGGAAGATGCCGTTATAGACTTCGTCCACCGGCTCGTCGGCGGCCCAGATCTCATCCGCCATCTCAGCGTCGTTCTGGACCAGCGCATCGATCGCCCCTTGCAAGTTTTCTTGCACCATCCGGGCCATGCGGGTGAACCCGTTCAGGCTGCCGAGCTGGGGCTGCTGCGCCAGGACGATCGCCCGTTTGGCGCCGTTGCGAGCGTAATCGCCGATCCGCTCCAGGTCGTGCGATACTTTGAGCGCGGCGACGATCAGCCGCAGGTCGCCGCCAACCGGCTGGCGAAGCGCGATGAGGCGGATGCAGAAGGTCTCGATCTCCCGCTCCAGCGCATCGAGCTGAGCATCCCGCCGGACCACCTCCTCGGCGAGGTCACTGTCGCGCTCCAGCAGCGCATTGGTACTGTCCGCGACTTGCAACTCCGACAGGCCGCCCATACGGGTGAGCATGTCGCGCAAGCGGCGAAGCTCCTCCTCATAGCTGCGGACGATGTGCTCGGGCTTCGGCTCGTTCGGCGACATTCCTCGTGCTCCTATCCGTTCAGCCGAAGCGCCCGGTGATGTATTCCTGGGTCTTGGCTTCCTTCGGCGCGGTAAAGAGATCCGCGGCCGGGGCGATTTCGATCATCTCGCCCAGATAGAAGAACGCCACCTGGTCGGCGCAGCGCGCCGCCTGCTGCATGTTATGGGTCACGATCGCGATGGTGAAATCCCGCTTCAACTCGTCGATCAACTCTTCAACCTTCAACGTACTGATCGGATCAAGCGCGGAGGTCGGTTCGTCGAACAGGATCACCTCCGGGCGGACGGCGATGGTGCGCGCGATGCAAAGCCTTTGCTGCTGCCCGCCCGATAGCCCCATGGCGGAG
>Ga0114971_10002437_pt1 | contig 12769 bp, 9 predicted proteins | sample M_140625_MF_Meta_FD_87320 | JGI IMG/M metagenome (GOLD analysis project Ga0114971, IMG submission 87320) | Freshwater microbial communities from Lake Montjoie, Canada to study carbon cycling - M_140625_MF_MetaG | ecosystem: Environmental > Aquatic > Freshwater > Lake | place: Lake Montjoie... | reverse complement strand
GCGCGCCACCAGTTGCCAGTCAGGGCTTTCCCGAAGTAAATTGTACTATGGAACCCTCAACAACTCCGAAGACCTCTCGGCCCGCACCGGCATCAGCCGGCAGCGGGCCGTCGCGCAAGAGCGCGGCGCCAACTGGCGCCAGCCGCATTCGCCCCGACGCCGGCCTCACGTTCGACGACGTCCTGCTGATCCCGCGCCACTCCACGGTCCATCCCAAAGACACGAGCACCGTGACGCGCTTCTCGCGCGGCATCACGCTCAACGTCCCGCTGGTCTCCGCGGCCATGGACACCGTCACCGAAAGCGAGATGGCCATTGCGATGGCCCGCGCGGGTGGCATCGGCGTGCTCCACAAGAACATGTCGATCGACCGTCAGGCCGCCGAAGTGGATCGCGTGAAGCGCTCCGAGAGCGGCATGATTCTCAAGCCGTATACGCTCCCCGCCAGCGCCACGATCCGCGAAGCCGCCGCGCTCATGGCCAAGTTCCGCATTAGCGGTGTGCCGATTATCAATGAGCAGGACAAGCTCATTGGCATCATCACCAACCGCGACCTGCAGTTCGAGCGCAATCTCGACCGCCCAGTTGCCGCGGCGATGACCGGTGAAGGACTCGTCACCGCGCCCGCCGGCACCACGATCGACGCCGCCGAACAGATCATGGGGAAGCACCGCATCGAAAAGCTCCCGGTGGTGGACAACGCGGGCAAGCTGATCGGGCTCATTACCGTGAAGGACATCCTCAAGCGCCGTCAGTATCCGATGGCCGCCAAGGACCGTCATGGTCGCCTCCTGGTCGCAGCCGCCATCGGCGCCGGTGGCAACTTCCTCGATCGTGCACGCGCGCTGGTCGAGGCGGGCGTTGACGCACTCGTGCTCGATACCGCACACGGTCACAGTCAGGGCGTGCTCGACGCGACCGCCAAGGTCCGCGAGCTCTTTCCGGACGTGCAACTCGTGGCCGGCAACATCGCCACGCGTGAGGCGGCGCGTGCGCTTGTGGACATCGGCGTCGATGCCGTGAAAGTCGGGGTCGGCCCCGGCTCGATCTGCACCACACGCGTCGTCACCGGGATCGGCGTTCCGCAGCTGACCGCGGTCCTCGACGCCGTCGACGGCGCGGGCGACGTCCCGGTCATTGCCGACGGCGGCATCAAGTACTCCGGCGACATCGTCAAGGCGATCGCCGCCGGTGCCTGCACCGTCATGATGGGGTCCATGCTCGCCGGCACCGAGGAATCGCCAGGCGAGTCGCTCCTCATGGAAGGCCGCCGCTTCAAGATGATCCGCGGCATGGGCTCCATGAGCGCCATGCAGGACGGCAGCGCCGACCGCTACTTCCAGGACGGCGAGATGAGCGCCAAAAAGTTCGTCCCCGAAGGGATCGAAGGGCGCGTCCCCTACAAGGGACCCGCGGGCGACGTGCTGTATCAAATGGTCGGCGGGCTCCGCAGCGGCATGGGGTACGCCGGGTGCGCGACGATCGACGCCCTCCGCACCGAAGCCGAGTTTGTGCGCATTACCGCAGCTGGACTGCGCGAGTCACACCCGCACGACGTCACCATCACGCGCGAGGCGCCGAACTACAGCGTTTGAGCCGGACCGAGCGTAAGCCATACGCCGGTTCGCGCCCGACTGAGCCGACTCGCGGCTCCGTGCTTGACTCTATACACACCGTTGGGCGAGATTCCCGACTGCGACGTCCGGTCATTTTTCGTGAGCCATTCGTCCGACACCGGTGTTGTTGCTGACATCGCGGATTCCATCGAAGCACACTCCATAGGGGGTTTTGCGTGGCAAACGTTTTCACCCGAACGAAGTCGATTGATCGCCTGATGGCCGATAGCGGGGCCTCTGGCGACAGCGGTCTCAAACGGACGCTCGGCGCCTGGTCGCTGGTCGGTCTCGGTATCGGCGCCATCATCGGCGCGGGTCTCTTCGTCCGCACGGCGGCGGCAATCGCCGAGCGTGCCGGTCCGTCGGTAACGCTCGCGTTCATCGTCGCCGGTATCGGCTGCGCCTTCGCCGGACTCTGCTACGCCGAGTTCGCCTCGATGATTCCGATCGCAGGTAGCGCTTACACCTATTCCTACACGACGATGGGCGAGCTGGTCGCCTGGATCATCGGCTGGGATTTGGTGCTCGAATATGCGGTGGGCGCCGCCACGGTAGCCATCGCGTGGAGCCAGTACCTCAACAACCTGCTCGGTATTTTCGGGGTCAGTGCGGTCCCCTATCAGTGGAGTCACTCGGCGTTCGAGGTTTCTACGAGTGGTGTGCACGGCATCATGAATCTGCCGGCGGTGTTCATTCTCGGCGTGCTCTCGCTGGTGCTCGTGCGCGGCACGCAGGAATCGGCCTTGTTGAACGGCCTCATCGTGATCACGAAGGTCTGCATCGTGATGCTGGTCATTGCGATCGGCTGGGGCTTTATTCTCCCGGCGAATCACGTGCCGTACATCCCAGAGGCGACCACCTTCACGACAGCGCAGGGTGTGACGCACGCGTACGGCGGCATCATGGGCGTGCTCGGCGCGGCCGGTGTGGTGTTCTTTGCCTACATCGGATTCGACGCGGTGTCGACGGCGGCGCAGGAAGCCAAGAACCCGTCGCGCGACATGCCGATCGGTATCCTCGGTTCGCTCGTCATCTGCACCATTCTCTACGTGCTCTTCGCCCATGTGCTCTCGGGCGTGGCCTCGGTGGAGTTCTTCCGTGGCGCGGGTGGTGAGGCCTCGGTGGCCAAGGCGATCGAGACGTACTTCATCGGCTACGGCTGGCTCGCCAAGTTCGTGACCATCGCGATCCTTGCCGGATTCAGCTCGGTGATCCTCGTGATGCTCCTCGGCCAGTCGCGTGTGTTCTACTCGATGAGCCGCGACGGACTCGTGCCGAAGATCTTCTCGGACACGCATCCGAAGTACCGCACCCCGTGGAAGTCGAACCTTCTGTTCTTCGGCTTCACCTCGATCTTCGCCGGATTCCTTCCGGACAGCATTGTGGGCGAGATGACGTCGATCGGCACACTGTTCGCCTTCATTCTCGTGTGCGTCGGCATTCTGATCCTGCGGAAGAAGCGCCCAGAACTCAAGCGTGCCTTCCGCGTGCCAGCGGTCTGGATCGTTGCCCCGCTCGGTGTGATCACCTGCGGCGCCATGATCTACGGTCTCGGCTGGACGAACTGGGTCCGCCTCGCGGTGTGGCTCGCGATCGGCATAGTGATCTACTTTGGCTACAGCCAGAAGCACAGCCTGCTGAACAAGGGCTGAGATTAGAGGGATGCGTTAGATTTGAACGGCGCCCGGGTCTCCGGGCGCCGTTCTCTTTTTCCGAGCCTTCGCGTGATACAGGACGCTATGCGCACCGACCCGATTGCTGTCCCCGAGCACCGCCGTACTGCCATCTTTGCGCTGATGGCTGCGTTGGGCGATGCCAAGCGGGTGGCGCTCAGCACGCACATGAACGCCGACGGCGACGGTTGTGGCTCCGAGGCCGCGCTGGCGCTGTTACTCGCGCAGCGCGGCATCACCGCCCATATCGTGAATCCCACCCCCTGGCCGGCCATGTACCACTGGCTGCTCACCGACGGGGTGAAGGATCGCACGCATGAGGGTGCCAAGGCGCTCAAGGGAATCGACCGGCTGATCGTGTTGGACATCAGCGATGTGAAACGGCTTGGCGTGCTCACCGAAACCGTGCGCGCCCTCACGCCCGCCCCGCTGACGATCGACCACCACCTCCCCAGTGATGAGCCCCCCGGAACGGTCTTCGTGACCGATACTAAGGCGTGCGCCACTGGCGAGCTGATCTGGGACGTGGCCAGCGTGCTCGAGCTTGAGATCACACCGAAGATTGCGACCGCGCTGTACACCGCGCTGTTGACCGACACCGGGGGATTCCGCTTTTCGAATACCTCACCACGCTGCTTGGCGATTGCCTCGCGCCTCTTGGCCGCCGGGGTGAACCCGGAGGAGATGTACCGCCGGATTTACGCCTCCGTGCCCAAGGGTCGACTCGGGCTCCTCCGCGATGCGCTCGGCACTCTGGGAACGGACGACACGCTCGGACTCGCGTGGGTGTCGGTGGCTGCTGGGGCGCTGGAGCAATACAACGTTACCGGGGAGGACCTCGAGGGCATTGCCGAGTATCCGCGCTCGATTATCGGGGTGCGACTGGCGCTGCTCTTTCGCGACCTGGGACACGGCAAAGTGAAAATCTCCTTCCGGTCCGCGGGGAACGTCGATGCGAACGCGCTGGCAAAGCAGTTTGGCGGTGGAGGACACGCCAAGGCCTCGGGCGCCCTGGTGGCGGGAACGCTGGCTGAGGTGCAGGCGCAGGTGATTGCGGCGGCAAAGGTGCACCTGACGGCTGCGGGCCCACGCTAGATTTAGGGTATGACTGAGTCACTTCCCGCGCGTGTCGAAGCCGCGCTTGCTACCATCGTTAATTCCCGGACCGGCGCCGATCTCATGGCTGGCGGTCAGGTGCGCGACGTTGCCACCACCACCGACGGCAAAGTACGCTTCACTCTGCTGCTCGCGGCCGTCGACGAAGCCACGCTCGCGCGCGCCGCGCGTCAGATCGTGGAGCACATCCCTGGCGTCACCGATGTGCGCGTCGATGTGAAGGATGCCACCGAGTTCGCGCAGCAGCGCGCCGCGTCAACGGCAGCCAACGCCGCTGCCGCTACGCCGAGTAAGGGGCGCGCGCTCCCAGTGATGGATGCCGCTCCGGCCCAGGCGCGCAGCAGCGCGCCCACGCCAGTGTCGTACCCCAACCTCGGCAAGATTATCGCCGTGTCGTCGGGCAAGGGCGGGGTGGGGAAGTCCACCGTCACCGTAAACCTCGCCTGCGCACTCGCGAAGATGGGAAAGAAGGTCGGCCTGATGGACGCTGACATTTACGGGCCAAACATTCCGCGCATGATGGGCGTTAATTCTGCCCCTCCGGTGGACGATGAAAAGATTATCCCCCTCGAGGCCTACGGCGTAAAGCTGATCTCGATCGGATTCCTGATTGAGCGCGATCAGCCTGCTATTTGGCGCGGCCCCATCGTGATGAAGATCATTACGCAGTTTTTGCGCGACGTGGCGTGGGGCAAGCTCGACTATTTCTTGGTCGATATGCCCCCAGGCACCGGCGACGCGCAGCTTTCGCTCGTGCAGGCCACGCAGGTCAGCGGCGCCGTGATTGTCACCACGCCGCAGGAAGTGGCGGTCGGTGATGCGCTCCGCGGCGCCAAGATGTTCGAGCGGGTTGGCGTGCCGGTCATCGGGATTGTCGAGAACATGAGCTACTTCGAGAGCCCGGAAACGGGCAAGCCGATCGCGCTCTTTGGGACCGGCGGCGGAAGTCGCCTCGCGACCGAACTCGGTGTACCACTGCTCGGCGAAGTGCCGTTGTATCCGCCGGTCATGGAAGGTGGCGACGGCGGCAAGCCGATCGTGCTTGCCGATCCGAACTGTTCGGCGGCGCGCAAGCTGACCGCAATCGCTGAAAAGCTCTAACCTGACCTCCGTCCCCTTCGCGGAAACATTTTCGACCGGATTTCCGTCATAGTGGGTGTCCGCTCCCGATTCGGGACTCCTCTCTCCAACCCTCGCGATATGCACTCGTCTATCCTCGGTCGTTTGGCGCGCCTTATGCTCGCCTCGGCGCTCCTTCCCGCCGCGCTGCTCGCGCAGGGTAAGGAACTCCCGCTCAAGTACGTCGGTCCGGCGAGCAAGCCAGAGATCACCGCCGGCGATCTGATGACTCGCCTTTATAAGTTCGCCGACGACTCCATGATGGGGCGTCAGGTGGGCACCGAGTGGAACATCAAGGGCACGGCCTACATCGAAGCTGAAGTCCGCAAAATGGGCCTCAAGCCCGCCGGCGATAACGGCACCTACTTCCAGAACCTGCCGCTGTATCTGCGCGCGCTCGACACGTCGTCCACGCTCGTCGTTGACGGCAAGACCTTCAAGGCCGGCACCGATTTCATGGCCGGCTCGGTGGGTCGCAATGTCACGCAGTTCACGAACACCGCCGTGGTCTACATCGGGATGCAGTTTGACATGGACAACGTCCCTACCCTCGATATGGTCAAGGGAAAGGTCGTGATGCTGCGCGGCTTCCAGCCCGGCCCTGGCTTCAATCAGGCTGCGCTCATGGCCTCAGCTGCCTTCAAGGCCTGGCAGGCGCTGCTGCCGCAGGCTGCCGCGACTATCACCATTGGCGCAGCGGCGATTCCGCCACAGACGGTCGCGGCCGCCATCAATCCGACGCGCCCAAGTTTCCTTGGTGACGCCGAGGCCGCGGTCCGCATTCAGCTCACGCAGCACGTCGCCGAAGCCATTCTCGGCGGGCCACTGGCCGACGCGAAGGTTGGCACGGTTGGCAAGCCCATCACCACCAACGTTCGGTTCATCGACACCTTCAAGGAGCTCGGCCGCAACGTCGTGGCGATTCTCCCCGGCACTGATCCGAAGCTGAAGGGACAGTACGTTGCCGTCGGCGCGCACAACGATCACGTGGGCTTCCGCGCGAGCCGCCCCGCAGATCACGACTCGGTCAAGGCGTTCATGCAGATCGTGCGTCCGCAGGGCGCCGATAACCCGCCTACCCCTGCGACTCCCGAGCAGACGGCGCAGGTCAAGGCACTGACGGACTCACTGCATACGCTCCACGGCGGCGCGCGCGCCGACTCGATCTTCAACGGCGCCGACGACGATGGCTCCGGCTCCGTATCGGTAATGGAGATCGCCGAGGCCTTTGCGAAGACGGGCGTGAAGCCCAAGCGCTCGATCATTTTCGTCTGGCATGCCGGCGAGGAAGCCGGACTCTGGGGGTCGCAGTATTTCACCGACAACCCCACGGTGCCGCGCGACTCGATCGTGGCACAGCTCAACATGGACATGGTCGGCCGCGGTCGCGCGACCGACGCCACGGGTGAAGCCAAGGACGGCTCGCTCCTGCACGGCGGCAAGGGCTACCTGCAGCTCGTGGGCTCGCGTCGCCTCTCCACCGAACTCGGCGACTTGGTCGAAACAGTGAACAAAGCCGAGAAGCTCGGTTTTGTGTTCGACTACAACATCGACGCCGACGGCCATCCGCAGAATATCTATTGCCGCAGCGATCACTACGAGTATGCGCGGTACGGGATCCCCGTGGTGTTCATGACCACTGGTGGCCACGCCGATTATCACCAGGTCACCGACGAACCGCAGTACATCGACTACGATCACATGGCCGACGTCAGCCGACTCGTGATGGCGAGTGCCATGAAGATCGCGAACCTCGATCACCGCGTTGTGGTCGACAAGCCGAAGCCGAACCCCAAGGGCGCCTGCGTCCAGTAGGCGCAGCACCCCGCAGCACCCCGCAGGACATCGCAGGACATCGCAGGACATCGCAGGACATCGCAGCAAGAGCAATCGCCCGCCGGACTGAGTCCGGCGGGCGATTCTTGCGTTGCGCGCTCGGAGGAAGGCGGCGCGTGAAAGTCCTACCGTGTGTGTTACTTGGTGTCGCGCGTGATGCTGATGCTGCCCATCGCGCCGTTTAGCCGGAGTCGGACTTTTCGCGGCGAGGCGTCGTAGTTCTCGGAATACCAATCGTTGCCGCGCTTGCGGAAGGCGGACTTGTCGAAGTCCACCAGAAAGGCGTTCGATTCCACCATGATGCCGACGTCATTTGGGAGTCGCAGATCAAGTTTTCCCATCGCGACATTTGCCGTCATGTCGATGTCGCGCGTCCAGTTGCCGCCAAGGTCAATTTCTAGGGCACCGACGCCGACGTTCGCGACAATCCGATCCGTGTTGGCGTTGCCAGCCTGCACGAGTTTGAGGCTCGCAGCCCCGGCATCGATCGTGAGGGCGTGCATCCGTTCGCGATTCGGCTCGTCCCAGTGCGCGGAGACATCGGCGGCGCCGGCCTTGAGTCGGAGTCCGACTAACCGAAGCCCTCCGAGCTGTAGGTCGCCTGCAACGGCGCCCAGTTCGAGCGTGAGGTAGAGTGGTGGCACGGTGGAGAGGTCGGTACGCAGCGCGCCACCGTCGGAATCGCCACGACTCCGGGATCCCTTCGCGAACTTCACCCCAAGTTGCAAGGCGTTGCGTGCGGCATCCCAGTTCGCGACCGGCTCCCCATGCGCGGCGTCGTATTTGAGCGACATGTTGTAGAGCGCGTTCGTTCCCGACACGGGGCGCAAGGTGAGTTTTCCGGCCGCGTATGTGATACGGACGTCGATCACCGCCGCCGAATCCTTGAGCTGACGCGACGCATCGAGCGTGCGCCAGTGTTGGGCGCACAGCGGTGTCGCAAACACGAGGCTCGCAGCCGTGAGCCGCAGGGCACGGTGTATCATTGCGGAGTTCCTCCGGTCGTGTAGGACTCAGGCCGCCGCGCGCCAGTGACGCCAGCGACGCCAGCGACGCCAGCGACGCCAGCGACGGGAGTCGGTGTCGCCCAGCCGGTGGTTGTCGCTGCATGCGGATCGGCGCGCATTGGGCGCTTCTTTCCGCCACGTGACATGAGCGCCGCGCCGAGCCCCGCCGTCCCAGCCACCCAGGTGATTGCGACGGCAAGGGTGTGCATCACGAGTTCCCCCTTCGGCGACCAGGCGAGAGCGCTTGCAACGAACCACGGCGCCAACAGTACCACGAGCCCAAGGAGCATTGACTTGAAAGCTTTCGTGCGGCGATCAATGTCGGCTCCGGTTCCCACGCCGACGAACGCTTGCCCGGTGAGTTGCGCCATCGCTAAGTACCCCAACGTCACCAATCCTGCGGCAGCGAGCACGTACGCCACGATTGCGAACGGAATGAGCAGGATCCCGAGTACAGTCAGGCAGAGGGCCACGATCATCAGAATCATCAGCGGGAGCAACGCGAACTGAGCGGCGAGCCCGGCAAAGAAAGCGCGTCCGAATCCGCGCGAGATGCCGTCACCCACGGCGTCGAGATTCGGTGAGGCAAACACCAAGACGCCGATGCCGACGGCGAGCAGGACCACAAGCCACCCAAATGCCAATGCCCCCTGGTGCAGCACGGCAGCGGCGCCGTCGAGTGACGCCGGCACCCGTTCGAGCGGGCCGAAATCGCCGTCCAGGGCGCGCATATCGCCCTCCACTGTCCCGCCCACGAGCAGCACTTTGCCGCCGATCGCCCAGGCGTTGCCGGTGATTCGTCCTCCCTCGTGCACGACGATATTCCCGTGCCAGCTCGCGGCATCGCCATTTACGGTTCCGCGGACATGCAGCGTGCCGTTGGCGACCGCCACAGGACCTGGCTCAGCGCCAGGGAGCACCTCGCGATCACCAAAGGTGAACGCGTCGGCGGTGGGAAGTGCCTTGGTATCAGCGTCGCGGCGGAGCACCGTAAGGGCCGCCGAGAGCTCGGCGCGTTGCTTGGTGTTAGCCGCCGTGTTCTGTGCCGCTCCCGGCGAAGCGGAGACTATCAGCGCAAGCACCACCGAGGCACCACGCACGACGCGGAAAATGGGAGTGATCATCGTGCTACTCCCGCGCCCGGCGCGCCGACGTGGCGGCGGCCCGAAGGCCAACGGTCGCCACGCCGATCGCGGTCAACACCACCACACCACCGAGTCCCACACGCGACACCGAGCCGGAGTGCAGTGCGTCGAGCGCCGTTTGGCCGAATGTGTCGTTGATGAGCGTGCCCGTCGCATCCAGCAGCGCGCGAAGCACTCGGCTGGCGGCGAGCCCCGCCGCGTAGAGTGTCATGTCAGGACGCGTCGACAGCCACACCGCGCCCGCCGACAGGCCAAGCGCGAGGAGCGACCCGGAGGCGAGCATGACGGCCCGCATCGGCCGCGATGCGGGCATGAGCCGCTGCGCACCGGTGGTGAGCGCGATATGCCACGGCTCGATCACCTGCACATCGGCCATGACCGACGCGGAGAAGCGCGGAGACGGTGCAAAGTGCTGGAGTTGCTCAATCGTGTCGCAGACAACCCGTGCGTCGGCCAGCAGTTGCGCGCAGGCAGGGCAGGCATCGAGGTGCGCCTTGAGGTGCGCGACGTCGAAGCCCGACTCGCTGTCGAGCAGCTGGTCGATTTCGTCTGGAAGTAGGTGGCGGTGTTGCATCATCATCTCCTGAAAGGCCGTACGAGTCGGTGCGGAACCCAGTTTCAGTGTGGCTGTATTCTGTATGCTTCGGTATGCATTCGGGTCACTCGCGCAGGTGTTCCAGCGCCTCGCGTAGTTGGGAGCGGGCGCGGTGGATGTAGGTCTTGACGGTGCCCAGCGGGAGGTCGAGGGTGGCCGCGATTTCTTCGTAGGACCGGCCCTCGACGTGCCGCAGCATGATGCAGGAGCGGTACTCTGGGCGGAGCGCGCCGATGGCCCGCTCGATGGCTGAGCCCAGTTCCTTGGCGGCCATCGCGTCGAGCGCGTTCTCGCCACCGGAGTCAATGTCAAACGTGCTCGCCTCGGCTTCGGCCGCGGTGGCGGCGTGCGGGGAGCCGTCGATCGAAATGGTGTCGAGCTGCCGCCGCCGCAGGAAGTCGATGGCGATGTTGTGAGCGATTTTGAAGAGCCAGCTCGAGAATTTGAACTCGGGCCTATACTTGTCGATGTTGTTCAGGATCTTGATGAAGGTGTCCTGCGAGAGGTCCTCGGCGGTCGCGCTGTCGCGCACCATGCGGAAAATCAGCGAGAAGACCGGGCGCTCATAGCGACGGATAAGCTCGCGGAACGCGTCCTCGCGGCCCTGCTGGGCGAGCGTGACCACATCTGCGTCGGGGGCGTTCGTCAGATCGAGAAAAGTGGTCATGCTGGTGACTGTAACTTGCCCGACCTCTCGCAACTGGGCAACTTTGAGAGGACATGAACGCCACTGAAATCGAGGCCTCCCGAGAAGCGCAGGAAGCGCGTGCTGCCGCTGCCGGAGCGCCGGGCAAGCGCCAGTATGTGCAGCGCATCTTCTCGGAGATTGCGCCGCGCTACGACCTGCTCAACCGCCTGCTGTCGCTCGGGATCGACCGCCGGTGGCGGAAGGTCGCGCTGCGCACGCTGCACTGGGAACGCGCGAGCGACGGCACCTATCTCGATCTCTGTGCGGGAACGCTCGACGTGGGGACGGAGTTGAGTCGTCGTCCCGGATTCCGCGGGCACATCGTGGGCGCGGATTTCGCCGAGCCGATGTTACGCGCTGGGAAGGGGAAGGCGAGTCCTGAGGTGTTGGCGCCAGTCGTGGCCGATGCGTTATCGCTTCCGCTGGCGAGCAACAGTTGCGCAGGGGCGATTGTGGCCTTTGGGATCCGCAACGTGGCGTCGCTCGATGCGGGACTCGCTGAAGTGTACCGCGTGCTGAAGCCGGGAGCACGGTTCGTGATTCTGGAGTTCTCGACACCGCGTGCGCCTCTGGTGCGTGGTGCGTACCTGTTCTACTTCCATCGGGTGTTGCCGGTGATCGGCGGGCTGATCAGCGGGCACCGCACGGCCTACAAATATCTGCCGGATTCCGTGGCGAACTTTCCTGAGACTGAAGAACTGGCGCGTCGCATGAGTGCGGCCGGTTTCACCGCGGTCAGCTATACGCCGCAGACATTCGGGATTGCCGCCATCCATCACGGGACGAAGGGCTAAGCACAACGTGTCTATCGATACCCTATCCGAATTCCTCGACGCCATCGACGCCATCGGTGAACTGCGACGCATCTCCGAGCCCGTAAAGGTCGAGCTGGAGATGTGCGAGATTGTCGACCGCGTGAGCAAGCAGCCCGGGGGCGGCATGGCGCTGCTCTTCGAGAAGCCGGTGCTCGCCGACGGCACAATCTCCCAGTTTCCGGTCGCCATCAACCTGTTCGGTTCCATGAACCGGATGGCGCTCTCGCTGGGAGTGAAAACGCTCGACGAGCACGGCGACCGCATTACGAAACTACTGGACCTCAAGGTCCCCGAAGGGTTGCTCGGAAAGCTCTCGTTGCTCCCGCGCTTGCTGGAGGTGGCCAAGTTCCCGCCGCGCATGAAGAGTGGAACGCCGTCGTGCCAAGAAATTGTCTGGCGTGGTGATGACATCGACCTGCGAAAGATCCCAGTGCTCACTACCTGGCCCGATGACGGCGGTCCGTTCATCACGCTGCCGATGGTGATCAGCAAGGATCCCAAGCGTGGCATTCGCAACGTCGGCATGTACCGTGTGCAGGTGATGGGAAAGGACACCGTCGCGATGCACTGGCAGCGCCACAAGGTTGGCGCTGCCCATTGGCGCGAGATGGCCGAGAAGGGCGAGAAGATGCCGGTGTGTATCGGGATCGGTGGCGATCCAGCCTCGATGTACTCGGCGAGCGCGCCGCTGCCGCCGACCGTGGACGAGTTCATCTTCGCCGGGTTCCTGCGCAAGGCGCCGGTGCAGCTCACCAAGGCGCTGACCTGTGATCTCGAAGTGCCGGCCGACGCCGAGATTGTGCTCGAGGGCTATATCGATCCGGCGGAAGCGCTGGTGACGGAAGGCCCCTTTGGCGACCACACCGGCTACTACTCCGAGGCCGACCTGTATCCGCTGGTCCATATCACGGCGGTCACGATGCGGCGCAACGCGGTGTACGCGGCGACGATCGTTGGGCGTCCGCCGATGGAGGACTTCTATCTCGGTCACGCCACGGAGCGGATTTTCCTGCCGCTGCTCAAGCTGACGATCCCCGAAATCGTGGATTATCACATGCCCGCCGAGGGGGTGTTTCACAACCTCGTGTTCGTGAGCATCAAGAAGGAATATCCCGGGCATGCCCACAAGGTGATGAATGCCATGTGGGGGCAGGGGTTG
>Ga0114971_10002436_pt1 | contig 12772 bp, 17 predicted proteins | sample M_140625_MF_Meta_FD_87320 | JGI IMG/M metagenome (GOLD analysis project Ga0114971, IMG submission 87320) | Freshwater microbial communities from Lake Montjoie, Canada to study carbon cycling - M_140625_MF_MetaG | ecosystem: Environmental > Aquatic > Freshwater > Lake | place: Lake Montjoie... | reverse complement strand
TGATAGGTGAGCCGCAGGCCGCCCTGGACATCACCACTGTCATCGGCGGAAATGGTCGCGCCAAGCTGCAGGGCTGGGCTCACATCATAGTCCGCCGTGAGCTTCAGCCCAGTCTTGTCATTCTCGGTGTCCTGCTCCCAGCGGAAGGCCGACAGCGATACCCTGAGATCTTCCAGCCGGGGCACCTGGCCCGCAATGCCGACATCCCAGCCCGACAATGGCCGTTCCTCGATATTCGTGGTCCTTTCCGTCCATCCGCTGAGCGCCATGTAGCGGTTTGCGAAGAGGGTGAAATCGGACGTCGAGGCTTCCAGCCCAAGGCTCATGCGTTCATGGCCGATCGGAAACTCGCGGTCATAGAATGCGTTGACGCCGAGCATCCAGTCACTGTCCGGCACCAGATAGCGATAGCCCAGACCCACATTGACGGTGGTGTCCTCGAAGTCCGAGCGGATTGCGGCCTCAAGGAAAAGGGTGTGATCGAGTGCTTCGGACTCAAACAGCGAATCGACTGTTCTCGCTTCGATGTGGGCGCGCCGCCCGGGAAACCATTCGACTTGCGTCTCGAGGTTCCGCAGGAAGTGGATGCCGTTGTCCTGGCCAAATTGGGTGGCGTCATCGATGAGGCTGCTGACCTGCTGGTTCGCCGCAGCGGCGACGACCTGGTAGGCGCCGTTCGTGATCTCGCGGCTGTCTGGTGCCTTGCCTTCGACGATCAGGCGCAGCGCGGCCTGTTGGCCCAGGCCCCAGAAACCATCCAGTGTGTTGGCGAGGAGCGTCCCCGAGCCTGCATCACCCAGCAGCTGCGAGGGCCTCATCCGGCCAGCCACGGCACCCAGAGCGGTGGACGCAATGGCGGAGCGAACCGTTCTGCCATCGATCTCACCTTGCATTGCATCCGATGCAACACCTAGCTCTCCCGGCGCGGTGCCTGGCTGCTCCGGCATGGTGGATGTTATGTCTTGCAGCGGCTCTGCGGAGGAAGAGCTTGCAGGCAAGATCATGGGAAATGGATCGTCAACCTCCGGCGGTGGCTCGCCTGCCGCGTCCACCGCGACGAGGTTCTGTGGAAGCTGCGCCGCAACAGCGGTTCGGGGTGGCTTCGAGGATGCAGGCTCAACACTGCGCTCGTCGAGTACAGAGATCGATTTCTTACCTAACGGAATTTTGGTCGTTTTCGGACGTCGCTCCTCTGGCAATTGCTTCCACAGGATCGTGACGTTGCGCGGAGGAAGAGAGTGATGTGCTGGTTCTGCCAAGACCAGCGGGGTCGCCGGCGTGGCCGCACAACAATGATCAATGGCGACACTCCCGCCGACATCAGGTACCTGCCAGTGACGACAGGCGCGCTCGGCGAGGTACAGACCGGCCAGCAGCACTGATGCTGACAGCCCGCTGACAACGCTGCGCAATAAAAGCATATTCCTGGATCGGGACCGCTGTCTGAAGTTCCAGCCTAACCCCGCTCGCTTGTGCCAGACTTTCGCTGGCCGCTTCCCATGCCCCCTCTACCCGCCATCGGTTGGAGCTGCCGCACGTGCAGGAACAAGCCCCCCCGCCCCGCAGGCTCAAGCGGCGGAATGGCCGTGTTCCGCAGTCCGGCCCCCAGCCACGCAAGGGATGAAATCCGGTCCTTCTTACAGACACTTGGATGCTGGAGGCGGGGGACCATCACACGGACGTTTCATGTGTGAACGCTCTTGCATTCGTGACCGTATCGGACTAAAGACAGCCCCGGTCAGCGCCCGTAGCTCAGCTGGATAGAGCACCAGACTACGAATCTGGGGGTCATGGGTTCGAATCCTGTCGGGCGCGCCATGCTGTCAATAACTTAGCTGTTTTCCACCACGCGCCGTGGATGCCGTTGTCACGCCCAGTGTCACGGATTGAGGTTCCGGAGCCCGTTTTCCGAGTTCCGGAAGTCGTGGTGCCGGTCGCCGGAGGCTGCCGTGCCGAGGGGCAGAAAGCGGCCTTCCGGGTTCCGGAATTTTTCCGGGCGGGCGCCTCCGAGTCGAACGGGGGCGGTAGGGGGTCTCCGGCGGGAGGGGCTGCCCGTCACTGGTGGCGGGGTGCGGTTCCTAAGGCCGGGACGAGGGCCTCGCTCGTGACTGCCATTTAGAACTTGAACTAACCGACCACTACGCGGGAACTCCATCGAGACGATCTTACACTTCTAATGATTATACCGGCGTTGCTCTTCCGCAGCTCTAACTCTCCCAATCCTCTCAATTCATCACGTTTTTCTTCATGGCCTCCCACACAGGATCAGAATGGTCAGGTTCTCCCTGGATCATAACAAGCGCGTCCTTAGGCAGCACCCTGACTGTCATGAAAAACAATCCATTCTCATCTCGCGCCAGGCTATCCGGTACGGTCCATACGAGGAATTTCCTCGCTTCTCCGACGGTAACCGGCCTCATGACAACGTTCTCAGCCTCCATGACTTCAAAGTTACTACGATCTGGGTCGCCGTTCGCACCCCACATTAGAGTGGCGCTCCCATCTTTCCACAATGCGAACAGTGCACCCCCTGGGGCAGACGAGCATTCCTGCGCAGGTGATAGAGGCCACTGACGACGAAGCCTTTGTCATGAGCCTTGTCGAGAACATTGCGCGCCATACGCCGCGGACTCTCGAGCAACTCGAGGCGATCCGCAGCCTGAAGCGGCGGGGTCATTCGGTTGTGGCAATCGCCCGCAAGACCGGGCTCGACCCGCGGTGGGTTAGTGGAATGCTGGAGCTTCTGGAAAAGGGTGAGCAGCGCCTCGTGACGGCAGTGGAAGCAGGCCGGGTGCCGCAACATAGAAACGCTCGTTAAGCCAAAAGGCCCCCGATATCGGGGGCCTTCTTGCGTGCGCCCGTGCTGCACTTTTACTCCGGAAAACTGCTGCAGATTCACTCCGGCGTTGACACTTTGCAGCACCTCGACTTGTCGCAGCTTCGTGACGATCTGCTCGGCTCCCAACCTCTTCTTCGGCATAGGCTTTCTCCCTTCCAGGCTATCTTCTCTCAGTTCGCCTGGTTCAGAAAATGCCGGTCAGGTCAACTCGCCAGGGCCACAACACAAGATGTGTGCATCAGACAGCCGTTTTTGGAGGGGGTTCGGCGTAGAACTCACCCAGAGTGTTGAACTTCCATTTGCCGTCTCAGCTTTTGAGCCGGTGTAACGCCCTCGGGCGCTCCAAATAATCTAGTTTTTGATTGAAGAGAACATTTTCATCTCTTCAATAAAATTCAGGTAAGGGCTGGCTGTAATTGCAAGTTCCCCGATGAACGGATGGGAAAGGTGCACCAGCGCCAATAGATTGAGCATGATGAATCCCGACAGAGCGCTTGACATCAGAACCTGAACAAAAGAACTCTGCGCTGCAACGAATATTGGACCAAGGAAAATCAATGTGACGCCCGAAACAAGGACGACCCATACGACTTGAGTTACGGTGCGTGTTGAAGTGGAGGTTCTCAGTCCTCGTAACTTCACCACATCGCCGAGAAAACTCAATTGCGCTGCATTCATGATGTTCGGTTCGTTACCTTTCAAGAACGAATCGAACATTTCAGTAAGGCGGATCGTCGTCTTCTCACTCATCTGGCCATTTGCGAGCAGTTTCCACTCATCTTCGGCTACGGATTTTGCATAGCTAACCACGGTCGCCCTCATGATCGCGGTACCCTTTCCGCCTAGGGTCTCGTCAGCTTCTGTTGCGCTGTAATATAGCGACTTGAGTGCTGACACCTCGAAACTGGAGGTCTCACGAACGCCCATATAGAGAGTGTACGATCCAACAAGAGAAAGACCGAGAGCGACAGCGAATACTTCACCAAAGAGTCCGTATTTTATACCAATGATCTCATTGTTTCCGACCAACTCTTGGTAGGTGTAGAGTTCGCGGACGATTATATTCTTAATCAAGCTGATGATGACAGCAAAGCAGAGGACGGCAGGGATTGCGATGGACAAGGGAACCCGTGCAATGGATGTCAATACTGTTTCAATCATCATGTCTCATTTCAAGTAGCTAGGGTTAGGACCCATTGATTAACCCGACATCCACCTGATCGCCAGCTTACCATGATGGATGCCGTAGCCGAACGTAACGTCTTTCACGCCACCTTCTTGCACCGTGCCAACATCGCCCGTGCCAAGCTGCAGGGTGCTGACCGGTGGCGCAGGAGAGATTATAATCTCTGTTGCCACGCCATTGCTCGCCAGAACAAGGGCAGAGGCGGACGCGCCGCACGACAGAATAGGGCTGCGCTTGAGTAGTTTCATCGTTCCCCTACAGTATCGCCCTTGTTATCAAGCTCCGCATCCCATCTATGGTACAACGTCTAAATGAGCGGAGCGGTTCTACAATCCGGGGAACTACGTAGGCGGGAGAATGCCGACGAATTGGGTCACCAGTGCCCAAGGTTTCGAGCAGTAGTTCCGTCATGGGGTCGTTGGTGTTGAGGCCGTTGATCAGCCGACCGTGCATAGCGCCCCTCACGGCGCGTAGACGGGCGATGGCCATGGCGACGCCGATCACATTCTTCTCGGCAGTCTGGTCCAGCGGCACGCTCAGAACGCGGTCATTCCCCACCCCGCCTCGCCGCCCACCGCGCCCGCACAGCGCGCGAATAGCTTCCCGGCCTTCCGCGGTCCTCGGCCCAGTCGATAATACCAGCGGTCATTGGGTGTGACCGATATGAGCCCATTGCCGCATTCCGATTGAGGTGATGGTCTCTGGTTTCGCAATGAGCCTCTGCCAAGCGTCACATATTGCTTCGATGATTTCGCGGTAATTTTCGAAGACGCGATTGTAGAGCCAGTTGGCACGAAGGTATTGCCAGATGTTTTCGACAGGGTTTAGTTCGGGAGCGCGCGAGGGCAGAAAGATTGGAGTGATGCTCTCGGGCACGTCGAGGTTGGTCGTTGTGTGCCATCCGGCCCGGTCGAGAAGGAGAACGGCGTGGGCGCCCCTGTCGACATGGCGGGAGATCTCATTGAGATGCAGCTGCATGGCCTCTGTGTCGGCATATGGCACGGCAATAGCTGCGCCGGTTCCCCGTGCCGGACATATGGCGCCAAACAGATAGGCATTCTCACAGCGTTGATCGGCCGGTTGGCGGGGCCTTGATCCGCGTCTGCTCCATTGGCGGACGATGCCATTTTTCCGGCCGATGCGGGCCTCATCCTGAAACCATATCTCGACCGGCGTGTCCTCTGGCAAGTCAGAAAGATGAGCACTCAGCATTTGCAGGAAGTTTTTTTAAACACCTCGATGATTTCTGCATCCTGCCCAGGGTGGCGCGGACGAGCGCTGACGTTCGAGAACCCTAGCTTCTTCAAGAGTGTTCCGACATACCGCTCATGAAAGTCCACACCGAATCGCTTCTTGATCGCCAGCTTGAGGTCGATGCGCCGCCAGCGCACCACACCGTCGGCCTGTCTGTCGGGGCCACCCTCAACGACGGCCTCCAGTTCGCTCTTCTGCTCCAACGACAAGCGTGGCGCGGGGCCGTTGGTCCAGGCATTCAGCAATGCATCGGGGCCGCCCACGTTGAAACGGTGAACCCAGTCGCGAAGCGTCTGGCGGTCCATTCCACCGATCCAGGTCGCATCGTCGCGGCTCATACCATCCAACACCGCCGCAAGCGAAAGCAGCCGTCTGCTCTGATTGTTGTCCCGAGACTGCTTCGCCAACCGACGAAGTTCACGTGCCGAAAAATCCGTTCGCAAGGGCACTGCTGATGGCATTGCGCGAATCCTCCTCGCGCCCAGTGAATCAGAACTCCAACTTCAGGGGACTCCCCACGTGAGTCAGACCAAAAAACCTTTTATATTACAATAGTTTGGAAGGTAAAAATGTGCGACTCACACTTTACGTCCTTGTTCTTGGCGCGAGCTGCATAGATCAGCACCAGCAGTTCATCGTCCGTACACTCCAGCAAGCTGCGAACGCGGCCGCTGGCTAGGTTCCTGAGGGCAGCGCGAGGAAGTATTGACCGTAAACGAAGCCGTCACCGCCGAGATGTTGAGGCTGTGCAGTTCTGCCTTAAGGTGGTAGCCGGGGTGGCGTATGGCAGCTGGCGAACGTGCCGCAGGCCGCCGGTGTTCGGACTGCCGGGCATTTTTCACGGCATCGGGTTGCAGACGTCTGAATCTTCGATGCACAGGGCAGTCCGATGGAGGGCGTAACGGAGAGCACGCTATCATCTCATCTAGGTCCGCACTGTACTGAACCATCTAAATGATTCAGTGCACTAGTTGCTGAGAACCGGGGAGGTGGCGTCCTCGGCCTCGGGTGCAGAGGTAGAATCCTCCGCGTTTTCAAAGTTCAGTGTCACTTCCGGGAATATGGCAACCAGCTCGAGTTCAACTTCCGAGAACCTGTAGCCGTCAACTTTCAAGTCGGCGGCAGTCTCGTCCAAATCCAGCAAACCCAGGAGAATGGTACGTTCGATAGCACCATATTTTTTTTCCGGGTCCTGGAACTCGCTCCGAAGTTTGGCTTCGGCGGTTTCGTCAAGCGGCTTACGCACCTCAAGGGTCAGTGCGATCTTAGGAATAATGTCAGGCGAGATGCTGATTATGGACACATCATAGCCTGTCCGGCTTACGTCCTTCGAAAATGCCTCCAGCTCGGTCTTGAGCTTGGTGGCAAACTTGACCTTCTCTGCCGCGACATCGGCTTCAGTCTTGCCGATTGCATCCCAGACCATCGTCCACGCCTGTTGAAAAGGATAGGCCAGGGTGTCAAGCGACACATAGACCATCCGGGATCCCCAATTCATCCAGCTCCCCTCGGCTGCAGTGTCTTGAGCGCTGGCGGGCACGGCGCTCAACGCCAATAGTCCCACAAATGCCACTGTCCTCGTCAATTTCATTTTATGTCCCCAGGATTGTGAAAATGCCCTCTAATCTACGGGCCGCAAGGCCTATAAGCCAGATTCGGGTACTTATAATACAGCAGAGTTGGTTTGTTAATTCTTTCTATGTCGCCAGCAGTCAATATCGCGCCGGGGCCAACCCGTTGGCCGCCATGTGCTTCTTCTTATAACATCATGACGAAAGCGGCTTCCATCTTCACTAGCAGAATGCAAAAGGGATCGAGCTGACTAGCTCTAAATTTGTGTTTTGTGGGCGCGCAGGTTAAAAATGACTGGTCAATAGGCTGATGATTATATTCTGCACTTTCAAAGCTGTAACTTAGGTATTTCTTGAGAAACGCCCAACTCCTCCTGCTAACTCCATGTAAAGGGACACGACCATGAGACTTTCCGTGAGCACGCTGGCGAGCGTCATGGCCATTGCCGTCGTGGGAGCCGCCGGGGGGCAGTTAGTCGCTGCGCATGCCGAGGATGCCGTGCTGCAGGTCTTCGCCTCGCCGCTTGTCATCGATCAGGCCAATACCGTTAACAGAGTCGCAGGGGTCTCCCCCATTGAGACGATCGAACTGAACTCCATCGACGCGCTCCAGAAATTATGCGGCTCCGCCAATGATGGAATTCCCTCAGTCGCGGTGGTGGTTACTAAGATCACGGCGAGCATTTCGGATAAATGCGTGTCGAATGGTATTGGCGAACTGTTGGAAGCTTCACTCGGTTTCCGCACGCTGGTGCTGGTGCAAAAGGCATCAGACCCGGCGATGAGCCTGTCTTCCAGGGTGCTCTACAAGGCCTTGACCCACGACGTGCCAGACGACGAGTCTTTTAAACCGAACATGGCCAACACTTGGTCTGATGTCGATGCTAGCCTGCCTAAACTTGACATTCGCCTCATCGTTGGATCGCCCGGTAGCGCGGCTCGCAAGGTCTTCGAGGATGAGGCGATGGTAGGTGGTTGCCGCCAATTCGACGCCGTGCAGAGCATCTTTGACGCTAAGGCCAGGGTTTCGACTTGCACCAAATTCAAGGAAGGCGCCATCCTCGAGGTTGACAGTTTGGACGAGCGCGCCGCGGCGCTGGGCGCGGCAGCGCCGGGCGCCGTGGCGGTATTGCCGATCAACATCGCACTGAAGCACAAGGACTGGATGCGGATCATTCCGTTCGACGGCTTCCTACCGACACCCGAAAGCATCAACGCCGAAGACTATGTTCTCTCTGTGCCTGTCTACGTCTATGTGCGCCCAGAAGACCTTGCCAAGGAGGGCCCCGTCCGATTGTGGATGTGGGAGATGCTGAGCGAGGAGGCGATCGGAGACAAGGGCTACGGCAAGGTCGGCGGGCTGATAGAACTGCCGGCAGCAACGCGTGAGTGGCAGCGCCGCTCGATGTTCAAGTAAGGGGGGAAATAAAATGACAAGATTGCTGAAAAAGAATAACCGGGTGCTGACCGTCTTCCTAGCATGTTGTGTAGCCGCCGCCTTCACCCCGGCAAGCGCCACCGCGTCGGCGGAGCAGGCGACCGGCACTACAAGCTATATGGACCAGGCTATGGGGACCGCCGGCCAGTACTGGACTGCAGTGTCAGATGCGGTTCTGTCATGGCTTCCAGGCCTTCCCTCCGCATCAGTGCTCACGCGGCATTTAGAAAGTCCGCAAGAGATGTCCGACATGGATTTCAAGAATTTGATGAGCCTCGCCGGCTACTCGGTCAAGTCGGTCAACATGGGTGTGGGCATCGTCCCGAGGTTCTCATTATACTTCGGGCAAACGCGCGAGATGTCTGATGCCGACGAGATCTACCTGGCTCGCCTGCTGCGCAAGCACGAACGCAGCATGGGCGGCCCTGTGGCCGCAAGCCAGCGCCTCATTGTTCGCACGATCATGCAACTCCAACAGTTTCCGGATTATAATCTGGCGAAAGTTGCCGTAACGATGCTTCCGTTCCCCTCCGTGGAGTTTGTGGCCGAACCGAAGCATACGGTGCTCGGCCCAGACCTGAGCTACATCGCCCAGCGCATCATGGATGTGAACATCAAGCTGGAACAAATGAAGCGATGACACTCACGGAACCGGAAATGCTGTCTCCGGCCCTTTGACAATCTGCTTCGGGCTCAGCGGATCGACCGGAACCAGAGTCCAGAAAAAAAGATGCCTTGCGACGCTGGTGAGATACCTGCCTTCTCGACCAGCTGTTTTACCCGCCGCTGCACCTCGTCCTGCGCCAGCTTGCTTTTGCCGAGATAATATTGGGCGACTAGGGCGAAGTCCGCTTCCTTGATCAACTTTTGCGCTCCGCCCAAGGCCGCAAGCATCGCGTTGGCAGCATCCTCATAATCACTCTCGATCTCAACCCCGGCGCCCGCCGCGGTGGCGATGATGATTGCGCGGGCTGCCCCTACGGTAAAACCATATTGCGCGACCGCTGTATCGACGATGCTGTCCTCTTCCGCAGTCGTCAGTACCTTGTCGCGCTGGCTGTAAAGAAGCACCAGCTCCCGCAACCTGCCTTGCGGATTGCCTTGCACTGGATCTTCTATCCTCATGAGCTTTTGATGCGCCTGTACCAGCTCCGTGACGGAATGAAACCGGCGCGCCGCGGAGAAATGCCTTCATCTTCCATGATCTTCTTCACCTTCTGGCGGCAGGCTTCCACCGGGCTCTTGAGGCGAGACGCGTAGAAGACGGCGATCCGCTCGAAATCATGGCGCGATAGCCGGTCTTTCGCGCCCGCGACGGACTTTACCAGTTCCTGCATTCTATCATCGATGTCAGTCTCGAGTTCGATGTTGCCGTTCTGCATCTCGGCATAGAGCACGCCGCGGGCGCGAGAGAGCGATACGTCCAGCCGGGTGACGGCCTCCTCGAGTAGCTTGTCCTCGTCGGCAGCCGCCAAAACGCGTCCACGCTGGGTGCGCAGCCTCACCAATTGGCGCAGTCGCTCCTCGCCCGGGCTCCAGTACTCGTCCTGATTGTTTCCGTATTGCGATGCCTGCCGCATGTCTGCCTCTTAACCAAATCTTGTTTGATTCATTCGAGTCGCCTCTTGGCGCCCACCTCGATTATTTCGTTCAACTCGTTCATCACGCTGCGGATCAAGGGTTTCGAGGCTTGCTCACCTGCATAATTCTGGACGAAAGCCCGAACCAATTGCCGCAATTCCTGCGGATTGGTCCGGCCTCCGCTGCGTAGAAGAGCGAGGAACTCGCCTGCTTGCCGCTCGACCCGCCACGGCGGAACACCGGAAAAGGTCCCGGATTGGTCCTCCGCCTGGGCAATGGCGTCCTCGACGCTGCCACCCTCCGTGATCAGCATTTCCTCAACAATCCGGTTGTAGCTGCGCAGGTTCAGGGCGGAGGCAGGTGAAAACCGCCGCTCCTGCCGAGCGACTGCGGTCATGGTCGGCCGCGGTGGCATGGCGGGCTGCCTCTCAGGCTCAAGCGCCGCGCCGCTGTGGCGACAATCGCCATTGTCCTCGAAGGTCAGGTAAAGCGGACGGATATCAACGCCGCGAGCCCACCCGGACACCTTTTGGGTGGCCCGGTCGATTAGCTGCCACTTGCGCCGCTCGTCGTCGGCGGGGTTGTCGCTTGAGCCATATTTGTCCTGAAAATAGGCGCAGTCCTGGTGGAAGGCCAGAATGATGCGGGAGAAGTCGCGGCCATTGCTCAGCAGCCGGAAGCTTTCTAGGGCCGATGTGTAGAAGGCGCTGTCGCTGTCGGCCAAGGCCAGGCCGCCACCGGGGCACCGTACCTCATAAATGTCGCCATCGAAACCCAGGCGCATCTTCCATGATGCGGAGGCATCTTCGGCGGTCAGGCGGGAATCGCTACAGTTCACCACGAGAATGGCCGGAGAGTGACGTGAATCCGCTTGGTTCCGGTTCATTTGACTTACACGCTCTTCGTGTGGAGAAGGCCTGATAAAAACGAATCGATGAAATTATAGCAGAGCCCATAGCTATATAGGAGACTTAAGTAAGCAGCTGCGTTCCATCTTGCATTCAGTATCGACACTTCGATCCTGAAAAATACCATGATGAAGTAGGCAAGCAACATGTAGACGATCGTGAATACGAGAATACCGTTGGTCCGCAACGCGTAATAGGCGCGGTTGAATAGGTACAGGTGGGCACAAGTCAGCAGGATGAGTGCGATGAAGAAAACGGCTGCCGGCATCTGTTGCTCATCAGAGGACACCAGCAACGTCAATAAGCCGAACGGCGGCAGCAGCCAGACGAAGGCGGACACGCCGACCACTCGTCCCAGCAGTCCAAGCGGGTGAAGCTTCGAGGTCACCGTCAGTCTTGCTCCTTCAACACAGCCCGGGCAGCGGCAAGGAATTCACTCTCGTAGCCCCGCATCAGCGAATTCACGTAGTCTTGCACAAAGGTCTCCTGCTCGCGGACCTGCGCCTCGAGGCCGGCGCGGAACGAATCCTCATTGAAGGCCCGCTCCACTCTCAACAACCCGTAGTCGAGCGACCATGAGATGGCGAGCGCCACGGCAAATCGAGTGATGACGGTATCTGGCACGTACACGCGCCTGAGGCTCCCTGTCACCAAGAGGATGATCGAAGCAAACTCGGTGAAGCGCAGTATCAGCACGAGAATGCGGGTGGCGAGCGGGCGTACCGCGAGGAACACATCGACGTCGCCGATCTGCTTGATGTCCAGAATGTCCTGAAGCGCACTCGCCTCCTTGGCCAGCGCGATTGGCTCGCGGCGCGCTGAGAGGATACCCGCACTCGCGGCCTGGAGCTGAGGCAGCGTCCGAACGATGCAAGACTGGGAGGCGCTGCCGGTGCAAGCTGCTGCAACCGCCTCGGCGGCCAGCACATATAGCCGTGCGGCCGCGTGGCGGTCGATCAGTCGTGTAATCTGGTAGGCATCTTCTGCCGGCCGGCCCACACGCTGGCGCAAAGACTGCTTCTGCAACCTGCGGAGCACTCCGAGAACGTCACCGCGCTGTCCCGCCGGAGCGGTTATTAGGTCCCGAATGACGTGATATACAGCGCGATAGGAATTGGCGTAGCTCGTTGCCCAGTCGTAAGTCCAGGCCACATACGGGCCTATCCGTGCCGTCCGCGCCGCGAAGAGTGCCGAAACATCCTGCGACAGCAGCGCGTCGTCCGCCCGGGCCGGTGCCACCACGCCGGCTGTGAGCAGCCAGGCCAGCGCGAGAAGCGCGGCCGGGCAGCACCGTATGAAGGCCACGGGGACTGATGCCAGAAATCGATTGCACCGTGCCACAACTTGTCGTCAGCCTGCCCCGGCCGCAGCGGAAGTCGTCGTGACGCGCATCAGCAGCAGGTTGACGAGTTGCAGCAGGCCATCGTCAATCGCCAGCCGCTGCCTGGCGTCATTGGTCCATCCCGACAGTATTGATTTCAGCTCCGGGCTGCCGGCGTCGATCTCGAAGAGCGCCTGTTGCAGCCGCCCGAGATCCAGTTGTTTGTTGGCCTCGTCGATCACCAGCGAATCCTTGCTCTCATCCGCGCCAACGCCGACACCCAGGTCCGACAGAGAGGACCGGACTGCGAAGACACTCGAATCCCACCAACCCAGTTGCTCACGTGTTGCTTGCAGCAGGGCCGTGTGCGCGAGGGCAGGGAAACGCTCCCGTAGCAGGCTTGTAGGCGGTATGTTCTGTTCGGCCAGCACTTTAAGTTTGGCGACAATGTCCGACATGGCGGGGTCTGCCGCGGCCGCTGCCGTAATGGCGTCGAGGTCGTCGGGGCGGAGGCCACGACTGATCGACAGCAGCGCAAGCCGGGCCGCCAACAAGGACGCCATCTCGGGCGCGGCCGTGTCTGCCAGCCGCTGGTCGAGTTTCGATATCTGGTTTTTCAACGCCACATCCGAGGTGGCGTCGCGAGCGTCCAGCGCCACGAACTGGTCCTTGAG
>Ga0114971_10002435_pt1 | contig 12773 bp, 5 predicted proteins | sample M_140625_MF_Meta_FD_87320 | JGI IMG/M metagenome (GOLD analysis project Ga0114971, IMG submission 87320) | Freshwater microbial communities from Lake Montjoie, Canada to study carbon cycling - M_140625_MF_MetaG | ecosystem: Environmental > Aquatic > Freshwater > Lake | place: Lake Montjoie... | reverse complement strand
TTTTGATCCAGGTCTTCCAGGGCCTGGGCGAGCTGGTTCACCACCTGATTGAGGCTGGCTTCTCCGGCGGCGGCGAATTGTGCGGCGGCTCCGGAATCGCCCGGGGCATTCCAATCTGCAGCCAGTTGCCCGGCTCGGACCGCCACTTCCTCCGCCAGAGCCCCCAGATAAGATCGGCGGCGCGCCGAGTCCGGGCCGCTGAGCATTTCCAGCACTGCCGAAGCCGGGACCGGTGTCATGCCGGGATATCCCGTGTGCCCGAAGAGGAGGTATTGAATGCCGAACAGGCCTTTGACGCTGGGGCTGAGTTCATCAAGAAACGACGGGCTCAGGGCATTGGTGGCGCGCAGCGCGCCTTCCAAGAAAGGAGGCGACACGCGGCCATAATAAAACGTGGGGGCGGATTCCCGGCTGGCGAGCGGCCCGGTCTGGAAGCAGCGCAGTTCGGCGGCGGCATCGGCGGCCGCAATCCACGCGGAGCGGGCTTGGGCGAGCGTGGTGGGCGTGGGAGTCTGATTTAGTTTCCCCACGGCATGGGACAGCCTCCGGCATTTTGCGTCAAGAGAGTCATACCCGGCAGCGATCACGTTGCGGGCAAGGTCGCGGAGGACCGTCTCGCGGGAAACCTTTGGGTCGGTCGCAAGGAGAGAGGTGGCGAGTGCCGACAGCGCCAGCAGCGCCAGTGTGTGCGGCCGCAGCCAGCGGCTGGTCCGCACCTGAAAGTTGAGACAAGGATTCATTGCCGGGTTCGGGGTTTTTCGGGTTGGATGTGTGCCGGTCGCTGCAGGAAATCAATTCCGCCGCATGCCTGCATTCGAACAACACCAAGCGGCCAGTTCAAGCCCAAACACGCTTTGTGTCCAAACGCGCTTTGAAGACGTCCGTCATGCCTGCAGACAAGCCAGGGGGTGTCACGCCTTTCCGTGACATGCTGTTGGCCCTCACTAACGATAGTCTCGGAAATGGATTTAACCAGAATGCCCGAGTGGGCAGGGTCATCGCGCTGCGATGCTCCGCGCCGCATCCGGTGCCCTTCCTGACGCCCGCTGAACGCGGGCGCAGTACAATTTGCCAGACAAGCCAGGCGGGCAATGCGCGGCGCAGGAGCCGCGCTAAAAAGGCGTCGATCAAGAAACTTGTTAACGGTAGATCCATCTTTAAAACTGTCTCCGCAAATCCAGTGGCACATAATAGAGCATGATGAATGAAAAGAGTGCAGCCCTCGGCTTCGCCCTCCTGATTCTGGGCGGGGATGGTTTTGCCGCGCCGGTGCATCTGGTGATGCAGAAGCCGGTGGCCATCACCAATGTGGCACCGGGCAGAGCGCTGGTGGATTTTGGCCGCGTTGCCTTCGGTAATGTGCGCCTGATACCGCCCGCCAATGCCACCAACACCCTCACGGTTCATTTTGGCGAGGCCTGGGAAAACGGCCGCATCAATCGCACCCCGCCGGGCAGCGTTCGCTACTCAAAAATCGAAGTTAAAATCGAGGGTGCCCAATCAGTGGTCGCCGCCCCGCTGCCCGATGCGCGCAATACGGAACAAACCAGCACCAACCATCCACCCGCCGTGCTCACACCGGTGGAGTGGGGGGTGGTCACGCCCTTTCGCTGGGTGGAAATTGAAGGCTGGCCCGGCGACTTACGCCCGGAACAAATCACCCGGCAGGCGGGGTTTTCTTCCACGTGGGATGAGGACGCCGCCCGCTTCCATTCATCCGATGAGCAGCTTAACCGGATCTGGGAGCTGTGCCGGTATTCGATCAAGGCGACGACCTTCGCCGGCGTTTATGTGGATGGCGACCGCGAGCGCATTCCCTACGAAGCCGATGCGTATCTGAATCAGCGGAGCCATTATGCCACCGCCAATGACCGGGAAATGGCGCGCGACACGCTCGATCATCTGCTGAAATATCCGACGTGGCCGACGGAATGGGCTGCCCACGTCATTTTCATGGCGGCTGCGGACTGGATGCAGACTGGCGATACGAACTGGCTGTCACCGCGCTACGAAGCGCTCAAGGCCAAGCTGCAGCTGGAACGCGTCGGCCCGGATGGCCTGCTGATCAGTACGGCCGGCCAGATTAAAAAGGGCGACCTGGTGGATTGGCCGAAAGAGGAACGCGACGGCTATGTTTTCATGCCGGTCAACACGGTGGTGAACGCGTTCTACCTGCGGTCATTGGCGCTGATGGCGGAGATGGCCGGCGCCCTGGGCCATGAAGCGGATGCCCAGAAGTTTGCCGGGCTTGGGCAAAAGACCGGCGCGGTATTTCAGGAAAAACTTTTCGATCATAAAACCGGTCTTTATCGCGACGGGATTGGCACGGACCACTTATCGCTTCATGCCAATCTTTTTCCGCTCGCGCTGGGTCTTGTCCCCGAAGCCAGTCGGGCGCCAGTGGCGGACTGGCTCGCCCGGCGCGGCATGAGGTGCTCGGTGTATGCCGCGCAGTATCTGCTGGAGGGATTGTTTGAGAACGGGCAGGACGCCGCGGCGCTGGAGCTGATGGCGGCGCCCGGGGACCGCAGTTGGCGGCACATGGTGGAGAGCGGCACGACCATCACTTGGGAGGCGTGGGATCAAAAATACAAACCAAACCAGGACTGGAATCATGCGTGGGGCGCCGCGCCTGCAAACCTGCTGCCGCGCTATGTGCTCGGCATCCAAGCGCTCTCGCCAGGATGGGGTCGTGCCCAGGTTAAGCCCCATCCGGGCGGGTTGAAATTTGCCAGCGGCAAAATACCCACGCCCCGGGGACCGGTTTATGTCGAGTGGAAGCAGGGCAAGACGTTTACTTTCAGCCTCACGCTTCCGGCGGGCATGAGCGCCCAGGTGGAATTGCCAGCCACCGAAAAATCTTCTGGCGTATTCGCCGGAAAACGTCCGGTCGCTGCCCAACGCAAGGACGCACGCTGGGTTCTGGATGAGCTGTTATCCGGCAAAGTATTGCTCGAAGTCCGTTAAATTAATACCAACTTTTCAAATGAGATTATTGCCAACCCTATTTGTGGTCGGATTTGTATGCAGCACGGCGCATTCTTCCCCAGCCGGCGATCTGAAACCCGGCGAAATCGCCGCCGCGCTCAAGCGCTCGGCCGACTGGCATCTCGCCAGCCCCAGCGGCATTGACACGCGCGACTGGGTGATTGCGCCGCTTTATGACGGCCTTCTCCGGGTCGCCACCACCACCGGCGACCCCAAGTATCTCGCCGCCGTGCTGCGGTTCGGCACGCAGTCGGGCTGGATGGCGGACAACCGGATTTATCATGCCGACGACCACGCCGTGGGCCACGCGTGGCTGGATGTTTATCTGATGAACACCAACCGCGCGGAGCGACTGGCCCCAATACGGAAGCGGCTGGATGACGTCATCGCCCATCCCGTCACCGAGGTGCTCATGTTCGGCAAAAAGCCCAGGACACCGGGCGTTGCCGTCACGGACCGCTGGACGTGGTGCGACTCGCTTTACATGGCGCCGCCGACGCTGACCCGCCTTTACGCGGCGACCGGCGACCCCAAGTATCTGGAATTCCTTGACCGCGAAATCCGCTTCACCTGCGAGAGCCTCTGGGACCAGCAGGAGAAATTGTTTTTTCGGGACGCGACATTTTTTGACAAGAAAACGCCTTCAGGGAAGAAAACCTTCTGGTCGCGCGGCAACGGATGGGTTTACGGCGGCCTCTGTCTGGTGCTGGAGTCGCTGCCGAAAGAGTATCCCACCCGCGCATTTTATGAAAACTTGTTCAAGGAAATGACGCAGTCCGTGCTGGCCACCCAGCAGCCGGATGGCTTGTGGCGGCCCAGCCTCTTGGATCCGGAGCAGATCCCCATCGGCGAAACCAGCGGCAGCGGATTCTTTGTTTTCGGCCTGGCCTGGGGCGTGAACCACGGCGTGCTCAAGCGGGAAGAGGTTTGGCCCGCCATCGCGCGCGGCTGGGCGGGATTGCTCACCCGCGTGAAGCCGGACGGCTACGTGGGCTATGTCCAGCCAATCGGGTCGTCGCCGGACAAGCTGGGCGCCGATTCCCGGCAGGATTACGGCACCGGCGCGTTCCTGCTTGCGGGGAGCGAGGTCCTGCGGGCGCTGGGCGGCGCGGCGCCGCTGGATGGCGGCGCGTTGCTGGCGGCGGCGGAGAAGCTGGTTGCCGAGGACAAGACGCCGCGTGCATATGCCCGGCTGGTGCCGGAGCGGAAGGATGATCTCGCTTGGGAGAATGACAAGGTGGCATTCCGCGTCTATGGTCCGGCGCTGCGTTTGGGGGCGGAGGACAGCGGCATTGACGCGTGGTGCAAGCGCGTGAGCTATCCGATCCTGGACAAATGGTATGATCAGGACCGCCTCAAAAAAATCAGCTACCATCGGGACCACGGCGAGGGTTACGACGGCTACCACGTGGGCGACACCCGGGGCTGCGGCGGGCTGGGGTTGTGGGTGGACGGCAAACTTGTGACGGCCGACACTTACCTTGCAGCGGAAATCTTCTGGACCAGCCCGGCCGTGGCGGAATTCAAGACCGTGTATGAATACCCGGTGAAAGTCGGCGGCAAGACGGTTTATGAAAACCGCCTGACGCGGCTCCGCTTGAATGAACGGTTTACAGAAATCGAAACGTTCTTCTCTTATGGGACCGCCCGCGGCGCAAAGCCGATCGAGAATTTCCCTTATGAAGTCGCCATCGGCATCGTCACCCAGAATCAGGGGGCGCAGATTGCCTCCTTGCCCGAGCTGGGCGCAATCTCGGTATACGAACGGTTGGATGGCAAGGGGTTGGGCACGGGAGTGCTGGTTCCCCCACGACTGTTCATCCGGAGCGTCGAACTTCCCGCCCAGGACAAGGAGGGTAAGCATGCACAGGCCGTGATCGTCACCCGTCCCAATGCGGAGGGCCGGGTGATTTATCGCGCCGGGTTTGCCTGGGCGGGCGATGGGGAGATGACCGCTGCCGACCAGTGGCTGGATTACCTGAAGCAGCAGTCCGCCCGCTAAGCGGCCTCTGCTGTCACGTAAATCCGTGACATGAGGTTTCAGAAATCATCCGTCATAATCAGCATTCAAGCCTGAATTTTGAATCTTGCTGCCCCCGTGCCCTGCCAGCCACGCTTGAAGGGGCAACCTTGTTGGCTGAAGTGCGCAATCGGAATTTGAAACCGTTGATTTTATGACCCAAAAATATTTAGCCCTGCACGCCATGGCTCTGGGACTCGTTTTTGCCTCGGCTGCGGGTCTCGCGCAGGCCGCCAATCCCATCGTGCCGAAGCGCGGGCTGAACGATCCCCACATCCACATCTTCGGCGACCGCGCCTATGTGTTCGCCTCGCATGACCGCTCCCCGACCAACAAGGCCTTCGTCATGGACAATTGGTGGGTCTGGTCCTCGCCGGACCTGGTCCATTGGACCAACGAGTGCGTCCTGCAGCCGGAGCAGACCTTCATCGGCAAACCGTTCACCGGCTGCTGGGCGGTCGATGCGGCCTGCCGCAATGGAAAATATTACTTTTATTACTCGCAGAGGAACGAGCAGACCGGCGTGATGGTGGGCGATTCCGCTGCCGGGCCGTGGCGCGATCCGCTGGGGAAACCGCTGTTGTCCTCCGATTTGACGCCAACCCATGAATACGACATCTGCGTGTTTCAGGATGCCGACGGCAATCCCTATATTATTTTTGGCGTCTGGGACTATTACATTGCCCGGCTGAATGAGGACATGATTTCGCTGGCCGAGAAGCCGCGCCTGCTGCAGCTCGACCGCAAATTCGGCCCCTATGGCGAGGGCAAAACCGACGACAAGCCGAATCTGCACCAGGCCAACGGCCACTATTATCTGACGTGGGGCTGCTTCTACGCCATGGCAGACAACGTTTATGGGCCTTACGTCTTCAAGGGCTCGGTGATGGATACGAATACGAGCTTCGCCCCGGGCTACGCCAGCCCCACCTGGCCGAACGGCCCGCTGCAGGGGCGGCACGGGAATTATTTCACCTGGCACGGCCAGTGGTATTTCACCTACTGCGACATGAGCCAGTCGGGCAACCGCTACTTCCGCGACGCGTTCATCAGCTACATCCACTACAAAGCCAACGGCGAAATCGCGCCCATCCGCGTGGACGGCACCGGGGTGGGGGAATACCGCGCTGCGGGAAAGATTGAAGCCGAAGATTTCTTTGCCGCGACCAATATCACCCAGCAGGGAATCCCCGGCGGCTTTGGCGTGAGCGCCACGAAGGCCGGCGGCTTTCTAATCTTTCCCAATGTGCATGGGTTGGCCCAGTGCTCGCAGCTCACGCTGGAATTGAGTTCCGTCGGCGCGGGCGGGACGATTGAAATTCGCGAGCGGGGGCCGGATGGCCCGCTGCTGGCGGAGGGTGCCGTTGAGAAAAGCAAAAAAACAGACGGGCCGACGACAGTGGCGATACGATTAGTTCATCGTGCTTCCAGCGAAACGTTGTGCCTGAAACTAGTGGGGTCTCCGGCAATGGTGCTGGACGCTTTTAACCTCCAACCCTAATTCGCTCATTTTGCCTTGAATTGAATGCGGTCCTGGCGAGACCATGGGTTTAGGAAACCACTCACTCCAATCCTTCAATATTCGATACACTGTGAGAATCTCAAGTTTGATAGCGGTCGTAGGCGGCATTTTAACGCAGGCCGTTTTTTCCGCGCCGCTGTTCACCCAGACCGGCAGCGACCCCGCCTTTCAGGATATATTGAAAAGTGGAGTGCTGCCCAAAGGTCAGAACTCGAAGGTCGGCGTGAAGGGGTCCTCCATTGCTGTGAAGCACGAACTCGTGGAGCTCACGCCGGAATCCCGGCGACCGATCTGCAAGGAAATCATGATCCATACTTTGGGAAACAGCGCGATTCCCCGGGCCGACTTCGGGAAATGGTCGCGCTGGTATCAGGAGGACGGGGCCACGCAAATTTTCCGCCTCTTCGCGGGTGAAGAGAATGTGCGCAACACCCGCCCGAAGGCGGCGCGGATTGAAGCTTTTAGCGATGAACACTGGCAGCAGGGTGAGTGGCACGAGTGGAGCGGCACTTACACCATCCTCAAGCCGCACGGCGCCGCAATTTTTCAGGTGAAGAACGACGTCAATGACTGGGCGGTGCAGTTGAACATGAACTCCGCCGGCGATATCGTCCTCAACCGCCGGCGTGGCGAGGACCTGGTGATCGCCACCAACATGGTAGAAAAACCTTTCTTCATCCGCGTGCGCGACAACGGCCTGGATTACGAGGTGTATCTGAATGGCACCAAGGCCGGCGAGGGAGCCTTTGCCCGGCCAGCGGGGACCACCGCTTTCCGCTGGGGCATGTATCTCGGTGAGCACGATGTGACCCGCGACGCCATGGTTTTCGTCTCGGGCGCGACCGTGGGCGACGGGCGTGGCAAGAAGCAATGAGTTGGTCCGCACGTTTTTCAGGATGAAATCCACTTTCATGTCCATCGCTTTGATTGCCTGCCTTGGACCATCGGTTGTGCGCGCGATTCCCACTGACGCTCTGGAATCCGGCTTCAGCAACCCGCCGGCTCAGACCCGCCCCTGGTGCTACTGGTACTGGATCAGTGACAATATTTCCAAGGAGGGCATCACCCAGGATCTGGAGGCGATGAAGCGGGTCGGCATCGGCGAAGCCCTCATCGGGAATATTTTTCTCGATAACCAGCCCGCCGGCCGCATTAAGGTGCTCAGCGAGGAATGGTGGGGCCTGGTGGAGCATGCCATTCGCGAGGGCGGCCGCATCGGCGTGGACATCGGAATGTTTAACTGTCCCGGCTGGAGCCAGTCCGGCGGGTCGTGGATCAAGCCGGAACAGACCATGCGCTACGTCGTCGCATCGGAGACGCGCGTGGCCGGGCCGAAAAAACTATCCGAAAAGCTTGTTGTACCAAAAGACCCGTTCCAGGATATCGCGGTGCTGGCCTTTCCCGCGCCGCAGGCGGATGCGGATTCCCTGGCGGCCTATTCGCCGCATTTGACTTGCACGCCGGCGGTGCCTGGGGCGGAGAAACTTGCGGATGGCGATCGGGCGACAGCGGCGACCATCGCCACTGGCCCGGCCAAGAAGCAGAAGCCGGTAACGATCGACATCGAACTGTCTTCGCCGTTGATCGCGCGCAGCCTGGAGATTTATCCGACCGATCAGCCGTTCGGCGCGGAGTGCGAACTGCAGGCGCAGGCGGGCGATGGGCGTTTTCAAACCGTGCGGAAGTTTCGTTGTGATCGCTCCAATCCGTCCCTCAACACCGGGTTCATGCCGCGCGGTCCGGTAGTGATTTCATTTCCCACCGTGACCAGCCGGCATTTCCGAGTGGTATTTTCTAATTTTATTGGCAAAACCCAAAAAGCCGAGCTGGCGGAAATCCATCTTTCCGGCGCGGCGCAGCTGGAATCCTTCATTGAAAAACAGCTCGCTAAAATGCACGCCACGCCGCTGCCGCTGTGGGACGCCTACCTCTGGTCTGCGACGGCAGAGCCGGATTCGCCAAAGCTTGTAGTGCCGCTGGCGGAGGTTAAAAACCTGACCGCGCAGCTTTCCAGCGACGGTACGCTAACGTGGGATGTGCCTGCGGGCGACTGGATCCTCCAGCGCATCGGCATGACTCCGACGGGCATGAGCAATTCACCGGCCTCGCCCGAGGGACAGGGTCTTGAGGTGGACAAGATGAACGGCACACTTGCCCGGAAACATTTTGACGCGTTCATAGGCCAATTGCTCCAGCGCATGCCGGCGTCTGATCGCAAGGCTTTCAAGCAGGTTGTGGCCGACAGCTATGAGATGGGTTCGCAGAACTGGACGGATGGGTTTGAAAAAACATTCCGCCGACAATACGGCTACGATCCGCTGCCGTGGCTGCCGGTGCTGTCGGGGCGGATGATAGGAAGTGCGGATCAGAGTGATCGATTTCTCTGGGACTTGCGCCGACTGATTGCCGATCACGTGGCGACGGATTATGTCGGCGGACTGCGGGCGGCGGCGAATGCCCACGGTCTCAGCCTGTGGCTGGAGAACTACGGTCACTGGGGGTTTCCGGGTGAATTCCTGAAATACGGCAGCCTGTCGGACCGGATCGGCGGCGAATTCTGGGTAACGGGCGACTTGGGTTCGATCGAGTGTCGCGCGGCATCCTCGTGTGCGAACACCTACGGCAAACCGTTCGTCTCGGCGGAATCGTTCACTGGCGGACCGCCCTTTCAGAATTCGCCAAAAGATTTAAAGCCGCGGGGCGACTGGTCGTTCTGCGAAGGCATCAATCACGTGGTGCTCCACGTCTGCATTCAGCAGCCGGACGACTCCAAATATCCCGGCATCAACGCGCCGTGGGGCACGGAGTTCAACCGGCACAACACCTGGTTCGAGCAGGGCGGCAGGGCGTGGATTGACTATGAGCGCCGCTGCTGCTGGATGCTGCAGCAGGGCTGGCGCGTGGCCGACGCGGCCTATTTCATTGGCGAGGATGCGCCCAAAATGACCGGTGTTCGCGATCCGGAACTGCCGCCCGGTCGCGACTTCGATTACATCAACGCCGAAGTGATCGAGAAAAGCCTATCCGTGAAAGATGGGCGACTGGTGCTGCCCCATGGCGTGAGCTATCGCGTGCTGGTCCTGCCCAAGCTGGCGACCATGCGCCCGGAACTGCTCCGCAAACTCCGCGACCTTGTCAAAGCCGGGGCCACGGTGGCGGGCGAGCCGCCATTGAGGTCTCCCAGCCGGGAAGATTTCCCCGGGTGCGATGGGCAGGTTCGGCAACTCGCTGCGGAAATCTGGGGCGCGGAAAAATTGCCGGCCCGCGGCGAGCGCCCGCTGGGAAAAGGCCGCGTCATTTGGGGCAAAACCCTGGCGGATATTTTTGTAGAAAATCAAACCCCGCCGGACATTGAATATCACAATCCGGCGGCGGACTCCAAATTTCTGTTCACGCATCGCCATTCGGCGGACGCGGAGATTTATTTCGTCTCGAATCAAAAGGATCGCGCGGAGCGGGTGAACTGTGCATTTCGCGTCGTCGGCAAACAGCCCGAATTATGGAACGCCGTCACCGGCGAGCGGCGCGTGTTGCCGCAATGGCGGGAAGCGAACGGGCAGACGCAGGTGACGCTCGACTTTGCCCCGCAGCAATCGTGGTTCGTTGTGTTTCGCCAGCCGGGCCCGCCGCCGGTCAGCGGGTCGCAGAATTTTCCGGCGGCCCAGCCGCTGATCACGCTCAACCGTCCGTGGCAGGTTGCCTTTGATCCCAAGTGGGGCGGGCCGGAACGCGCCGAGTTTGCGACGTTGAGCGACTGGACCATGCGCTCCGAAGAGGGTATTCGTTTCTATTCGGGCACAGCGACATATCGGACGACGTTTGATTTGCCGGCCACGGCGATTCCAGCGCGAGACGGCAAATTGTTGCTCGATCTCGGCAAAGTTTGTGACGTCGCAACCGTGCGGCTGAATGGCCAGAACCTTGGAACGCTCTGGACGCCGCCGTGGGCGGTGGATATTTCCACCGCCGCAAGGACAGGCAGCAATGCCTTGGAAATCGTCGTCGTCAATCCGTGGAACAACCGGTTGGTTGGTGATAGCCATTTGCCGGTCGAACGCCGGCTGACCTCGCTTTCGTTGCCAACCGTAAAGACCAATGCTCCGTTGCGGGCGGCCGGGCTGCTCGGGCCGGTCACCGTGCTGGTCAGCGACTCCGAAAAATGAAGCCCGAAGTTATATGGAAAACGCCATGAAACCCATCCTCACCTTCTTCGCTTCGCTTTGCATTCTTTGTGGCCCGGTCCTCGCTGCGGATAGGCCTGACGGCAGTTCAATGCTTCCGGAGGAACCAGCGAACTGGATCACGGCTGAGTCAAGGGCTACCAATGCCGCCAATTTTGTGACGCATTTCCGGCTGCGCCTTCCGCTCGCGGCCAAGCCGGATAAGTTCAGGGTCCGCGTCACGGCCGATTCCGTCTATCGCCTGTTTGTCAACGGGCTGCCGGTTGCCTTGGGGCCTGCCTCGGGCGATCCCGCCAAGTGGCGCTACGATGAAATGGATCTGGCACCCCAGTTGGTGGCGGGCGACAACCTGTTGGCAGCGGTGGTCTGGCATCCGGAGGGGGCGTGGACCGCGCCAGTTTGCATGATGGGCAAAGCCCCCGGATTTTTTCTGCAAGGAGAATCCCATCCCGTTGTGAATACAGGGCGAGGGGCGTGGCGGGCTTATGTAAATCCGGCCTATGGCCCGCTCAAGGCCAAGGTGAACGGATACTCGGCGCTCGGCGATTTTGAGCAGATGGATGGCCGGCTGTATCCGTGGGGCTGGGAAACTGCCGCCTTCGATGATCACGCCTGGCCCAAAGCCGTCGTCAGCACGGAGAAATACACCTTAGTGCCGCGCGATATTCCGCCGCTGGAACACCGTCCAGAACGTCTGGCTCGCGTGCGCAAGGCGGAGGGCGTGACGGTTCCAGAGGCGTTCCTCACCGGAAAAAATCCGCTGGTGATTCCACCCAAGACCACGGCCACGATCCTGTTCGATCGCGGGGAGCTGATCAATGCCTATCCCGAGCTGATTACCAGTGGAGGTACGGGAAGCCACGTGAAGATGGGCTATGCCGAAGCGCTGTTCGGCGAAAAGAAAACGAAAGGGGATCGAGACGCGGTGGAGGGGAAAACCTGGGCGGGATCCGCCGACGAGATCATCGCCGATGGCGGGACCAACCGGCTCTATCGGCCGCTTTGGTTCCGGACCTTTCGCTATCTTCAGCTGGAAATTCAAACCGCGGCCGAACCGCTGACGCTGGTGGATCTCCGTGGCGAGTTCATCGGCTATCCGTTTGTCGAACGCGCCGCTTTTGATGCGGGCGATGCTGAATTGAAGCGGATTTGGGACGTGGGCTGGCGGACGCTGCGGCTGTGTGCGGTCGATAATTTTTACGACTGTCCCTACTACGAACGGTTGCAATATGCCGGCGACACGCGCATTGAGGCGCTGGTTTCCATCTATGTGTCCGGCGATGACCGGCTCATGCGCAAAGCGATTGATCTGTTCAACGATTCGCTGGGCGCCGAGGGCCTGACGGCCAGCCGCTACCCGAGCAAGCTCCGGCAAATCATCCCAACCTTCTGCAACTGGTGGATTGCGATGATCGATGACTACCGTCTGCTGAACGGCGACAAGGAGTTTATCCGGAAGATGGTGCCGGCGATGGAGACGGTGCTGAAGCGGTTTGAAACGTTTACCGACCCCGCCACCGGTCTCATCACCTTCAGCCGGGCCGGCGAATGGGACTTTGTGGATTGGGCCGGACATTTGAGCCATGGCAAAGAAAGAAAAGAAGGCGCGAGAATGCCTTCGGGCTTGATCTCGCTCAATCATGTCTATGCGCTGGATCGGGCCGCAGACATCATGCGTTATCTCGGCGACGAGCCGAAGGCCAGGGAATATCACGCCCGGAGCGAGCGCATCCGCAACGCGGTATCTGCCCGGTGCTGGGACCCGGAGAAAGGCATTCTGGCCGACGACCCGCGGATGGAGCGCTACACGGAACACATGAATTTGCTGGGCATCCTGACGGATGCCATTCCGCCGGCGCAGCAAAAAGCGGTGATGGAAAAAATTCTCGCCGGTGAACCGAAGATGACGAAAGCCACCATCTATTTTCGTTTCTATTACAATCGGGCACTGGTTAAAATCGGCTTGGCAGACCGGTATCTCGATACGCTGGCGCTGTGGCGCGATCAGTTGAAGCTCAACCTCACCACCTGGGCCGAAACACCGGAGCCCTCCCGCTCCGAT
>Ga0114971_10002434_pt1 | contig 12775 bp, 15 predicted proteins | sample M_140625_MF_Meta_FD_87320 | JGI IMG/M metagenome (GOLD analysis project Ga0114971, IMG submission 87320) | Freshwater microbial communities from Lake Montjoie, Canada to study carbon cycling - M_140625_MF_MetaG | ecosystem: Environmental > Aquatic > Freshwater > Lake | place: Lake Montjoie... | reverse complement strand
AGCAAAAGATCATCACCTATTTGCCTCTTAAAAAAGCCCGCCTCCCGAATGCCACCAAGATCAGATTCCCGATTCACCCAAGACTCCTCGATAGGCTCCTCCAAATCCCTGTTGATAGCCGCTCCCCTGATGCCCCTCTTTTCCCAAATCTCATCAACCTGCCCACATCGGGCAAGACTGGCCTTTCGGGGCGTTTCCTGTCCCTCCTTCAAAAAGCCAGAATAGACACTATGCCTGCAAAACGACCTGGATCCCGGATGTTTCAGGCAAAGACATTTCATTCCTTGAGGCATACGTGTGTTTCTCTCATGGCCAACTCGGGGGTCAGCCAGGAGCTACGAAAAGAGCTGGCTGGCCATTCTTCTGATGTCCATCGGCAATATACTCATCACTCCCCCAGCTCACTACGCGATGCTGTGGAGGCCATGCCTTCATTTTAATAGCTAACGACGCAAGGAGTTTATCTGATCTGCAAGGAGATTGACTGAGCAAAGCAGCAGTGTGATATTTATTACATGAAATTGGCGCTGTTTTCGACCTTGGCAATATTGGGGCTAGGGAAATGTTTTGCTGATGATCGCATGACACAAGAGTTTGTTGCCGCGGTTTATAGGGGCAACGACACCTACGCAATTGCAGGCAATTCAGCAGTCGGTGCTGGTGGTGCAATTGTTCGGGCTGGCGACACTTTTTTAACTCCCCAAGGAGCATATGTTAAAGTTGGTGATACTTTTCTTAAGCCTAGCGGAGGAGCAGTGGTGTCTGCAGGAGGAAGCTATGTCGGAACTGATAGTGCCCTTGTGAAGGCAAGCAATGGCTCAAATCTGATTCTTGTTGGCTCTGGCGGCGCTAGTATAGGGGCAGGAGCTACTGTCCTCCGGCCTATACTGATTCCACATTAAATAAGCGGAATTGCCATATAACAGACTTGCGTTTTTTACACAGCTGTCCCGAGCGTCCCTACCTATTATGAGTAGCCCACAAATGCCAAGCGATGAGGCTAATGCCCTAACCGAAGTCGAAAAAGGAATGGAATTGCTTGCGGAGATTGGGAGCAAATACATCGATTTCTGTACTCAAGGTGGTTTTGCAAACAAGACGATTCCTAGCCAGAATCTTTTAAAAGCTAGCAGAAACGAGATAAGGGCTGGATTAATATGGTATCTCCTCCGAGGAACCTCAGTCATATCAAAGTCTGAAGACCTGGAAGCGATAAGAACTGGAATATACGAAACAATTCCACTCTTCCTAACTAAATCATTTGGTGGCGATCGTGAGATCGAGCACCCAGAGATTACGAATTGGTCTAATGCGATCTGGAAGGAATTCTCTGAACTTATCACTTCGCAGAGTAAAGATCCTCATGCAAACGCACTTGATCCCACAAGACTGCGTGAGGTTTTTGAAAAGATTGTCATAAAACTGCTCATTGGTTTCCAAGAAGACAAGGCTGCATAAATTATATTTAGATCCCTATTCAAGCGATCTCACTCATTTCACCTTAGTAATTCCTTCACTCAACACTTCGATTTACGAACTACCGTAGTGTATTTTGCAAGCGCTCCATGAGGTCCAAGAAACTTAAATACTCCGGTAAAGGACGTGCTTCCAATTCGGTTGTTAAAGCAGCGGCATGGGCTAGGGCGAACCCACATGAATGGGATTTTTCCAAAGTTAAACCAGAGGAAAGACCTATGGCAGTTGCATGGGAATACGGGCGAGAGAAAATTAAGTTGTTCTCAAGATTTCGTTCCTTTCTTGCAATCCGAGACAGAAAACGGTTAAGGGAAATTAAGAAGCCTCTTGAAACTCTTCATGGGAATGGCCTGAGTCACATCTTTCTTACTTTCTGGAAATCCCCGCATTGGCCTAAAAGACCTTTTCTGGATCTTTCATCAAAGGAGAAAAAGGAGGCCTTTCCAAAGGTTTTTCACGAAGACTCAAAGACAACGTCAGCCGAAATATTAGGTATAGTCCAAGATGTCACCCCTCACTTGCCCTTCGAGCGTAAGTCTTGGAGACATATTCATAAACATTTTGACCTTGAAGACTATATTCTTTGCGAAATCGAGAATCCGGTAAAGAGGGTGTTATTGGTCGATATGAACCAAGCTCCTGGAGCGATTCTCAAATCCTTCAAAGACCACCTTTTCCGAGCAGGACTCAAGCAAGGGCGTGGACGGTCGACGATTGAAAAGGACCTTCTCGCTCTTACCGTCCATAGACTCTTTCCAAAGTTTAGAACCTTCAAAGCTATGGACGCCGTCCTTGGCTCAAGCGATTCAAGCAATGCTTCTGTCTTGGCTATGGAGCACAACCGAGCTGCCCATTGGAATTATGCTCAATGCAGACTTGGTAGGGGTTGGGGGCGAAAAGCTGGAAAATCGAAAAACGCTCGTCCAATTTTTCAGTTTTCAAGATTGGACGCCGATTACGAAGACATCGACTAAACACCCCCCTTAAAAGAATCCGAAGAATCCGAACAACTCCCCTGGCCGTTATACGGCAAGGTAGTTTTCCTTCAAAAGACACATGCCGCAAATCCTAGATGGATTTAGGAATTGTTGTGCTTGTACGGGGCCAAGCAAAAACTTGGCCTCGAAATGAAACAAATATTAACAACCGAATCCGCAGCAAATACAAAGCAGGCAGTCTTCATTCGGGTTTCTGATGTAACCCGCACATACGGGCTCAAGCGCGGTTTTCTTTATCACATGGTCAAGGCAGGCCTCCTGAAATCCACCACCCTCAAGGGGCGTTGTGGAATGAAAGGCATCGTGCTGTTTCGTCCTGAGGACATCGAAAACTTAATCAAAACCCAATCAGCAGAGGTAAATAAGTGATTCCTCGCGAACAGATAAAGTCACTTAAAACCTCCCTGTCGGTACCCGAGTATTTTCGACTCACAAACCACTTTGTCAAAAGGGCCGGAAAGGATTACGTAATCCACTGCCCATTCCATAAAGACAAAACACCGAGCTGCTTCCTCTATGAGGACCACTTTCACTGCTACGGATGTCTTGAGCGCGGAGATGTCATCGAGGCTCACATGAGACTTAAGAAGACTGATTTTTTAACTGCTTTGGCAGAACTCAGCCGGATGGCTGGGCTCAACCAATACCAACCGGAACGAATTCCTGGACGTTCCGGAAGGTTTAAACCCACCAGGAATAAAAAGGAGTAATCACATGTCTATTACGTTTGATTACAAGAATAGTGAAAGTAAGCGTGAGATAATTAAGCCCGGCGAATACGAGGGAGAGATAACCTCGGCCAGGCTTGGTATATCCGTCAACGGCAATGACCAACTCATTGTCGGCATCCAACCGGAGGACAGCAATACCAGCATCCGCGACCATATTGTCTTTTCTGCAAAGGCAAAATGGAAGGTTAAGCAGTTTCTTGATTGCTTTGATCTTGCGCCAGAAGGCGACGAGGACGACGCCCAAATGGAGATCGATGACGACTTCGTCAATGACCTGATTGGAAAAGTCGGGACAATTCGAGTTGGCATTGAGTCCTACAACGGGATTAAACGCAACCGGATCGTCGAATATATTCCAGTCGAAGATGCGGAAAATGATGGGGGCGACGAATAGTCGTTATCCCCATGGAGGTATCCAAATCAAATATGAAACAAGCCGAAAAGAAACTTACGCCTGATCAGATTGGTTTGGAGATGGTCGACCGTCTTATCCCTGAATTTAGTGATGAGGCGGTCGACTACCTTCAAGACAAACAGAGGCTCGCCGAAAACGAAGTCTCACGCCGATGCCTTAGTAAATATCGGGGTTACCCCATTGAAGCAGTCGATTGGTTGGTAGATCAAAAAAAGATTGGCATCACTAAAGAAGGTGACTGGTCCACGCCTTTTGAAGGGTTTTTCAAAATCGGTGAGGAGTTCCATCACCGCGTTTTCGGACGGCATATTAACATCCAACGTGGAGACACTCGTTACTGGGTCTGCCACCCCAAAGGACAACCCCTTCCTATGGTCCCCTTTTACCTTGGCGATTACCTTAATGCGGAAACTGTTATTATTGTGGAGGGGGCTTGGGATGCAATGGCAATGGCCATAGGAGCAGGTTGGCATCTTCCTGAACGTTTCCCATTGAATGTCAGCATTTTAGGTATTCGTGGGCTGCATACCTTGAGGGACTTCTTCGGATTCTTCGGAAAGATATGGGGGGGCAAGCGGAAGTTCCTAGTGATTGCAGATAACCAAGGCGAATACGAATGGATCCGCACACCGATGCTTTACCGCAAGCTCATTGAGAAAGCCTCCGGCATTTGGTTTACTCACTTCAAAGAGGAGTACGGCAAGGATGCCAACGATGCCCTTCGTAAAGGGGCTTTTAAGGAGTGGCACCTAGAAAAGCTCATCAATCAGTTGGAGCCAGGAGTTTTTCGACCTAAGGAGGTTCATTACGGCCCCCTAGTGTTTAAAAAGCACCTTGAAAATATAGATCCTCCGGTCATCCCACAGGGGCAACGTTTGTATGGAGTAAACGGGGCAAAGGACGAATTCCCGCTGGAGGTCTTTCCACCCCTGATCCGCAGACTCGTCGAGGAACAGGCCCGAATTCATAAAATAGAAATCCAGCAAAGTTGCTTGTCTGTCATGGGGGCGGTTTCCTCAGCTATTGGTCCATCCATCGTGGCTGATGGCTTTGCCCCAGGATGGATAACTTATGCAAATCTCTATTCGTTGATTACAGCGCCACCGGGCTCAGGAAAAACTACCCTTCTGAAGTTTTTTGACCCGGTTAGAGAAAAAGAAGCGAAGCTAAGAGAGGTTTTCGAAAATGAGATTTTGCCGGGACTTAAGGCTAGAAAAAATGAACTTGAGAGGCAAAAACGGCGGGTAGAAAACAAAAAGAGCGCTCAAGGAGTCCCCAGCCTTAGCCCCAAAGAAATAGAGCGAGAGTTGCAAGAGCTGGATAAAAGAATGCAAAACTGGCCGACTTTCCTGGTCGGTAAAAGCACCACTCCTTGCCTCGTGCGAACCATTAATGCTTTCGACCAATATCTTTTTCAGATCCTTGATGAATCAAGTTCCCAGATCTTTCAGGTTTTAGGTTTTGGGAAAAAGAATGAAGATGGGGCCGATATCGATTTCTATCTAAGCCAGTACTCCAAAGCACCTTATTCAAACGATACCGTGACCAGGGGGAGAATTACCGCGAATGGATGCCTAGGTTTTACCTGGCTGATGCAGCCAGTCGTAAAACAAAAACTCCAGTCATGCAAAGAGGCCGGAGCTCGAGGTTTTCTTGCCCGATGTCTTTTAGTCGATGCGAGAAACACTGAAATACCTACCCCAGATGAGATCTATGAACCTTGCAAGGAGGACTGGCTGGCCTACAACCAGGGCATTCAGAAGCTGCTAGATTTCCGCCTCACAGAAAAACCAAAGTCTCTTGACTGTGACACAGCAGCTCAAAAACGGCTCCTTGGTATCCACATCGAAGAAACCCATTTCCGCAACAGCATCCTTAGGCAGTGGAAGGACTTTTTCGGACGTCAACGCGAGCACATCATCAAACATTACGTTAACCTATATGGCATGGAGATGGTTTTTGCAGACGGCGATTTCAACCCCGGCTTCTGTACGCAGCGGCTTGAAAAGGCAATACGCCTTGGCAAATGGTTCCATGAAGAATTGGCCGGCATGGTGCGGTTAGATACAGGACATGGGTCAAAGGAGGCTCTTTCACGGGTCACCGAATGGATCAACAGTTTCAAGGACTCTATGATTTCTCAGGGGTACATCAAAGATAGATGCATAAGTATTGATAAATTCAGGACCCTATGGTCGCTCCATCCCAGGGCATTTGTTGCATGGAAGCAGTTTAATGACTATGGCAGACCAACAGTGATTGTCGGAACGGCTAACTAACTATCACAAAAGGATATTTTTGGACCTCCCCCCCAAACTTTATACCAAATTCAGGTGTCGGCCTACGGTCTACGGAGTACGACTGGCCTACCAACAAAGGTAGACGTCGAACTCATGTAAGCCATCCCCGCAGGGATTGCAGACTTTGTGCCATAAAACAGACCAGAGGATTTAGACACATAAGTATTGTCTGAGGCCACAAAGGACTTGCCACTTTCATAAACAAAACCATTTGAGGTGATGTAGTTACCTCGCCCGTCACCGTAAACAGCGGTTCCGTCCGATCCAATCGCACAGTTCCTACCACACTTAAAACCAGACTTACCGAGTACCACGCCAAGAACAGCTTCTTCATCTTGTGACCACCCACTCACAGACAATATTCCAAGTAGTATTAATAGAGGAATTAGTTTCACGCACCTACCCTGCTCTTGTCTCATGCCTCATGCAAGCGGGTTTGGCCGAAAGGCCGATGAGAATCAAAACGGCAGGAAGCCTTTTCATATTTTTAGTTAAGCGTCTTATTTTTCTCCTTCAACACCGTTGGTGTCTTTTTTTGTTTTTCGACAAAAGCTGTCCATTCTGGCGCACTACATCGAATGGAGATCTGAGGCCGAACCCACGGACCCATTTCGACCGCAGCCTGTGCCTCCTCTCCATTAGGGCCTTTCCAGGAGGCTCTCCACCAGCTGTTTATGACTTTATCTCCATCTATCCCTTTAGATTCTTTAATCTTCATCAGTTGCGCCTCTTGGTGATAGTTTTCCTGAATTAGACGCCTGACATCTACTGGAGTAATTATGTTTTCATTAATATTTTTATAGAACTTCAGGTATTTAACATTTGAGCATTTTAATTCCGATTTCACCCTGAGGAAGTAAAAGTAGATTTTATTAAACCCGTCTTTTTCTCTTACCATTTTTCTCACTACCCCGCGGCAGTAATCCATGTCCCACGTCATACAAGTGTCTGAATCCTCTTCAAGTTTACCATACCTACTCTCTATCTGCTGGTAGGTTTCTCCCAATCTCGCGTGTGCAAGCCCGCAGATGCTTGAGAGAAATAAAACAAACATACTTATTCTCATGGGTTTATTCTTTACCTCCCTTTTCACTACAATCTTTGGGCTTTGACATTACATTCTTCCACCCCGCCTCTGATAGCAACTTTGCCTCATAAAGCTCATTGGCGAAGACCCTCGCCCGCTCCGTCACCTTGTCGCTCTTAGCTCGGTTTAGCGAGGCAGGAAGTAGTTCCAGATTCATAACTTGGTTTTGAAGTTCGGGGCAAACCGCCCTTGGAATTACATGGTCAGCTTCAGCCTCCTGCCCCGCATACTGCCCCTTGGTAATCTCGGCTGACTTGCCCCGCCTCAATTCAGCCATTCCTCCGGGGGTTAAGATTCCAAGCTCCTTTGCAATCTTTAGGTTTTCTAGCAAGCCCCAACGTACAAAACCAGCATAGGGTGTCCCAGCCGTCTTGTTCAGCTTAGCCGATTCATCTAATACAGCTTCGGGTTTCTCCCCTTGTTCTTCAGCGTACGCCAGCCAGTAAACACATTTCTGTAGGCGTGGGTTGGCTGCTCGCTCCCCTTTCAACGTCGCCAGTTTATTTGGGTCTGTTAGCGCCGCTATCGCGCGCGCATCGAAAGAAAAGTCGTCGCCACCTTTCTGCTCTGCATATGCAACCAGCAGAAAGCAAAGAAATACAGAAAAACAGGCTATTTTGATAATGTTTCCTTATATATTACGTTAACGAAGGCTTGCTTGCTTTCTTCGCTTCGCTTTAACCACATGCGCCCCTGTTCCTCGTCTTTGGTAATTTTGTAATGCCCATTAAGATATGCGTTACCAAGTTCTGTTTGAGCAGGAAAGAATCCCAATTCAGCAGACTTGCGTAGCCATTTGGTGCATTCGTCGAAATTTTTCTGAACACCAAAACCATCTCTGTAACAATGGCTAAGGCGGAACATTGCAACCGCCCTGAGATACGCATTCTCAGACTTATCAATAATAAGGTACAAAGTCTGAACTCCTTTTTTTCGATCCAATGCGACTCCTTTACCCTCAAGATAACACTCAGATAATCTAAGTAAGGCCCACATATGACCTTGGTTTGCGGCTTTTTCCCACCATTTAACTGCTTCCCCATAATCTCGTCGCACTTTTTCCCCATCAAAGTACTCCGTACCAAGCATCCATTGCCCTTCTGCTTGCCCATCCTTAGCAATTCTAATCAGTTTTGGGTCGATATTATTGATTGCAGAATCGGTAATAACTAAATCTAGTGGCTCATATTGCCTTGTCTTCCCGTTGAACTTTGAAATAGGGATAATTTTGCCATCCAGATATTCGTAATTGATATCGCCGTTCTTGGGATCGGGGAACTCCTCGCCTTCAACGACGCCGAGTTTGCTTCTAGGGTTATCGTGTTTTTTGTACTGACTGTTAAATACGTTTAGCAGTACAGCAATTATAGCTGCTATCGGAAGACCAGATATTAACTTTTTCCACACGGCTAAATTTTACTCTTCGCTTTTGCTGTCACCGGAATGGAAGAACCCAGCAACGATCCAAACAACTGCTCTAAACAAAAGCTCACACCCTAAAATGGGCAACAGAATTACCATCCCTAGAATTACTATCCACGTAAAGGAACCTTCATAGCTAAGGCTTCCGTTTAAGAAATTATAACAAAAGAAACCAACAGCACCAAGACAAGCAGGAACACCCCAAAGCCATTGAAGGAAGATCTTGATCCTCTTAAGCCCCTCAAACCAGTTTAGTCCCTTAAATGAGGAGAGGCTGAAAAAGTTAAGAACGCTGTATGGAATAAAACTCATTTTATTAGGAATAGATTTCTGATTGCTCTTCTGAACAGTTAAAGAGCCTAACGGCTTGCCCAGGATGTGCGAAAGATCGTAGATCCAGAAGAGATTGCTGTAGTTTGACCGACAAACACATTACCGGCCTTTACTTGTGAGTTATCATATCCAACAAATGAATTTCCAGCGCGAACCACTGTTCTGCCTGCTGAGTTGTAGGTATTGCCAGATTTTCTGTAAACACCGTGTGGAGTGAAATATGTGTCTCCAGATTTAATTATTGCGCCAGATGCCCCTACTGCAACATTGCCAGATACAACAAAATCACCATCTCCATCATAAACCCCTCCAATGAAGTCATTCATTTCTTCATCATCGCCAGCCCATCCTTGGCTGAAGGCAGCTATAGCCAGTAAAAGGCAGATTCTTATTTTCATGTAATAAGAGTGATTCATTTTATCAATGCATACAAGCAATCCCTTAAGTGTGTGCTTTGAACCATTATGTAATCATTATGCCAACTTTGGTAAATAGTATTTTTCCGTCTTTTAACTAATTTCCATGTTTTTGCTGTGCTGGATCAGGCACAAAATCATAGTCCTTCGCGCCCTCAGCTTTATCCCCCTCCCTTGAAAGCTTATCTGCCTGGATTTCTGTATCCGACCTTGTAGTAACGGGGATCTTCTTTTCAACCATAATGACTTTGGGCTTTGCTGTTAAATTAAAATAAAGTGAGAAAAGCAAGGCAGTAATTAGGGCGAAAAAAACAGCCCAAACCCAAGGCCGAGGACTCAATAGGCCTTTCTGCGCATTCAAGGGAAAGGTATCTTGGGCTTTGGGCGGTGTGGCTGTGGCAAAGAAATTCTCGTATTTAGTCATACTTTCCCGGGAAAAGGCCCCCTTGTCAGAAGTTTGCAAAGGCAGGGGCAATTTAGCATCGACCTTAGGAACCTCGGAAACCTTGGTAGCCAGCTTTTCCCTGCCCACCGCTTCAGCCCCCTTGCCCTTACTGCTTTTGCGAGATCCGCATTTGTGGGGATTGTTTGTCCTTAAATCGAAAGGGACATGCCTGCCATGGGGCATTTTCCGAAGGGAGATCGTCTGTCCACACTTGTTGCACGTGACAACGAGGCTCATTTTTTTAATTACAGAGGAAGAGGCCGTGCATACAACTTTAAAGTGGATTGGCTAACTACCTTTTTTTACGGGTTACTCCTAAAACTCCCCTTTGGGAGTAGAGCTTTGAGGGAAAAGGCAGAAAGAAATCGGCAAATCGCAAATTATCTTTCCGAATACGAAGCCTACCTCGATAAACTCTTTGAATCGGGGGGGTTTATTAGACACCGAATCGTCGACCGGGCCCGGGCTGATCTGGGGCAGTACGGCGACCTTAAAAGTCGTAGCCTTACGCTTGGTCTTACCCCTGCTCAAGTAGCAGCTATCAAGAATTTCGCAGAAAAGCTCAAACTGCTTAACCAAAGAAGAAAGACACATAATAAGACTTTTGTTAAGAGGGAGTCTGGCGAGCTATCCCGCCTTCTCGCCGATACGGTTTTTTCCCCATCCCAGACTGAGGCTGTTTTAACGCTTGATGATGTCTGTGTTGTAGTTGCGGGCGCTGGATCAGGCAAAACAAGAATTATCACTGCGAGGGTTGAGTACCTTATTAAGAATGGCTTGGCTCAGCCTGAAGAAATTATTGTCCTCGCTTTTAATAAAAAGGCTGCTGAGGAGATTTCTGAAAGGCTTTCTGCTAGAGGAGTCAGAGGCGTAGAGGTTTCGACTCTTCATTCTCAGGGCCTAAGGATCTGTGAATCCCTGATAAGCCCATCGCCACGTAAGGGCGACTTTTTGGACGAGAACAAGAGATCTTATTTCTTTCGGGATTGGATTGAGAAAGCAATGGCTGATCCGGATTTGTCCGGCCACATTGCTGTTTGGGTAACTGAATACCGGTACCCAAGAGTTGATGAGTCGCGATTCAGCACACTAAACGATTTTTACCAGTCGATCCCCAAGAACGGATACAGGACGATTGTCGGTGAACGTGTAAAAAGCCATCAGGAACAAAGAATTGCTGATGCTCTCTTCATGTTTGGGATCAAATACGAATACGAGTCTTACTACAAAGACGGAAAAGGCATCGAAGACCGAAGATATCGTCCGGATTTTTTCTTGCCTGACCACAATGTTTACCTTGAGCACTTCGGAATAAGCCGCGATGGATCAACAGCTCCCTTCATCGACACATTAAAATACAATGCGGAGATCGAGCTTAAGCGAAGGCGCCACAAGACGGAGGGAACAAGGCTTGTTGAGACGTACAGTTACGAGATGAATGAAAGCGATGTCTTTTCAATAGTTCGGGGAAAACTGGAAGCAATCGGAATAACGATAAGGCCACGACCGTTTAGTGAGTTGCGAAAGGAAATTGCGTTTGCAAAAGCAGTTTCGCGCTTTGGAAAGCTTCTGCAGGGCTTTCTATCGCTTGCTAAGGCGAATCGGGTTGATGAACACGGGCTAAAGGAACGGCTTTCAGAATACAAGGGTGACCGAAAACGACTTGAGGCCTTCCTGCGTGTTTACGTCAAAATGTACTTTGACTACGAAGGGGCAAAGAACGGCCTTGATTTTGCCGATATGATTAATTTGGCAGCGGATTTCCTTGGATCATCCCAGCACGCGTTTAACTGGAAACACGTTATCGTTGATGAGTTTCAGGACATTACCAAAGCCTCCTTTGCCCTTGTTAACGGGCTTTTAAGGCAAAGCGATGATTCAATGCTTCTTGCTGTCGGCGATGACTGGCAGTCCATTTATCGTTTCGGCGGGGCAGACATTAAAATTATGAAGGAGCTTTATGAGAAAGAATCAGCTTCTTCTGTGGAAATTCAGGAAACCTTCAGAATGAACAGCTCTCTTACTCAGGTTGCTTCCGCATTTGTCACAAAGAACTCAAATCAAATCAAGAAATCGGTTACTTCCGTTAAGAAAGGCGACCCATCTTCGACTTTTAGTTTTATTCCATCAAGAATGCCTTATGACAAAGAAGCATTGCTTTCGTACCTTAAAGGAATCGACAAGGCCACCGGGCCGGCGAGGTCCGCCCTTATCCTCACTAGATATGCTGACGATGAAACCTCAATCGGAAGACTTCTTTCCTCGATTAGTCTCCGTAAAACCTCGGTTTCAGCATCAACGATTCACAAGGCTAAAGGACTAGAAGCTGACCATGTGGCCATTGTTGGGCTTGAAGATGACTTTCGCGGATTCCCCAACTTTTTGGAGGAAGACCCCGTTATTTCCGTTGTTCTGGAAACCTCGGACTTATTTGATCTGGCTGAAGAGAGACGGCTTTTTTATGTGGCCATAACGAGAGCAAAAGAAACTGTCACCTTTTTCTACGACGAGGAGCAACCTTCTAGGTTTTTGTCAGAGTTAAGCCAGGATTTAGGATTCAGGCTTTCACTTGAGACAAGGGAGGCTTCTGTTCCATGTCCAACCTGTAAGGCACCTACAATGCGAATTACGAAGCAGTCTTCGGCACAAAGAAGTCGACTCAGGTGTTCCAACGCCCCGTTATGCAAAGGGTATATGGAACTTTGTCCAAGTTGTAAGAATGGAGGGCTTGTTGGGCATAAGGGTCAATACCGATGCAATAATAATGCTTGTGGAAAGTTATTCGAGTACTCGAAAACCAAGAAGACATATGTTTCCAAGACCTTCTAAAGGAGCTGATTCCTAGTTGGCTACTCGCTGGTCAGACCTTCTTCTCGCCTTCAAGGCCTAGCGCATTGCTCCTGACTGAATTTCCGTGGGGATAGTCGCTTCAACAGCACGCGCTGAAAAAAGAGAATCGAACATTTGGATCGATTATTTCTGCGGACTTTGTTGTAACTTTTCGTTGTAACTCGAGTGAATTCCCCGGATTTTTCATCCGCAAGTCACTGACTTGTAAATATTTGGTGCGGCTGGAGGGAATCGAACCCTCGTAGAGTAAGTTTTGTAAACCACTGATTTACAGGCCTTTTTTTCTCGATTTACGCTTTTTT
>Ga0114971_10002430_pt1 | contig 12783 bp, 10 predicted proteins | sample M_140625_MF_Meta_FD_87320 | JGI IMG/M metagenome (GOLD analysis project Ga0114971, IMG submission 87320) | Freshwater microbial communities from Lake Montjoie, Canada to study carbon cycling - M_140625_MF_MetaG | ecosystem: Environmental > Aquatic > Freshwater > Lake | place: Lake Montjoie... | reverse complement strand
TCAATTACTCGCTGAGTAACTTTCTTCAAATCATCATCTGATAATTGAATACCCAATTGCTGCAAATTATTGTCAATATTAGCTTTGCCACTGGTTTTACCCAGTGCATATTTACGCTGACGACCAAATCGTTCAGGCATTAAATCATTGTAATAAAGATTGTTCTTTTTATCTCCATCAGCATGTATACCCGCTGTTTGGGTAAATACATTCTCTCCCACTACTGGTTTATTAGCTGAAATTCTAAATCCTGAAAAGGCTTCGACTAATTTACTTGCTGTATACAAAGATTTTTCTACAACATTCGTTTTTACTTCAGGTATAAAATCATTAATAACTGCAATTGCACTTGCCAACGGCGCGTTGCCAGCCCGCTCCCCCATTCCATTTACTGTAAGGTGTAAACCATGCGCTCCTGCTTTAACCGCTTCCATTACATTGGCTATACTTAAATCGTAATCATTGTGAGCATGAAAATCAAAATGCAATGTTGGATAACGGTTAACCAATTCAGATACATAGTCAAATGTTTCAGAAGGAATTAATACTCCCAAGGTGTCGGGCAATAAAACTCTCTTGATCGGTAGGTGTTGAATAAAATCTAAATATTGCAATACGTATTCTTTAGAATTGCGCATTCCATTGCTCCAATCTTCTAAATATACATTACACTGTAACCCTTTTTGAGTAGCCAATTGAATCAACTTTTCAATTTCTTCAAAATGTTGTTCCGGTGTTTTTTTTAACTGATGTGTAAGATGATTGAGTGAGCCTTTGGTTAATAAATTCATTACCACCGCTCCAGCCTCTAACATCCAATTTACAGAAGTTGAGCCATCTACAAAAGTAAGAACCTCTACTTGGTTGATATAGCCATTAGCACGTGCCCAATCAGTAATTTTTTTTACTGCAATAAATTCACCTTCCGACACTCTTGCTGAAGCAATTTCAATTCTGTCTACTTTTACTTCCGTTAATAATAATTGAGCAATGGTCAATTTTTCAGAAGCAGAAAATGACACACCACTAGTCTGTTCACCATCTCGAAGAGTGGTATCCATTATTTCAATATGTCGAGTAGTCTTTTTCAATTGCTTGCAGCGATCGCTGGGTTAAAATGGTGAATGGTGAATGGGCAATGGTGAATGGTGAATGGTGAATGGTCAATGGTGAATGGGCAATGGTGAATTGTGAAAATTTTAATGTTTATTTTATTTAACATGATTTGCTAAGTTTAAATAAATTTATTTTAAAAAAAAGTTGAAAAACAAAAACAGCTTACGAAGCTTTGCCCATTCACCATTGCCCATTCACCATTCACCCCATTCGCCCCTTCACTGCCCTTGCAGCAGCGAATGCACTAATTTCTGATTTCATTGCTTGCAAATAATCGATGTCATCAAATCCATTGATCAGGTTATTTTTTTTATAACCATTCATCTCAAATGATTCAATTGCTCCAGTAGCTTGAATCGTAATTGTTTGATTGGGTAAACTTACCTCGATTTTAGTATGGGGATCTAACTCAATGGCAGAAAAAATTTGAGTTAAAAATTCGGGGCTTACCTGTACCGGTAAAATACCCATATTGATTGCATTGTTTTTAAAAATATCAGCAAAAAAACTAGATACTACACAACGAAAACCATAATCATAAATAGCCCATGCTGCATGCTCACGACTACTACCGCTACCAAAATTGTTGCCGCCTACCAGAATCTTTCCAGAATAGATTGGATTGTTTAAAACAAAATCTTGCTTTGGCGAATCATCGGAATTGTATCTCCAATCTCTAAACAAATTATCTCCAAAGGCTTCGCGCTTAGTTGCTTTCAAAAAACGTGCAGGTATAATTTGATCTGTGTCTACATTCTCGATAGGTAAAGGAACTGCAGAACTAGTAAGAGTAGTAAATTTATCGTATGCCATAAAATTAATTAATAAATGATTAACTGAAAACTGAACGCTTAAAACTAAAATCTAAAAAATTACATCAACTCCCTTGGGTCTGTAACGTAACCGGTAACAGCAGCAGCTGCTGCTACCAAAGGACTTGCCAGCATCGTTCTACTTCCAGGACCTTGACGGCCTTCGAAATTTCTGTTACTTGTACTTACCGCATATTTTCCAGCAGGTACTTTGTCATCATTCATAGCAAGGCAGGCCGAGCATCCAGGTTGACGAAGCAAAAACCCTGCTTCTGTAAGTATATCTAGAATTCCTTCTTCTTTAATTTGTGCTTCCACAATATGAGAACCAGGCACGATCCAAGCAGTAACATGTTCCGCCTTTTTTCTTCCTTTAATGATAGAAGCAAAGGCTCTAAAATCTTCAATGCGACCATTGGTACAACTTCCTATAAATACGAAATCAACTTTTTTTCCAATCATCTGTTCTTTTTCTTCAAAACCCATATAGGCAAGAGACTTTTCATAAGTAGCTGTACCACCTTTTAAATCAATCCCTTTTGGAATAGATTGAGAAATACCCATTCCCATTCCAGGATTGGTGCCATAGGTAATCATTGGTTCAATATCTGCTGCATCAAAATTGTATTCCACATCAAATATTGCTCCTGCATCGGTAGAAAGAGTTTTCCAATAAGCGAGTGCTTTATCCCAAGCAGCACCCTTAGGAGCTAACTCACGGCCATTGATATACGAAAAAGTAGTTTCATCCGGAGCAATCATACCACCGCGCGCTCCCATTTCAATACTCATATTACAAACGGTCATACGACCTTCCATACTCATTTTTTCAAACACATCCCCCGCATATTCTACAAAGTATCCCGTAGCACCTGAAGTAGTTAATTTTGAAATAATATAAAGTGTTACATCTTTCGGAGTGACTGCCTTACCCAAACTACCGTTGACGTTGATACGCATTTTCAATGGCTTAGGTTGCATGATACATTGAGATGACAATACCATTTCCACTTCAGAAGTACCAATACCAAAAGCAATTGCACCAAATGCACCATGAGTAGAAGTATGTGAGTCGCCACAAACGATCGTCATCCCAGGTAGCGTAATGCCATTTTCTGGTCCAACTACATGCACAATTCCATTTTTGGGATTACCTAATCCCCAATGAGAAATACCATATTTTGCAGAATTTTGTTCTAAGGCCTTTAGTTGATTAGCAGACAAAGGATCTGCAACAGGTAAATGTTGATTGATGGTAGGTGTGTTATGATCGGCTGTAGCAAACGTATGTTCAGGATACATTACTTTCAAAGCTCTGCTTTCCAAACCTAAAAATGCAACTGGGCTAGTTACTTCATGAATAAAATGACGGTCAATAAAAAAAACATCCGGGCCATCTTCTATTTTTCTCACTACGTGGGCATCCCAAACTTTATCAAAGAGTGTACTTGGCATCTGGCTCATTATTAGTTTTTTAATTATTTGCAAATATCCATTGTAATTAGGAAAAAATTGCAAAAAATCACTTAAAAATCAAATACTGTTGAATTAAACCTTGAAAATGAATGAAAAACATTTGATTTTAATCAGCCATATTACTAAAAGCAATTAGAATGCTCCATTTTATTGTTATGATAAAATGGTTTTTATTTGAAGCATCCAATCCTACTAGCTGTTTTTTTTAAGACTCTGCACCAAATAAAGTCCAGACAACACCAGCAATACTCCTAAAAAAGTGAACCAACTGATCGGTTCTTGCATCATTATTTTTGCAAAGGCAAAACCAAAAATCGGACATAAAAAAAGCCAAAATGAAGCATTTATTGGATTCTGTTTGACCAAGTATAACCATAGTTGAACCGCTACAATAGAAACAGGTATTGACAACCAAAGTACAGATTTCCAAAAATTAGCGTCATACAGATTTTTATCCGGTTGATAAGTAATTAACATGAGAGGAAATGTAAAAATTCCACCAAAGATTATTTGCCACCCATTGATTGTTAAGATTTGAAGTCCATTCCATTGAACCCGAGAATAATAAACAGTGGCAAATGAATAAACGATCATACTCATAAGTAAAATCCCTATTCCTGATGGAGTAGCAAAACTATTTTTAATCAAAGGAAATGAAGCTATAACAACACCCAATAAGCACATTACCAAACTTAGCACATGACGTTTTGTGATGGTGTGAGCAAAAAGACCGACAGCAATTAAAGAGATAAAAACTGGATTGATAGCAATTGCCAAACTACCCAAACCAGCAGAAACCTTTTGCATTGCTATGATGTACAAACCTAAATAAAGGGTAACGTTCAAAAAACCATACACCATAATTGATTTCCATTCTGCTTTGGAAGGCAATCGATTACCTAAAATAACATGAGAAATAAAAAGCATTAATAATCCTGCAATTAAAAAACGAATAGAATAAATTACAAAAGGCTGTGCAGATATCAAAGCAAATTTTGTTGCTGTTGAAGCTGAGGACCATAAAATGGATAATGCAAGACCAGCAATAAAAAATTTCCATTTGCTCAAAGGAAGAAACTTTAATAATCGATATTCCTTCTTTAAACTTGACAAATTAAATTTTATTTAATTAATTGATGTTCAATAATATATAACTATTATTAAAATTTTAAAATTCACTAAAATGAGATATGAAAGTAATTATTTCAATTCCTCAAAAATACCTGAAAGTTTATTTTTACGAACGTTGTCCCAATTAAAATACCTTCCATTCATAGCAATATAAACTCCTACCTGCAAGGATTGTGCAAAAGCCAAAGCACTTCCAAGGTTAAAAAGACCATCCGAACTTCCAAATTTAATAGGAATCATAGCCCCTGTAAGAATGATCGTTTTATTAATGTCAGCTTTAGCTAGTACCCTAGCCGTTTGTTCCATGGTATCAGTACCATGAGTTATTACGATGCTGCTTTCACTGCATTGCTTACACTGATGAACAATCAGTTCTCTGTCTTCAACTGTCATTTCAAGACTATCCAACATCATTAGTGTCCGTATTTGAACCGAGACCATGTTTCGTCCCATTTCCAACAAGTCATTTAAATGGGTATCCTTAAAAAACAATTGACCATTGAGCTCATTGTATTCTTTATCAAAAGTTCCCCCCGTTATAAAAATTCGTATTGACATCTATAAAATAAAATTGTTGGTAGTATGAGTAAAAACAGTAACCTTAAAATTTAAAAGCATTCAATTAAAAAAAATAGAAAGAATTTTTTTCATCATTTTTGATTTCCTTCATCGTTCTTTCTCATAAAGTCCTTTATTTCTTTGTAACGATGGTTGTAAGAATTAAGGAATTGGGTAATCATTGGTTTGTGTTTTTTACCTTTTAAATTATAAAAAATAGGATCCCGATTTAATTTGTGCAATTCGGACACTAATAAATCATTCCCTTTTGAAATCGAAGGATATGTTTTTTCTCCAACATAAATTAACATGGGTGGGATTGCCTTGTTTAGGTGATAAATTGGTGAAGCGTCCTTCCAATCGACAGGATTATTGGTAAACGTATTTATAAAGGTGTTGCCCTCTGGAAATTTGGATTCCATCATGTAAGAGTACATGTCAATGCCAGCAGCATCAATCAAAATGGTTCCCTTTATAGGATTGACTATACCTAATTTGTCGAAATAATCATTGCGAACGCTAATGAGGGCAGAAAGATGTCCTCCTGCTGAATGGCCAGAAATATATATTTTATTAGGATCCCCACCATAGTTCTCAATATTATCTTTTACCCACTTAACCGACTTCGCTACATCTTCTGCCATCAAATCATAAGTTGCAGCTGGACTTTTTGGATAATCTAGTATCACTGTAACTACATTTTTTCTAGCCATTCTATTACCTAAAAAATTATAGAGTGATTTGTGTCCTGAATTCCAGGTTCCACCATACACAAAGATGAATACATCTTTCGACTTCCCCTTTTTACGGGGAGCGAAAACATTTAATTTTTGTTCAGCAATGTTTCTAGTGCTATCGGCTTTTAAATAAGTTATGTCCTTAGTGCGGTTCACTATTTTAAATGCACAACTAGAGATAGTTAACATCCAAAAAGTACAAATCAAAACATAGGTAAGATTCTTTGTCATTTTTACATCAATTGAATTAAAGGAAAAGTTGATTTAACACCCAAAAGGAATTATTACATAAAATTACGGACAAAGTATAATCAACAAACGAAATTTTGATATCCATGCACATTTATGTAAAACAAAATTTTAAAAACCACTTAACTTTGATAACAAATTTAACCAATCAATGACTTCATTATCAGTAAATATCAATAAGATCGCTACACTGCGAAACAGTCGTGGGGCAAATAATCCAAATCTGGTAGTTACTGCTTTAGACATCGAAAGATTTGGTGCCAATGGAATTACTGTTCACCCCCGCCCCGATGAGCGTCATATCAGATATACTGACGTTTACGAATTAAAAAATGCCATCCATACCGAATTAAATATTGAAGGAAATTGTAGGGAAGATAAATTTGTACAATTGGTGCTCAACAATAAACCAGCACAAGTAACATTGGTTCCAGATGCCTTAGGTCAACTCACCTCTAATCATGGATGGAATACGCTAGAGCACAAAGATTATTTAAAGGGGATGATTCAAATTTTTAAGAATGCAGGAATACGTACTTCCATATTCGTAGATCCCGTTAATGAAATGATTGAAGGTGCAGCGCTTACAGGTACTGACCGAATTGAGCTTTATACCGAATCCTATGCAAAATTATTTGCCGAAGGACAAAAGCAAACCGCCATAGAACCATTTGTAAAGGCAGCAATAAAAGCCAATGAATATAATCTTGGCATCAATGCAGGTCATGATCTAGATTTTCAAAATCTTTCATATTTCACTCAAAACATTCCAGGCTTATTAGAGGTATCCATTGGTCATGCACTCATTTGTGATGCCATCAATTGGGGCTTAGAAAATACCGTTCAATTGTATAAAAGACAATGTGGTGGAATACTTACTCCTAATAATTAGAAAGAGACATTATTTCTATTTCACCAATCATTTTTTTTTTATTATTTCTTATCTAGTCAATGGTTGATGTGTAATTTAAAATATTACCAATAAAAAAATCCTTCCGAAATGAAACGGAAGGATTCAATATTATTTTACAATTTTATTCAGTTGATTGATATCAACATTTAAAAAAATTATCCTAAGTAAGCTTTCAAAGCACCGCTGTACCTAGCTTTTTGTAAACGCTTAATGGCCCTTTCTTTAATTTGACGTATACGCTCCTTTGTCAAATCATATTTTTGACCAATTTGTTCTATCGTAACACCGTTTTCACCATCCAAACCAAAGTATGCATTTACGATCTCTGCTTCACGGGGACTAAGAGATTTCAATACCCTACGAATTTCGTTTCTTAATGAATCATGCATTACATCCTCATCGGTATCATCACCGCCTTGGAGTAAATCACCCATTGCCACATCTTCTGCTTCATGCACTGGTGCATCCAATGAAGTATGACGGGTATTGCTTTGAAAAATATTATTGATCTCCGTTTCACTCATTTCTAATAACTCAGCCAATTCTTCTGTAGAAGGCTCACGTTCATGCTCCTGCTCGAAAGCCATGTAAGCCTTGTTGGCTTTATTGTAAGTTCCAATTTTATTTTGAGGCAAACGAACCAACCTACCCTGCTCAGCTAAAGCTTGCAAAATGGATTGACGAATCCACCAAACTGCATAAGAAATAAATTTAAAACCTTTGGTTTCATCAAACCGCTGAGCGGCTTTAATAAGACCAAGATTTCCCTCATTAATCAAATCACTCAAGGAAAGACCTTGGTGCTGATATTGTTTGGCTACCGATACCACAAAACGAAGGTTTGCTTGAACCAATTTATCCAATGCACGCTGGTCACCCATTTTAATTTTCTGAGCTAAAATGGTTTCCTCTTCGGGAGTAATCATTGAAATTTTAGAAATTTCCTGCAAGTATTTTTCAACTGCTTGGGAATCCCTATTGGTGATCTGTGTTGCTATCTTAAGTTGCCTCATTGTAAAGAATTAAATTCAGAATATTGAAAAATTAAACCAACTACTAAATACTTACTTTTAAGTAATACATTATGATTACAAAATATAATTAAATTAGTTCGCGAAGTTACAAATCTTATGTTGTATTCCATAGACTTGTTATAAAATGACCAAAAAAGATAACTGCTGTTTATATATTAAAAAAATACTTAATTCAATTGAATATCAAATCATTGTTAGACTATGACATCAAAAAACAACCAGCCCTAGAGCAATCCTTCAACTTATATTTTCACAGTATATTTGCATAATGATAATTGACCTAAGATCGGATACTTTCACCAAACCATCTCCAGCAATGCTTGAAGCAATGTTCACCGCCAAGGTAGGTGATGACGTTTTTGGTGAGGATCCAACAGTAAATGAGCTTGAATCAATAGCAGCCAATATGTTTCAAATGGAAGAAGCCTTGTTTTGTCCAAGCGGAACTATGACCAATCAGATTGCCATAAAATGTCATACTCAGCCAGGGCAGGAAGTGATTTGCGAAAAATTAAGCCATGTTTACATTTATGAAGGCGGGGGAATTGCATTCAATAGCAATTGCCAGGTCAAAACAATTGAAGGAGATCAAGGTAGAATTAAAGCCAATGATATTAAAGCTGCCATTAACCCTGATGATATCCACAAAGCAAGTACAGGATTGGTTAGTTTAGAAAATACCGCCAATCGCGGTGGAGGAAGTTGCTATGACTTCAAAGAAATCTTAAAAATCAAAGAATGTTGTATAGAACATAAGCTACCACTTCATTTAGATGGTGCTAGATTATGGAATGCCATGGTAGCAAAAGGTGAAAATGCGAAACAATATGGCGAAGTCTTTGACAGTATTTCAATTTGTTTGAGCAAGGGATTAGGTACTCCAGTAGGCAGTTTACTATTAGGAAAAAAAGATTTTATAAAAAAAGCAAGAAGAATTCGCAAAGTCTTTGGAGGAGGTATGAGACAAGCAGGCTATTTAGCCGCGGCTGGTATTTATGCTTTAGAAAATAATATTCAAAGATTGGAGCAAGATCATCGGCATACCCAACAAATAGCAGCAGCTTTGTCTAAGAAAGATTTTGTAGAATCTATCTTACCGGTTGAAACCAATATTCTCATCTTTGAATTAAAAGGAAGATTTACGGCCAAAAGTTTTGAAATGGAATTAGCCAAATCTGGAATTTATACCATTGCCATATCTCCTACTCAAATAAGGATGGTAACTCATCTAGATGTCACGGAAAAAATGATTTCACAACTCATTTCAACCATCGAAACACTTTGATTGAAATTTTATTCTAATTACTGATTATTAAAACTTTCACAACTCATTTATATATTTTATGTTTCCAAAAATTAACCCTACCAGTACGAAAGCATGGAATGAATTAAAAGTTCATTTTGAAGAGATGAAGGAAATTCACATGAAAACTCTGTTTTCAAAGGATGAGAACAGATTCAATACCTATTCTATTCAAACGGATCAATTGTTATTTGATTTTTCAAAAAACATCATTACAGATAAAACATTACAACTTCTTCAAGAGCTTGCGGTTGAATGTAATCTTCCAGAGGCAATCAAAGCAATGTTTGCAGGAGAGAAAATCAATGATTCCGAAAAAAGAGCGGTGCTTCATACTGCATTAAGAAATTTCTCCAATACACCCGTTTTATTTGAAGGTAAAGATGTGATGCCTGAGGTTAAATTAGTGTTAGAGCAGATGAAAAATTTTTGTCAAAAAATTCACTCTGGAGAATGGAAAGGTTATAGTGGAAAAAAAATCAAATACATTGTTAACATAGGAATTGGCGGAAGCGATCTTGGACCGGTAATGGTTACGGAGGCTTTGAAACCATATTGGGTAGAGGGCATACAGACTTTTTTTGTGAGCAATGTAGATGGTACACATATAGCTGAAACCTTAAAGCGAGTAAATGCCGAAGAAACTATTTTTCTGATTGCTTCAAAAACTTTTACTACCCTTGAAACGATGACCAATGCGCATTCAGCGAGGGAATGGTTTTTACAGCATGCCAAGCAGGAATCACATATTGCGCTTCACTTTGCTGCTCTTAGCACCAATGAAGCTGCTGTAGTAAAATTTGGTATTGCACCTGAAAACATGTTTGTGTTTTGGGATTGGGTGGGTGGAAGATATAGTTTGTGGAGTGCAATTGGATTGTCCATTGCTTTAACCATTGGTTATAATAATTTTGAAGAGCTTCTGAAAGGAGCACATGAAGCTGACCTTCATTTTTCAAATAATTCTTACGAAAAAAACATACCCGTTATCATGGCATTGTTAGGGATATGGTATGGAAATTTTTATAACGCTAGTTCTGAAGCGATCTTGCCTTACGATCAATACCTTCACCGTTTTGCTGCTTATTTTCAACAAGGAAATATGGAAAGCAATGGTAAATATGTAGATCGCAATGAAAAGGAAGTGAGTTATCCAACAGGTCCAGTAATTTGGGGCGAGCCCGGAACCAATGGACAACATGCGTTCTATCAATTACTTCACCAAGGAACTCAGTTAATACCTTGCGATTTTATAGCACCCGCTGTTTCACACAATCCACTGGGTGAGCACCATTCAATACTGATGAGTAATTTTTTTGCTCAAACAGAAGCTTTAATGAATGGTACTGATCATGAAAATCCATTCAGAGTATTTAAAGGAAATCGACCAAGTAATTCTTTTCTACTTACAAAAATTTCTCCTTTTTCATTGGGTAACCTTATCGCATTTTATGAACACAAAATTTTTGTTCAAGGTGTGATTTGGAATATCTACAGTTTTGATCAATGGGGTGTTGAATTGGGAAAAGTATTAGCCAACAAAATTTTACCAGAGCTTCCTACAGATGCACTAATTGATTCACATGATTCTTCTACCAATGGTTTGGTGAATACTTTTAAAAAAATGAGAAAATAATATTGATTGCATTTTATATTCTCCACAGAATTTTAAAATATCACTAACCACATTTAAAAAATTAGTAAGATTTGCCCTACTTTTGCAAAAATTATTATTACAATGGAAAATACAAAAAAATCTACCGGCTTATATTGGGCATTATTTTTTGCATCTTTGGTTGCATCCGTTTTAGTTTATAAAGTTGGAGGCGGTTACTGTTCAATGGTTCTTCCCTTTAATGTAACTTTTTTTGCAAAGGCGATGGATTTGATGTAATCCATTCTTTTTTACCCTTATTTTAAACTATTGATAATAGCTGAGAACTCAGCTGGTATCAATGAGGCTCCCCCAACCAAACCTCCGTCTACATCAGGTTGTCCGAATATTTCTTTGGCGTTGGAAGCTTTCACGCTTCCGCCGTATAAGATAGAAATACTGTTGGCTACTTCACTACCGTACTTTACAGACATTACATTTCGGATATGCGCATGCATTTCTTGCGCTTGGTCGCTGGTGGCTGTTTTACCAGTACCAATAGCCCAAATTGGCTCATAAGCAATTACAAAGCCATTCAATTGTTCAGCAGTTAAATGAAAAAGGCTTTCCTTTAATTGATTTTCAACATAGCTGTTTTGATCACCGACTTCACGTATTTGCAATGCCTCTCCACAACAAAATATTGGTTTTAAACCAGCTTCAAAGCAAATATTCACTTTTTCAGCAAGTAGGGAATTAGATTCATTAAAATATTCTCTGCGCTCACTGTGACCAATGATAACATAGGGCACTTTGATACTTTTAAGCATTTCTACACTTACTTCTCCAGTATATGCACCTGAAGCCTTATTAGAACAATTTTGTGCTGCCAATGAGAACTGATTTTTACCAGCAATCTTTTGGTTGATATTTGTCAAATAAGGAAAGGGAACACCAAAAACTGCTTCCTGATTTGGGGATAGTTCTATTGGACTTGCCAATAAGTCGGTCATTAAAGTTTCTGCCTGTTCAAGGCTTAAATTCATTTTCCAGTTAGCTGCTGCGATTTGTTTTCTCATTTTATGTGTTTAAAGTTGCGAATAAAGTTGTTTTAAAATTTCAGTCTCTTGTTCTGTTAGTTTTGAACCTTTCAATTTTTTCCAGTTATTAATATCAACAAACACTTTTTCCAAAATATACCTTTCTTTTCCCCAGGTAAAATTACTTACAATTTTGGGTGGAAAATCGTATCCAAAAATATGACAACAAACACCAACCACAGAACCTGTATTAATAGATGTGTTAATAGCAGACCTACTATAATCACCCATTAAAAGTCCGCACTTATTACCTACGGACACATAATCATTGATGGCGTTGAGCCATACTTTCACCTCCCCCGCCGTATTTTTTAGATTTGAATTGGTAGTGCCAGCTCCTAGATTACACCAAGATCCAATAACACTATCCCCTAGATAACCATCGTGTGACTTATTACTATGGTCAAATAACACAGAGTTTTTAATTTCTCCAGCTACCACACAATAAGGGCCAACTGTAGTAGCTCCATAAACCTTTGATCCCATTTTTAGAACTGCACCTTCGCACAAGGCAAATGGGCCACGAACCATACAGCCTTCCATTATTTCTGCATTTTTACCAATGTAAATTGGGCCAGTAGATGCATTTAAAATAGATTGTTCAACAATAGCACCTTGTTCAATAAAGATATTTTCACTACCAATGACACGGTTAGTGGAGGAAATAGGTTGAGAGAGCCTCCCAGTTGTGATCATTTCAAAATCTTTTCGAATTGCCCAGTCATTGTATTGAAAAATTTGCCAAGGATAGTTTAATAGT
>Ga0114971_10002427_pt1 | contig 12795 bp, 6 predicted proteins | sample M_140625_MF_Meta_FD_87320 | JGI IMG/M metagenome (GOLD analysis project Ga0114971, IMG submission 87320) | Freshwater microbial communities from Lake Montjoie, Canada to study carbon cycling - M_140625_MF_MetaG | ecosystem: Environmental > Aquatic > Freshwater > Lake | place: Lake Montjoie... | reverse complement strand
TGCAAGATAGTCTCGGCTCAATTAAAACGGCTGAAAATAAAAATTGATCCAACTATCCTCGATGTGCAGCGCGCCATTTTCACAAGTTCAATGGGCTGTGGCAAAGTTGCAATGGATTCAAAATTTTATACGACTGCAAGCAAATACCTTTTAAGTGATATTTTAAAATATAGACCAGCAGCAGTTGCAACGAGATATTTGGGTGAACCCTTGGCCCTGGATTATTTTTCTGTTGAAGAGTCAGATTTAGATTTTATCGATGTGGAAGAATCCTATCGTAAATTTTTGGTAAAGGGGTTAGGAGAGGAAAATCTGTATAACGAATTCGATCGTAACCAATGGCGAAATTTTTACCAATGTGTTCCATATGAGCAAAGAACCCCTCTACCATTTGGGCGCTGTGTGGAGTTATTGGAAAATTGGAAATTGCTTTATTCCCCTGATCGCACCACTTACACCGCATTAAATAAAACGCTTATGAATTGTCCTGCGGTTTCGGCTCGTTTGTTGCTTAAGTTACGGGAAGGCTTTTTATCAAGGCCGATATTTAATCGGATCGAACTTATGCTGAATATAGAATGTGCCTTGCTTATAAGGCACAAGAAAGTACTTTCCCAAAGCACGGAAACGGAAATTTGTAAAGCACTTAAGATTTTAAGAAGTGCCACCCATAATGCACTTTCCACCCGAAGCGCAAATAGCATTAGCTATTTGGTGGGGTACATCAATGATTACAGAGCTGATTTTCAAGGAAGATTGGTGGAATTAGTCAGGCGTTCTGTTCGTTGGCATCGGGAGCAAGCCTTGACTAAGAAAGAAGATGCAATTAAATTGCATGGGGATAAGCCTGCTGCAATTCCTCCCATCCCACTTCCTGAATCCAACGAGAAACTTAAGATTCGCTTCTTAGATACAGTCGCCGCCATTGCCTCTGAAGGTGAAGAAATGAAGCATTGCATTGCAACTTACATTGATAAAGCCTTATCAGGCGATTCCTATTTATTTCACATCGATCATTTGGAAACAGGTCAGGTTGCCAGCGTAGAGGTAGACAGGTTTGGCAGGGTTATTCAGTCGCAAGGTCCCGCGAACTTTATCAATACTGCAGCAAAGCAGGGAGAATCTTTTTTAAAGGAGTGGGGCCAAAAAATTGTCGCCAATCACCCCGGCGATATTTATGACCTTCCATTTTAGGGTTTTGAGAAATCAATCGGCATAGTAAGTCCCCTGAGAGTGATTAAAAAATCTAAGGCTAACAAGTTATACAAGAAGACAATTTAAAAAGCGGTCATACTTAAGGAGATCCAAATCAGTCTTTAGAACTAATTTCAAGTATAGGCAGCTCTAAAAAAAATCATAAGAGCAATTAATTTTAAATACTAATATTTTAATTTTTCAAGACGAAGTAATCGTTCGGAAGCTGGCGGATGAGTGGCAAAGTGATCATCGATTTTGGTTAAGATATCATTTGGTTTCACATTGCCTGGAATTCTATTTTGATCTGTTTTTTCAGATAAAACCACTAATTTTCTAACCCCCAATAATGCTTTGTCTCTACTTAATTTGTTTTTTATCAACCACTGAAAAGATTTTTCATCTGCTTCAAATTCATCTTCCTTAGAATACCCTAGAGAAATAGTTGAATATGCTAAAGTCGCAATACTTTGCGCAATGTTCCCTCCAACTTGCTGGGCTCGTGCGGCATATGCTATTTTCTTTGTACAATGTTTTAGATCAACATGTGCGATTTCATGACCTATAACAAATTGCAGCTCAGCATCAGAAGTAAAAAAATCAATTAGCCCCTGATTGATATAAACATATCCCCCAACATGTGCGAAAGCATTGACTTCATCGCTTTTAACAACAAAAAAATTATAAACTATTTCTTTTCTCGACTTCATTTCAAGAATTGATTTTGAGAGAAGTTTGATTTTGTCGACTAACTTATCATCGTTAACAAATTTAATTTCTTTGGAAACTTGCTTGTGCACTTCTTTGCCAAGAAGTAACTCTTCCTCCAAAGTTAAACCTAATATTTTTTGACCAACTTCATCAACGGTTTTAACCGCTTTGTTGAAAATATCAAAAACATTATCAACGATACCTTTCTTATCATTCTGATTAGAATCTTTATTGTCTTGTTTGTTATTAGTGTCTTTTGTAACTGGGGAATCTTTTTGAATAACTGCTGCATCTTTAAAAATTTCTAACGTGCTTTTAATCGTACCTTGGGCAGTTTCACTAATATCAGTAATAATATTTTTTGTAACACCTTTGGAAGCTTGCTCAACGCTTTCCCTTGTCATTTTGCCTTCTTGCTTAATGGTTATAATTCCCCAAATTAAAACAATAACAAAAATTCCACCAAGACTTAAAGCAACATTCTTCTGAAAATATGTCATAAAACACCCCGTAAATTTTAGAGTTTAATCAAGATAAAAAATAGAATTTTTTGTTATACCAAATACTTTGCCAGATGGGGTAACAGTAAAATCTACAAAAGAGTTATTGCCACTTGGCGGATTAGTAATTGGAACCATTTTGCTGTTTTCACGTTTCCATACTGTACCTTGGTGATTAACAATCCAAAAAGTCTTATCTGAATTTCCCCAGCCTTTCATTATTGTACTTTGAAACTTGTCAATAAGAATAGTTTCGGAAGCGTTTTCCTGTGAAGTTGCAATCCGGACTTTATCATCTTCAAGAAATAGTACAGAATTTAGTTCAAAATTAGCAGTATGATATATCCAAAGTCTTTCTGTATTTGTAAATTCTTCTTGTTTTTTTTTGGCTTTTTTTAATAAATCATAATAGCTTTTGTTCCAATAACCTTCTTTTATAATGTCTGATTCCTGCATTCTAGAAAAATATGGTTGGCCATTTTTCAGAATTTGAGCAGATCCACTGCTTTCATTTATATTGTAAGTATCCTTGTTAATCATAAACAAATAATGATTGTTTGTATCTGACTTTTCTTTAAAAGCAATTTCTTTGTTGGCTTCTTTATCATTAACTAATACCCAATCAGTTTTTAAATAACTACTAATCGAAGTAACCAAAGTATTTGGACCTGTAACAAAAAAATTACTTATGTCTCTATTACTTGTTTTAAAAACTGTAGTCCATTTAGAAGAATCATATTTAAAAATTCTTTTCTCATCTGTTTTAACAAAAAATATATTGTCGTTCCAACACTCAATATCAACAAAATATTCGTTGCTATTTTTATCTAATGAACTTAAATTTATTTTTTCCCATTCTTTCCCATAATTTCTAATGGGGGAAATTACATTACCAAGGGTGTTACCAGTAGATGGGATAATGTTGAAAAGTGTCAAAGAACCACTATTAAAAGAAATTAATATGCAAACCAAAATAAAAAATATTCCACCTAATATTAAACTTGTTTTTGCATTAAAAAATTCAGTTACTTTTAGTTTAACTGGTAATGGAAAACCAATGATTAGCTTGTTTTTTTGTTGAGGTTGAATATTAGGGATTGGTGGTGGACTTTTTACCTTATTAACTAAAACTGCCAGGGGTGCGATTTTTGTCCCTAAATTAGATTCAAAAAATCTAACCCAAGGGCCATTTTCACTACATGAATAAAAATCATTTTGATTAATAGTTTGCAAATCATAGAGATGAACAATTTCAAGCCAACTAACAGGCCCTAATAATTGATTTTCGACTTTAAGATAATAATCACTTTCTAGATCCATCACGAGTTCCGAGATATCCAGTTTTGTCATTTTATCCCTCCGATAGCTTTTGTTTTTTCTGCTAATAAAATAAGTGCTCTAATGAAAACAATGTCCCGTCTTTCTTGCAAATACATTCCTGTTAAAGCGACTATTGTGTAAGCAATTATGTGGAATAAAAGTATGAATATAATTTCAATGGTATTTTCTTGGGATATCCCGGCATCTGCAGCGACTTTATCTGGGATAACGCTAATCATTGCTTGGTATCCCCAATAGCAAGTTACAAAAAGTTTACTTATTGTGAGAGCTATTCCTTTTAAAGGAGCAGCGATTAATCCCGATAAAATAATTTGGGGAATCAAGGCGAGGGGGATTAAATTAACTGCAGTTGATTCAGTATTTGAATAAACCGAGATTGCTAAACCCAAAACAGTCCCAGCAATTGCTTGTAGAAACAAAATTAAACAAATCATCAAAATAGAACCTGGGGGGGAACAAAAATACCACATAAAAGATAAAACCAAAAAAGCTTGAAAACAACTTACCATGGAAAACAGTATAAGTTTTGATAGGTAAAAACTCATAACCCCCAAGTTAAAATCTCGTTCCCTTCTAAACATATTTCTGTCTTTAATAATTTCCTTAGAAGCGTTGTTACATCCAAACCAAAAGCACGATATTTGTGCTAAAAAGAAAAGGTGAGTTATATTGATAGTTGACTGTAATGTGATATTGTTACCAACATCTTGGAAAAGTATTAATAGAAGCAATGAAACTAATATTGGTTGAGCTACTAATGCTGCCAAAGATTTAAAATCAGAAACCATGCATTCTGACTGTCGAAGAAACAATATTCGAATCTGCCTAATGTTTTCATTAATCATTTCGTTGAAAGACTTGGATCTAGTAATCACATTGATAGGTTGGATAGATGCGCTCTGAGGAATACGATCTTTTATGTATTTTTGGTATTCAATGCTGGATAGAAAAGCTTCTTGCCAAAAAGAAGGTTCTTTTTGGGAAAGAATCTGGTAAATATCACCTAATTTTGGGATTTTAAAATATATAAGTGCTTCAGCAGGGGATCCTAAAAAAGCTAATTTTCCACCTTCTGTTAAAATACAAACCAAATGGCAAGTTGCTTCTATCTGGCCTAATGAATGAGTAATACAAACAATTGTTTTGCCACCTTCAGCCAAGGATTTAAAAAGCTGCATTAAATCTTTATCAGATTGCTCGTCAAGGCCTGAAGTAACTTCGTCAAGAAAAATCAAGGACGGTTTGCTCAGCAATTCATTTGCGAGAACAACTCTTTTTCGTTGGCCACCGCTTAATCGTGAAATAACCGTATTTCGATGATGAGTCATTTTTGTTGTATCAAGCATCTCGTCAACCAAAATTTTAATTTCCCGTTCAGATGTATCTGGAGGAAGCCTAAGTTTTGCTGTATAAAAAAGCATTCTATCTACAGTTAATTGTTCAAAAAGAAGTTCTTTTTGAGGTACTAAAACCATATCTTGTTTAAGGTTTTCGTAATTGGAATACAGGTCCCTTTTGTTCAGAAAAACCGCACCAGAATCAGCAGGTTGCCTAGCTGAAAGAGCAGATAAAAGTGTCGTCTTGCCTGATCCGCTCGGCCCAATTAAAGCAACCATTTCTTTAGGTTTGATTAAAAAAGTGATACTATCAAGCAAAACTCTTCCTGAACTAAGAACCCTACTTAAATTCCAAGCCATAATTTCAATATTTCCTGCTCTGGAAGCAGGTATTAAGTTTGATCCGTCAAATTGTAAAGAATAGGGACCAATATCGATTCGATCCCCAAGTTCTAATGCTTTTGGACTATCAATTCTTTTTCCATTAACAAAAGTACCATTTGCACTCCTTAAATCTGTAATAATAACAGTACCTGACGTTTTTTGGATTTGAGCATGAATTCTTGATACTTGAGGATGATCGAGGCATATGGATGCTTTACTTAAATCCCTACCAAAAAATTGTGTACCACTTAATACAATTGGTTTATCCAATGTAATTTCAGCAAGAAGATCTGGAGTGGACAGAATTGTTCCTCCAATTGGAGGGACAAAATCAGGAAGTGAAAATGGCTTTCCTATGATAGTTGATTGGTCAGAAATACCCAATGGTTGTGATGAAGTTTCAATAGAATCTTTTTTTTCATGGAATCGGAATTGGCATGTGCCTGCTTGGATAGTTGAATTATTGGGTAAAGGAGTTTTTTCTTTGATTGCTTTACCATCAAGATAAGTAGGGTTGTTAGGAGAAACTGGAACCAAAAAATAGCGGTCATTCGAAAATTCAATTTGAAATTGTTTTCTAGAACAATTGATATCTAGGACTGTCAAATGAGCTTCTTCACTTCTACCGACAAGAAATATGCTCTTGTTGTTTAATGGATATTTTTGTGATGTTAAAATATCTATTATATAAGGAAAATTTTCGTCAATAGTATTCATGAAAAAGCACCTTAAAAGTTGTTAAACACTGAAATCAAATTACTTGAGATTTTTAATAACAAGCATAGCAACTAACAAACCAATATTAACGATCAACACACCAGAAAGACTTTTAGCCCAATTTTTAACTTGGTTTAAATTAGAATCATGAGAAAGTAAATTAATTGTGAGAAATCCAAAAACAACAGCAAAAAGTGATATAAATCCAGTTAAGGCAAAGACAACTACAAAAGGAAATTTATCTACACTCATAAAATAAGCCAAAGCTATATTTTCCGAATAAATAATAATAAATAAAACAAAAACGCTAGTAGGCCATTGAGAAATCGAATTAATTTTTTTAGTTAAAAGAGATTTGTTAAAAGCTATTTGATTTTTAAGCGAATTCAAAGAAGGGAAAGACAAAACCCTTCTAAACATTCCATTTCTAACCAAAGTGCCAAGCATCAAAGTCCATAACGATAAAAATAAAGATAAGTTTAATTTTTTTAATAAAAACCATGAAAGACAAAAAGAAAATATAGAAATCAATAATGACAAGAGTAATGTGGACTTCTCAATTTTGTTAGATGTTGAAAAAACAACTGAAACAAAAATAATTATAATCCAAGCAAAACCTAAATAGTTAGCAAAAGACCCAAAGTCTTTCTGGTCGCCTGCAATCACAAAGAAACCTAATAGACACCCTGCAAAAGTGTAAATATACCCTAACTTTGAAAAAGAAATTGTTAAGATCGGACTTAGACCTAAAATTAAAAAATATGAAACAAATACCCATGTAACTACATTGCCCATTGATTCAAGAACGAGGAGACTGCCTCCAATTAAGAAAGCTAAGAAAATTTGGGATCGAACACTAATTTCAGCAAGTGAAGGATTAGGGATTATTTTAACAATATGTGATTTAATAATTAACGAAAAACTAATTCCAAATAATGCTCCATCAATAAACTTGCAAAGTGGAATTAAGAATGAAGATTTTTCAAGCAAAGAAAAAGAAATGTAGTTAAAGAGAAAACTATTTAAAGTTAATAATCCAATAATTAAACCCAACCATTTCGTTTCATTGTAATTATCATTCGGAACTAAACGCCATGGAATAAATGCAAAGCGAATAAAAATAAAAGTAAAAAAAAGAAAAACAGATCTTTCAATATTGGTCCTAACAGAATCAGATGATAAAAAATCAAAATTAAATCGCGATAAAATACCGCTAACTAACAATAAAGATAAAAAATTGACCGCAAATAATATCCCAACACCAAAAAACCATGTTTTTATAACGCTATGGAAATTTATACTTCGGTTTACTCCGATATTTATTTCGGCTTTTATGTGCCTGGAAACCTCTCTGCCACTACTTTCCTCATTCTCTACAATTTTTTCAGCAAGAAAGAAGTTTTGGTTCAAAACGGCATTTTTAACTTTTAATTGAAAACTAGAGGATGCTTCCCCTTCAAGTAATAACTGGCTTTTAATAAGCAATGCTTCTGGATGGTCAGATATACTGGACAATATCAGTTCAATAATAGTACCAGCATTTTTCTTATCACCTTTTCCCAAGGCATCTTTTGCCCTAACAATATTTTCATCAGCTTTGGTAAATAAACTTTTAACTTGAATCAATGTTTTATCAACCCATTCGAATGGTAGCTCTAAGGACTTCAAATAATTGAGGCTATTTCTTAAGGCATATATTTTTTTATCTTTTTTAAATTGTGGCAAGCTAATCTCAATCAAAGATTTAACTTCTGTTTCGGTTTTTTTAGCTTCTTCCAACGCGACTTCTATTGAAGGTTCATCAGGATATTGTGATTTTAAATCAGAAAGCGTTTTTACAGTTTTTGATAAATTGCCTTTTTTGATTTCTTCTTTTGCGGTATTAATTGTTTTTTCAATAAATACAACCATGTTTTTTTCAAGATTAACAACAGGAAGATGATTCGGTTGAATTCTTCGGATTTTTTTTAAGAAAGATAAACATTCAGGTTTATTGTTGTTTTTCCATGCCTCATAAGCAAGCTTTGTAAGTTCTGAAAGCAGTTTATCTAGAGACTTTTTATAATGTAAAATTATTTTTTTTGATGCAATTAGCTCACTAGCTCGTTTCCAAGCGAGCACGATATTTTCCATTTTTTCGAAATATTGGGCCGTTAAAGGTGACCCGTAAAGTTCTTTTTCTAAATTAGTTATGTTCTTTTTTATCTCATCAAACTGTAATAAATTTCCTAAGTGAAGTCCACATCCGCCGCAAAATTGAATTCCATTTGTCATAACAAGGTCGCACTCAGGACATTTGCATTTTAGTGCTTTTCCGCAACTTGAACAAAATCCGGTTTGTCCAAATATTGGTTTTGAACAAAATAGGCAGTTTGATGGTGGGGTAGTTGCAATACCTGCTGATATTGTTGAAGTTCTGCTAGTTATATCAGCACCAAACCCAGAAATAGGTGGGGGCGCCATATCATTTTTATAAATTAAAATTGATTCAAGAATACTTTCTACCTGCCCCATGTCAGCAATTCGTTTATCCTTGTCTGGCTGAAGCATTTTTTCAATTAAATCGTCCCATGCTTTATCAAGGCCTTCGACACTTTTGCTAGGGGGCAAAAAAATACCACCTGGAATCGAACCAGTTAAACACTCGTAAAGTACTACCCCAAAAGAAAAAATATCAGCTCGCCCATCAATATTTTTAGCGTCCTTTGCTTGCTCTGGAGCCATGTATCCCATAGTCCCCATTGCTTGGCCAACAACGGTGCGCCCTTCATTACCAGTGTCAGATGTTCTTAAAGCTGCAATACCGAAATCTGTAATTTTGGCATTGTCAAATGAGTCCAATAAAATATTGGAAGGTTTGATATCTCGATGTACAATTCCGATCTTGTGCGCATAAAATAACCCTTGCGCTATTTGAATTCCATATTTCTTAATTTGTGAAATGCTTAACCGTTTTTTCTCAACTGCATGCCGTAAGTCGTAAACCCCAGTGGATAAATCCCCTTCGATAAATTCCATCACAAAATAAACTAAATTACCTATATGACCGCGATCAAAAATTGTGACAATATTTGGATGCCTTAGTTTGGCTAAAGCTGTAGCTTCCGTTTTAAACCTAGAAACAAAATCTGGAATAGTTGCCAACTTAGGTGGAAGAATTTTAATTGCAACTTTTCGATCCAATGAGATTTGGTTTGCTTCTAAAACCATCCCCATGCCACCAACACCAATTAGTTTTATAATTTCAAAGCCTTCAATTTCAGGATAACGGTCCGGTTCATTTGGTTTTTCTACAAATGGAACTCCCAAATTTGTTTCTTGAGAAAAAATATTAGATGAACCAGATTTATTCACCTCTAGAGATGCTAGATTAGTATTTAAATTAAAGACATTCGGTTTTTGAAAGTTTGAAGATTCCGCTGATTCAAAATCTTTCTGATTTTCGGGTATTTCATTTAAATTGTTTTCTGGTAGAGCGCCCTGAATTATTGTGGCTTTTTCGAAAACATTTATTTTGTTTGGGCAATCCGGGTTAGGGCATAGATTGTTGTCCGTTAAAACTTTTTTGCATAGGTTGCAAATGCTCATTTTTCACCATTGTTTTTTTTTATGCATGAGTAAGTCATTTTTAAAATGGGGGGTTCTAAAATAACTGATTTTTCTAAAGCCTTTGTTTTTGGTTTTGCACTTATTTCAAAGTCTCCGGTAATTATCATTTCTCTAACGCATTTATCTTCTAACGAATAATTTATTGTCCCTTCCGGTATGATTTTCATAAACACTTTAATGTCTTGATCTTCTTCTTTAAGGGACAAGGAGCTTTCTTTTTTTCTTATTTGAAATCTTGCCAAATTGCCTTGATTTTCAGTCGCATTTTCTAAACGATCTACTATTACAAATCCTGATATTGAGGGTATGGGGTCTTCCTCGACTAATTCCAATGCTTCTCTAAACATGAAACCAGGTATTATTATTTTTTCGTTTTGTTTAATATCTGTTTTTAATACTGTCGAAAACAATGCCATAGGGTCTTTGTTGAAAAATGCTTGACGCTCGGATGCATTTAATTTGCAATCAACAGGTTCAACTGCGATGACACCTTTTCCTTGTACACTAGTGATACGGATTTTTTTACCTTCTAATCTGCTAGCAAATTTGAAGAAAGCGGTGCCATTTTTTTGAATAATATTTGAATCAGTAAAAATATTCGTTAATTGATTTTTATCTTCATTAATTGGGATTAATGTTTCTTTAACATTTAAATCAATTTTTTCTAAATAAACTTCAATTGGTTTTTCTAAAGCAAACTGGAACTTACTTTTGGATGATAAAACTTTAATAGCCCGATTTTCAACTATAGTTCGAAGTTCAACCAAAGTATCGCCATCGTTTTTTTCTATTTCTCGTTTGTAAATACTTTCAAAATAAACCCCAATAAAAACAAGATCATTAGGACTTTCCCAGTCTTTGTCTTTTCCTTTAGTGATAAAACCCGATTTTCTTTTCACTTCGAAAATTGAACCTGGCGGAAGTGATTCTGCAATTATTTGATTGTTTTCAATTTTTGGGGCAGGTGTAATTTTAGGTTTTATTTCTTTTGTTTTTTCTGGATCTTCACTTTTTACATTAGTAACAGTTTCTTTAGAGGCGCCTGATTTGTTTTCACGATTGTCATTTATTTGGGGAGGTGTTTTTTCTTTAAAGACAAACCATAGAACAGTTATACCAAGGCCAATAATAACAATGACCAAAAATACATTTATATTGCTATTGCCAAGCCTTCTTACTTGATTTTTTAACATTACTTCTCCTCTTAAAAAGTTATATTTTGGTTTTAACAGTCTCTAAGTGCTTTGAATATAAAAAACTTGTGTTTTTCTGCTAAAGTTTTGTCTATTTTAACGATAATTAGTTCGCTTTTTTTAAACATAATTTATCGATATATTCGTTTTTTGAAGTATATGGGCCAATAGGTAAATACATATGATTTTTTAAATCACCTGATCAGTAAAAAGATTTGGAATCTTTTATGTAATAGTTATGTTGTCTTAGCCAAGCGAAAACCACCGTAAACATTTCGGTCGGTCAATGTACCATTTACCCGACTGGCAGAACGAACAGATGATCCATAAAAGGCACTAAACGATCCCCCACGCGCCACATGGCCATCACCTTTTACTGGACACTTCGGGTCTGTTTCTGGACTCCCTAGGTAACTTCCGTGTCAATCTTCGCATTACTCTTAGGCGTTCTTTTGCATGTTATATCGGCCAAAAAGCTTAGGTTTGTAGGAAATTCAAGACACCAATCTCCAGTCTTCAAACCGTCCAATCTCATGATTTTCGTTTGGGTCTAGGTCGATGTCAACCGCGATTGGTGTTGATTTTTTTGTTTGTTTTCGACCGTAACTGTTATTGTCAGTCGGTTAGGCGTATGGTTGCTAAAGATTGCAACCTTTCCTTCTCCAGCGAGAGAGTCACTCATGGTTGCAACAACCGGAATAAAAGGGGAAATGCCGCCACAACCAGTACATAGCCCAATTGTTGAGATATATAAGTAAAAAGATGCCATAAAATTGACTATTAACCTATGCCTGCTTAAATTTGGTTTCATTCTTATTCCTACACAAATCAGCTCTGTTCATATTTCGTTTCTTGCGTTCCATACTCAAAACATTAACAATGATTACTTCGAAGTAGAACTTATCAGTTAATAACTAATGATTGATCAAAGCAATACATTTAACTAACGAGAGCAATTTCAAAAGTATGCCAATATTTAATTGTTTTTTAATATTATTTTTTCAAGATCACTTTTTTCGGCGATACTCGCCATAGACAGATCAATTGTCTTTTAGTGTCCGTGGTCGTTCGGGAAAGTACGGTTACTAAAAGGTCAATTGAAGTAGTTTGATTAGCAATAGCTTCTAAATTTATTGGTGTCTTCGCCAAACGAAAGCTACATATAAAATGCTGATCGCTCTGTTAAGTTTTCCTTGATGGTTGGAAGGTCGTGGCAGCCTTCAATAATTACAAAAGTGGTGGTTCGTAAAACGCCGCCGGTTCAAGTCTACTTCCCTCCGCCTAGGCTCTTTTTAATCGTCTTGTGTTGTCTTATAGCATATACTCATTCGAAGTTGGCTGTGATGAATTCAAAATAACATGCAAGGAAAACATAATGAAAAAGTTGTTCTTCAGTTTGGCGCTATCGCTGATAGTTTTGTCCGTAAATATATCTGCGCAAGTATTGGACAAAGACACAGAAGCAGCAACTAAAAAGCTATTCCATCCAGATTTGATCGGAGTTGAACTGAAGTTGCAGGGCGAGTATGTCGGTAAGGACGGAGAGAAACAAGTTGGGGTTCAAGTGGTCGCAAGGGGCGGTAAATCGTTTCATGCGCTTATCTTGGAAGGTGGCTTGCCTAGAGATGGATGGGATGGCGGTAAGTATAGCCTTTTGGAAAGTGGCCCATTGGCAGATGGCGGTGTGGATTTTCGTTCCCCGAATGAAGAAGGAACAAGTGCAGTCCTCGATGATAATAGCTTGACGTTAAAACGGAACAATCGGAAGACCTTATTGAAGCGGGTGGAGCGTAAGAGCGAAACTTTAGG
>Ga0114971_10002425_pt1 | contig 12805 bp, 10 predicted proteins | sample M_140625_MF_Meta_FD_87320 | JGI IMG/M metagenome (GOLD analysis project Ga0114971, IMG submission 87320) | Freshwater microbial communities from Lake Montjoie, Canada to study carbon cycling - M_140625_MF_MetaG | ecosystem: Environmental > Aquatic > Freshwater > Lake | place: Lake Montjoie... | reverse complement strand
GCCAATGCGCGCGCCGCGCAGGGCGTCCTTGCGCAGCGCGGCTTGGAACTGCGGCAGTGCTCGCCCATCGAGGCGACGCGTAATCGTGTCGCGCGGGTCAGCGCCCATCGTGACGTCCAAGGCAATCGCAAGATCGGTGGCCGTCCGTGCCATGGGGCCGGCGACATCCTGCGAGAGCGCGAGCGGAATGATGCCGTCGCGGCTCATGAGGCCGAGTGTCGGCCGGAGCCCAAAGAGCGAGCCGAACGCCGAGGGGATACGAATGGATCCGCAAGTGTCGGTGCCCCAGCCAACGGCTGCAAAGCTCGCCGCGATCGCAGCACCGGTGCCACCGCTCGAGCCGCCAGGGCAGCGCGAGAGGTCGTACGGGTTGAGCGTCTGGCCACCCATCGAGCTGATGCTCGTGATCCCCGATGCGAGTTCGTGGAGATTGGTCTTGCCGAGTATCACCGCGCCGGCGGCGCGGAGCTTACCCACGATGAAGGCATCGGCTGTTGGCTGGTGATTGGCCAACGCGAGCGATCCGCCGGTGGTGGGAATGTCCTTGGTGTCGTAGTTGTCCTTGAGCACGATCGGAATGCCGTGCAGCGGGCCACGGAGCTTACCCGCCTTGCGCTCCGCGTCCAAGGCGGCCGCGTCGCGACGAGCGGCGGCGTTCACGCGGATCATGGCGTTGATATTCGGCCCCGCGTGATCATACGCGCCAATGCGCGCGAGGTATGCCTCGGTGAGCGCCACCGACGTCGTGCGGCCACTCGCGAGGGCCGCCTGCAGCTCCGGGATCGAGCGTTCGGTCGGGTCGTAGGCAAGGCGTGGCGTCTTGGCCGACGACTGCGCGGCACAGGGCACGGTGCACGGGAGGGCGAACAGCGCGATCGCCGCAACGGTATGGAGAACGGAGCTTGTTAGGCGTGCACGCATAGCGGGAGATTCCCAGTCAGAGTCATGAGATCAGTATCTGCAGATGTCACGCGGCGTGCAACGTGCCCGGTTCCGAACTGCCGGTTCCGAGCTGGGTGAAATGCGAGGGGCGGGGGGTTAGAGTTCGTCAGCGGCCTTCCGGGAGCACGAGATGCCAAGTTCGTATCGCGTATTGATGATGGTCGCCCTCGGCAGTGCCGTCGGTGGCGTTCTGCGCTATCTGGTCGGCAATGTCCTCGGCGACGCGGTGCACGTGCCGTGGCGCACCTTCGTCGTCAACGTCACGGGCTCGTTCGTACTCGGGGCCTTCTTGTACTGGTCCGAGCGGCAGGGTACGGACCATGCCGGACTCCGCGCCTTCGTGGCGATCGGGCTCTGCGGCGGCTACACCACCTTCTCGACGTTCTCGTACGAGACGGTGGTGTTGCTCGAGACCGGGGCCTACGCGCGGGCTGTTGCCTATGCGCTCGGTAGCGTGGTGACCTCGGTCGGTGCCGTTTTCGCTGGTTTTGGCGTCGCGAAACTCGTTGCATGACAGGCAGATAGCACCCTGCCAAGCCTCCTCACTAATCGGTAGATTGGGAGGATGCCCGATGTTGTCGCGCTGACCTCCGAACTCGTCGCCCTCCCCTCCGTCACGCGTGACGAAGGGGCGGTGGTCAGTTTCGTGGCGGATTGGTTGAGTCAGCGTGGCTGGACCGTGCAACAGCAGCCCGTCTCAGACGGGCGTTGCAATGTCTGGGCGACGCGCCGCGGCGCTGGTGTCACACTCTCCACACATCTCGACACCGTTCCGCCATTCGTCGCGCCGCGACTCGAGGGCGGACGCCTCTACGGCCGCGGGAGCTGTGACGCCAAGGGAATCGCCGCGGCCATGATGTGTGCCGCACAACAACTCGCCGACGCCGGTGAAGAGCGCGTGGACCTGCTGTTCGTGGTCGGCGAAGAGCGCGGTAGCGATGGCGCCACCGCCGCCAACACCCTTCCCGCGACGAGCCGCTGGCTGATCAACGGTGAGCCGACCGAGAGCACCCTTGCCGCTGGCTGTAAAGGTGCGCTGCGGCTCACACTGCGCACGATCGGGCGCGAAGCGCACTCGGCGTATCCGCAGCTTGGCGATTCCGCGATTTCTCGGATGGTCGCGCTCCTCGCTGACCTCCCCACGCTGGTGCTGCCGACCGACGAGCGGCTCGGCCCCTGCACGTTGAACGTTGGCACGCTGCACGGTGGCGTCGCGCCTAATGTGATTCCTGGCAGCTGTGAGGCAGAGATTCTTGTCCGGCTCGTGAGCGACGCTGACGCGGTGCGGAATACGCTCACCGCCTGGGTGAACGGCCGCGCGGACGTGGCGTTCGGTCTGTGTATTCCTGCGCAGCACTTCCACACCGTTCCGGGATTCGAGGTGCGCTCAATGGCGTACACCTCAGACATTCCACTTCTCCCGAACTGGGGCACCCCGCTGCTGTTCGGCCCTGGTTCAATTCACGTCGCGCATACACCGGACGAGTTCATCGACGTCGAAGAACTCTGCGCGAGCGTCACACACTATGAGCGACTCGTGCGGTCGCTTCTCGCGAGCTGAGCTGTGAGCGACTCCCGCATCCCCGTTGCGATACTTGGCGCCACCGGCGCCGTCGGCCAGACGTTTATCCGCCTGCTCGACGGGCACCCCTGGTTCCGTGTGGCCGAAGTCGCAGCCTCGGAGCGGTCAGCAGGGAAATCGTACGCCGAAGCCACACGGTGGATTGAAGGCAACATGCCGGCAGACGTCGCTGCGCTTCGCGTGCTGCCGTGCGACGTCGCGTGGGTCAAATCCTCCGTCGTGTTCTCGGCGATGGATGCAGCGGTGGCTGGCGAAATGGAGCCGGGCTTCGCTCGCGCGGGACGGTTCGTGCTGAGCAATGCCAAGAACTTCCGGATGGAAGACGACGTTCCACTCGTCATCCCCGAGGTTAACGCCTCGCACCTCGCGCTACTCGCGCGCCAGCGTCGTGAGCGCGACTGGAACGGCGCCATCGTGACGAACGCAAACTGCGCCTCGACGACCGCGGCGGTCGCCATGGCGCCACTGCACGAACGCTTCGGAATCACGAAGGTGTTCATGATGACGATGCAGGCCGTCTCGGGTGCGGGATATCCCGGCGTCCCAACGCTCGACATTCTCGGGAACGTGATTCCCTACATTGGAGACGAGGAGCCGAAGATCGAGCGCGAGATGCAAAAAATGCTCGGTCGTCTCAATGGGGAGTCAGTGACCCCTGCGCCGTTCGTGGTGAGCGCACACGCGAATCGAGTGCCGGTTGAGAATGGGCACACCGTGTGCCTGTCCCTCGCGTTCGAGACAAAACCAACGGTTGCCGAAGCGATTGCAGTGCTCCGAGAGTGGACCGGCGATCCGGTTGTACGTGGACTCCCGTCTGCGCCGCCGATGCCGATTCGGTATCGCGACGAGCCGGATCGGCCGCAGCCGCGACGTGACGTCATGGAGGGTCGCGGCATGACCACCGTCGTCGGGCGCCTGCGCGAGGACCCGATTCTGCACCTCAAGCTTGTCGCGATGAGTCACAACACCATTCGCGGCGCCGCGGGTTGCGCGATCCTCAATGCCGAGGTGCTCGTGGCCACGGGTGCTATTGCACGGCGAGGCGCGCCGTGATCATCGCCAAGTTCGGTGGTACGTCGGTCGCTGACGCAGCGGCGATTCGCCGCACCGGTGAGATTGTGCGCGGGCGACTCGGACGGTCGCCGGTGATTGTCGTATCCGCGCTGGCGGGAACAACCAATGCACTCCTCGCGGCAGCGGAGAAGGCTGCGTCAGGACAACTGGCTGCCGCGCTCGAGCACGTGTCGCAGCTGCGCGATCGGCACCTTGAAACTATTTCAGAACTGCTCGGGAGCGGTCGCGAGGCGAGTGCGTTGTGCGAAGAGACCAGCATGATGTTCGACGAGCTGGCGCACCTTGCCGAGGCGCTCTCCGTGCTGGGCTTCGCCACCCTCCGTTCGATGGACGCGGTTGCCTCAATGGGCGAGCGTCTGTCGGCGCCTATGTGTGCGGCAGCGTTCTCGCGTATGGGGATTCCAAGTGTCGCCGTTGACTCGCGGCGGGTGATGCTCACCGACGACGACTTTGGCCGTGCTGCGCCAATGCCGGCAGAGATCGCCGCTGCCGCCCGTGAGCACCTGTTGCCGATTGTCGCCGCGGGACAGGTCCCGGTCGTGGGTGGATTTGTTGGCGCGACCACTTCTGGCATTACGACCACGCTTGGCCGCGGCGGTTCCGACTACAGCGCCGCGCTGTTTGGCGCCGCACTGGACGCCGAAGCCATCGAGATTTGGACCGATGTCGACGGGATGCTGACCGCGGACCCGCGGGTCGTGCAGGGGGCGCAGTTGATCGAGCACATTCGATTCGACGAAGCGGCGGAACTCGCGAGCTTCGGCGCGAAAGTCTTGCACCCGAGTACGATTGCACCGGCGGTGGAGCGCGATATTCCGGTCTACGTGTTCAACTCGATACGTCCGCACGCCACGGGGACGCGCATCACCCGTGATGCGTCTCCGTGCACGGTCCGCGCGATCGCGGGGAAGCGTGGCGTTGTGGTGGTGCGTGTCGGGTCGCCGACGATGCTCGGAACGCCGGGCGCGTTGCGTTCGATTTTTGAAGTGTTTGATCGCTTCCGGATTTCTGTCGACGTCGTGGCCACGTCCGAAGTCAGCGTGTCGCTGACCGTGGACGACGACCCCTCGCTGCTCAAGGCCGTCGAGGACCTTCGCGGGTTCGGTGAAGTCGTCATCGAGCGCGATCGAGGAATCGTCGCGCTTGTCGGGGCGGGGCTCGGAGGAAGTTCACCGAGCATGGCTCGTGCGCTCCGGGCGATAGGCGATGAACGGTTGCACATGGTCTCGTTGAGCTCCACGGGCATCAACCTCACGCTGATTGTCGACGATGCACAGGTGCATCCCGTGATGCGGATGCTGCACCAGGAATTTTTCGGAGGTGCCACCGGATGATGCGCATCAAGCTCGCTATTATCGGTGACGGAAAGATGGGGCGCGCCGTCGCCGCGCTGGCACCGGACGCAGGTTTCGATATCGTCGCGCGGCTCGGTGCTGCCGATGTCGCTGCGGCCGGCGTGACCGCGGCGTTGCTCAATGGCGCAACAATCGCGATCGAGTTCACGGAGCCCGCGGCGGCGGCGACCAATGTGCGCCAGTGCCTCGCAGCGGGCTGCGCCGTTGTCTGCGGCACGACGGGCTGGGACGCCGAACGTCTCCGGATCGAAGAGGAGCTGCGCGGCGGTGCAGGAGCGCTGCTCTGGGCTCCGAACTTCGCGCTGGGCGTGCATGTGTTTGCCCGCATTGCGGAGTACGCGACGCGCCTTGTGGCGCAGGCTGGCGCCGGGTTTGATATCCATTTGTCTGAGACACATCACAAGGCGAAGTTGGACGCACCCTCCGGTACGGCTCGACTGCTCGCAGACCGCGCGACCCCTGCGTGGGGGAGCGATATTCCAGTGACAAGTATCCGCACCGGCACTGTGCCAGGCACGCACGCATTCACGTTCGACGCGCCATTCGAGCAGATCACACTGGAGCATGTAGCGCGTGATCGACGGGTCTTTGCCGCAGGGGCGCTTCACGCTGCTCGCTGGTTAGCGGGACGTCGAGGTGTCTATACGCTGGATCATCTTTTCCCAACGCCCGAATGACCTCCCTCCCGCTGAGTGGATGCTCGACCGCGCTCGTCACGCCATTTACCGCTGACGGCGCGCTCGACGAAGCTGCGCTCACGTCACTGGTTGCCTGGCAGGTCGCCGAGGGGATTCACGGGCTTGTTCCGTGCGGATCCACAGGTGAAGCGGCAACGCTGTCACTCGCGGAGCGCCGTCGGGTGGTCCGCCTGACGGTGGAGACGGTCGCCGGCCGTATCCCCGTGATTGCGGGCGCGGGCGGGAACGACACGCGAGTCGCGATCGAAACATCCAAGGCCATGGCGGCCGAGGGCGCGACGCACTTGCTCCATGTGTCGCCGATGTACAGCAAACCGCCGCAGCGCGGCATTCTTGCACATTTCCGCGCGATTGCCGACGCGTCGCCGCTGCCGATTGTTGTGTACAATGTGCCGGGGCGCACGGGCAGCAACATCGAGGCCGAAACCACGCTCGCGCTCGCCGAACATGCGAACATTGTGGCGGTGAAAGAGGCCTCGGGGAATCTTGCCCAGATTACGCAGATCATTCGTCACGCGCCGGCGGGCTTTCGCACCCTCTCTGGTGACGACGGCCTCACGCTCGCCGTGATTGCGGGCGGTGGCCACGGACTGATCTCGGTCGTGTCGAACGCTGCGCCTGCGGCAATGTCGCGCCTCTGCGACTTGGCCCGCACCGGTGATACGGAAGCCGCGCGCGCGTTGCACCTTCAGCTGCACAACATCAGTCAGACCGCGTTCTGCGAGTCGAACCCGATCCCGATCAAGGCAGCGCTCGCGATGATGGGGCGCATTGGGAACAACCTGCGTCTCCCGCTGGTCCCAATGAACACGTCACACGAACCGGCACTGAAGGCTGCCCTCGTCGAGGCAGGAGTGCTCTCCGCATGACCGTGTCGCACGCACAGCTTGAGATGCGCATCCTCGAACTCGCCGCACTCCCAGCCGGCACCGCAACGCCCGCTGACGCGGCAGAGGTCATCGAGTCGTTGCTCACCGAGCTCGAGTCCGGAGCACTTCGCTCGGCGACGCGAGACGCCACCGGGCAGTGGAATGCCGTGCCGTGGGTGAAGCGCGGGATTCTGGTCGGCTTCCGCTTCGGCACCATGGTCGACCTCTCGCCGAGCGGCGGCGCCTTTTCGTTCGTCGATAAGAGTACGATTCCGCTGCAGCGCTTTGATGTCGCGCGTGGGGTTCGGATTGTTCCTGGCGGCTCCACCATTCGTCGCGGTGCATACGTGGCGAGTGGTGTGGTGTGCATGCCGCCGATGTTCATCAATGTTGGTGCGCACGTTGGTGCCGGCACGATGGTCGACTCGCACGCGCTGATCGGATCCTGTGCGCAGATCGGGGCGCGGTGCCACATCAGTGCCGCGGCACAGGTGGGCGGCGTGCTCGAACCGGTCAATGCGAGCCCGGTGATCATCGAAGACGATGTGATCATGGGCGGCAACACCGGCGTGTACGAAGGCACGGTGGTACGAGAGAAAGCCGTGATTGCCGCCGGGGTGGTGCTCACCCGCGGGACGCCGGTGTATGATCTCGTGCGTGAAACGGTGTACCGCGCCTCCGCCGATGCGCCGCTGGAGATTCCGGCTGGTGCCGTCGTTGTACCGGGTGCGCGCAGCGTGAAGGGCGACTGGGGAGCAGAGCAGGGGCTGTCCGTGCAGACCCCGGTGATCGTGAAGTACCGAGACGAGAAGACCGATCTTGCCACCGCGCTCGAAGGTTGGCTCCGGTGACCAGCCACGGAGCGCTCGCGCCGCGCGTCAACGGCGCGATTCGCGTTCCGGGGGACAAGTCGATCTCGCATCGCGCGCTCATGTTGGCCGCACTCGCCGAGGGCTCGTCGGAGATTCGTGGAATCCTTTGCTCCGCCGACGTGCGCTCTACCGCCGCGGTACTCCGTGCGCTGGGGGTCACGATTCCTGATCTCGACGCCGACGTGGTGACGATCGCTGGCGTGGGGCGTTGCGGCCTTCGTGCAGGTGCGGAGGCGCTCGACTGCGGCAACAGCGGCACCACGGCTCGGCTCATGGCCGGGATTCTCGCCGCGTCGCCGTTCACCAGCACCCTGATTGGCGACGCGAGTCTGTCACGTCGCCCGATGGCGCGTGTGGCGACCCCGCTACGAGCCATGGGCGCCACGCTCGAGGCGAGTCCCGAGGGCGGCCTACCGATGACGATTCACGGCGGTGCCCTCCAGGGCACCACCTGGCATTCCGAGACCGCGAGTGCCCAAGTGAAGAGCGCCATCCTGCTGGCGGGGCTCGTCGCCGATGTGCCGGTTGAGGTTCACGAACCCGCCGCAACGCGCGACCACACGGAGCGGATGTTGCGCGCGCGCGGCATCGATGTGCGGAGTGAAGGGAACAGCATCTCGCTGGTTCCCGGGGCCGCGCTCCGCGCGGTCGACACCGACGTACCCGGCGATCCGTCGTCGGCCACCTTCTTCGCCGCGCTCGCGGCGATGGCTGGCGGCGGTACGCTCACGCTCGAGCATGTTGGCACGAATCCCACGCGTACGGGGGCGTTTGACGTCCTCTCCCGCATGGGTGCCACACTTGGTTTCGAGAATTTCTCTGACGCGGGGGGCGAACCCGTCGCTCGCCTCGTGGTGGCGCCGCGCATCCTCGGTGCCACAATCATCGAGCCGCACGAGGTACCGTCGCTGATCGATGAACTGCCGATGCTCGCCTGTGTCGCTGCGCGCGCGCAGGGTGAGACGCGCGTGACGGGTGCCGCTGAGTTGCGCGTGAAGGAGAGCGACCGCATCACGGTCGTTGTGCAGAACCTGCGCGCCGTTGGCGTCGACGCCGAAGAACTCCCCGACGGATTTGTTGTGCGCGGATCGGATCGTCCACTCGCGGGCCGCATTGTCACGCACGGTGACCATCGGATCGCGATGGCTTTTGGTGTGCTGTCCGCAGTCTCCGGAGGCGCAATCGTCATCGATGACCCCGACTGCGCGATTGTTTCTTTCCCCGGCTTCTGGGAGCTGCTCACGCATGTCACCCGCTGATCGCATGCTGACCGTCACAATCGACGGCCCCGCCGCGTCGGGTAAGTCGTCCACCGCGCGCATGGTCGCTGCGGCACTCGGCGCGCTCCACCTTGACTCGGGGGCGCTGTACCGTGGCGTGACCGCGGCACGGATCCGGAGCGGTGGGGAACCCGACGGCTGGACCGAGCGGTCGGTGCTCGAGGCCGCCGAACGGGTCACCTTGGCCCCCGGCGCCACGACCTTCGTGGCACATGTCGACGGCGCCGCGTGCGAGGACGAGCTTCGTGGCGACGCCGTGACTTCGCTGGTCTCACTCGTGGCCAAGATGCCACACGTGCGCCAGTGGGTGAACCGCACCCTGCAGGCCACCGCCGCACAACACGCGGTGGTCGCCGATGGCCGCGATATGGGAACCACGGTGTTCCCTGAGGCCACGCTCAAAGTTTGGCTCGTGGCCATCGCCAGCGAGCGGGCCAGGCGCCGGGTGCTGCAGCGCACCGGGCGCGCACCGACCGCTGACGAGTTGGCCGCGGAGACCACCGATTTGGAGGCGCGCGACCGCAAGGACAGCGAGCAGACGCGCCCCGCCGCAGACGCGGTTTGGCTCGACACAAGCGGGATCACCCAGCCCGAGCAGGTCGCCCAGGTGGTGGCCTGGGCCCTAGAGCGGCAGCACACCTAGGGAAGCAACCGCTGCGGGTCGTTGACCTTCAGCCCTCACGCGTGCTATGTTGTAAGGCTCCGGTAAATCTGCCGGGGCCTTGTTCTTTCACCCCGTATCCTCGCCGTCGCGGCGAGCCGATCCCCTCCGCGACTTAGGACCCTATGACCGAAGAAACGCTTGACGCGCCCCTGAGCTTGCTGTCCGCTCGTGAGAAGCGCGACCTCCAGAAGGCGCAGTTGCGCCCTCTCTCCAATCGCCGCCCCGAGCTCTACGAAGAGGACGAGTACACGTCCGACGAGTACGAGCAGATGATGGACATGTACAACGGCACCCTTGCTTCCATTGAGGAAGGGGAGATCGTTAAGTCGATCGTGTTGGAAATACGTGAGAACATGGTCGTGCTCGACATCGGCTTTAAGTCCGAAGGCACGATCCCGCTCGAAGAGTTCAAGGACATGCCCGACCTCAAGGTCGGTGACGAAGTCGAAGTCCTGCTCGAGCACCTCGAAGACCAGGAAGGCAGCGTCGTCCTGTCCAAGAAGAAGGCCGATTTCATGCGCGTGTGGGAGCGTATCCGCGTCGCGTACGAGTCCGACCAGCCGGTGGAAGGCACGCTCGTCAAGAAGATCAAGGGCGGCGTCGTCGTCGACCTCATGGGCGTCGATGCGTTCCTCCCGGGTTCGCAGATCGCGCTCCGTCGCGTGCCGAACATCGACGAACTCCTCGGCCAGCGCTACGAGTTCAAGATCATCAAGCTCAACAAGCGTCGCCGCAACATCGTCGTCTCGCGCCGCGTGATCCTCGAGACCGAGCGCGCCGGCAAGCGTGAGAAGCTGATGAAGGAGCTCGAGAAGGATCAGGTGCGCAAAGGCGTCGTCAAGAACATCACCGACTTCGGGGCGTTCATCGACCTCGGCGGCGTCGACGGCCTGCTGCACATCACCGACATGTCGTGGGGCCGTATCTCGCATCCGAGCGAGATGGTCCAGATCGGCATGGAGCTCGAGATCAAGGTCCTGGACATCGATTGGGAGCGCGAGCGCATCTCGCTCGGCCTCAAGCAGCTCCAGAGCTACCCGTGGAAGGACGTCGCCGCCAAGTACCCGGTCGGCACGCGCGTCGCGGGTAAGGTCGTCAGCATCACGAACTACGGCGCCTTTATCGAGCTCGAGCCGGGCATCGAAGGGCTCGTGCACATCAGCGAAATGAGCTGGACGCGCAACGTCCGTCACCCGTCGAAGCTCGTCTCCATCGGCGAGGCGATCGACGCAGTGGTGCTCAAGGTCGATCCGAACGAAGAGAAGATCTCGCTCGGCATGAAGCAGACCGAGCAGGATCCGTGGATGGTGCTGCCGCAGAAGTACCCGGTCGGCACGCGCATCCGCGGCAAGGTCCGCAACCTCACGAGCTTCGGCGCCTTCGTCGAGATCGAGCCGGGCATCGACGGCCTGATCCACATCTCCGATATGTCCTGGACCAAGCGCGTCCAGCATCCGTCGGAAGTGGTGAAGAAGGGAGACGAAGTCGACGTGGTGATCCTGAACATCGACGGCGACAACAAGCGCATCTCCCTCGGCCTCAAGCAGGCGGAAGAGGATCCGTGGCTCAAGATCGGCGAGAACTATCCGGTTGGCACCGACCTGAAGGGCAAGGTCGTCCGCCTGATGGAGAAGGGCGTAGTCGCCGACGTCGGAAACGACATCGAAGGCTTCGTTCCGATCTCGCAGCTCAACACGAGCAATGCACCGATCGCGAGCCCGGCCGATATCGCGTGGGAAGGCATGAACCTGGAGCTGAAGGTGCTCGAGGTCGATCCGATCCACCGCCGCATCGTGCTGGCCGTGACGTCGATCCCCGAAGACCAGCCGCCGCGTCCGGAGACGCCAAGCAAGGTCTTCAGCGAAGACGGCGACAACGCGGATGTCCCGGTCAACCTCGACGAGATCGCCGACGCCGAGTAAGCCCGAATCGCGTCAAAATGCAGTGACAACGGCCCGGAGCAGACGCTCCGGGCCGTTGTTTTATAATGCCACACTCCGAGGAGGCCTCTGCGCTCAGGGAGCCCCGGTCTTACGGATTCGGACTCCGAGTCGTAACGTGGTCCATGATTCTTCCGCCACCTCGGAACCTGTCGGTCTCCCTCGCCCCCGCGAGTGGGCGCGCCGCGCTCACGTTCGGTACGCCAGAAGGGCTCGAAGACCTCGATCAGATTCGTCGCCTGAACTACGCGACCTTCGTTGAGGAGATTCCGCAGCATCCAGCCAATCCCGAACGACGGCTGATTGACAAGTGGGAGTCGGAGAATCGATACGTCGTGGGTCGGGATGGCGACCGGATCGTCGCGATGATTGCGATGCGGCTGATGCGGCCGTTCTCGCTCGACGGAAAGCTCGCCAACCTCGACGAGTATCTTCCGCCGGGGCGTCGCCCGATGGAACTGCGCTTGCTCGCGGTTGAGAAACCGTATCGCGGAACCGCAACGCTCATGCGCCTCCTGCGGACGGCATTCGGGATCGCGACGGCCGAGGGGTTTGACATGGCGGTGATCTCTGGCACCACGCGACAGATCCGACTCTACGAGCACATGGGATTCACCGCATTCGGCCCATTAGTAGGCACCCGGGAAGCCGAATACCAACCGATGTACGCCAAGGCCGAACAGGTCCAAGCACAGGTCGGACGACTTCTGGCACCTGATCACCGCGGCGAGCCGGCGAGCTTTCAGCCTGGACCAGTCGGACTGCTGCCGTCGGTGCGTGAACGCATTACCCGGCCCCCCGAATCGCATCGCGCGGCGGTATTCGCAAAAGACCTCGCTGTCGTGCGCAGCGCGCTCTGTGCGATGACGAACGCCCGCCACGTGGCGCTTGCTTGCGGCTCGGGCACGCTCGCAAACGACATGGTCGCAGGGCAGATCGCAGTATCCGGGGAGCACGCGTTGGTGATCGCCGACGGGGAGTTTGGCGGCCGCCTGCTTGACCACGCACGGCGCCATCGGATCCCACACACAGCGCTGGAACGTCCGTGGGGCGAATCACCGAGCGCCGCGGAGATCGACAGCGCAATGCGCGCGAGTGGCGCGCGGTGGTTGTGGGCCGTCCACTGCGAGACCTCCACGGGCGTGCTGCACTCGCTGCCGATGCTGCGCGAGATCGCGGAGCGGTACGGCGCGCGCCTCGCACTCGACACGGTCTCGAGCATTGGGACTGTTCCACTCGACCTCAGCGGCGTCGCGCTGGCCAGCGCGAGCAGCGCCAAGGGCCTCGGCGCGATCGCAGGGCTCGCGCTCGTCCTCACGCAGGATGTCCCAGTGGTCGCGCCCGACTTCCTGCCGCGCTACCTCGACCTCGGACTGTACCTGAATGGCGACGGGGTGCCGTTTACAGGGTCGTCGCCGCTCGTGGGCGCACTGGCGGGCTCGCTCACCGACACCGATTGGCCGGCGAGGTATCGTGCCATCGCGGACGCTGCCGCACAGTTGCGCGCACGGCTCTCAGGCGCCGGGCTG